>Ga0209483_1000914_pt1 | contig 23920 bp, 25 predicted proteins | sample NGEPerA_FD_184508 | JGI IMG/M metagenome (GOLD analysis project Ga0209483, IMG submission 184508) | Arctic peat soil microbial communities from the Barrow Environmental Observatory site, Barrow, Alaska, USA - NGEE PermafrostL2-A... | ecosystem: Environmental > Terrestrial > Soil > Wetlands >... | reverse complement strand
GGGTTAGTGGCGCCACCTGTAGCAACTAGCCCCCCGAAGACCCCTGCTGCCGCTAGGACGACGAAGAGTGCCGACGCCAGGTAGCGGGTACCGCGACGGTGGGCCGGACGGCGGCGCGGCCAGTGCGAAGCGCTGCCTGGTGCTTCGAGGGAAATGGCGAGCGAGATCCGGTCGCCCAGCCCCGCCGGAGCTGGCTCCCGCAGTTGTTCGATGGCGAGGCGCCCCAGCCGGTCGACCTGGACCTCTCGCCAGCAGCTCTCGCACTCGAGGAGGTGCTGGTCGAACTCGCGCTCCTCCTCTGCCGAAAGTTCGCCAGCCAGGAACGCGACGAGGCGGTCCTCAGGGCACGTCACGGGTTAGGTCCTGTTCGACGAACTGGGCGGCGAGACGCTTGCGACCGCGATGGACCCACGAGAGGACTGTGTTGCGGGGGCAGCCGAGAACCTCGGCGGCCTCCGCCGCGGTTAGGCCGGCAAGGTCCATAAGGACGATCGCCAGTCGCTGGTCGCGAGGTAGGTGTGTAAGCGCCCGGGAGATGGCTTCCCGGTCGAGGCGGGCAAGAACCTGCTCAGGGACACCGACGCCGACTGCTTCGATGTCGGCGGCCTCGAAGAACGGTGCCTCCGTGACGCGACGCAGGCGCCGACGACCTTCGCTGCGAATTAGGTTGAGGCATATCGAGACCATCCACGCACGGGTGTTGTCGCTGCGCCGCTGGTCGAAAGCGGCATAGGCGCGGAGATAAGTCTCCTGGACGATGTCCTCGGCGCGGTGGTGATCCTGCCCGGCGTTTCTGGTGATGCGGTAGAGGAGGTCGAGGAGAGGGAGGGTCTCATCAAGGAATGGCCGCGCCCGCTCGTCCAATGCGCTCACCCGCCTCTCGCTCGATTGCTTCCCAATATGGAGACGCCACTGGAGGCCAGATGATTGCGGTTGTGGCCACCATCTTGTCGTGGGCTGGCGTTAAGACAGCAGCAACGGACCAGCGGAGGCCGCCGGATACGAAGATTATCGGGCGGGTCGAATACATCGATCGAGCCGGTGCTTTGAGACCCTTGCGCTCGAACACCAGCATGTCGCGCTATCCATCCCATATTTCATCCCATAAATCGCACGCGGTTGTCGTACGACGAGGTGCGCTCGTGATGCCGCTGACCTGTAAGGACGCGTAAGTAGTTCGCGCAGTTCGCCCCTGACGCCCAGTCGGATTAGCTGGACCGATTTCGTCGCGTCGTCATCCGCTGGATGGCCCTGGTGGGGCTCATAACTCGCAACAACGGAGATGGTGGCAGCTCTAGGTTGCTGATTGACAACCGTGAAGCCGTCGCTCCGAACTCGGCCTCGTCGCCCTGGGTGCGGTTATCTGTTGGTTAAAGGCAAAGAACAGCCTGCCCGAAGGCAGGCTGTTCTTTGTCGTGCTACCGAGAGGCGAATGTCACGCAGCCGCGGCGTGGCCCCGGATGTGGCTGAGGACGGGAGCAAGGTGACGAGTGCTGCCGTGGCGCTGGCGATAACCGGCGATCAGGCCGTCGGCACCGAACAGGCTGGACGTCTTCCACGTCGCGAGGATCACAACAGCGAACAGCGCGTAGAACGCGCACACGCTCGCGGTCCCCGACATCACGTAGGTGAAGAGCAGTGCGAGGCTCCCGATCGCGGCAACCCGGGTGAACAGCCCGAGGCAGAGTCCGATTCCAATAAAGAACTCGGCCACTGCGACGAAGATGCCGATCCAACCGGAGTTCGGCACCACGAAGCTGTGGAGGAAGCTTCCCCACCAGCTGTAAGCCGCCACTCCGTGGCCAGCGAAACCCGCGACGCCAGCTCCATTGTTGTGCAAGAATGCAGGGTTCTCCGCACCCCACAGCTTTGCGACGCCAGCTTCGATCCACATTGCTCCGAGCCAGACGCGCATTGCGGTCCAGCCGACGGCAGCGACCTTGGACTGCGTAAGCCACTGAATAGCACGTGACTCGGTCCGCTCCGTCGGGTTCGCAAGCAACTCCATTGGGTTCTTCATGATCTTTCCTTCTTCTCGGTAGTGCGATTGATGAACCACTTCTTGAATCATGTCTTGCGACTGATATTCGCCAGTAGAGGCGAAAGTCCCGAGCGCGAATAAGGGACGCCGGATTTGCTCCGGGTCCGAATGGAGTGAAGCGCAGAGGCCTTTTGTTGGGTCAGCCGCGAGTTGCGAGCGGCGAGCTTGGCCAGTCTCGAGTTTCGAGATGGAATGGCCGAGGCAGAAGGGCCATTGGCCTCTACCAGGGCCCCGCGGGGTTCGCCAGACTGACGGAATGACTACTACAAGTTCAGAAGAGAGCAAGGACCAGAAATGGCTGGACGCGAACGCAGCGAGGCTCGCATCCATCGCCGAGGAGTCGGGGACGCCTGCTGAGCTCGTTCATCTCGTTGCCGTACTTGTGCTCGCCGGCCTGTCTGACGACGCTATCCGCAGGGAGCTCTGGCTCTCTGAATTCCGTTATCGAACGCACCAGCCCCTCGCGGCGGCCAAACTTGGGGTCACGATGCAAGTGGTGCGTGAGCTCCTCGAAATGACTGGTCACTAGAGCGCGAGCTGCCGTCGCCGCTTGTGGGGTGAGTCGGCGGACCCACGGCGGATGAGGAGTCACGTCCTCGAAAGTGGTACCGCGGGCCGGGAGGAGCGCCAGTTGCGCGCCATTGTGATGCCTCGTGACGCTCTTGTCCCGAGTCGGCTCGACGTGTCTGCGGCGCGGCAGATCCACGATTTCTCCAACTGGTGACCTTTGGCCCTATCGATGCCAGAGCGCGGGGTGCTTAATGGGGAGGGTGAGCGGTCCGGAGGTGACCGCCGCAGGAAAGTGAGGACGCGCCATGTCGCTTCATGAAAACTCTCGTGGCTTTCCGTCTCAGACGGCGGTCCCTGGCATTTACTGGGACGAGGAGTACCTGAACCCGGAGTTCATGCGCTCGGTCCCTTCGAGCGTCTGGGACGAACGTGCGCTTGCGCACATCGAAGAGCACCTCGCCGTCGAGGCGAAGGCGTCCAGCTCGTATGAGGCGTTCGCGAAGGCCGAGGATCCAGCAGTCAGGTACCTTGCCGGGCTCATTGCAGAGGACGAGGAGCGGCACCACCAGGTCCTGGCAAAGATCGCCGAGGTGCTGCGAGCCGGGGTGAATGGCGTCGCGCTCCCCGTTCAACACGTCGAGGTCAGCGCTGAGCAGCGCAAGGAGCTGCTCGACGAGGCGCGCCGGCTGCTCGAGATGGAGAGGGCGGATGCGACCGCCCTAAAAGAGCTTCGCCACGAGCTGCACTCCGCACCGGAAGAGACGATGTGGCGGGTGCTCGTGGAGATGATGGCGTTCGACACCGACAAGCACATCCACCTGCTGAAGGCGATCGAGCGGCACCTAGGTGGTCGACACTTCGTCCGCTGAGGGTAAGGGAATCTTCACGAACCTGCCGGAGTGCCGCGGCCGCGGCCGCGGCCGCGGGCGTCGGCGCCGTGTCGGGGAGGGTGTGGTCTGGTGTCCGACTTGCGGGCGAGGTATCGACATTCGAACAGTGTTTCGAATGCGACGCGTTCGAGCGGGTAGGCGGAAGCGACGGGGTCAAGTCCAGACCAGTGGTGTATGACGACCACCACATCAACCATGAATCTTCGCTCTAGCTGACGGACTCCAATGCGACCGTCGTGCTCACCTCCTTCTCGTCGATGGCCTCGCCGGCGATGACGCGTAGGCGGGTCTTCGCTAGCGACTCTTCGCTCATGTAACGCCGGGCGACTGCCCACTCGTCATGCTGCTCGGCGAGGACGGCACCGACGAGGCGGATCAGTGCGGCGCGGTTCGGGAAGATGCCGACGACGTCGGTGCGTCTGCGGATCTCGCGGTTCAGCCGTTCCTGGGGGTTGTTGCTCCATATCTGGGGCCAGTGCTCACGTGGGAACGCGCTGAAGGCCAACAGGTCCCCCTCGGCGTCGGTCAAGAGCTCGGCGACGGCGGGGAACTGGGCCTCGAGCTGGTCGACGACGCGGTTGAACTGTGCATGTACCTGGACGACGTCGGGCTGGGCGAAGATCGTCCGCACCAAGGTGGCGACGAGTCCCTGGGCGGACTTCGGGACGCGGGTCAATAGGTTGCGCATCGCATGTGTTCGGCACCGCTGCCAGCTCGCCCCGTCCAAGACCGCGGCGATCGCGTTCTTCAACCCCTCGTGGGCGTCGGAGATGACGAGTGCGACGCCCGAGAGGCCGCGTGCGACGAGACCGCGGAGGAACGCCGTCCAACCGGCACCGTCTTCGGCGCTAAAGACGTCGACGCCGAGGATCTCCCGGTGGCCTTCGGCGTTCACGGCAGTGGCGACGACCGTCGCCACTGAGACCACCCGGCCACCTTCTCGCACCTTGTGGAAGAGCGCGTCGAGCCAGACGTAGGCGTAGGGCCCGGCGTCGAGCGGCCGGTTCCTGAACTCCGCGACGCGTTCGTCGAGGTTCTTCGCGAGTGCAGAGACCTGGGACTTACTCATCCCGTCGATCCCCATCGAGCGCACCAGATCGTCGACGCGTCTCGTCGACACGCCCTCTATGTAGGCCTGGCAGACGACCGAGACGAGCGCCTGTTCGACTCTGCGTCGAGGCTCGAGCAGCCCCGGCATGTAGCTGCCGTGGCGGAGCTTGGGGACATCGAGGCTGATCGTGCCGGCGCGGGTGTCCCACCGCCGCTCGCGATGCCCGTTGCGGCTGTTCTCGCGATCCGCGGTCCGCTCGCCATAGCCGGCGTTGCAGAGCACGTCGACGTCTGCGTCCATGAGCAGCTCGGCTGCCATCTTCACCATCTCTCCGAGCAGGTCTGAACCCGCTGGGCTCTCGAGGTACTTGCGTAATAGCTCGGCCGCGCCGATTGTGTTGTTGACGGTCATCGCACCTTCTCCTTCGTTACTTCTCAGGTTTTGAAGGTTGGTGCGGTGATCGTCATTTTTCGCGGATGCTTCGCGCGAAGCGAGATGCTTCGCGCGAATCGATCACCCGCTCGTACACCACTGTGGCGGACTCAACTGCGAGCTGTTGGTCAGTCGACAGCTGGGCACGTGCTTGCGTGAGCGCCGTCTCTGCCGCCGAGAGCGAAGCGCTCGCCGCGGCGACCGTACCTTGGTGGCGCTCGAGGGCGGTGGCGCTCGAAAGTGCCTGCTCGTCCGCGCTCACTTTCTGCTCGGCTGTGGCTGCGGCCTGCTCCGCTTGGCTGACCGCGCTCGGCGAGGTCCCGCTCGGCGGCGACACGGTGAAGGCGCCCGTGTAACCGAGTGTGCCGGCCGTGAGCACTGAGTCAGTGAGCGTCGTTCGCATGACGGTCGCGGTGGTCACCGGAGGCGGCTTCGGCGTCGCGGGAGCCGAGGACCCTCCGCGCACCGCGATCGTCGCGACCGACCCAGCGATCGCCGCGGCCACGACCCCGGCGGTGACGACGATCGGACGCCTCATGGCCCGTTCCCGACGTCGTGGGTGCCTGCGGGCAACAAGTAGCGACAAGCGGTGTCTGCCGATCGGAACTGTGGCGAGTTACGGCCGAAGCCTTTATCGATCCCCGCGACCTTGCCGAGGCCGATGTTCCCGTACTGGTCCGGGTCGAGCATCGAGATGTCGTGGGCGCGCATGCATTGCGCGTACTTCGTCAGCGCGCTGAGCCTTGTCGCGGAGATCGCTGGAGCAGCGGCTCCCCCGTTCCCGGTCAACTGGGGTCCAAGGAGGTGATCGCATGCGTCGATGGCGGTTCCGTTCGACGGCGTCCGGGTCGGGACCTGCATTGATAGCCCTGGATGGCCTGCAACCTTCACCGGATCCGGCTCGTTGATCCCGTGGCTTCGCAAACAGCGCGCGTAGTCGACCATCTCTTGATCGCTTTTCGCGGACTGCTCCGCCGGAGTGAGCGCCGGGCGAGTCGTCGTGGTCGATCCGTTCGACAGACTGGCGATCGATCGACTCGGTGACGGCGATGAACATGCCGCCGACAGCACGGCGACCAGGGTGAGCCCGGCGAGCACGCCGGGACCGCCGCAACGCCAACGCGCCAAACTGCTTTTCCTCCACTTCACGATCTCTCTCCTCGCCTCGTGCCGATGAGCAAGAACGAGGGAGGCGCCAGTGCACCCTCGCTCAGTTCGCTTGGACCCGCTAAACCAACCTGGCCCCACTGGTCGACCCACCCGTCATGTGAGCTGTAGCTGGTTGGTCCGCCACCACTCGACGAACTCGGCCGGCGTGCGCATGCCGAAAGCGGCATGGTCACGTTGGTTTTTTGACGTCCCGCCAGTCGGCGACAAGCATTCGGCCTCGAACAGGCTGTCGGGACTGAATCAAACTCTCGGGGCCTCCTGTCCGGCGCCGTTCACCACCTTCGCCTGTGGGTGTTGTGCGCTCAGATCAAGCAGGGCGAGATTGGCGGGAGTCTCCGGCAAGTACTCGTAGGTCTCGTACTGCATGGTCTCCGGGCACTGTCCCTGCGCGCACGCCACGGTGGTCTGGACGAGCAACGGGCGATAGTCGCTCTTGGCCACGTCGAAGGTGCCGTTCTCCAGCCCACCGCCGACGGGCTGGTTCGTCAGCGACAGGACGTCCGCAGGCACGCCGTCGACGATCGTCGACCCGGTCACCTGGGCCTGCCCAGACGCGATGATCGAGCGGAGAGTGGCAGGCTGATCGACCGGCGCATGGCTGGGCGGGTGCTCGATCCCGGTGAAGATGGTGTTCGTGGCGGCGTCGTAGTACGACACCGTGGACCCGTTCAGGTTCCCAGCGAACTCGACGCCTTCCTTGATAACCCGGAAGGTGGTATCCGTGGCCCAGAGCTCGTAGGGCTGTGCCGGCTCGGTTCCGACCGTGATCATTGCGCTCACGTGCATCACGGTGTCCTGCGGCGGGGACAGGGCACTCTCGGCGCCGGCGAGGATGGCCGCGTCTGCGGGGCTCAGCCCACTTCCAGCGCCAAATACAAGGGCGAGGATGAGGCTCAACGCGGCAAGTCCGCCCGCCGGAGTGCCTAGGACAATCGCTCGCCTGAAGTGGTGCCGGCGACGCCGGTGGCTATCGAGGTCGGCCTCGACGGCGGCACGAAGCTCGTCGCGGAAAGACTGCAGTTCAGGCTGGAGCATGCTCATGTCACAACCCTCCTAGGGCGAGGTGGAGACGACGGAGAGATCGAGATACACGTAGGCGGGCTGCGACGGGTGTGCAATGCAGGCGCTGGGCAATCTCCCGATATGGCCGTTCATCGACCAAGCGCAAGACGAGCAGTTCGCGCTCGGAGTCCGGAAGGTCTGCGAACGCTCGAAGGACAGCTGAGGGAAACGACAAACGGTCGTCGATGGCATCGAAGTCGGTGTGCATGACCGTGACCGGCAGGCCCAGGCGCTCTCGAGCGCCCTGCTCGACGCGTCGCTTGCGTAGTGACGACCGAAGGACATTTCGAGCGATGCCGTAGAGCCACGGCAGTGCGGACCCTTCGTGTTCGTCTCGGAACCGCTTGCGGCATTGCCAGGCCGCTGCAAAGACCTCGGCGGTCAGATCAGCGCCATAGTCACCCGCCCGGAGACTCGACCAGGCGAGAATCTGCCCCACGTGTCGGTCGTAGAGCTCTGCGAAGGCGTCAGGATCGTCCAGAACCAATAGCTCAGCGTCCGACTGCTCCGTCCACGCGCTCACGATCTATATATGACACCTCAGCGGAAAACGTGTCACAGCCCTTCTCAGCTGGACGCTTGGCCTCGTGACCGGACCCACGATCGGGCCACCCGTTACGTGAGCTGAAGCTGGCTGGTCCGCCACCACTCGGCGAACTCGACCGGCGTCCGCGTGCCGACGGCAGAGTGGGGACGGTAGGAACAGGAGCCTGACATACCCTAGGGGTCTGTCAGTGGTTGGTCAGTTTGAACCCGCACGCGGGATCTTACGCGCCCCGAATGCGGAGTCCCCTTTCTGTCAGCATGACCTGAGACACCTGTTGCAGTAGTCCATCCCTCAAGGGCGAGACCGGATCAGGTAGACAGCGATGACCATGCCAACCCTTTTGATGCAGCGCGCCCAGAATGAAGCGATGGGCGATGACGCTCCCGCGCTTCCCGACAGATCTCGACGGCGAACCTTCACCGCCGAGTACAAGCTTTCGATGGTCGCCGAGTACGACGCCTGTGCCGGTGACGGCGACAAAGGGGCGCTGCTTCGCCGGGAGGGCCTCTACTCGAGCCACATCGTCGAGTGGCGACGCGCCCGGGACAACGGTGCGCTCAGCGGGCTGAAGAGCTCCCCGCGAAAAAAGGCGAGCCCGGACGCAGTGGCGCTCGCCAAGGCCAAGGCGCGGATCGAGTCCCTCGAGGGTGACCTCGCCAAGCACAAGCTGGCGCTCGAGATCGCGGGAAAAGCGCACGCGCTCTTGGAGATGCTTGCCGAGAGCGCGACCACCGAGGACTCTCCGCGAAAGCCGAAGCCGTGATCGAGGCGTGCTTTTGCGAACTGGTGCCACTGCTCGGGACAGCCGGTGCGTGCCGGGGCTCGGGCAGGAGCCGGGCCACCCACTACCGACGCCTCTGCGCACCAGTCCTCGGACCACCGCTCCCGCGCTTCGCCCCAGCGAACTCGCTCTCGGAAGATGAGACCGCGAAGCTGTTGGCCGTGCTGCGTTCGGCACGCTTTAGTGACCTCGCGCCTGCGCAGATCTGGGCGATCCTGATCGACGAGGGCACCTATCTCGGCTCGATCTCGACGATGTACCGACTGCTTCGAGCAAACGGCGAGGGTGGAGAACGACGCCGCCAGGCAACCCATCCTGCCCGCACCATTCCCGAGCTCGTCGCCGATGAGCCGAACCGCGTCTGGTCCTATGACGTGACCAAGCTGAAGGGTCCACGTCGTGGTGTCCATTACGACTTGTTCGTGATGCTCGACATCTTCAGCCGTTACTGCCCGGGATGGATGGTCGTCGACCAAGAAGACGCCCAGGTCGCAAAGGCATGGCTGGAAGAGGTGACCGTCTCACAGCACATCGCGCCGCACCGGCTCACCATCCACGCGGATCGAGGAAGCTCGATGACCTCCAAGCCCGTCGCTGCACTGTTGTCAGACCTAAAGATCGGGCGGACGCATTCACGTCCGCACGTGAGCAACGACAACCCCTATTCAGAAGCGGGTTTCAAGACGCTCAAGTACTGCCCGGCCTTCCCCGAGCGCTTCGGCTCACGCGAAGACGCCGTCGTGTTTTGCGAGCGGTTCTTCGCGCACTACAACCACGTCCACCGTTCTCATGGGTCCGTCGGCACGTTGCGCGACGTTGCATAGACGCTCGAGCTGAGCGATCCGCGCCCCGCATCTCATGGGGTGTTGCGGCCGTGGTGTCACATCGCCCTGTTACTCCTTTCGGCCTTCGGCCAGAGAAGGAGCGGAATGCGGATGTTCAAGGTGTCCCTGCCATCGGGCGTGCGTTATTGGACGGTGGTGGACGACGATCTCGCTGTCGCCCCGGATGCCGACGCCTACTTGCGTCACCTCCGCTTGGGGCGCGACGGAGCCGAGCTCACGACCAAATCCTATGCCGGCGCGATCGCGCTCTTCCTCGGCTGGTGTGAACGCACCGACCGCCATTGGCATGCCGGGATCGAGCATCTCGGGCTGTTCATGACGTGGCTGGCACACGCTCACAGCGAGCCGGCCGGGGAAGCAACTGCCATCGGGTTCGGCCGCGTGATGGCCGGGCCCGGCAGCCCGCCCGTCCGCGGAGCGCGGCGGATCAACGTGGTGCTCACCGCGGTGCGTGGCCTCACCGCCCACGCGGTCAGTGCCGGCAGCGCGCCGGGGCGGCTGATGCCGATGCTCTACGAACTGGCGGACGACCGCGACCTCCCCGAGGCTGCAAGACGGGAAGAGGGCCAGATTCCCTGGCGACTGCGGGCACGACACCGCCTTCACGAGCCGGACGCCGGGATCGACCGGGCGAGTGACAACGACATCGTGGCGCTGGTGCGGGCCTGCCGCTCCGCCCGTGATCGACTCGTCATCCTGCTCATGGCCCGGGCCGGGCTCCGGCGCAGCGAGGTGTGCGGCCTCCGGCGCAGCGATGTCCATGTGCTCGCCGACTCAAAGAAGCTCGGTTGCGCGATCATCGGTTCTCACCTGCACGTCGAACGGCGAGACAACGCCAATGGGGCGTGGGCAAAATCTCGTCGCCAGCGCGTGGTGCCACTCGATCCGCTCGTCGTTCGGGCCCTCGACACCTATGAGTTCGAACGGCTCGAGCACCGCGAGGCGGCCGGCAGCGATTTCCTCGTCGTGAACCTGTTCAGGCCTCCGCTCGGTGCGCCGGTGCGCCCCGATGCGGTCAACGACCTCTTGCGGGCATGCTCGAAGCGAGCCGGGCTCTCCGTCACGGTTGCTCCGCACCAGCTGCGCCACGCCTTCGGCAGCAACCTCGCCGACGCCGGCGGGAGCCTCGACGAGATCGCCGAGCTGCTCGGCCACCGCTCGATGACCTCGTCCCAGGTCTACCTGCACCCCGACCCCGCCCGGCTCCGTCGGGCGATCGACGCGGTGGCAGTCCCCCGCTCGATCGAAGAAGCCGGCCAGTGAGCGTCACATCGGTCCTGAGCGCAGTTCGTGCGCCTGCGCACCTTCGGCCAGTCCTCGACGAGGAGACAACGCTCGTGGCACTGCTCAGCGGGGCGTTCCTTGCCGAGATGGCGTGGGATCCCGCCCGCTGTGTCCTTGCTCCACCGAACGGCCACCGCCTCGTCGTCCGGCCGGTGTGCCGGGTCGGAGGGTGTTCGACAACGGCGACCACTGCGCGCAAGATCTGTCTGTCGTGCCAGCGGCGCCTCCGGATCGCCGGGCTCGGCGACGACGAGATCGGGGTGCTTCCCGCTCCGGACGAACCCACCCGTCTCGCGGTCTCGGCGCCCTTTTCGAACGGGCCGTGCGAAGTCGCGGCGTGCGTCCGACAGCGCCGTCACCCCGACGGCCTCTACTGCGAGGCGCACCAGATGCGTCTGCGTGCCGAGCGGCGCCGGGATCCCGATCTCGACGAGGCTCGGTGGCGCCGGACCGACCCGGCGATCGGCCGCGGCGGCGAGGTGAGCCTGCGCGGGCTCGAGCCCCTCGTCGTCGCGCAGGTTCTCTACGGACTTCAGCAACGCTGCCTGGTCGAACGGGTGCAGACGAAAGAGTCGGATCTGCGCGCCGTCTGTGACGACCTGCGCCGCCAACGGGTCGGCTCGGTCGCCGGCTATGTGGTGCCAAAGAGCTCCAACCTCGGCTTCTTGGGCCTCGCGAACTCGTTCCTCGCCCATGCCCGCAGAGCCATCTCGTCTCCCGAGATCGAGGTCGGCCGCGACGAGTGGGACCTCGTGCTCTTCGGGCACTCCGGCACCGTCTCGTTCGTCGCGATCCGCCAACCGTGGCTTCGGGAGGCGACCAAGGCTTGGGCGGCCGACGACCTGCCGCGGCGTCGGGTCCGTCCGGGGCGCCGCACGAGCGGCGGTCTTTCCGTGCGCCACCACGTGAGCTGCGTCGCGCTGTTGTCGGAATCGATCGGACTCCGTTCCGATCACGGGACGCGTCCTGCAGCACTCGGACGGAGCGACGTCGAGGCATTCCTCAATCGCCTCGCCTACCTCACCTCGACCGGACGGATGAGCACCGACGCGCGCATCCGCGCCGTGCGCGAGGTGCGCGGCGTCCTTTCGAGAGTCCGGGCAATGGGCCTCACCCGCCCGGGAGGGGTCGCCGGAGGTCTCGGCGACGACTTCGTCATCGGTCGGAGCGACGTCCCCGCGGAGCCCGAGCCGTCGAGCACGGGTCGGGATCTGCCGCCGGAGGTCATGTCGCAGCTGTGCGCGCACCTTGACGGCGTTTCCTCACCAGAGACGCGTTGCGCCATCGCGCTCGTCATCGACACCGGACGACGGCCCGAGGAGATTTGCAATATCGCGTTCGACTGCCTCGAGCGCGACAACGACGGTCTGGCGGTGCTCGTGTTCGACAACCACAAGGCAGGCCGGCTCGGGCGGCGTTTGCCGATCGCCGAAGTGACAGCCCAGTTGATCCTCATCCAGCAGGCCCGCGTCCGGGCCTGGTTCCCGGCCACTCCGGTGGGCGAGCTGAAGCTGCTCCCTACGGACCGGCGCAATCCCGACGGGCGCAGTGCGATTACGCCGTTCAGCCTGGCCTTCGCCCACCGTCGGTGGGTCACCGCGCTACCACCGCTGCGGACCGCCGATGGCGTCGAGTTCGACAAGAGCCACGTCGTCCTCTACGCCTACCGGCACAGCTACGCACAGCGCCACGCGGACGCCGGGGTCGGAATCGACGTGCTGCGTGAGCTCATGGACCACCGCAAGCTCGACACCACGAAGTCGTATTACCGCGTCGGCGAATCGCGCCGGCGCGACGCCGTCGATCGCGTGGCCGCGCTTGTCTTCGACCGCAACGGCAACCGAGCCTGGCAACAGGTGCACGAACTGGTCGAGTCCGAGCACGCGCGGCGGGCGATTGGCGAGGTCGCCGTGCCGTTCGGGCTGTGCACCGAGCCGTCCAACGTCGGGGCCGGCGGCACTGCCTGCCCCTACCGGTTCCGATGCGCGGGATGCGATCACTTTCGCACCGACGTCTCCTACCTGCCCGACCTCGGGGCATACCTCGACGACCTGCTGCGCAATCGCGAGCGCCTCCTTGCCAGCTCCGAGCTCGACGAGTGGGCCCGGAGGGAGGCGATGCCTTCCGAAGAAGAGATCAGCCGGATCCGACGATTGATCTCCCGGATCAAGGCCGGTCTCGAGGACCTCGGCGACGACGAGCGAGCGAGCATCAACGAGGCGGTCAAAACCGTCCGCCGACATCGTGCCGTCGCGATCGGCATGCCTCGAGTCCGGCGTGTAGGGGCGGAGCTTCGCCCAGAGCGGCACCAGTGACCACTCCAGCGGCGACACGTGCAGCCGCCATGACGGAAGGCCGGCGGGCCGACAGCACGCGGCGCCGGGAGCGGGTCCTCGCTGCCCTCGCCGAGGCGACCGAGACCGGAGAGGAGATCACGGTCAGCACTATCGCACGACGGGCAGCTGTTGACCGGACCTTTCTCTATCGCCATCGCGACCTGCTCGGCCAGCTGCACGCCCTCGACGCGCAATTGTCTGACGCTACGGTGCCGCGATCATCGGCGGTCTCGCGGGCCTCGTTGCAGTCCGATCTGCACGCCGCTCAGCACCGCGCCGCTCGCCTTGCCGGACGTGTACAGCAACTTGAACGGCGGCTCTCAGAACACTTGGGCGAGCAGGTTTGGCAAGAGACCGGCCTTGGCGCGCCGGACGACGTGGACCAGCTCCATCAGCGAATCGTGTCTCTCGAGGCCGAAGTCGCCGACGTTCGGATCCAACTCGAGGAACGGGTCGACGAGCTCGCCGCAGCGCGTCTCGCGAACCGCGAACTGATGACCCGAATGAACTCGTCACGGTCCACTAACTGATCGCCGCGAGGACATGCACCACGACTGTCGTTCACGTCATCGCAGCGAGACACGTGTCCCCAACAGGGGCAACGGAGGCCGCTCAACGGACGCGCACGTCGCGACCCCCGGAGAAGCCTCGCCACTCCGGTATTGGCCTGCACACCCCGGCCTCGGTCCACTACGGGAGCGCGAAGGCGATCCAGCACCAGCGCAGCGTCGTCCTCGACGCTGCCTATGCCGCCCACCCGGAGCGGTTCTTCAACAAGGCACCGCAGCCGCCAAAGCTTCCCGATGTCGCGTGGATCAACAAACCACGCGAAGACGAGGAGGCAGCGAAGAGTCTTTGACCACGTGTCTCATCGGGCTTGACAGGTTCCGCTGCCCCGGACCCTGGTGGCCTGCCCAATACGGCACGGCGAGTCAGGTGGCATATCTTGTTTCGATACATTCGCTATAACGCTCTGGGGTTGCGTCGCTCCGCTCTCAAGCGCGACGACGAGACGACGGCGACCGTCGCTGATGTCACGCCTCGGACGCCCCGGCGTGCGACGCGGCTCGGCACCCTCGATCCTGAGACGTCCCGGATCATCTGGCAGGACGCGGCGGTCGATGCAACCGGAGTTACCCCCTTAGGGCTCGAGGCTTCCCTCGCGAATCCGGTGGCGTTAGGGCCAGAACCGCAGATAGAAGGCGCATGACGCCAGATCGTCCTGTTATTCATGGTGCCTCCGTTCCGCGCATCTGCCGCGCAAACGGCATCACGCCTAGGTCACTTGCTGACTCGTAGCCTCGTCGCGTGAGCGACACGCCGATCAGGTTCCTTACGAACCACGGCCTATGGGTGTTGCTAATGACCCATTGCTCCGCGTCCGCGACCTTGCCGTGGCGACAGGCATCACGGAGCGGCGGTGCCAGAAGGTCGTGACCGACTAGCGGAGGCGGCTTATCTCACTCGAACGCGCGTCGGGCGAAGGACGGTCTACGAAGTCGACGGGTGAGGCTCGCTGATATTCGTTGGCGGCGAGGGCGTGATCCACGACTCGACGGTGGCCGTACTACGGCAATAGGAGATGCTTTACGGGCCGACTGTTGTGTGGAGGAGAGCGCCGCTTTCCACCCTCATGAGATTGCAACTAACGGAACGGGCGAAAGCGCCGCTTTCCCTGGCGCAATAGGCCTGTTCACGAAGCTCGACAGCCCGATCACACTCAGCTTCTTGCGTCGCTTTCCCACCGCCGCGAAGGCAGCTTGGCTGTCACCCAAGCGAATGGCCGGCTGGCTGCATTCGGTCGGTTACAACGGTGGCATCGCCACCGAGGTTCTTCATCGCCGGCTGGTCGCGGCGGCCCCCGGTTTGGCCGGCATCGAGGGCGAAGCCCGAGGACAGATCACCCTCGGCCTGGCGGCCGCCATCGAGGCCCTCAACGCGCAGATCACTGCTGTCGAGAGCCACCTCGCAGAGCTCTTGGCCAGCCATCCGGATCAGCACATTTGCGACACTCGGCGATCCTGTCGATCAGAAGAAAAACGACACACCAGCCTCCCGGTACTCGAGCATCCCCTCCCGCGCTATGCGACCCACGGCCAGACCAATGCGCCTAGCGCTACACCGTTGAAGTTCCTCGAGAAGCCGTGCCCATAACGCGGTGAGTTGCGTGCCAGATGTCGCCTGAGCGCGGCGCGCGATATGTCGCAAGCGCCATCCAAGCATGAAGCGGAGCCGCCGTCTCGTGTGGCTCGAGGCGAGGATAAGCGGCCACAGTGACGCATGAGCGGCATCGTCAAGTCGCTCGCTCGCCGCGTTCGCGACTGCCGCAATCACTGGATGCACGGAACGTGGATGAAGCGACCAGGGCTCACCTGACAACCAACAAACGGCTTCCATCGGAGCACACTCGCTGTCGTTCTCCTTATGTGTTCCTTGGCACAACCTCGGAAGCGAATCCGGTATCGGCATCATCTCGCTGGCACGCTTGTCGCAACGAACTCACTCATGCGTCCTCCTCGTCCCGATGGCCGTCAACCCACGTTCCTACCTCGCCGGACAATCAGATCATATCGTTCCACGACGTATATTCAGAGGCGACCAAGCCGCCCGGCCGCTCCGTGGCATGAGGACAGCGCTGAGTAAAGTCGTTTCGTGGCCGATCCACTTCGAGATGAGGACTATCGGGAGCTCCTGCTCTTGCGAGCTGGACTGCGTCGGTTCCTCCACCAGAGCGAGACCTGGGCTCATGAAGCGGGTCTGACGCCCGCGCAGCACCAGCTACTGCTTGCGATCCGCGGGCACGACGTCAAAGGAGGCCCGACGATCGGTGACGTCGCCGGTTACCTCTTTCTTCGCCACCACAGCGCAGTCGAGCTCGTCGACCGAGCCGTGAGCGCCGGTCTCGTTGTCCGAAACTCGACCCGCACGACGCACGTGCTGTTCGTCTGGCGCTCACGAAAGCCGGAGCGAGTGCGCTCGCGCGACTGTCAGCGCGTAATCGCAACGAACTCACCCGTCTCGCCGACCACTTCCGCCCGCTCTGGGAGGATCTCAACTCGCAAGCTTTCGTCGGTCCTTCGGGATCGGTGCGGGATCGGATCAGTGTCGGCCGTGTGTACGACCCGATCGACAGCGATGGCCGCCACATCCTCGTTGATCGACTCTGGCCACGGGGGCTTGCTAAGAATGACATCACCTTGGAATGGCGAAAGCACCTCGCTCCGAGCACGGAACTTCGTCGCTGGTATCACCACGATCCGGGACGATTTGAGGAATTTGCTCGGGAGTACACGAAAGAGCTGAACGAACACACCGCCGAACTCAGGGAGCTCGTCGCGTCGTCAGAGGAAGTTCCGCTCGTGTTACTCACGGCGACGAAGGACGTCGAGCGGTCAGCAGCAGCTATGCTCGCCGACGCGCTGCGCACAGGCACAGCGGCTCAGCGGGATCGCAAGCGCCGCTCAACCCACTGAGCTTGGTCGCCCTAGCACGACGCGCCTGCAGCAGCGTCTTCAGTCGACACTCTCCGGATCGTCTGAGGAGGCCGTCGATTCCGCGATGTCTGCGACATCGTCCAGCGTCGCCCCGGCGTCCACACGTGAGCGCCTGACGAGCGATGTGGAGCCTCGCCCCCACAAGGTGAGCACGCGTTCTCGATGCCGCTCTTCGATGAGCTGGCGCTGGCGCGCCTTCAAGAGATCGAACTCCGTCACCATGCCGAGCAGTCGCGCGGGATTGTCTCGTGCGACGACCGGCAGTGCACCGAGCCAGTGCTCCGCCATGCGATCTGCGACGTGGCGCAACGTCTCGTCAGGGTAGGCGAGCACGAGGTCGTCCTTCGCGAACTGGCCGACACCGGTGGTTACCGAGCCGCTCGCGACAATCTCAAGCAGGTCGGAGAAGCCGATCGCCCCCAAGAGGTCGCCTTGATCGTCGAGCACCGGATACAGCCGCTGATGACGAAAGCGTGGCTCCGTACGGATCTCTGCGAGCAGCTCTTCGACGGGTTGATCGGAGGTGGCAGTGAGCACGTCGGTCAGCATCGCTTCTCGAACAAAGAGCGCCTCAAGCGGCTCGACCACGTACTCGCGCATGACGTGGAAACCTCGGCGCGCCACCTTCTCGGTCAGAATCGAGCGCTTTAAGATGAGTGAGGACACCAGATGTGCGATCACGCACGTGCACAGAAGGGGAAGTAGGGAGCCGCTGTCTCGGGTGAGCTCGAACGCGAAGACCACAGCGGTGAATGGCGACCGCGTCACCCCTGCGAGGGCCCCTGCCATCCCAAGCAACGCCCAGGTCGCCGAGTCTCCGCCCGGCAACACGGGTGCGAGAAGTCCGCCCATCGCGGCTCCCATGATGAGCAGGGGCGCAAGAATGCCGCCGCTTGTTCCCGAGCCGAGCGCGACCGACCACATGACGAGCTTCATGACGAGCAGCAGTGCTAGGGCACCGAGCGTGAGTCGACCGCTTAGCTCAGCGTCAATCTGCACATAGCCGACACCGAGCGCCCGCGGCTCGATGAGCCCTCCAAGTCCGACGACGACACCACCAATCGCTGGCCAAAATGCCCAGTGGATAGGGAGCTTGCGGAAAAGATCCTCGGCGCCATAACAAGCCGTCGTGAGCACCCATGCGAGCGCGGCAGAAGCGATCCCTACGCCTGCAGCTGCGAGCACAAAGACCGCCGAGAACGAGCCGTGACTCGGCATCGGAAACAGTGGCGCTGGATGAACGAGCCCGTGCGCCACCATGACCTCACGAAAAATCGACGCGACCACAACCGCAACGCCGATCGGGCCCATCGAGCGCGGCTTCCATTCGAACACCAATAGCTCAACGCCGAACAACGTGGCTGCGACAGGCGTGCCGAAGACTGCGGCCATCCCTGCACAGGCTCCAGCGACGAGAAGAGTACGGCGCTCCGCCGCACTGAGATGGATGAACTGTGCGAGCACCGAGCCAAGCGCGCCACCGGTAAGGATGATCGGCCCTTCCGCCCCGAACGGCCCCCCGGTGCCGATACTGATCGCGGAGGAGATCGGCTTCAAGATCGCAAGGCGCGGTTCGACCTTGCTGCCACCAACCAGGATCGTCTCCATCGCCTCGGGGATCCCGTGACCACGGATTCGCTCCGACCCGAAGAAGGCCATCGCGCCGATGATGATTCCGCCACCAACCGGGAGGAGCGCTGTGAACGCATGCAGATGCGAGAGCGTCGGAGGGACCAGACTCACTCCGACGTTCCCGTAGTAGAGGAGATGGGTAATGAGTCCGATGAGGTCGAGCAGACCGAGTGCGACACCAGCCGACAATGCGCCGACGATGACTGCCAGACCGCAGATGAGCGCGACGCGCCACTCGGTGGAAAAGTCAGCGAGAGCACGCTCGGCGCGCGAAAGATCAACGGGGGAGGTCTCCGACGGCACGGATTTGAAGCTACATCGTGTCACGATGTAGCTTCAAATCAGTACCCGCTGTCAGCCCTCACCGAGATGTCAATGGCGCTGGAAGGAACTCGGGTGAAGATGCCAGTTGTGATGTGTAGATACTGCGGGCGCCGGTGTGCAGTGGTGTTCAGGCATCCCCGGTGACCTCAAGTACGAATGTCCACAGCGCGGGCATCGTACGACGCCGGTGCCGGATAGCGCTGCGACGAGGCCCCCTACCGCCAATAACAACGAAGCCAACAAAACGAGCGCAGCTAACGATCCGACCACTCCGACGAGCACCTCAACGATCACCATGTTCTCACCCCTTGCGCCACTTCCGGTCGTACTAGAGACAAGTATATCGTGCCACGATCTATTCTACGTGTATCGTACGAGCTCTCTCCGAAGACCGGGGCAAATCGATGACGTCGCGCATCATTCTTCCTGAATTCGCCATTACCGGCATCGCGATTATCGGGGGCTTTGGCACCACGACCGCGTATGGTCGCACTGGCGCCCTCGTTCCATGCGGAGGGAACCCGTCAGGCCGAGAACACTGTGACCAACCTGGGACCTGTCTGAGTCATCGTGCACCGCGAGCGAATCGGAAAGCTGCCACATGCGGATGGAACTTCGCGACGCCAGCGGACGAAAGTCGGCCGGTGCAGTGTCGCCGGACAGGTGACGCAGCCTCGTCATCGTCTTCGCCCGCGGTCCTCCGGCATCCTCACCGCGGCGATGATCACCTCGGCGAGTGCTCCCGATGATCCAACTGATGTCGACCGCATGGAGTCTGAACTCGAAGGGCTGACGTCCTCGTGGACTCGAGTTATAGACCTAGCAGAGCCGAAACGCCACTAGGCGTTGGACGAGTATGCGCTCTCGCCATGGTTGCTCAGGTCGAGACCTCGATCCTCATCCTCAGCAGTCACGCGGAGTCCGATCACACGGTCAACAAGCTTGGCGATCCCATAGGTCATGACAAAGGAATAGCCGACGGTGACGGCTGCCGCTAGGAGTTCGAGACCAAAGAGTCGGCCGCCGCCTCCAAAGAAGAGACCGTTGCTGCCGGCTGCATTCACCGCGCGCTCGGCGAAACATCCGAGAAGGATCATCCCGATCATGCCACCCACGCCGTGAATCGCCACGACGTCGAGCGAGTCGTCATAGAGGTAACGAAACTTGAGCCGGACGGCGAGTACACAGAAGAAACCTGCAACAGCACCGATGAGCAGAGCTGGCATCGGACCGACAAATCCGGCGCACGGGGTGATCGCAACCATTCCTGCGACCGCACCGGAGACCGCGCCAAGCGCAGTCGCTGTGCGCTCTTTGGCGCCTTCGAAGAACATCCAACCGAGTAGTCCAGCGGCCGCAGCGAGCTGTGTGTTCACGAATGCGTGAACAGCGACCCCATTCGCCGCGAGCGCGGAACCGGCGTTGAAGCCGAACCAGCCGAACCAAAGGATTCCGGCCCCGACAACGCTGAGCGGGATCGAGTGGGGTGACATCCGTTCCCGCGGCCATCCCCGCCTGCGACCGAGCACCAGGACCAGCGCCAGCGTGGAAAATCCAGAATTGATCTCGACAACGGTCCCGCCCGCGAAGTCGAGAACACCGAGGTGGGCTAGCCAGCCGACGGGGCTGAAAACCCAGTGTGCAATTGGCGCGTAAACGAGCAGCAGCCACAACGTGATGAAGGCCGCGAAACCTTGAAATCGCATCCGATCGGCGGCCCCGCCGACGATGAGCGCGGCGGTGACGATCGCGAACATCATCTGGAAAATCATCACGGCCTCCGGCGAGACCGCAAGGTGAGCGAAGCCGGGCAGGCTATGGCCGAGCCCAGAGAGGCCAGAGAATCGAAGATCGCCGATCAGGCCACCGCCGGCGTCGCTCGAGAACGCGAGACTGAAGCCAACTACGGCCCACAGCACCGTGACGATGCCCATAACGAAAAAGCTCTGCACCATGATCGAGAGAACGTTCTTCGATCGGACCATCCCACCGTAGAAGAGGGCGAGTCCGGGCGTCATGAACAACACGAGCGCTGCGCTCGCCAGAACCCATGCCGTATCTCCGGCGTCCATTACTCCCCCTCACTGAAACTCACGGCGTTGGTCGACCGGCGGTCGCGGCCGTGGAACAGAGTTGTTCGCGCGTTCCCAACTCGACAGACGTGACTGCGCCAAGTCACCTCTGAAAAGCGTCAGAGTGTATATCGCAATCCAGGAAACAAGCCGAGGTTGTCGATCCGCAGCGGTCTCCAGCGGCCCTTCATGAAATAGCCGGACTTCAGCTTGCTTTTACCGACGCGAATCGTTTCGGCAATCGGGCCGATTTCGGGGCGACGCAGACCGTTCGCTTCGCGAAGCGTCCCCCGGGACATCCTCAACGCCAGCGCCCGGCAATGCTCGTCGATCTCCACAAGGTGTCCGAGTTCACCTCAGTTCTCGTCGTTCCGGAAAGCCAGGCTCGGTCGGAGTGCCAAACGACCACGCCAGTGGGTCCAGTCGAGAAGGAGACTCCACCAGAGGATCAGCGAAGGAGGCGGAGTCTGCCGGGAGGCTCAGAGCTCATCGAGGCGATGTCCGGCCATCAGCCGGGTCGCCGCCTCGCGCAACCGTTCAGTAGTCAGCCGATGCAATGCGGAGGCCACGCTGATCCGATGCACGCCGAGCGCAGCCAGCTCCTCCACCTCCGGTCCTCCGCGGCGGGCGAAGATGTTGAGAGGCCCAGATGTGGTCCCGACCAGCTCCGCGATTCTCGTCGGGTCCGAGACCCCGAAGGGGTAGATGCAGTCGACACCCGCGTCGAGATAGAGGACGGCTCGCCGGATGGCGTCCGCCATCTGCTGGTCTTCGTCGCCGACGCGGCGAATAAAGGAGTCGACCCGGGCGTTGATCACGATGTGCACGCCGGTGGCGTCGGCAGCGGCCCGGACCGCGCCAAGATACAACGCCTGCCGGTCGGCGTTGACGAGCGCGTCGTCGCCGTGATGGTCGGTGTCTTCGAGATTGCAGCCCACCACCCCGGCGGCCAGCATCCGCCGGATCAGCTCGGTCGGCGCCAGCCCGTAACCGGCCTCGAGGTCCGCAGTAACCGGGCAGGAGACCGCCCTCGCAATCCGCCCGATCCAGTCGAAGATCAGATCCGGATCGCTGCAGTCCCGGTCGTCCTCTCCGAGGACGTCGGCGATGGCGTGGCTGGAGGTGGCGGCGAAGTGGAACCCTGTGGCCTCGACGATCCGGGCCGAAGTCGCGTCCCAGACGTTGGCCAGGAGCAGCGGCGCGTCACGATGGTGGGCCTCGAGTAGGGACCGAGCTGCTTCGGCGAGCTCCTCGGGGCCGGGCTGGCCGCGATCACCCACCGTTCAAGCCGTCACGGTTCGGAGCCGAGGCTTGTAGTTCCCGACTGGAGAGCGCATGGCGACGGCCATCCGGTTCCATCCGTTGATGGCGATCACCGCCACGGTCAGATCGACGATCTCGCCTTCGTCGAACTGCTCCGCCACGAGGGCATAGACGTCGTCGGGGACTCCGGATTCGGAGACCAACGTCACCGCCTCGCACCAGGCCAACGCCGCCCGCTCACGTTCGGAGTACACCGGTGCTTCACGCCAGGCGGCGACAAGGTAAAGACGTTGCTCGGTCTCACCCGCGGCCCGAGCGTCCTTCGTGTGCATGTCCAGGCAGAAGGTGCACCCATTCAGCTGTGACGAGCGGATCTTGACTAGTTCGAGAAGCTCCGGCTCCAATCCCCCCGCTTTAATTGCTCGCTGCACGCCAGCCAAGGCGGCTTGCGCCTCTGGCCGGACTTCTGCGTAGTTGATTCGCATAAGAACCTCCGAATAGGCATCGTAATGCCGGAGTCCCGGTCCGGCTTCGATCGACGTGACACCACTCTCGCCGGCGGGACTTCCTCTTCTCGGGCCACAATCGCGAGCCGATACAGTCGACGGAGTGGGTAACGACGGCGGCCGCACGCAGCACTGGAAGGTCCGGCAGCTCGAGCGAAGCGACCACGAAGCGTGGGTTGCCCTCTTCACCGGCTACGCCACGTTCTACGAGCGGGCCTTGACCGCCCGTCAGCTGGAGACGGTCTGGCGATGGATCTTCGAGGACGAGACGATGATCGCCCTGGTGGTGGTCGACCGTGACCTGGCTGGGCGGCTGGTCGGTCTTGCCCACCTCCGCGCCTGGCGCCGGCCCCTACGAGCCAGCATAAACGGGTATCTCGACGATCTTTTCGTGGCGCCCGAGACTCGAGGTACCGGCGCGGTGGACGCGCTCTTTACGGCGATGCGAGAGCTAGCCGTCGAGCAGGGCTGGGAGGTCATCCGCTGGACCACCGCTGAGGACAACCATCGGGCGCAGGCTGTCTACGATCGCTATGCCAAGCGGACGTCCTGGGTCACCTACGACGAAGACTGTTAGGGTCACCACATAGCGACAGCGCCCCATGGCCACTGCCGGTCGGTAAGCCTTGGGCGCGCTTTGCTACACGAAGATCGATCTGTCTATCGGCAAGCACACAAAAGCTATGAGTGTGATGACGACGTAAGTGCCAGCTTGTGAACAGCCGAGGAAATCATCGATGCCGCGTTGACCTTGAAGCGCCAAGTCTTTCGTGTACCAGAACCTCATCCGCCAGTGCTTCTCATCCGACTTGGACGCGGAGGCATTAGTGGCGTTCCGGCCTTTGGCCAGGGAACACGCAAACTTAGGCCTCCTTTGATGTCATGGCGGCACGACCGTCGCGCTGGTACGGTCGGCAACCCGAACCGAACTCATTTGAGGCAACCGGCCGATAACATCCTCTGCTTTCGGCGGACAAAGGAACCGTAGCGATGGACAAAGCACCACACTCTCTCGATCCAGCAGATCAGCTCAGCTTGTTCGATATCGAGACAGTCTCGGTCGATGCGTCACTCTCGACCTCCAGGCGCATCTGGTTGGATCCGACCAGCTGGATTGACTTCGTTCCTGGCTGGCTCTCTGGGAGCGACGTGCTGTTCCGGTCACTGCGTGACTCAGCGGCGTGGGAGCAGCGGGAGCGCTGGATGTACACAAAGAATGTCATCGAACCGCGTCTTACCGCCGAGTACTTCGACGTCGGCGACACGCCGGACGTCTTTCTCCGCACCGTTGCACGAACGTTGTCAGCGCACTACGGAGTTCGATACAAACGCGTGTGGATGAACCTCTATCGCGACAATCAAGATGGCACCGGCTGGCATGCAGATCATCTGGCCAAGCAAGACCACGAGGCGATCATTCCCGTTCTCAGTCTCGGCGCGACGAGACGGTTCCTCATCCGCCCGATTTCAGGCGGCTACAGCACACAGCACAGTGCTCGCACCAGCTGGCGGCGACCTCGTGGTCATGGGCGGGCGCTGCCAACGGGACTGGCAACACAGCGTCCCGAAACAGAAGGTGCCAACTGGAGCGCGTATCAGCCTGAATTTTCAAGCGAGCCGTGACGTCGCGCCACTGACCGCCCGGTAATCGGACGCGACTCGGCGGCAGCGCCTAAGTGC
>Ga0209483_1000912_pt1 | contig 23948 bp, 31 predicted proteins | sample NGEPerA_FD_184508 | JGI IMG/M metagenome (GOLD analysis project Ga0209483, IMG submission 184508) | Arctic peat soil microbial communities from the Barrow Environmental Observatory site, Barrow, Alaska, USA - NGEE PermafrostL2-A... | ecosystem: Environmental > Terrestrial > Soil > Wetlands >... | reverse complement strand
CTCCGACCCGCGCCGCGCCCGCCGCCGCGCCGTTGGCCAAAGGCACCGCCGCACCGACCGCGCAACAGCGTCCCGCGCCCATGCAGCGCGCCGGCGCTCCCGTCGTGCCGACGATTAAAGGGCTCGACAAGGTTTTGATTTACACCGCCACCGTGGCGAGCCTTGCCGCCGTTGGCATTGTCGTCTGGGTTTTCCTGACTTTGAAAAACACGGTTGAAGCTTTCACCAGTTGATTTATGGCCTCGCCTTTGATCGTCACGCTCACGCAGGACAATTTTGACGCCGAAGCGACGAAATCCACCCTGCCCGTGCTGGTGGATTTCTGGGCTGAATGGTGCGGCCCGTGCAAAATGATCGCGCCCGTCCTCGACGAACTCGCCGGCGAATACGAGGGCAAGGTAAAAATCGGCAAGGTCAACATTGACGAGCATCAGGGTCTTGCCGCGCAGTTCGGCGTGCGAGCAATTCCCACTTTGCTCGTCATCAAAAACGGCCAGGTCGCCGAGCAGATGGTCGGCGCAAAAAGCAAACGCGATTTGAAGGCCAGCCTCGACCGCGCCACGGCTTGAGCCATCGGGGCGCATGTCCTCATGGTCACGCCCGGACAACTCAACCGCCGCGCCCAGCTTTACGACCAGCTTGGTTCGATGATCGCCGCCGGTGTTCCATTGGTGAAAGCTTTGGAGATGGCCAGCCGGAACAACTCCCTTCGCAGCTCCCAAAAATCCATTCTTGCGCTCATCGGCCATTTGCAGGACGGACACACTTTCACCGACAGCATGGCGAAAGTTCACGGCTGGATGCCTGAATTTGATGTCGCACTGCTCTCCGTCGGTGAAGAATCCGGCCGGCTCGACGCCAGTTTCAAGCTCCTCGCGCGCTATTACGCGTCGCGCGCGAAAATCATCCGCGACACCATTTCCGGCCTCATTGTCACCGTGGCGACGCTTCATGTTTTCCTGCTCGTCTTTCCACTCGGCTACCTCATCGAATGCGCGGAAGGAATCATGGACAGCAAATTTTCCGAATGTCTCCCGTTCATCATCGAAAAAACCGCTATCTTCGGCGCGCTTTACGGAATTGTTTTCTTTTTCATTTTCGCCTGCCAGGGAAATCGCGGCGAAGGCTGGCGCGCATTCGTCGAATCCGTCTTCCGCCTGGTTCCGCTGCTGCGCACCGCGATAAAATATCTCGCGCTCGCCCGGCTCGCCTCGGCGCTCGACGCGCTGACGAACGCCGGCGTGTCCGTCATCAAAAGCTGGGAACTCGCCAGCGCCGCCAGCGGTTCGCCGCGCTTGAAACGCGAGGTGTTGGAATGGACGCCACAACTCGAAACCGGCATCACGCCCGCCGACATGGTCGCGCAGATCAGTTATTTCCCGGAGATGTTCGCCAATCTTTATCACACCGCCGAAATCAGCGGCAAGCTCGATGAAACGCTCGTGCGGCTGCACAACTATTACGAAGAAGAAGGCTTCCGCACGCTGCAATTGTTCACGCGCATTATGAATGGAACGATCTACGGCCTGATCGTGCTGCTGGTGGCGTTCAATGTCATCCGTTTTTATGTGGGTTATTTCAACGCCGCAGTGAACAGCTTTTGACGCTCCATGACTCTTGCCGAAATTTTGAACAACGAGGAACTGCGCCGCGCTGAATTCCCAGTTGCAAAAAATAAAATTTTCCTCGCGCACGCCGGCGTCTGCCCGCTGCCGCGCCGCGTCGCGCAGGCGATGAACGACTGCGCCAACGGCGGCACGCTCGGCGACCAGGAAGCCTTCGCCATTCACCACATCGAAGAAGCGCGCGTGGCCGGCGCAAAATTATTGAACTGCCAGCCCGACGAAGTTTCCCTCGTCGGCCCGACCTCGCTCGCGTTGAGTTTTGTCGCCGCTGGTTTGAGTTTTCGCAAAGGTGACAACATCCTCATTTATCACGACGATTATCCGTCCAATGTTTATCCGTGGATGGCGCTCGCCGCGAAAGGCGTGCAGGTGCGCCTGCTCAACACGCGCGGCCTCGGCAACATCCGCGCGGTGGACGTGATGGGCCAGGTGGACGAAAACACGCGGCTCGTCGCGCTCGCGTCCTGCCATTTCGTCAGCGGCCACCGGCTCGATCACGACGCCATCGGAAAATTTCTGCGTGAACGCGGAATTTTATTCTGTCTCGACGCCATCCAGACCGTCGGCGCGTTTCCGACGACCGTGGAGCATATTGATTTTCTCGCCGCTGACGCGCACAAATGGCTGCTCGGCCCGTGTGGCGCGGGAATTTTTTACGTCCGCCGCGACTTGCAGGAAAAATTGAACCCGCCGATTTACGGCTGGCATAATGTCCGCAATCCCAACTTCGTCGCGCAGGACAAAATTGAATTCCGCAGTGGCGCAAAAAAATTCGAGGCCGGCACGCACAATCTCGTCGGTCTCGTCGGATTGGTTGCCGCGATGGAATTGACGCTGGAAATTGGCGTGGAAAATATTGCCGCTGAACTCGCGCGCAAACGCGCATGGCTCGTGCCCGCGTTGAAGGCGAAGGGCTTCAGCGTTTTGAATCCTGAACCGAAGCCGGAAAATGCCGGCGGCATCACGTCCATTTTCCAGCCGGGCAAAGACCTCGCGTCGCTGCACCAAAAGCTGGCGGACGCCGGCGTCATCGCGTCACTGCGCACCGACCGCAAGGGGCAGAATTACCTTCGTTTCTCGCCGCACTTTTACAACACGGACGCCGAATTGCAACGCGTGGTGAAATTGTTGTGATTGCGCGGTGCAACATTGAGGAAATGGATTTGACCGATGGCTGGCTTGTGGCACAATTGGAGCATGACTGTGCTTTTTCGTTGCCGGGTTGAAAAACCCTTGCTGGCCAAGGCCAATGCCGTCACCAAATCGCTCGGCACTTCCACCGCCGAGATGGTCCGCATTTTTGTCAGCGAGATCGCCCGGACGGGCAAAGTGCCGGTCAGGTTGAACACGGCCAAAGACGACGGCCTGCTGGACGTTCAAAGACGGAACAAAATCTGGAGCGAACTCGATGACACCAAAAGTTGGTGACGTTTTCATCGTGGATTTGGGATTCGACGGCAAAGTGCGCCCGGTTGTCGTCGTGTCGCGCGAGGACGCCGACGCTCCGCGCGCCTTGTCCATCGTTGTTCCGCTCACTTCGCAATTTCGCGGAAGCCGCTACGAAATCCAGATGCCGCGCGTTCCGTGGCTCAAACTTCAATCCTTCGCCAACGTGCAGGCCATCAGTTCGGCGGAACATCACGAGCTGACGGATCGCCGGGGAAAATTTGAAGCTGCCGTTGTGAAACAAATCCGTGAAGCCATCCGCTGGGCGCTGGAACTTTAAGCGGCAGCGCGAGCGAGAAAAACATCCGCAAAGGAATCGCGCGGCTGGGCAAGGTATTGAGGAAATTTGTTTAACGCGGAAATTTTTGTTTTTGTCGCGGAGCGACGGATGAAAATTAGCCAGCTACGAAGTGGCTGGATTTTATTCGCAAAATGATTTCGTGCCGCAAGGCACGGCGGAATGGCTGGACATTTTCCAGCGTCCTTTCAGGACGCAAATTTTTGTTGGCCGATGACCAGCCACAATGTGGCTGGCTAATTTCCGATGTCCCTGCGGGACTTTTCCGACAGCGGGAGCCATGGCCTCAAAGGATTCAGATCAGCGGATTCCAAGTTTCTCCATGATTAACCAAATGACAAACCCAAGGCCAATAACGACGCCCACTAAAGCAAGAGGATGGACGCCAAGCCGATCGGGTTTGAAACCTGGGTTGTCCAGATTTTCCAACATCTGCACGAGTCGTTTCGACGCATTCTTCGCGCCCATTCCCAAGGCGTCCTGAGATGAGTCTTGCATGACCACTGTTGTCTGACCCGAGTCGCGTTCGACCAACGAAACTCGCATCGCCACAGATTGCAAACCATACCTGATGCGACCGTCAATGAAGGTCTCGTTGGGATCACGCTGTTTCAAAGTCCCCAATTTCTGGATCGCCTCGGCGACGTGCTCGAATGCGACGGTTCGTGGTGCTTCGATCACGACTTCGGTGTCCGAAATGCGCCGAACGCGCGGCTTATTCATCGTCGTCATACATTGCCTCCGTGAGAACGACGATCCTGATGATGAATGTTTGTCTTTATTTTCATGTGTGTCCTTTTGTGTGTTTGTTGTGCGCGGTCTTACTTGACCCTCCGAAATTCATATACTGCAAGATTTCCCCCTGTGAAGCTCCCCCATTCGACGACAAGTTTTTCTGAAGTCAGTTCAATTATTTTGCGTTGAACAGATTGCGCTACCATGATGTTGGGAAGATTCGAGAGGCCACCTCCAGGTGACAGGTCAAGGATAGTGCGTCCAGACTCATTCCTGATACGCCAGAACATGGTGTAGGTGCGCCCGGCCTGTGCGAACGAAAAGCCGTCGTGGAAGCCGTCATTGGCGCTTGCACCCAGCTTAATTGAGAGGTGAACGGATTCCGGCTTACTGGATTGCCACTCTCCGACTAACGAGCTGGCTGAAGGACTGCAACTGGTCAACGCGACCAAAGAAAGGATGCAGATGAGGAAACTGAGGATGACGTTGTGCGGTGATTTCATTTTTGTTTTATCTGTTGTTGCGTGTTTACTGATTCGGGACACGAAAAAGACTGTTCCCATACAGGAACAAGTTTTCAGCCTTTTTTCAACTACCGTCAAGCCTAAATTCGATGAAGGCTTTGAATGTGGTTGGTTCGCAAATTAGAAAGCTGCGCAATCAACGCGGCTGGACGCAGGAAGTTCTTGCGCAAAAACTGCAATTGGCCGGTTGGGATGTCAGCCGCACTTCATTGGCAAAGTTAGAATCCGGCTTGCGTTGGACTTCAGACTGCGAGTTGCTCTTTCTGGCAAAGGTTCTTGCCGTTGATTTGGACGATTTGTTTCCTTCGGGTTTGGAGTTGAAAAAACTTGGACCTCAATTTCGGAAGTCTTAAACGGTTTCTAACCCGGCGGCCAGGCCATGTGGCGTCCGCCGAGAATGTGGACGTGCAGGTGCGGCACAGTTTCGCCGCCGTCCGCGCCGTCGGTCATAAATCTTCCGGTTCAAGGCCGGTCCGCTTGGCGATGCGAGAAAGCATTTTCGGCCCGATTTCTTCGCCGTCGTGAAATGCAAAAACAAAATCCGGCCAGCCTTCCCGCGAAAGAATCCGGTGCGACGTGCCGCGCTGGCGTTTGATGACCCAGCCGATGCCAAGCAGCGCGGCCAGAACCTGCCGGGATTTGCGCGAACCCCACCGGCTCATGCGATGGAAAACAATTCGTCGCCGGCAGGGACCGGCTCGCCGTGTTCAAAACGGTCGGCCAGCACGCGCAAGGCGAGCGCCTTGGCCTTGGCCAGCGCGTCCGTCCGGGTTTTTCCATAAGCCATGCAGCCGGGCAGTTCCATGACTTCGGCAATCCAGCGGTTGTCCGATTCGCGCTCCAGTTCGATTTTCAGATGCACGGTTTGAAGCTAATTCAGTTTGTTGAAACTGTCGAATCCAAAACTGTCATTCACATTCAACCCGGCGGCCAGGCCAGGTGGCGTCCGCCGAGAATGTGGACGTGCAGGTGCGGCACGGTTTCGCCGCCGTCCGCGCCGTTGTTGATGACGAGCCGGTAGCCGCTTTTCAAATCCAGTTTCTTCGCGACTTCGGCGGCCTTGAGCAGCAGATGGCCGAGCAGTTTCTGGTCGTCCGGCGTGGCTTCGGCGATGCGCGGCACGGGCTGCTTCGGAAAAATCAAAACGTGCACCGGCGCCTGCGGATTGATGTCGCGGATGGCGAGGACGAGGTCGTCTTCAAAGACAATCTGCGCGGGAATCTCGCGGGCGACGATTTTTTCAAAAAGGGTTTTGCTCATAATCTTTTTGTGACGAGTGACGGGTGACAAGTGACGAGAGACCTGCGTTCGTTTCGTGTCACTCGTCACTTGTCACCTGTCACGTTTTTATTCCACGACGAGCGCGCACTCGTTCTGCTCCGGTTCGGCGACGAGACATTCGCGGAGGTAGCCGACGATCTGTTCCTGCATTTTTTCGCAGCGCGGACTCCAGCGTTGCGCGCCGGCCAGCCGCTTGGCGCAGCCGCGCAGCCCGCGAAAGCGCAGCACGCGCGGCGCATGGCGGAGCTTGGCGCGAAGCTCGTTCCGCAGCCGGGGAAAGAAAAAAAGTTCGAGGCTGTCGGCGGATTCGCGGGCGATGAGGCCGAGGTCGGCTTCGAGCGTTTGCAGGCGGGCTTCAGAATTGTCGGCGAAGAGCGTCAGGCCAAGCCCGTGCAGGGCTTTTTCAAGGGCGATGGCAAATTCGCCGACGGTGACGGTTTCGCGTTCGAGTTCGGTCTTGAAATAATGAAAGACGGACGCGGCGGCGTGGCGCAACAATCCGGGATCAAGCATACCTTCGGCGTTGCCGACGATCTCGATGGTGATCATTTCCGCCGAGCAGGGAACGCTCTCGCCGTTGGTGAGCTGGAAAATAAGATGGTCAGATTGCAATGCGATCATTTGGCGGCCTCCAGTTTTCGGACTTCCTGCACGAAGTCGGTGGCTTCGGCGAAACGGCGGTAGACGCTGGCGAAACGAACATAGGCGACGTCGTCCAGTTCGCGCAGGCCGTCCATGACCATCTTGCCGATGAAATCGCCGGGCACTTCGCTGTCAAATTTTTCAGTCACGGCGGCGACAATGTGGTCCACCAGATCGTCCAGCGCCTTCAAACCGACGGGCCGCTTCTGGCAGGCTTTTTTGATGCCGGACAAAAGTTTTTCGCGGGAAAATTCTTCGCGCCGTCCGTCGCGCTTGAGCACCATCAGCCCTTCGTGTTCAAGTTCCTCGTAGGTGGTGAAACGATGATGGCAGGCCAGGCACTCGCGGCGGCGGCGGATGGTCGCGCCTTCTCGGGAGGCACGCGAATCAATGACTTTGTCTTCCTGACAACCGCATTTGGGGCAACGCATAAAACCACTGCTAATTGTGGCTGCACGTTTGTAACACACATCATTTAGCGGTGTCAAGGACGGGTTATTGACTGAAAAGGAATCCTCGCGGACGGCATTTAACGAAAACGGCTCTTGCCTTCGAGCTTTTTTCAGTTAATTTCTGCGGCTCGCGTTTTGGAAAAAATTCCGGCGCGCAATTTTATTTTTTTAATTTTATGGCAACAGCAAACGACCTCCGCCGCGGCATGGCGATCAATTACAACGGCGACATCTGCGTGGTGTTGGAATTCCAGCATCGCACGCCGGGCAACCTGCGCGCCTTCGTGCAGGCCACGCTCCGCAGCATCCGCACGGGCAAGTCGTCGGACATCCGCCTCAGCTCGACGGAAAAAATCGAGCCGGTGCCGATGATGACCACCAAAATGGAATTCAGCTACAAGGACGGCGCGGATTTTGTCTTCACCAATCCGGAAAATTACGAGACCGTGACGCTCGCGCCGGAGCTGGTCGGGGATGCGAAAAATTATCTCGTGGAAAACGGCGCGGTGACCGTGACGTTCGTCGAGGAAAAAGCCGTGACCGTGGAAATTCCGTCCAGCGTCATCCTGACCGTGACCGATGCGCCCGAAGGCATCCGGGGCGATTCCGCGAACAATGTGCAGAAGGCGGTCGTCCTCGAAACCGGCATCACCGTGCAGGCTCCGTTGTTCATCAAGACCGGCGAAAAAATCCGGATTGACACGCGCACCGGGAAATACATGGAACGCGCGTGATGGGTTGAAAGTTAAAAGTTGCTGGTTGAAGGTCAGGCCCGCCGCGCGCGGGCTTTTTTATTTTTTACGGGCAGGCCGCGCAAATGTTTTTGAAACTTTTTGCGGAATTGCTTTGCAACTTCGTCGGCTTCGGTTATCTCTTGAACCACGCGTATGTCAGGCCAGCTAAAAGGGGAAAAAGTGTATCGTGGCATCGCCGTTTCCGCCGGCGTTTGTCGCGGGAAAATTCTCGTCCTGCACCGCGCCCGTCACGCCATCGCGCGCCGCGAAATTCCCGAACCGGAAATCATGGACGAAGTCAAACGCTTCGAGCAGGTCCTCGTAAAAACGCGCACGCAGATCAAGGAAGTCCAGCGCCGCGTCGTCCAGAACATGAGCGCGTCCGAGGGCGACATTTTTGACGCGCACCTGCTGATGCTTGAAGACCGCGTGGTGATTGACGAGGTCATCCGCATGATCCGCGAACAGAAGGTGAACGCCGACTTTGCCTTTCATGCCGTGACGGACCGTTACATCGCGGCGATGGCCAAGGAAGAGGACGAATTTTTCCGCGAACGCGTTGACGTGTTGCGCGACCTCACCGGCCGCGTGCTCGACAACCTGCTGGAGGTGAAAGATTCGTTCGACCTGAAGCACCTGGCCGAGCCGTGCATCCTCGTCAGCCATGAGTTAAGCCCGTCCACCACGGCGCAACTGGACCGGAAAATGGTTCTCGGCTTCGCGACGGACATCGGCGGCAAAACCTCGCACACGGCCATCATGGCGCGGTCGCTGGACATTCCCGCCGTCGTCGGCCTGCAAAACGCCAGCGAAGAACTGGAGACCGGCGACTACGCGCTGCTCGACGGCTATAACGGCACGGTCATCGTCAACCCGACCGACCAGACTTTGTTTCAATACGGCCAGCTCGAAAAAAACAAGGCGTCGCTCGACGAAAAGCTCCGCGAAATCCTCTGGCAGCCCGCCGTCACGCTCGACGGCAAACCAATCCATCTTTCCGCAAACATCGAAGACCAGCACGACGTCGAGTCCGTCATCGCGCACGGCGCGGAAGGCGTCGGCCTTTTCCGCACGGAATTTTTATTCATCAACCGCGAAAGTTTGCCCGGCGAGGAAGACCAATACCGGGCCTACCGCCAGGTGGCCGCCGCGTTGAAGCCGCACCACGTCATCATCCGCACGCTTGATCTGGGCGGCGACAAGTTCGCCTCGCATCTCCAGCTCGCGAAGGAAATGAACCCCTTCCTCGGCTGGCGCGCAATCCGCTTCTGCCTCGCGCAGCCGGAAATGTTCCGCGCCCAGCTCCGCGCCATCCTCCGCGCCAGCGCCGAGGGCAACGTCAAGATGATGTATCCGATGATCTCCGGCCTCGACGAATGGAACCGCGCCACCGCGCTGGTCGAGCAGTGCAAAAATGAATTACGCGCCGAAAAAATTCCCTTCGACGAAAACATGGAGGTCGGCGCGATGATCGAAATTCCGTCCGCCGCGCTCATCGCCGACGCGTTCGCGAAACGCGTAAAATTTTTCAGCATCGGCTCGAACGATTTGATCCAATACACGCTCGCCGCCGACCGCACGAACGAAAAAGTTTCGCATCTCTACGAACCGACGCACCCGGCGATCATCCGGCTCATCAAGACGACCGTTGACGCCGCGCACCGGCAGAACATCTGGACCGGCGTCTGCGGCGAGATCGGCGGCGACCCCGTGCTCGTGCCGCTGCTCATCGGCCTGGGCGTGGATGAATTGAGCTGCGCGCCGGCGGTGATTCCCGAAGTGAAATACATCATCCGCCGGCTGAAAATGGCCGAAACGCAGGCGCTCGCCGAATTCGCGCTGCAATGCGAATCGCCGTCGGAAATTTTCGCGCGCTGCCTCGAACTCGCCCGCGCCACCGCGCCCAGCCTGTTTGAGAGCAAGACAAACGGCGCAAGCTGAACGTCCGCGAAACTCGTCGAATCGTCTCCGAGTGGTGGAATGGTGCGCGCTGCAGGTTTCGAACCTGCGACCCCTACCGTGTGAAGGTAATGCTCTACCACTGAGCTAAGCGCGCAACCAAAAGACGAGTCTTCAACTTTTCCAACTCGAATCGAAACTGCAATTCCCATAAAAATACGGGGATAAAATTACAATGGCAACTTTTTTTGCCTGTCACGATCAATCGCGTTGCTTTCCGCAATTTTCTGCCTGCAAAAAAGGGATGGTCACCGCCAAGCGGCGTGGAGAATTCCCCTGCGTTCCGATTGATGCTGAACTCATGGGACTCTTGAAATTCATGGCCGGATGCACACTGTATCTGACGCTGACCCTGCCGGCACTGGCCGGTTTGAAGGACAGCGATTGCCTTGATTGTCACGGCGACAACACGCTGTTCATGACCAATTCCGCCGGCCGGGCGATTTCGCTGTTTGTGGATGCGGTGAAACTCAAGGCGTCCATCCACAAAACCAACTCGTGTATCAGTTGCCACGCCGATGTCACGGCCACGCATCCTGATGACAACATCACGTTGAAGCCGGTCAACTGCGCGCTCTGTCACGAGCGGCAGACCGGAAGTTACAACGCGAGCGTGCATGGACTGGCTTTGAAAGCCGGCCAACTCGGCGCGGCCACCTGCCGGGACTGCCATGATTCGCACGAAATCATTTCTGACAATTCACCGACGTCGCCGATTTATTTTTCGCGGCAGGCGGAAACCTGCGGCGCGTGCCATGAAAAAGAGGCGGAAGACTGGCGGCGCAGCGTCCACGGCCAGGCGGTCGCCGCCGGAAACCGCGACGCGCCGACCTGCACGGACTGCCATTCCGAGCACAAGATCGAATCGTTGAAAAATGTTTCGGCGATCACCCTTTCCGAACAGGTTTGCAGCCGGTGCCATGCCTCGGAACGGTTGAACACGAAATACAACCTGCCGGGCGACCGCGTGAAAACTTTTTTTGAAAGCTACCACGGCCTCGCGGCGCAATACGGTTCCACCGTCGCGGCCAACTGCGCGAGCTGCCACGGCTACCATAAAATCCTGCCGTCGTCTGACCCCGATTCCACCATCAACAAAAAACATCTCGTCGAGACCTGCGGCAAATGCCATCCCGGCGACAACGAAAAATTCGCGCTCGGCAAGATTCATGTGGACATCAACGCGGCGGGCGGCAGTTCGGAAATGTCGCAGCGGATCAATGGCTGGGTGCGGCAGATTTATCTCGCGCTGATTTTTGCCACGGTGGGGGCCATGTTCATTCACAACGCGCTGCTGTTCTATCGAAAGGCCGCCGCCCGTTTGCGCGCGACGTCGCGGCCGGTGCTGCGCATGAACGCCTTGCAACGCTGGCAGCATTTCCTGCTCGCCGCCAGCTTCATCGTTCTGGCCGTCAGCGGATTTGCGTTGAAGTTTCCCGAATCGCACCTGGCAAAATTGTTTGGTTCAAGCGAACCGCTCCGCCGCTGGGTGCATCGCATTGCCGGTGTCGTCCTGCTGCTGGTCGGATTGTATCACCTCATTTATATCCTCTCGACCCGCGATGGCCGGCGGCTGGTGAAGGATTTATTTCCGATTAAAAAAGACTTTGCCGATGCGTGGCAGGCCGTCCGGTATCTGGCCGGCTTGCGTGGCGAAAAACCAAAAATCGGCCGCTTTGGCTACGCGGAAAAAATGGAATATTGGGCGGTCGTCTGGGGCACGATCATCATGGGCGTCAGCGGATTGATGATCTGGTTCAAGATTGACGTGACGCATTTCATGCCGCGCTGGGTGATCGAAGTGGCGACGACCATTCATTATTACGAAGCCGTGCTGGCGTGCCTGGCGATTGTGGTCTGGCATTTTTACCACGTCATTTTTGATCCCGACGTGTATCCGCTGAACACGGCCTGCTGGGACGGTCGCATTTCCGAAGCATTGCAGGCGCATGAACATCCGCTGGAGAACACCGCCGTTCAGAAACCGCCGGACGGCTTGAACACCGATGTCGGAAATTCGTAGGAGACGACGTAAGGAGTCTCACTTCAAATTATTTTCAAAGAAAAATTAGAGTCTCGTCACCTCGACTCCTACGAAAAAGCGCCGCCAGCTTGACCCCGAATGGATTGAATTGAAGCCGGAGGAATCGTTTGAAAATGTGTGGGGACAAATTCCGGCTTGCGCGGACAAAATGGCGCATTAAATTGCCTGCATGAGTTCGGAAACAATTTTCAAAGAAGCCCGCGCGCTTCCATTCGCGGAGCAGGTTGAACTGTGCCGCAACCTTTGGGACGGAATCGCGGGTTCGCACGAACTCACGCCCGGCGAGGCCGAACTGATTGACCGCCGTCTTCAAGACCACATCGAAAATCCCGGCGACGTTGTTTCGTTGGGAGAAGTTAAAGCAATGCTCGACGCGAAATATCGCAAATGAAATGCGGCATCGTCCTTCGACGCATTGCGGAACGGGAATTTGACGATTCCATCGCCCATTACGAAAACGAGCGCGAAGGTTTGGGACGGGAATTTCGCGCTGCGATTGAAAAATACTTTCAGCGCATCGCGGACAGTCCAGAATGGTTTCCAAAAGTTCGCGGTGAAGTCCGGCGCGCAGTCATCATCCGCCGCTTTCCATTTGTGATCCATTTTCTGATTGAAGCTGAACGCATCGTGATCCTGTCCGTCTTCCACACTAGCCGCGAACCGGAACAACTGAAATACCAGGGGTAAAATTGTCACACGCGCTTCCGCACAGTTCGCCGCCAGCTTGACCCGGAATGGATTGAATTGAAGCCGGACTATTTTGAGCTATTGGCTTTTTATGGTTTTAACCAATGATTCAACTTCCAAAACCACATCGTATTTTTCTTTGATGATTTCTTTGTTCACGAAATCATTTTTAACTCGCTTCAAAAAATCACGGACTTCCTTATTCATCGCAGCGAGCTTGTTCACCGTTTCCCAGTCAATGGTTTCTTTGGTTTTAGGCTGGAACAAGACGCTGCTTGCACCTGGATCGGAAATGTCCAAATGAATCACTCCAATTCCAAACGATGAGGACAGTCTGCGTAACTCTTCAACAAAATCTGTGTCGCTTGATATTTCTGCGGCCACCAAATATCCCTCGTTAGCCCAAGACGAATTGGACACCGTTTGAAAAAACGCTTCTCGCAAGTTGGAAAAGCCGAGTTTTTTCTTTAGTTCAAAAGAAAAAAGTTTGAGTGGAACTCCGCCGATTGTCTGGCTTAAGTCAAAGACCTCTGTCTGCATTCTTTGAGCGGGAAATAACAGCCGACCATGTCTGGATGAATCCATTCTCCAAACGCCTTCTTTTCCGATTTTTGGTGATTGATTGTTTTGGTGTGCGCTCCGAGAAAGCTGTTGGCGTAGTAAGCAAGAAACGGATGCAAATCTTTTTCATCGTATCCAGATTCTTTTTGCGATGTCGGTTGGATAATTTCTATTTTTGCCGAACTCTCTTGATCTATAATCTTCGTTTGTCCTTTGAGTGCGAAGCGAGCTGGACGCGCGCCAATTTTTACAAATGGTGAATCCTTATCATCTCTTACCATTACAAAAAGCGTTGCTCCCAATGTTGCCCAAGGAGTTTTGCCCTTCGTCAGCAAAAGTTTGTCGTATTCCTTCTCAACCGCTGTCTTCCAGATTTCATCCACCGTCATTGGCTTTTGTTGTTCGCCAACAATTTTTTCAGCCAGTTCAACAAAGGTTAATTGTTTCATATTGGTTTCCTTTTTTAACTTTCCGTCGGCCTTTTGACGACGACTTCGATTTGGGATTTGTTTTTCGCGATCAGGTTCGCGGGCAAAATGCCGCGCCAGAAAACGTTCGGGTAAACCACCGCGCCGCGTCCGAGGATGCTGCCGGGGTTCAGCACGGCGTTGCAGCCGGCTTCCGCGCCGTCGCCCAGCAGCGCGCCGAACTTTCTTAAGCCCGTGTCCAAAGTCTCAAGTCCAACGTCCAAAGTCGCCAACGCGCCACCTGCCTCCGGACTTTGGACTTCGACCATGATGTTGCCGGGGAAAAGTTTGAAGTTGGAAATCTTCACGCCCGCGCCGAGGTGCGCCTTGTGGCCGAGGATGGAATCGCCGACGTAATTGAAGTGCGGCACCTGCGCGCCGTTGAAGAGGAGCGAGTTTTTCAACTCGGACGAATTGCCGACGACGCAGCCGTCGCCGATGATGACGTTCTCGCGGATGTAGGCGTTGTGGCGGATCTGGCAATTTTTCCCGATGATGGCCGGGCCTTTGATGAGCGCGCCGGGTTCGACAACGGTGCCTTCGCCGATGAAAACTTTTTCGCCGATGCTCGCGCCGGGAAATCGTTTGGGCGGATTTTGTCTCGGCGCTTGCGCGACGTAGGCTTCAATTTTCGTCAATGCTTCCCACGCAAAGTTGCAGCCGTCGAAGATGGCGGCGTGTTCGGTTTGCGTCAGGTCAAACAAATCGGCGGCTTTGAACATGGCGGAAAGTTAAATGAATTGCTTGCCGTGGCAAAGGGAAATGGTTTTGGCCGGACTGGCTGGCCGCAGCCGGCGGTTGCCTTTTGCATTTTCACTGCTATTCTGCCCCTCTTAAATTATGAAGAGGATTGAAAAACTTCCCGCCGACCCGGAATTGACCCGGCGGATTCAGGAACTGATCCAATTCAAGGGCGGCGGCCACAACGAGGCGGAAGTCGCCGACATCATTGAGAACGCGCTGAAAATTTTGATCGACGTGAAGGACACCGGCGACGTGCGCGTCATCCAGACCGCCGTGCGCGAACTGCGCTACGCCTTCCGCATCTTCGCGCCGTATGCGCACAAGCGCAAAGTCACCATCTTCGGTTCGGCGCGGACGGGTCCAAGCCAGCCGGAGTATCAGCAGGCCGTCGAGTTTGGCCGGAAAATTTCCGCCGCCGGTTTCATGGTCATCACCGGTGCCGGACCGGGCATCATGCAGGCCGGGCACGAAGGCGCGGGGCCGGAAAACAGTTTTGGCGTCAACATCCGCCTGCCGTGGGAACAGAGCGCGAATCCCGTCATCGCCGAGGACAAAAAACTTATCACGTTCAAATACTTTTTCACGCGCAAGCTGATTTTCATCCGCCATTCGGACGCGATTGTTTTGTTTCCCGGCGGTTTCGGGACGATGGACGAAGGCTACGAAGCCATCACGCTCATGCAGACCGGCAAGAGCCAGCTCATGCCGCTCGTGCTCGTGGACAAACCGGGCGGCACTTATTGGAAGACCTGGGACATCCAAGTGCGCGAACATCTCCTGAGCGACAAGCTGATTTCACCGGACGATTTGAACCTCTACCAGATCACCGACAACGACGACGAGGCCGTAAAAATCATCGCGCGCTTCTATCGCAACTTCGATTCCACGCGCTTCGTCAAAGACCGGTTCATCATCCGGCTGAAAAACGCGCCCAGTCCTTCCGCGCTCGCCGCGTTGAACGAGGATTTTGCGGACATCGTCGTCGAGGGGAAAATCGAGATTGCGCAACCCACACCCGAAGAGATTGAAGACAACGACCGGCTCGACCTCGCGCGCATCGGCTTCAGCTTCAACCGCCGCGACTATGGCCGCGTGCGGCAGTTGATTGACGTGTTGAACGGGTTGTAATCGGCGGCTATGCGCAATTTGTGCGCAATGAATTTTCATTCGCGCAGTGTTTGCGCGGCGCGTTTTTGCAGTTCATTGGGAAACAAGGATTATTTGTGCTGGCACATTACTTGCGTAACGACCTTGAATCCTAAAGCAGCATGAGTGTGCGGCCGCAGGACCTTGTCAAAATTATTACAACATTAACCAACCACAACAGGAGAGTTCAATGAAACTGAATAGAATGATCACATTGTGCGCGATGGCTGCCGCTCTGGCGTTGAGCGCCAGCGATGTATTAGCGCAGATCGACAACGGCAATGGCGGCGGCGGTTTCGGCAACGGCGGCGGCGGTGGCGGACGTCGTAATCAGGGCGGCGGAAATTTTGACCCCGCACAAATGCAGCAACGCATGATGGACAATGTTCGTCAGACGCTTGAATTCACCAATGACACGGATTGGGACGCGGTTTCGCCGCTCGTTCAAAAAGTCATGGACGCCCGCACTGCGATTGGCACTGCCAATTTGCGAGCTATGTTTGGCGGCGGTCGCCGTGGCGGACAAAATGGCGGTGGCGGACGCGGCGGTTTTGGCGGCCAGACCACCCCGGAACAGGATGCTTTGCAGAAGGCGATTGACGAAGACGCACCGGCGGCGCAAATCAAGGATTTGCTCGCCAAATACCGTGCGGCGCACAAAGCCGCGCAGGCCAAGCTGGATGCCGCGCAGACCGACCTCAAAGCGGTTCTGACCGTGAAGCAGGAAGCCCAGCTGACGCTGATGGGTCTGGTGGACTGACCAACTGACCAACCGCAAACACACAAACAAGAAAGCTGATGACTCTCATGGCCGACAAAACTGTTCAGGATTCAAAGGAGCTGCTGGGACGCATGGTGGCGTCCCGGCAACTTTCTTCCTTGGACGCGGACGCATTGCTGCGCGCGAAGCCACAAGTGCAAAGCGAGGAGGAGATTCTCCGCTGGCTCGCGCAGGAATACGGCTTGAGCTACACCACGCTCGAAGACGTTGATCCGGATCGTCAGCTTCTTTCACTTTTTCCCGCGCGCATTTTGCTGAAGGAAGAACTCCTTCCGCTCCAGCGCGTGAACGGCTACGTCGAAGTCGCGACGAGCCGGCTCTTCGCCACGCAAGGTCTCGACGCGCTGAAAACTTTGACCGGCCTGAACCTCAAGCCCGTGCTCGCCTCCACCGAGGCGATCCAGCGCGAAATGAAAAAACGCCTCGGCGTCGGCGCGGACACCATCGGCACGCTCGACGAGGAAAAGACCATCCAGGTCGTTGACGAAAATATCGAGGACACCAACCTCGACGCGGCCGCCGAGGACGAGGCGTCCATCATCCGTTTCGTCAACCAGGTTTTGAAGGACGCGATTGAACTGCGCGCCTCGGACATCCATCTCGAACCGTTCGAGGACGAATTCAAAATCCGCTACCGCATTGACGGCGACTTGCAGGAGGTTCCCGTGCCGCCGCAGTTGAAACAATTTCAGCCCGCCATCGTCTCGCGCGTCAAAATTTTGAGCCATCTCAACATCGCGGAAAAACGCCTGCCGCAGGACGGCCGCATCAAGGTCCGCATTGACGAGGCCGAGGTGGACATCCGCGTTTCCGTGATTCCGATGTTGCATGGCGAGGCAGTGGTGATGCGCCTGCTGCGGCAAAATTCCACGCTGCGCGGCCTGGGCCAGATTGGGATGAACAACCGCGAATATGAACATTTCAAACACGTCCTCGGCCTGCCGCACGGAATTATCCTGGTCACCGGCCCGACCGGCTCCGGCAAAACTTCGACGCTTTACACCGCGCTCAATGAAATCAACGACTCCATCCGCAAAATCATCACGGTGGAAGACCCGGTGGAATATCAGCTCAAGGGCGTGAACCAGATTCAGGTCAACGAAAAGTCCGGGCTGACCTTTTCGCGCGGGCTGCGCTCGATTTTGCGCCACGACCCGGACGTGATTCTCATCGGCGAAATCCGCGACGCCGAGACCGCGCAGATCGCGGTGCAGGCGTCGCTGACCGGCCATTTGGTTTTTTCCACGCTGCACACGAACGACGCGCCCGGCGCACTCACGCGGCTCGTGGACATGGGCGTCGAGCCGTATCTCGTCGCCTCGTCGCTTGAAGCCGTGCTCGCGCAACGCCTCGTCCGCGTGCTGTGTCCGCATTGCAAACAGGTGGACAATTCTGCGACGGCGCAGGCGTTCAAAGTAAAGCTCGGCATTCCGGCGGACACGACCATTTATAAATCCATCGGCTGCCGCGAATGCCGCAACACGGGATTTTTCGGACGGCACGCGATCTTCGAGTGGATGGACACCGACGAGGAAATCCGCCAGTTGATTTTGAAATCGTCTTCCACCGACCAGATTCGCGCCGCCGCGCGCAAGGCCGGGATGCGCACGCTCGCCGAGGACGGCTGGCGGCTCGTCGCCGCCGGAGTCACGACGGTCGAGGAAGTGTTGAGCGTCACGACGGCGAAGGAAATCGAGAGCGCGACCAAGAATCAAGCCGGCGAATCCGCCGCGAGCATCGCGGTGGCCAGATAAAATTTAATTTCCATGCCCACGTTCTCCTATCGCGCATTGCAGACCGACGGCAAGATCGCCGAGGGCGTCCTGGACGCGCCCGGACGGCCGGACGCGCTGCGGCAGATTGAAACGCTCGGCCTGCGTCCGATGAACGTGTTGGAAAAAAGCCCGGCGGCCAGGAACGGTTCGGCAGCAGGTTCCACTTCCGGTCTGGGAAAAATTTCCTTCAAGTTCGAGTCCAAAAAAGTTTCAAACAAGGAACTGGAAAATTTCACGCGGCTGCTGTCGAGTCTGCTCGCGGCGGGCGTGCCGTTGAGCCGCGCGCTGGTGATTTTGCAGAAAGAAGCGTCTTCCGCCGCGTCCAAGGCCCAGTGGAAGGAAGTTCACGATCTCGTCGTGGACGGGCTTTCGCTCGCGGACGCGATGGCGAAATCGCCGCAGACGTTTCCGCGCGTTTATGTCGCGATGGTCGAGGCGGGCGAGGCGGGCGGATTTCTCGACGTGGTGCTGGCGCAGATCGCGGAATTTCAATCGCGCGAAAAGGAGCTGAAATCAAAGGTGCTCACGGCGATGCTTTATCCGTGCATTTTGCTGGTGCTCGCGCTGGCCGTGCTGACGGTGCTGCTGACTTTTTTCATCCCGAAATTCCAGAACATTTTCAAAAACCTGCACAGCAACCTGCCGCTCATCACGCAGGTCATCATCGGCGCGAGCCATCTGGTGCGGTCGTATGGATTGCTGGTCGCGGCGGGACTGGTCGGCGTCGGATTTCTGGTGCGGACGTGGGTGGTCTCGGAAAAAGGCAAGCGCATCTGGGAGGGACTGATTTTGAAAGCCCCGCTCGTCGGCCCGCTCATCGGGCAGTTTGCGATGGCGCGTTTCTGCCGGATGCTCGGCACGCTCATCGGCGCGGGCGTGCCGCTGGTGCAGGGACTGAACGTCGCGCGCCGTTCCATTGGCAACCAGATTCTCGTGGACGCCGTCGGCCAGTCCATCGAGCGCGTGCAGCAGGGCGGACGGCTGGGACAGAGTTTGGCGGACTGCAAATCGCTGTTTGCCGGCTCGGTGCTGGAGATGATTTCCGTCGCGGAAGAAAGCGGCAAGCTGGACGCCGAGCTGGTGCGCATCGCCGTCGTCACCGAGAACGACCTCGACCGCAACCTCAAGACCGCCGTGGCGTTTGCCGAGCCGGTGATGTTGTTTTTCATCGCGGGCTTCATCGGCGTCATTTTCATCGGCATGTTGCTGCCGGTGCTGTCCATGAGTGAATACATCCATTAAAAAATTAAACAACCAAAGCTTATGAAAACTGAAATCAAACGAATCGTTATTCAAAAAAACCTGCGGCAGCGCGCCTTCACGCTGGTGGAAATGATGCTCGTCGTCGTCATCATCGGCATCCTCGCGGCGCTGGTCATCCCGAAGCTCGCTGGCAACACCGAACGCGCGCGCATCACGGCGGCGAATGCGGACATCAAAGGTGGCATCAAGTCCGCGCTCGGCCAGTATGAGGTGGATGTCGGCCAATATCCTAAAAACCTGCAGGATTTGATCGTTGCACCGGGCAACGCGCGGAACTGGCACGGGCCGTATTTTGACCCGCCCACGCTGCCGTCGGATCCGTGGGGCAATCCTTACATCTATCATTTCCCCGGTAAACACAACCAAAGTTCCTACGACCTGCTTTCCGCCGGACCGGACCTCAAGGAAGGAACGGACGATGACATTGGCAACTGGCAATAATTACTGAAGAAGTCATGTGCGACCGTCATATACATTTTGGCTCTGCTTTTGGCTCGCGATTGCGGGAGTCGTCATGTTTTATCCAAAAATTTTTGGCAACAAAGAAAAAGCATACCACAACCGAAATCGGTCTGGTATCAAAGTCGGCATCGTATCCGCGCTCGGCCAATATCAAGTGGACATCGGTTCTTATCCCAAAAGTCTGCAAGTCTTGGTTCAGAAACCTGACGATGCAAAGAACTGGCATGGGCCGTATTTCGATCCGCCCAAGCTGCCGGTTGATCCGTGGGGCAACAATTATTTTTACGCGTGTCCCGGAAAACATAACCCGGACTCTTACGATTTACTTTCCGCCGGCCCGGATGGCCGGATAGGAACCGAAGATGACATTGGCAACTGGCAATAATAATTCACGGCGATGCGCTTTTACGTTGATCGAACTGATTCTCGTGCTCGCGCTGCTGGTGATCATCACGTCCATCGCGGCTCCGGCGATGGCGCGGTTCATCCGCGGCCGCGCACTGGGTTCCGAGGCGCAACGGCTGATGGCGCTGATGCACGCGGCGCAGAGCCGCGCGGTGTCCGAGGGCGCGCCGATGATGCTGTGGGTTGACGCAAAAAAAAACGAATACGGCATGGCCGCCGAGACGAGCGGCGCGAACGGCGACCCGGAGGCCGAGGATTTGACGGTGGACGGGACGTTGCAGATCGCGGTGGTGAATGTCGGCACCGGCACGCAGACGACGTTCAAAAATCTGCCGGCGATCCGGTTTTTGCCGGACGGCACGGTGGACGAGAGCAGTCCGCAGACGTTGCAACTGGTGGATTCGGACGGCAGGTCGCGGTGGCTGGTCGAGACGCGCAACCATTTGGGTTATGAAATCAGCGACACGGCACAGTGACCAGTGGCGGGTGACCGGTGACGGGCGCAAAATGCGCGCGGCACGTTCTCATCACAAATCACTTGTCGCTCATCGCTCCGCCTTCACGCTGGCCGAGGTGATGGTGGCGATGATGTTTCTGGCCATCGTGATTCCGGTGGCGGTGGAAGTGTTGAGCATCGCGAGCCGCGCGGGCGAGGTCGCCACGCGGAAAAGCGCGGCGGTGCGCGTGGCCGACCGGGTTTTGAGCGAAAGCCTCGTGACGACGAACTGGGGCAACGGCCTGCAGAGCGGCACGATCACGGAAGGTTTTCTGGATTTTAAGTGGCGGCTGACGACGCAGAACTGGCCGGCGGATTCGATGACGCTGCTGACGGCGGAAGTGACATATCCGGTGCAGGGGAAAGATTATTCGGTGAAGTTGAGCACGCTGGCCAGTTCGCCAAACCAGACGCCAATGGGATCGTCGAGAACAGGATCGTCGGGAGTGAATGCGCAGTAATGAAAATTAAAACGAACAACGCGACACGCGGTCGAGAGCTGAAAGTCGAACTTCGACAATCAGCCTTCACGCTGGTCGAGATGATCATCGCCATCGGCGTGGCGGCGCTGGTGTTGATCGCCGTGAGCACCGTGCTGTTCACCTCGCTGAACCTGCGCGAGGCGACGGCGGACATGGTGGACGCCGAGACGCCGGTGGATTCCGCCGTGGCGATCATCAAACGCGATCTGCAAAACTGCGTCACGCCGACCAACGGCACGAGCCGGGTTTTGTCCGGCGGTTTCCGTGCCGGCAACATCATGAGCGCCGGCATCAGCGATCCGGTGGCGATTGAGATGTTCACGGCGACCGGCGCGCTGGGCGACAGCCAGCCGTGGGGCGACATCCAGCGCGTGTCGTATGAATTGAAAAATCCGACCGACTCGTCCCAAGCGGGAAGAGATTTGTATCGCTCCGTGATGCGGAACCTGCTGCCGGTGTCAACCGTCGGCGTGAGCGACCAGTTGGTTTTGAGCGGCGTCGCCAGCGTGAAGTTCACCTGCTTCGACGGCGCGCAGTGGAACAACACCTGGGACACGACCAGCCTGACCTCGATTCAAACCAATCTGCCGGCGGCCGTGCGCGTGGACATCCAGATGGCCGGCAACCAGAACGCGCAGCCGGTGGAATTCGTCGTGCCGATTGATTCGCAGCCACAGGGGCAATCGAACCTGGTGACCACGGCCAGCAACTGAAATGAAATTGCAGCATACAACAACGAACCGTGCGCGCCGCCCGTCAGGTGGCGGCCGCTCGCGCGGTTCCGTGCTGATCATCGTGCTGTGGATTTGCATCGGGCTGGTGAGCGTCGCGCTGTATTTCACCAACTCAATGAGCTACGAACTGCGCGCGGCGGACAACCGCGTGAGCGGCCTTGCCGCCGACCAGTCCATCGAGGGCGCGGCGCGCTACGTCGGCTACATTTTGCAAAATTACGCGACGAACGGCGCGGTGCCGGACAGCACGCAGTTCAAGTGCGAGGCCGTGCCCGTGGGTGACGCGAAATTCTGGCTCATCGGCCGCGACCCGGCCGCCGGGAATTCCACCGACCCGTATTTCGGTTTGATTGACGAAGGCTCGAAATTGAACCTGAACTACGCCAGCACCAACGCGCTTTTGTATCTGCCGAACATGACGGCGGATTTTGCCGGGGCCATCCAGGATTGGCGCGGCACGAACGGCACGCAATCGCTGGATTACACGTCGCTCGGCTACCTGCCAAAATATGCGCCGTTCGAGACCGAGGACGAACTGCGGCTGGTTTATGGCGCCACGTCGGATCTGCTCGTGGGCGAAGACCTCAACCTCAACGGCGTCCTCGACCCGAACGAAAAAGATTTGAACGGCAACGGCGAACTCGATCCCGGCCTGCTTGAATACACGACCATTTACACGCGCGAACCGAATTTCCATTCCGACGGCTCGTCGCTGACCAACATGGACACGGCGACCGTCAGCCAGTTGACCTCGCTGTTCCGCGACGACAACGTCAGCAGTCCCGACACGCGCGCAAACGCCATTTTCGCCTACACGCATCCCGGCGGGCCGACCACTCCGGCCAACCAGATAAAAACATTTCACGGCATTTTGGATTTTGCCATCGTCTGCCGGCAGGCGAACATGACCGACAATGACATCGCCAACATTTACAATGACGTGACGACCAGCACCAACGCCTACGCTTACGGGCGCGTGAACGTCAACACCGCCGGCGTTGACGTGCTGGCCGCGCTGTTCGAGGGCTTGAACAACGGCAACCAGCAGACCGCCGACGCCGACGCGCAGACGCTCATCACCTACCGCCAGCAAAACCCCGGCAACCTTGGCTCCATCGCCTGGGTTTATGACGCGCTGGGCAGCGGCAACGCGACGCTGACCTCCCTCCGCGCCGGCGATTACATCACCACGAAAAGTTTTCAATTCACCGCCGACATCGCGGCGGTCGGGCCGTTCGGGCGCGGCTTCCGGCGCGTGAAGTTCGTTTTCGACATGAGCGACGGCGCGCCGAAAATTTTATACCGCCAGGACCTGGGCCGGCTCGGCTGGGCGCTCGGCGAAAAGGCCCGGCAAACTTTGCTCGCACAAAACACGCAATGAAACCTGATTTCAAATTCAAATCCCGCAAACGGAAAAAACTGACGGCGCTGCTCGGCCTCGCGCTGGACGGCAGCCGGCTCGACGGCGTCGTGCTGCGCCGCGTCAACGGCTCGCTGCAACGGCTGCAGCAGTTCACCGCGCAGCTCACGCTCGATCCGCTGACCGGCGCGCCGGAACTCGTCGGGCGCGAAATCCGCAACCACCTCGACGCCGCCGGCGTGCGCGAACGCGACTGCATCGTCGGCGTGCCGCTGAAATGGATCCTGACCACGCAGACGGAACTGCCGCCGCTGCCGGAGGCCGACGCGACAAGCCTGCTGCTGCTGGAGGCGGAGCGCGGATTTCATTCCGACCTGGACGCGCTGCAAATTTGCAATTCGCGCAGCCCGCTGGCGGGGGACAAAAAATATGTCCTGCTGGCCGGGATTCCCAACACGCACACCGGCTCGCTTGAACAGGTTTTGGCGGCGGCAAAATTGCGGCCCGCCAGTTTTTCGCTGGGGCTGCCGGCGTTGCAGCCGCCGGGCGTGGAAAATGCGGAAGGCGTGCTCGCGCTGGCGATCGGCGAAAACAACGTCGGTCTGCAAATCACGGCCGGCGGCGGCGTGGCGGCGTTGCGCGCGCTGGAAGGCGCGATTGAAAATGAAAGCGGCCGCCGCACGCTGGTCGCGGACGTGGTCACGCGCGAGGCGCGCGTCACGCTCGGCCAGTTGCCGTCCGAACTGCGCGCGGCGGTAAAACTCATCCGCATTTTCGGCCCGAACGATCTGGCGCAGCAGCTCGCGGACGAGATGGAGCTGCGTTTCGAGCCGATGGGTTTGAAA
>Ga0209483_1000909_pt1 | contig 23977 bp, 18 predicted proteins | sample NGEPerA_FD_184508 | JGI IMG/M metagenome (GOLD analysis project Ga0209483, IMG submission 184508) | Arctic peat soil microbial communities from the Barrow Environmental Observatory site, Barrow, Alaska, USA - NGEE PermafrostL2-A... | ecosystem: Environmental > Terrestrial > Soil > Wetlands >... | reverse complement strand
GTGCAGGATCGTGTTGCGGTAGGCGAGGTTCATCCTTTCACCCCACGCTGGATTCGCCTGGCGTTCCTCGTAAACGGAGATGCCTTCGCTTAACCATCGCGGCATGCGGTTTCGCGTGTCGTTGAGCGTGATGACGTGGCAGAACTCATGCCAGAGCACGTCCTCCCAGTTCGCGGGATTGGGCGCCTGCGAGGCTGGGCTGTTCGCGGTGATGACCGAGCCGAAGCACACGCCCAGGTAGCCGGGATTGCCCGGCATGCCAAAGGTCCGCACCGCAAAATCCTTTTGCTCTGGAAAAATTTCCACCACCGTCGGGCCTTTGAGTTCCACGCCGTATTTCGGGCCGAGGGCCGCCTTCGCCCGCCCGAGCAACTCAAGCACACGATCTCCGTAGAGCTGCGCTTCCAGCGGCGACATGTGAAGAATGAAATCGGAGTTGGTCAGCGTTTGGAACTTCGCCATCTGGTCGTGCAGCATGGAAAGGTTGTAGGCGGTGACATCGTATTCATCCTGGGCATGCGCTTCCTCGGCGAGCTTCCACCCTTCGTCATCCTGGCCAAGGCGCAACAAATCCTCGGCCAGTTGATGGCGGGCGGGCACGTAATCGGGAGCGAAATCCAAAGCGCGCCGTTGCGCAGCCGCCGCTTCCTGGAAGAGATATTTCTGGGCGAGCTTCAAGCCGATGAGATAGTCCACCTGCGGATTGGTTGTCCAATATTTCAGCGCCTTCGCGCGAAGCTCCGTCTCGCCCGCCAGGTCGTTGCGCAGATGCGCCAGGATTGCCCGATAGGCCAGCGCTTCCGGCCGCCACGGATTCACCTCCAGGACAAGGCCGAGCTGCTTTTCCGCCTCGTCATACTTTTCGGCATCGATCAAGTGGTCCGCCAGCAGCAGCAAACTGGGAATGTGTTTCGGATTCACGGCCAGCGCGGCGTCCAAGTGTTTGAGCATCTCTTTGCGGTCGCCGGTTTCAAAGGCCTGCGCCAAACCCGATTCCATATCGGGATCATCGGGAAATTTCTTCAAGCCCGCGCGGAAAGCGTCGGCGGCCAGGGTGAAATCATGTTTATCTAAAGCCAATTGCCCGCTGGCCAGGTAGGCGTCGCGCACTGGCGGGTCCACGTCATAGGCGCGTTGAAAACAATTCTCCAGGGCCAGCCGCGGCTCAATGCCAAGCAAGAGCAGCGCCTTGCCAATGGCGACCACATTTTCGCCGCTTTGCTCAAAACGGCCGCGCCGTTCAATCAGAAACTTGATTTCATTAAGTTGCCGATTCGCTCCGTCCACATCGTTTTGGAACAGGTCCGAGTCCCGCGCCAGCAAGCGCAACTGCATGCTGCCGGGAAAATCCGCCACGCCGGCCACGGCATTGCTGCGCGCGTCGGCGTAGCGTCCCCTTGTCAATAATGCTTTCACCAGCAGGATGCGCCAGCCGTCGCCATACTCGCCGGAATCGACTTTGGCGCGGGTGGTGGCGATGACGGCATCGTAGTGACCGCGAAGAAACTGTCCCTGGGCTCGATCGAGGTCTTGGGCCTGGGCCACGCCAGCAAGGAGAAATCCAACGCAGGCCACCAACCAGCGTTTGTTTCGATCGCACATCTTGGAAGATTCATACGCCAGGCTACGAAGATAATCAATGTTGTTCAGCGGGTGGCGACGCGCCGGGGTGCTTTGGCTTTTTTTGCTTTGGCGTGTCTCGGCAAGGGCTTGGGCATTGCGATTGAAAAATGGTCATTTAGAATTTGTTATCTGTCAATTAAAAAAACGATGGCGCAAAAACATCGTTTCTTCCGATGGTCAATAACACATTTTCAATGACCAATTCACAATCGAGAGGTCCGAAATCTTAACGCATTCCTTCGCCAACATGACGTCTTGACATCCTCCAAGATGTTTCTCGGTTCGAGGAAATGCTTTGACACGCCCTCCGCCGATCGTTTATGTTTGGTCTATCCATGAAATCAAAAGCGCTACGACGCGCAAAGGCGGTGGCCTTCACTTTAATTGAGCTGCTGGTGGTCATCGCCATCATTGCCATCCTGGCGGCGATGTTGTTGCCCGCCCTGGCGACCGCCAAGCAACAAGCCCTCAAGACGCAATGCATCAACAACGAAAAGCAATTGGGCCTGGCCGCAGCCATGTACGCCGCCGACAACAAAGATTGGATGGCATTTTGCAATTGGGACGGCGGCAATGCGGTCAGCGGACCCACGGGCGCCGCTGCCGTAGGCTGGCTCTATATTGCCAACGGAACGATTCCCGATCCAACCAGGCTGCCGTGGTCCGCCAATATTGCCTCCGCCTATTCGGGCGGAGCGTGGTGGCCGTACGTCAACAACCCGAAAAACTATCTCTGCCCGGTCGATCTTCTCAGCATCTACTATAAATTGCGTAACAATAAACTTTGCACGTACGTGATGGATGGCGCCGCCTGCGGTTTTGGGTCCCCGGCGCCGGATCAATCCACCAAAACAAGCGCCATCTGGAGCCCGACCTGCTACCTCTTTTGGGAGCCTGACGAAAATACCTTGGGACCGGGCACCCCCGGGCAGAATGATTTTAACGACGCGGCCAATTATCCCACCACCCCGGTATCCAATCCCGTCGGGGGAGAGGGAATCGGTCCGCTCCACAGCAAGAAAGGCGGTAACATTGAGCGTTTGGACGGTGGCGTCCAATACATTACGACCAATCAGTTTAACCTGGAATCCAAGGGGCCTCCAGGAGACGCCCCCGACCAAAAAAGAACCCGCCTCTGGTGGAGTGTTTTCTCGACCGACGGCCATGAACCTGGCTATTGAACGATTTCGTTCAACGATCTGAAACCCGCAATTCTGGCGCGGTTTCCGGCTTCAAGCGGACGTTTTGGCGCGCCACCCCGATGAATTCCGGGGGAACAGCCGCGCCATGATTTGTTCCCAAGGTCGATCGCACGTACGTCAATACTACCGCCATCTGGTCGTCATCCAGATTTTCCCGCCACGGGGGCATGGCGAGATTCCAGCTCCGGCCCTCCACCTCGACCGGCCCCGTCAACCCATTCAACACGATGCGGACCAACGGGCCGGCGTCGGGGGCCAGCACCCATTCGGAACCTATCAGCGTCGGCGCGACGCCATCCTTGCCCGCGCCGTCGCGTTGATGGCAGGCGGCGCAAATCCGCATGAAAATTTCTTTGCCCTTTGCCTTGGGGTCGGAACTGCCGTCCATCACCGATTGAATGAGCGATCTGAGCAACGGATCCGGCGTGGCGTAATCGATGTAAACACGCTGTCCACCTTTGCCGACGTAAAATCCCGAGGCTGCTCCGGCGGTTAAATTTGTATTGACTGGTTCGTGGGTCATTGGGGCCGGCTTCTGTGGCTGTTTCTCTGCGCCGCTTGCGTGATGCGCAGCGGGAGAAATTGAAAACGGAAAACCGAATAGCGTCACCAGTAGCCCGGCGATAACCATCACAGACACAAGGGCAATTATGGCAGTGAGTCGCATATCCTGCGGGCAAGCTTCGCAAAGGCGCGGCGGGGCCGTCAAGCCATCGTATCGTTCCTCGTAGCGTTCGGTTGATTTTGGTTTGGCCAACGGCGATTTTTTCGGGTATCGCCGTAGTTGAAATGAGCAAGAAATCGAACGCCTCTATTGTCTTGGCCATCGCCGCCCACCCGGACGACATAGAATTTATGGCGGCGGGAACGCTATGGTTGCTGGCGGAGGCCGGCTGCGAAATCCATTACCTGAATATGGCCAGCGGCAATTGCGGCACAACGCAATACGACTCCAACACTGCCCGCAAAGTGCGCGCGGCGGAAGCGCGCCGGGCCGCGAAACTCCTCGGCGCTCATTTCCATCCCAGCCTGACGAACGATCTGGAAATCTTTTACGACCTGAAAAATTTGCGGCGGCTGGCGGCGGTGATCCGCGAGGTCAGGCCCGCAATTGTATTGACACATTCGCCCCAGGATTACATGGAGGACCATACCAACGCGTGCCGCCTGGCCGTCACCTCCGCCTTCGCGCGCGGCATGCCAAATTTCAAAACGCTTCCATTCCGCAAGGCGCAGGCCGGGGAGGCCGCTCTCTACCATTGGATGCCGCACGGCTTTCGAGACGGGCTGCGCCGGCGGATCGTGCCAGGCGCATTTGTCAATACGAATTCCGCGCAACCCATCAAGCGCGCGGCGCTGGCCGAACACCGCAGTCAACAAAGCTGGCTGGACACCAGCCAGGGGATGAATTCCTACGTCGCGGCCATGGAAGGCATGTCCCTCGAGATGGGCAAAATGTCCGGAAAGTTCAGGCACGCGGAAGGCTGGCGGAGGCATCTCCATTGGGGATTTTCTGCCCAGGATAGCGATCCCCTCGCCGCGCTGCTTGAAAAAAATTATCTGGTCAATGCATCCTACGAGCGCGGTTTGGAAGATTAGTGCATTTCCACGTCGCAGGCCCCGATGCCAGGCCGGTAAAAATTAAATTGCACGTTGGGATGATCCGCCAAGAGAGACATCGGAACGGCGGAATCAGGGATTCGTTGGGCGATCATCAGCGTCGTGAGCCGCTGGCCAAACGGATTGTCATGGTTGCCCGCCAGCCAGATCGAGACTTTTTCCGCCTGCCATGTTTCCACCGGGCCAACCGAAATCGCTTGGGTCGGGACCATTGAAATATTGCCGCCGCCGGAAGTGCGGGCGTTCTGCGCGATGGTCAACGGATGCAAATCCACCACGCGCGTGGCCAGCTTTCGATATTCGCCCGGCGAAGGAGGCTGGTTCTTGAATTTTCCCTGGCGGCGCGGCGGGTCGTTGAAGGCCCAATGCTTGACATCACCCTGCCCGCCTTGCATCACCGCGCACCGCACTCCTCCCGCCCAACTCTTGCGATAGGCGGTAGTGTCGCCTTTGGGGAAATGCAGGTTGCCGTTCGGCATGACCAGATCTTTGCGGATTCGATTAAAACAAAGTTCGCGGTCCGCTTTCTCGAAGGAAAGCGGATGCGTCGGCGGAGCTTCCCGGCCATTCACGAACCATTCGTCCATCCCCCAAAAATGGCCGGACTGGATCTTTAGGTTGAGGTCGTTGACCAGCCGGGCCACGAGCGGCAATTGTTCCGTCGGCCCAATAGGCCCGCAGATGCCGACCGGGTTGTCCGCCGTGGATTGCCGCCACGCGGTGATATACTCGAGCGCTTCGGCCAGATAAAATTCCGCAAGAGTGTCATACATCACCACCTTGAAACCCGGCCGCGAGAGCTTGGCCATTTGGGCTGGCGTCAGGGCCGCAGCGTCATGTATAATTTCTTCGTCGAGGGTTGTATAATCCCACCAATCCGGAGCAATGGAACTGAGTTTGCGCGACATAAATTAAACGAGGTTTACCACGCGCCCCGCGCGGGCGGATTCGTAACAGGCCGCAATCACCTTTTGGCTGCGCAAACCGAGTTCGCCCGGTAGAGGGTTGGGCGTTCCGGCCAAGAGCGCGGCGCTGAAGGCTTCAATTTCCGCGCGGTAGATATTTTGCGCTTCGGGCGCCACTTTGATGCCTTCATTCTGCGAGCGGGCTTGCTGCGATTGATATTGGCTTGCGTCCGCCAATAAATGCGCCGTCATTTCGCCCTGGCTGACCTGGCCGATGGTGCCAGTGGCGAGGATGCTGCCGGCCGTGCCATAAAGTTCGAGCGCATTTTTGCTGCTCTCGTCTTGAATGCAAAAGAAAGTATCCACGCTCCCCAGCGCGCCGTTAGCAAATTGCAGCGCCACGACCGCGCCGTCTTCGCTGGCATAACGGTGAATCGTCGAGTTCGTCAAACAGCTCACCGTTTTGACCGGGCCGAAAAAAAACTCCAGCAAATCAAGGCAATGACCGCCCATGTCCATCAGCGAACCGCCGCCGCCCAGCGCCGGGTCTTGCCGAAAGGCTTTGGGCATCGGCGGATACCAGCAGGAAAGTTGGGCGCGCGCATAGACCGGCTGGCCAAGCTGGCCGGCCTGGATCATTCGGGCGGCCTCCTGATGCTGCGTCTGGAATCGCATCATAAAAGCAACGCCAAGCTGCGCGCCCGCTTTCTGGCCAGCGGCCACCATCGCCTCCGCCTCCGCCACCGTGCGGCCGAGCGGCTTTTCGCAAAGCACATGCTTGCCGGCGCGGGCGCAGGCCAGCACCTGCGCCTCATGGGCCTGGACGGGACTGGCGACATAAACCGCATCGATCTCACTGGCCAGCAATGTTTCCAAACTATCGGCCGGCGCCGCTCCGAATTGCGCGGCCACTTCATGGTTGGTCGCGTTATTCGTTCCGTAAACCGAAACCAATTGCGCGTTGCGCGCCGGAACAATGCCTTCTGGAATGGTGCGGCGGCGCGCTATTCCTCCGGAACCGATCACGCCCCATCTAATTTTATCCCTCATGGGCCTTGATGACCTTTAAAATCGCTTCGCCAATTTGCTCCATATCCGATTCGCTGTAGGTCGGAAAAGCGAAGCAGGTAAAGGTGTGCGCTTCGTGCCAGCGGGCATTGGGCACGTCCACATTGCTGTAATTGACACTGTTGGGATCCGCATATTCCTTCGACTTGAACGGAAAACCAGTCCGGCCAAAGGCGTTGTGCTCCTGAAACGCGCGTTCCGTATGGCACTGCGGCCAGAACACTTTCCAGACCGGCGCTCCTTCCGCACTGACCGCGCTGACGAATTGTTTGATGTCACACTTCATGTTCTCCACGTCCAAAGAGAAAGCCAGAACGAACCAGCCGTTGCGCCGCTCGGGATTGTCAACAGGAAAATATTTGATGCGCGGCGAGGTCTTCAGAGCGTCAATCAATATTTTGGCGTTGCGGCGGCGGCGCGGCATGTTCCACGTTTCCATGCGTTGCAATTCCGCCAGGCCAATGGCCGATTGCATTTCGGTCATTCGATAATTCCAGCCCACCATATTATGGATATAGGGCAGCTTCTGTTCGAGTTCCAGCAGGCTCAGGCGCTGTTTAACGTCATAGCCATGGTCGCGAAAACTGCGCGCGGTCCAGGCGAGGTCTTCGTCATCGGTTGTCACCATGCCCCCTTCGCCGCCGGTAGTGAAAGTCTTGTTCTGGCAAAAACTGCAACCGGCCACATCGCTGAGCGTGCCGGTCTTTTTGCCTTTGTATTCGCCGCCAAACGCCTCCGCATTGTCCTCGATGACGAAGAGCTTATGCTTTTTGGCAAAGGTGGTGATTTTGTCCATGTCACACACATTGCCGTAAAGATGGACGGGCATGACAGCCTTGGTTCGTTTATTGACCAGCTTTTCCGCCGATTCGACGCTGAGGCAATGATCCTCAATATTAACATCCGCAAACCTCGGAATCGCCCCCGCTTGCACGACCGAAAAGCTGGTGGCAATAAACGTGTAACTCGGCACAATCACTTCATCGCCGGGCCCAATCCCCAGCGACGCCAAACCTACGTGCAACGCCGCCGTCCCGGTGGCGACACTGATGGCATGCCGGCTCCCCTGCCACTCGGCGAATTTCTTTTCAAACTCCATCCCCTGCTTCCCCGTCCAATAATTGACCTTGCCCGAGCGCAGGACATCGGTCACCGCATGGATGGCGTTGTCATCGAACTGCGGCCATCCTTGCAACTTGTTAGTGACGGCCTTGGGGCCGCCCTGACTGGCGAGTTGTTTGTTCATTATGCTTTCTGTCGCTTTCTTAGGGCCACTGCAATCCAGTTGCCAAAAATGGTCAAGGCAGAAGTTTGGACGCTCGCTTGGCCAAGCCGCTTTCAAATGCGCGTTGAACCGCTTGCCACACGGCACGAACCCTTCATCGATCCGGTCACTAGCCGTTGCGTTCGTGACCCTCAATTGCCCGAGTTCCCACTTTCCCGCCACAGGCGCCTCATGCAATTGAGTTTGAAGAAATGGGGGTGGAAATTCGTCTGATTTAGGTAGATGGATGGGAAAACTTTGCTTTGCCAATCCGATCGGCGGAGGGTATCGTAGTTGCCTAAGCCTAGCTCAGTCTAAGTATATGCTCAATCTCACCGGAAAAGGGTCGGTTATGACGTGCGACGGGATTACCCGGCGCGATTTCTTGCAGGTGGGCACGTTGGGGATGATCGGGTTGTCGCTCTCCAAATTGGCCGAAATGCAGGCGCTGGGGGCCGCTCCGAGTGGCATGGACGAGCGGTCTTGCATCATGATTTTTAATGTGGGCGCGCCCAGCCAGCTCGATACCTTCGATATGAAGCCGGATGCCCCGGCGGAGATTCGCGGGCCTTTTAAACCGATTCGCACGAATAATCCCGACATCCAAATCTCGGAGATGTTTCCGCTTCACGCCAAGCTGGCCGATAAGTTTTCGCTGGTGCGCAGTTGCTATCATACCGCGGCGGCGGTGCATGACACCGGCTGCCAAATGATGCAGACGGGCCGCCTTTTTACCGGTGGTGTCAATACTCCGCACGCGGGTTGCGCGCTGGAGTTTTTGAAGGGACGCCGCAATGAATTGCCGGCCAATATGATTTTGCCGATTCCGATCGGCCCGACGGGCGGAAATATGCCGCACGGCCAGGACGCGGGGTTTCTCGGCAAGTCGTGGGACCCGTTTGTTTTGAATGCGGACCCTTCGACCAAGAATTTCAAAGTGCCCGATCTTCTGCCGCCCAAGGAAATCGGCGAGGCGCGTTTGCAGCGGCGGCGCGAGTTGCGGAGCATTGTCGATGACGCGGTCAAGGATTTCGAGGCCAGCCCGAATGCGTCGCTGATGGATACCAATTTTGCCTCGGCCTACCGGTTGATGACCAGCGACCGCGCGCGGCAGGCTTTTGATTTGTCCAAGGAACCGCAAAAGGTGCGCGACCGCTATGGGATGACGCGTTTTGGGCAATGCTGTTTGCTGGCGCGGCGGCTGGTCGAAGCCGGCGTGCGGTTTGTCACGATCAACACTTTCATTACTGTATTTGACGAGATCACCTGGGATATTCACGGCTCCAAACCGTTTACGTCGATTGCCGGGATGAAGGAAATTGTCGCGCCGATGTATGACAAGGGATATTCGGCGTTGTTGGAGGATTTGTTCCAGCGCGGGATGCTCGACAAGACAATGGTGGCGTGCCTGGCGGAATTCGGGCGCACGCCCAAGGTCAATTCGGCCGGCGGTCGCGATCATTGGCCGAATTGCTGGACGATCAATTTTGCCGGAGGCGGCGTCAAGGGCGGGCGCGTGGTGGGCAAGAGCGATGACATTGGCGCGTATCCGACGGAACGCCCGGTTAATCCGGCTGAGGTAGTCGCCACGATATATAAGTCGCTTGGGCTGGACTTGACAACCACTCTGCCCGGTCCGCAGGGTCGGCCTTACCCATTGGTCAACTTCGGGACGGAGCCGATCAACGAACTCTTCTAAACAGTGCGAAGTTTCACTTCCAACGGAGTGTCGAGGATAGCCGCCCTTATGGGCGGATTGGCTGGTTTATGCTTGACGCACGCCGCGACGGCGGCCGCCGCCGCCACGATGGAGATCTTGCCGGCGCAGTTTGTTTTGCATGGCCACGCGGCGCGGCAGCGCTTGCTGGCGGAGACTTGGGACAACAAGAATTTTCGCGGGCAAATCACCAATGGCCTTACCTTGGTTTCGAGTGATCCCAAAGTGGTCAAAATTGAGGATGGAGTCGCGCTGCCGGTGAGCAATGGCTCAACCAAAATTTTTGCCAAAGCGGGCAAGAAAACGGCGGTCGCGACAGTTTCAGTGGAAGCGATGGACAAACCGTTTGAATGGAGTTTTCGCAATGATGTGCAACCTGTTCTGGCCAAAGCGGGATGCAGCGCGGGGGCCTGTCATGGCGCGGCTTCCGGCCAAAATGGTTTCAAGCTCTCCTTGCGCGGCTACGATAATGAAGGCGATTTTCTGGCGTTGACTCATCAAGCTCTTGGACGGCGCGTCATCCCGAGCGATCCGGGGCGCAGCTTGATGTTGCTGAAGCCGACTCATGCCGTGCCGCACAAAGGCGGAAAACGTTTCGAGGTTGGTTCCATCGATTATCGGGTGATTTCGGAATGGATTGCGGCGGGTACGCCCGGGCCCAAAGAGAGCGATCCGCGCATTCAGAAAATTGAAATTCTGCCGGCAGGCGTCCTGCTCAAACCCGGCGACACGCAACAACTGCTGGTGCGCGCCACCTTTAGCGACGGCCATACGGAAGACGTGACGCATTGGGTCAAGTTCACCGCCGCCAATGCTTCGGTGACGCAAGTCGATGACGAAGGGGAAGTCAAAGTCATCGGTTATGGCGAAGGCGCGATAACCGCGTGGTATTTGAGCCGAATCGCGGTGGCGACCGTGACCGCTCCCTACACCAATGAAATTCCCCAGCGCGTTTTCACCCATGCGGCGCACCGAAATTTTATTGACGAACTGGTGCTGGAGAAATTGCGCAACTTGAACATTCCGCCTTCCCAGAGATGCACCGATGCGGAATTTGTGCGGCGCGCGTATGTCGATACCATGGGAGTTTTGCCGACCGAGAGAGAAACGCGCGCGTTTTTGTCTGATAAATCCTCGCACAAACGGGACGCGCTGATTGATGCGCTGTTACAGCGTCCTGAATTCGTTGATTACTGGTCCTACAAATGGTCGGACCTGCTCTTGGTCAATAATAAGAAACTTAGCGCTGAGGAGGTCTGGGCCTATTACGACTGGATCCGCGAACGGGTGGCCGCCAATACGCCGTGGGACGTTTTTGTGAAGAGCATCATCACCGCGAAAGGCAGCACGCTGCAAAACGGCGCGGCCAATTTTTATGTTTTACACGATGATCCTCGCGCCGCTTCGGAAACGATGTCGCAGGCCTTCCTCGGCATGTCGGTGACGTGCGCCAAGTGCCATAACCATCCGATGGAAAAGTGGACCAACGACCAGTATTACCAAATGGCTAACATGTTTGCCCGTGTCCGTATCAAGAGCGGGACGCGCCCCGGGGAAAACGTGGTCTTTACCGCGGCCGACGGAGACTTGGTCCAGCCCTTGCGCGGCAAGCCGCAAATACCCGCTCCGCTCGATGGCAAGCCCATTCCGATCGATTCGCCGCAAGACCGCCGGCTGCCGCTGGCCGACTGGCTGGTTTCGCGCGATAACCCATACTTCAGCCGGGCGATTGTCAATCGCGTTTGGGCCAATTATTTTGGCGCGGGCCTGGTCGAGAACATTGATGATTTGCGGGCGACCAACCCGGCCAGCAACGAAAAACTGCTTTCGGCTGCGGCGCGTTATTTGGCCGATCACCGCTTTGATTTGAAAGAGTTGATGAGGGTCATCCTGCAGTCGGAAACTTATCAGCGTTCCAGCAAGCCGCTTCCCGGAAATGAAGCGGACACTCGTTTTTATTCCCGCTACTACCCGCGCCGAATGATGGCGGAAGTGTTGCTGGATGCCATTGCTGAAGTGACCGGCGTGCCGACCGACTTTGACCGCAAAGTCGGCGAAAAATTTCCCAAAGGCTGGCGCGCTCTGCAATTGCCGGATGTCTCGGAAGATTCCTATTTTCTCAAAACCTTTGGACGGCCCGACCGCAACACGACCTGCGAATGTGAGCGCACGGCCGATCCGAGCATGACGCAAGTGCTCGATATTTCCAACGGCGACACCGTCAATAAAAAGCTGGAGGACCAGACCTGCTATATCAACCGCGTGATGAGCGCCAATGCGCCCACCCCGCAAATCATCGAGCACGCCTACTTAAGCGCTTTTTCCAGATACCCGTCGAAGGAGGAGGAAACGAGGCTCTGTCAAGTGCTCGACCAAAGCAAAGACGGCGAACGCAAGCTGGCCTTGCAGGACATGTATTGGGCCGTGTTGAGCAGCAAAGAATTTCTGTTTAATCATTAACCGCATGAAGTGGCCTGCCTCATGTCGTAACGTGCTGTTCGCCCTGCTCTGCTGCGTCGCGGCCCAGTTGGCCACCGCCGCCGACAAACCGGCCGCCACTGACTACGCGGCGGTCGATGCCATTTTCTCGAAGCATTGCCTGGATTGCCACGCCTCCCAAGACCCGGAAGCAAAACTCGTCCTGGAGAGCTTCGAGTCCGTCATGAAAGGCGGCGAAAGCGGGCAAGTTGTCCTGGCTGGAAATAGCCATGACAGCCTGCTGGTGCAAATGGTCGAGGGAAAGGTCTTTAAGGACGGCAAGAACTTGATCATGCCGCCCGGGCGCAAACGCCAAAAGTTAAAACCCGCCGAGATCGCCCTGATTACGGCGTGGATCGATGCGGGCGCGCATCCGCCGGCGATGGCGAAATCCATTATTGCAGAACTGGACGTTCCGCAAATAAAGGTCAAGGGCGTGGCGCGAAATCCCATTAACGCGCTGGCCCATGTGCCGGGCACGAACCTCGTCGCCGTCGCGCGCTATCGCGAGGTTGAATTACGCTCGTCCGACACCGGCAAGTTGATACGAACCCTCAAAGGCCACCACGGAAATGTCAACGCCCTGGCGTTCTCTCCCAATGGCAAACGGCTGTTTGCCGGTTCCGGCGAAAATGTGCGTTATGGCGAAATCAAGGAATGGAATGTGGCCAATGGAAAATTGATCCGCACATTTCTGGGCCATAAGGACACCGTCTATTCCCTGGCCGTTTCACCGGATGGAAAAATTTTGGCCAGCGGCAGCTACGATCAGAAGATCATATTGTGGGACATCGCCACCGGCAAGGAGCGGAATACATTGTCCGGCCACAATGGTTGCGTTTTTGGCCTGGCTTTTCGGCCCGATGGAAAAATCCTGGCCAGCGCCAGTGGCGACCATACGGTCAAGTTGTGGGATGTGGCCGGCGGCACGCGGCGCGACACGCTTTCGCAGCCGTTGAAGGATGTTTATGCCGTCGCCTTCAGTCCCGATGGCAAGAAGCTGATGGCGGGCGGGGTGGATCATCGAATTCGGATTTGGTCAATCAGCGCCACGGCGGCGGAAACGACGAACCCATTGCTCGATTCAAAGTTCGCCCACGACGGATCCATCCTGCGCCTGGTTTTCTCGCCTGATGGCAAGATGCTTCTCTCTTCGGCGGACGACCGCACCGTGCGGCTGTGGGACACCGGGAAAATGAAAGAACGCCTGCTCCTGGAAAAACAACCGGACTGGGCGACCGGCTTGGATTTTGCGCGCAACGATCAAGCCATCGCCGTTGGCCGATTGGATGGCTCGCTGGCCTTTTATGACCTGGCCGGGAAATCGCTGCCTTTCGTTGCGGCCATGGCCGAGGCGCCCGCCGAAAAGCCCTCCATCGCCCGGCTGCAGCCTCGCGGCATGCAACGGGGCACGGACCTTACTTTGAAAGTCATTGGCGGCAATCTTCTGAGTTTAACCAATGTCAAATCCAGCAATCCCAAACTGGCCGTCTCGTTGAGCAAGACCGCCAAAGCCACTTCGACGGAAGCCTGGATTGACGTCAAGGCGGCGCCCGATCTACCGCGAGGGCTTTACGATATTTCGGTGATCAATGCCAATGGCGAAAGCGGGCCGGGGAAAATCTATATCGGCCATTTGCCGCACGTTTTTGAAGCGGAGAACAATCCGCCGCGAACACTGCGGATGGTCACACTCCCGATGAGCTATTGGGGCGATCTGAATCCCGGCGGCGACGTCGATGAGTTGGAATTCCATGCGCAAGCCGGCCAATCTCTGGTGTTTGATTTGTCCGCCAAAAGCATCGGCTCCAAAGCCCAGGCCCAACTCTCGCTGCTCGACGCCCATGGCGAAATTCTTTCCAGCGAGGGCGAATTCGAGGGCGGCGATCCGCTGCTGGCTTATACCATCACGAGCAACGGCCTGTATCGCATTCGCATTGCCGAGACCACGGAGGAAGGCTCGCCGGATTATTTTTATCGACTGACGATGGGAGAACTGCCGCAAGTGATCAGCATCTTCCCTCCCAGCGTGCAGACCAACCGCGAGGCCGAAGTGCAATTGATCGGCTACAACCTGACCGGCAAGGACAAAATAAAAATCAGCCCGATGAAGGCCGGCGAACTGGAAGTGCCTTTAAATTCGGACACGTATCGCGCCCGCCGCGCCTTTAAAGTGCTGGTGACCGACGGGCCGGAATTGGTCGAGGCGGAGCCGAACGACACTCCTGGCGAAGCGACTCCCATTCCCGTGCCCTCGACGGTTTCGGGCCGGATTTTTGCCGAGGGGAAGGCGGCGCCGGACGTTGACCTTTATCGATTCGAAGCCAAAGCCGGGCAAAAGTTAATCATCGAGACCGATGCCGCGCGCCGCGGCTCGCCGATCGACACGAAGATCGAAGTGCTTTATGCCGATGGACGTCCGGTGCCGCGATTGCAACTTCAAGCCGTGCGCGATTCAGCCATCAATTTCAGGGCCATCACCTCGTCGCAGAACGAGGTGCGAATCGATAATTGGGAGGAAATGGAATTGAACCAGTATCTCTACATGCAGGGCGAGGTCTGCAAATTGTTCCGGATGCCGCAAGGGCCGGATTCCGGTTTTCAATTCTACACCGTGGCCGGGCAGCGGCGCGATTACTTTGATAGCAGCGGGACCGACCATGCTTTGGATGAGCCTTGCTATATTGTCGAACCGCATCCGCCCGGCGAAAAACTACAGCCCAATGGATTGCCCGTGTTTCCCCTCTATTACGCCAATGACGATGACGGCGACCGGCAGCTTGGGGTGGATTCGCGCCTGCATTTTACGGCCCCGTCCGCCGGCTCTTATTTAATACGGGTGACGGACAACCGTGGGCGTGGAGGCGCGCGCTTTTTCTATCGGTTGATTGTTCGCGAGCCGCATCCGGATTTCGTCGTCACGTTAAACGGCGCGGACCAGACCCTCAATCCTGGGACGGGCCGTGAATTCACCTTGACTGCCAATCGGACAGATGCGTTTGACGAAGATATACAAGTGGACATTACGAACATTCGCGCCCGGTTCAGCATTTCCACGCCGGTCGTTATTCAAGCGGGCCATTCCGAAGCAAAGGGCACCCTCAATTGCGACACCAATGCAGTCACTTTAACGGCCCAGATCGTGTCAAAAATAAAAATCACCGCCAGCGCGATGGTGGGTGAAAAGAAAGTGGAAAAGCCCGTCAACTCTTTTGCCAAAATCGCCGTCGGCGCCGCCTCCAAGTTACTGGTGGCCTGCGAACCTTATAACGCCGCCGCGACCAACTTCGTTCTGCGCTCAGTGAGTGAAACGCCCCTGGAAATCACCGTGGCGCCGGGACAGATTGTTCCGGCTTGGATCAAAGTTTCGCGGCACGGATATAATGATCTGATTACCTTCACCGCCGATAATCTGCCGCACGGAGTCATCGTGGACAACATTGGTTTGAACGGCGTCTTGATTCCCAAAGACGAAAATCGCCGCCAGATTTTTCTGCGCGCCGCCAAGTGGGTGCCGGACACTGACCGTTTATTTTACGTCAAGGCGGCGCAAGAAGGCGGCCCGACATCCCTGCCGGTCCTGCTGCACGTCCGCCGGCCCGTCCCCACTCAAACGGCGAGTTTCTCGTTGACACTCCCGCGGCGATAACCTTGCAGGTCGAGCGTGACGTGGGCATAGCCAATTTTTTTCAAGGCCCCGGCCACGCGGGTGAAAGCGTCGTTTTGCAGAAACTTCGGCATCTCCTCCACCCCGACTTCGATGCGGGCCAAATGCAACGTCATTCCCTGGCTGTTCAATTCGTGATGCCGCACGCGTAAATCATAAAATCCGAGATCGCGCAGGACGTATTCCGCCTGCTCGATCATGCTTAATTTCCCGGGCGTGACCGGCTCGCCGTAAGGCACCCGCGAACTGAGGCAGGCCATCTGCGGTTTGTCGGCGGTGGGCAGGCCGAAGCGGGCGGAAAGCGCGCGAATTTCGCTTTTGGTCAGGCCCGCTTCTTTCAACGGCGCGCGCACTTGGAACTCTCCCGCCGCTTTGGCGCCCGGACGATGGTCGCCCACGTCGCTGGCATTTTCGCCATAGGCCACAACCGCAAATTTCTCTTTGACAGCCAGCGGGGCCAGTCGGGTGAAAAGCTCGTGCTTGCAGAAGTAACAGCGATTATTGGGATTGGCCAGATAGGCGGGATTATCGAACTCCTCCGTTCGCACGATGCGCAGGGGAATGGCAAATTTTTCGGCGACCGCGACCGCCTCCTCCAGTTCGCGCCGTGGAAGGCTGGGCGAATCAGCCAGGACAGCAAGGGATTTTTCACCCAGAACCTCGTGCGCGACGTAAGCCAGAAAGGCTGAATCCACTCCGCCCGAATAAGCCACCAGGCAGGAATCGTACGAGCGCAGCAAACTTTGGAGGTGTTCGAGCTTGGTCAGTGACACACGCGGAAGGTGCCACCAAAAATCTGAAAAGTCCAGCTTGGTTACGTGGCCGACGGCTCCTGTTGCGTCATGCAATGGAATGAACCCAGACCCCAAATCAGTTCGGTCGAATCCACCCCGATGACGCGACGCCGGGGAAATTGGTTCTGCAAGATTTGCAGCGCCACGCTGTCGTTTTTGTGCCGAAAGGTGGGAACGAGCACCATCTGGTTTGCGATATAAAAATTGGCGTAGCTTGCCGGCAAGCGCTGACCCTCGTACTCGATTACTCCCGGCATGGGCAGCGTGACAATACGAAAACTATTCCCGTCCACGTCGCGGAAATGGTGCAGCCGCTGAAGGTTGTCCTGGAGAACGCCGCAGTTCGGACTCGATGGGTCGTCCTCAACGACGGTGATGAGCGTGGAAGGGTTGACGAACCGGGTCAAGTCGTCGATGTGTCCATCCGTGTCGTCCCCGGCAATTCCATCGCCGAGCCAGAGCACTTGGGCGACGCCCAGATAGTCCTTGAGATACTTTTCGATTTCCCCTTTGCTCAAATGCGGATTGCGGTTGGGATTAAGCAAACAGGACGTAGTGGTCAAAAGCGTGCCGCAGCCGTTGACCTCGATGGAGCCTCCTTCCATGACAATGCCCGGCGAAAAGAGAGGCAGGCCGAGCAGGCGGGCCGCATGCCGGGGAATGGCGTCGTCCAAGTCGTAAGGCGGATACTTGCCGCCCCAGGCATTGTAATCCCAGTCAACAATCGCCCGCTCCCGCCGTCCGTTAATTTCCCGAACCAAAAAAATGGGACCATGATCACGGCACCAAGGCTCGTATGCCGGAAAGTGATGAAAGCGCACACGCTCAAGCGGCGTCCCCTCCCCTCGCAAAATCTGGCGGACAGACGCCTCCATTTCGGCATCCCAAACGTTAATATTGACATCCTCGGCTTCCGTCAAATGGCGGATCAGGTTAGCGTAAACCGGGGGAACCACTTCATATCTGCCGGGAAAGCTGATGCCTTCGGGACGCGGCCACGTCAGCCAGGTGCCGGCATGAGGCTCCCACTCCGCTGGCATGCGAAAGCCAAGCGTCGCCGGGACCGGAAATGGCATGCTCGAAAACTTTTCCACAACGGAAACTGAAAACCGAAGATTGAACACTGGCAAACTATTTCGCTTTGAGACAATCTTTTCGCTTGAAGAAATTTTCCATCCATTCTGTCCCGGCGGCCCGGTATCTGGTCGCGGCTTTGGGCGGGCTTCTGCTCTCGGCCTCTTTTCCTAGGGTCGGCGTGGCGGGGCTGGCTTGGATCGGACCCGGGATAATTCTTTTCAGCGCGCTGGGAACAAAAGGCGCACAGGCCTTTCGCATCGGCTTTGCGGGCGGCGTGGTTCATTATCTCAGTTCGCTTTGGTGGTTGCTCAATATTCCCTTTGCCTGGCATGGGATTCCCATTGGCCCCAGCGCGGCGTGGATTGCTTTGAGCGCGTATTGTGCTCTTTACCCGGCGGCTTGGGTTTGGCTTTGCTGGAAATCATTTCCAACCGAAACGCTCGATCAATTTCTGGCGGGCAGCCGGCTGCGCCGGGTGGGCTGGGCGCTGGCCGCTGGAGCCATTTGGACGGCCTTGGAATTCGGACGAGGCCGGATCCTCACCGGCTTCCCGTGGAATTTTGTGGGGGCTTCACAATACAAAATGTTGCCGCTCATTCAGATTGCTTCCGTAACGGGGATTTATGGCGTTTCGTTTTTGGTGGTTTGGACTTCGGTTTCGCTCTGCTCGACGATCGTGATTCTCATCCGCCAGCCCTCGGCTCATCGCCTGTGGGCGGAGGCCGGGCTGCCTTTGTTGGTGGTGGCTGGCCTGACAAGCTACGGCGCGGCCAAACTGAGTGCCGTTTCCGCACCCGCCCGGGAATTGAAGGTGGCCCTGATTCAGCCGAGCATCCCGCAAACGTTGATTTGGGATCCAGCCGAGAATGCCGCCCGATTTCAAACGGTGCTCGATCTTTCCGAAAAAGCGCTGGCCTCCGAGCCGGGTCTTTTGGTTTGGCCGGAGTCAGCCGTTCCCGACCTTTCCCCTGAAACGCAACAGGCGATTGGGCACTTGATTCACCGCCATAAAGCATGGCTGGTTTTTAACGCAGACTCCGCCGAAGAACTGGCGGGAGGTGAGATGGAATATTTCAATAGCGCCTTTTTCTTCAGTCCCGAAGGAAGGCGGGCCGGGATTTATCACAAGCGGCGGCTGGTCATTTTTGGCGAGTATATTCCCCTGGTCCACTGGCTGCCTTTTTTAAGGTGGCTGACGCCGATTGGAGGAGAATTCACCCCGGGTGATCGGCCTGTCGAATTTTCGATGACCAATCCGCCGGTCAAAATGTCGGCGCTCATTTGCTTTGAGGATATATTTGCCCAAGAGGCCCGGCAGCACGTCGCGCCGGACACCGATTTTCTAATCAACCTGACGAACGACGGCTGGTTCGGCCACGCTGCTGAACAGTGGCAACAAGCCGCCAGCGCGATTTTTCGGGCGGTGGAAAATGGGGTCCCCTTGGTGCGCTGCACCAATGACGGCCTGACGTGCTGGGCCGACGCGCAGGGCCGCATCCGCCAGAGTTTCAGCGTGGGCGGCGATGTGTATGGCGCGGGCTTCATGATCGCCCGGATTCCGTTGCGCGCCGCTGGAGACCAGCAGCAAACATTTTACAACCGCTGCGGGGACTGGTTTCCCATCGCTTGCTGTGGAATCGGCCTGGGGGTGTTGGCGGCAACTGGACGAGCCCGCAAACCATTGCCTCAACCTGAGCGCGAGAATGTCTAAAGTTGGGGCGAAGGTTGGACGGAGTTGAGGGAAGCCCGCGCGTCACAAGGGTTGGCATGTCCCATGCTTAATAAGACCGGGAGGCGCGCTTAGTATGAAAACAGCAATTTTTTTTATTCGATACCAGATGGTTCCAACGGCTTCCTTTGGATTCTTCGTTTTGATCGAAGCAGTTTTTTTGTACGGCCTTTATCGGGCTTTCGTCGCACCGTAGCAAGGGCGAAGACTCACCACTCGTCGAGCGGAGTCATTTTCGTTCCGCTCAAATCCATCAAGCCGAGAAGATCGGCGGGCGACCAGTAAGACTGTTTTGCTCCCCCGCGACCCCCTTGGTCGGGAGCGGCGCCTTCGCTCGTCGGGGTTTTTGTTCCATAAAACTTTTGAGTTTCACCGGTCAATTCCTGGTCTTTCATATTTTCCTCTCCGTATAAAAGTTCAACCCATCTCTCAGGGAATGTGATGTCTGAACTTACCGCACTTCTCGCCGACTGAGCAATCGGGCGATCTTGTGATTTGCCCTCGGGGAATTTGTTAACGCGGCATCAGGCGGAAAGCTTTTTTTTCGAGCTTTTTCCTTCGCGTTTTAATTTGGATTCAAAATAAATTCCGCGCAATCATAGCCGCCATGACTTCCGATCAAAGTACGGCCAACCCGCAACCATGGTACGCCGGAGTAACCCGCTACCAATGGCTGATTCTGATCATCGCTTCGGCGGGCTGGATTTTCGACGTTTACGAAGGACAGATTTTCAACATCACCTCGCACCAGTTGCTGCAAAGCGTGTTGGGAACCAACGACCCTCATGCCATCAGCTTTTGGAACGATGTCTTTCTGGGGGTCTTCCTTTTGGGCGGAGCGACCGGCGGGTTGCTGTTTGGAATGATGGCCGACTATTGGGGCCGCAAACCAACGATGGTCGCGACGATTTTGATGTACTCGATCTTCTCCGGCCTGACCTTTTTCGCCCATAGCCTTTGGCATATTGGCGTGTTGCGTTTCCTCGTCGCGATGGGCACCGGCGGCGAATGGGCCGTAGCGGCGAGTTTGGTGGCGGAGGTTTTCCCAGCGCACGCCCGGACCCATGCCTCGGGCATTTTTCACGCCACCAGCGTGTCTGGGACATGGATTGCCACGGCGACCGGCCTGATCGTCGCGTCGCAGTGGCGGTATGCCTATCTTTTTGGGATCCTCCCCGCCCTTCTCGTGGCTTGGGTGATGGCCAGTGTCAAAGAACCGCCTCGCTGGCAAAAGGCCGCCGAAGAAGCGCCCGCCCAAGCCGGCAGCCTTCGCGAACTGCTGGGCGATCCTCGCTGGCGCAAACGCGCGCTCTTGGGAATGCTCCTGGCGGCGATCGGCCTCGGCAATTATTGGGCCGTCCATGTGGCGGGACAAAGTCTGGCGGTGAACATGCTTGTCAAGAATGGCGTCAAGCTCTCGGTCGCCTTGGAAAAAGGCAAGTGGGCTTATGGCTTTGTCGAAACGGTTGGTGGATTGGCCGGGCTTCTTTGCTTCGGTCCGCTCTGCGCCCGCATCGGACGCAAGCCCGCCTTTTTTTGGTCGTATCTGGCGGCCTTTTTGATTGTGCCGGTTACCTGTTACCTTCCGCAAACCTTCAGGCAGCTCTTGTTCATCTTTCCCATTTTCGGCTTTTTGACGTTGGGAATGCATGCGGGTTATGCCATCTATTTTCCCGAGCTTTTTCCCACCCGCCTGCGCGCGACCGGCACTGGATTTTGTTTCAACGTCGGACGGGTCGCCGCCGCCTCGATGCTGGTTTTCTCCGGCTGGCTGAAAAACCAGTTGGAACTCCATTTGGCCATCACTCTTTTGGGCTGCTTTTTTCTGCTGGGCCTGGTTGTCGTTCACTACCTGCCCGAAACCAAAGGCCAGCCACTGCCCGAATAAAAATGGCTCATGCCCCCGACTTGAACTGGCCGGCCTCACTTTTGAAGAGCAAATTAAAAGTCGTCAACGAGCCGTAGCAACGGGTGATGTATTGCTGCATTTCAATCTTCTCAGTGTCGGAAAGTTTTTCATGCGCGTTAATCTTCTGTTCCAGCACGCGCAAATTATTCCTGACCATCACGATCTTATGGAAGAACACCTGCAACGGCACTTCCTTCGCCTGCAACGAAGGATCGCCCGGGCGCAAAACCATGAGGCCGGTTTGCCAGCGGGCGGAGAGTTGTTCGACAATCGAGTCGTCTTGTTCCAACCCAAGGTCCTTGATCATGGCGCTGACCGTTTCGCGGATGAGCGTGGTCAGCGGCACGGCCAGCGCGGTGATTTCGGCCAGCGGTTCGGCCGGTTGCAAATCGCATTGTTCGGGGGACAAGGTGCGCAACCCGGCGTCAAACCGAATATCGGCAAAATGTTCCGACACGCTTTTAACCGTGCCGGGGCCGTACTCCGGGTGACGCACCTTCATCCCCACGAACATGGATTCCAGGCGCATGAAGATTACTTCAGCTCTGCGTCGTGGAATTCTTTCCAGTCATCCAAGTTATTTAGATTGACAGCATCGCGGTAGGCGCTGGGGTCATCGGGAATGCCGCTGGCCGACAGAATCTCCTTGCGGGTGGCGTCGTCGTGATTATAGCCGCGAATGGAATCATTCAATTTCTCCACGGACGCTTTGTCCAATTTCACGCCTGGCTGTTTCTTGACCCAGGCCTCGAATTGCGGATAGGTCGGGCGGCTGGTTTTGATAAAATCGATCAAGGCATCGCGCTGGAGGCCGAGACCGTCGATCACCATTTGATCGTAACCTTTGCCCGCGCCGGGATAGCCGGCCGCCAATTTGCCGCGCGACTCGAGCGAAACTTTAAGCCAAAGCCGGGGCAAGTGAATAACTCCCAAAGGGCCGGCGACGCCGGAACTGATAAGTGGAACGTTTGTGTTCATATTTTTATTAGATGTTTTACTGCAAAAAAGTTTAGGAGCGGGTCTGCCTATTGGTCAAGCCGCTTTCTCGCCCATCGCAATTTTGCGGGCGTGGAACGAGGGTTGGCCCGGCGCTCTTCCGGGCCGGGACGGATCACCTCGCGGGAAATCCCGGCATAAACGCCCTCGCGCCAGCCGTCGGCAAAAGCCTTCTTGACACGGCGGTCTTCGCCCGAATGAAAGGTCAAGATCGCCGCGCGTCCGCCTGCTTTCAAACAGGAAGGAAGATGGCGCAACAATGTTTCCAGCGCCGAAAATTCGTCGTTGACCGCAATGCGCAAGGCCTGAAAGACGCGGCGGATCGAAAGATCGCAGTCGTCTTTGTTCGTGTGCGGGAGCGCGGCGCGAATCGCGCGCGCCAAGGCAGCCGTCGTGCCGAAAGATTGTCCGGCCAAGAGCAAAGCCAATGTCCTGGCGCGCGGCTCGTCCGCATTTTCCAACAGCATCATTTCCAGATCTTCCGCACGCATTCGCGCGAGAAGCGTGGAGGCTGGCTGTCCGCGCGATGGATTCATGCGCATGTCGAGCGGCCCTTCCTGCTTCACCGAGAAGCCTCGGCTGGGATCATCCAATTGCATCGAGGACACACCGAGATCGACCAGTATCATATCGACGCCGGCCAGTTCTTCGGCAGCCAGCGCCTGGGGCAAGGCCGCGAAGTTGCTGCGGCGGGCGGTGAAGACCTCGGCCCCAAACCCCAAGGCGCGCAAACGCGCTTCGGCTTTGGGAAGTTCGATGGGGTCGGCGTCGAACCCGAGCAATCGTCCTCCGGGCAGAAAACGCGGCAAAAGTACCTGGGCATGACCGCCAAAACCGAGCGTCCCATCGACGGCGATTTCGCCGGGCTTAGGATCGAGCGCGGCCAGAATTTCGGCCACCATGACCGGGCGATGCATCCCGGCCGGCGTTTTGCCGGCGGCGAGCACTTGGGCAACGGTGTCCGCATAGCGCGCGGGATCGTGCTCCTTGTACCTTTCCTCGAAGCGGCGCGGGTTTTTTCCCGAGTAACGCGGACGTCTTTTATGTGGTAGCGTAGGCGCCATGAGTTTACGGCGTGTTGTGGTGGTGGGCGGCGGAGCGGCGGGATTTTTTGCCGCCATCGCCTGCGCCGAAGCATTTCCAGAAGCCCAGGTCACCCTGCTGGAAAAAAGCTCGCAGTTCCTCGGCAAAGTCCGCATTTCCGGCGGCGGCCGCTGCAATGTCACCCACGCCTGTTTCGACGTTCGCGAATTGACGGCGCGCTATCCGCGCGGCGAGCGAGTTTTGCTGGGCGCCTGCCAGACTTTTCAGGCCAGCGACACTGTTGCCTGGTTCGAAACGCGCGGAGTCAAGCTCAAGACGGAAAACGATGGCCGGATGTTTCCCACCACCGATTCGTCGGAAACGATTATTGACTGCCTCACGCGCAGCGCCCACTCCGCCGGCGTCAAGGCGCTGGCCAATCGCGGCGTGACCCACATAACCAAGGAAGCGAATGGCGTCTTTGCCGTCACGCTGGCCACTGGCGAATCCTTGCTCTGCGACAGGCTGTTGCTGGCGACGGGCGGATGCCGCGCCGCCGCCGCCGGTGAACTGGCTCGGTCGCTCGGCCATGCCCTCGAATCGCCCGTGCCGTCGTTGTTTACTTTTCATATTGACACCTCGTGGGTGCGCGAATTATCCGGCGTCGCCGTCGGGCCGGTCGCCGTTTCCGTGCCCGGAACAAAACTGCGCGAACAAGGCCCGCTGCTCATGACGCATTGGGGCCTGAGCGGGCCAGTGATTCTCCGGCTCTCGGCCTGGGGCGCGCGGGCCTTGCACGCTTTGAACTATCAATTCCCGTTGCATATCAACTGGCTTCCGCAAGACAACGCCGAACAAATCGCGGCCGAACTCGATGCCCGCCGCGCCGCCCACCACCACAACAC
>Ga0209483_1000907_pt1 | contig 23984 bp, 21 predicted proteins | sample NGEPerA_FD_184508 | JGI IMG/M metagenome (GOLD analysis project Ga0209483, IMG submission 184508) | Arctic peat soil microbial communities from the Barrow Environmental Observatory site, Barrow, Alaska, USA - NGEE PermafrostL2-A... | ecosystem: Environmental > Terrestrial > Soil > Wetlands >... | reverse complement strand
CCATGCTCGCGCGCGAGCATGGCGCGTGGGTGCGGCTGCACTACGTTTATCCGTATCCGCACGTCGACGACGTCGTGCCGCTGATGCGCGACGACGGTGCGGGCGGTGGCCTCTTGCCTTACCTCGACGTGCCGTTCCAGCACGCGTCGCCTCGCATCCTCAAGCTGATGAAGCGCCCGGCCGCGCCGGAGAAGGTGCTCGACCGCGTGCGCGCATGGCGGCGGATGCGGCCGGACATGACGATCCGCAGCACGTTCATCGTCGGCTTTCCCGGCGAGACCGAAGCCGAATTCGACGAGTTGCTGGCATTCCTTGCCGACGCGCAGCTCGACCGCGTCGGGTGCTTCGCCTATTCGGCCGTCGACGGCGCCGCCGCCAACGCACTGCCCGATCACGTCCCCGAAGCGTTGAAGGAAGAACGCCGCGCGCGCTTCATGTCCGCGCAGGCGAAGATCAGCGTCGCGCGACTGGCGGCGAAAGTGGGCCGCACGCTCGACGTGCTCGTCGACGCGGTGGAAACGCAAGGCCACGGCAGGACCCGCCGCGCGCTGGCCGTCGCGCGCAGCGCGGCCGACGCTCCGGAAATCGACGGCAGCGTCCACGTCGAGGGTGCCGCCACGCTCGCGCCGGGACAATTCGCGCGCGTGACGATCACGCGCGCCGGCGAGCACGACCTGCACGGCCACCTGGCGCCCTGACGGGCGCACGCCGCGCGCGTGCGGCTACGGCGGCGGGGGCAGCTTGATTGCCGCGAGGTCGGCGGCCAGCTTGGCGATGATTTCCGAGAAACTGCTGTTGAGCGCGTCGACGTATGCCGCCGAGCTCTCGTCGCGGCAGGCGGTCTCGCGGCGGTAGTCGCCCGACCAGAACGGCACGCCGCTGCCGCTATCCGCCTGCGACAGATAGAACGACACCGCGATCACCGCCTTGCACGCACCTTGCGTGCGATGGTCGGCGTACAGGTCGCTGACAAAGCCGTCGAGCACGTAGTCGGCCTGCGGTGACGTGCCCGGCGCCGCGACGTGCGCGAACACGTGGGCGTGCGACAGCGCGCGCGACACCGCCTCGGCGATCATCGGCGCCGGTGGCGTGACGAACTCGTCGTAATAGTCGTTGGCATAGCGCGTGTCGGTTTCCCGCTGCACGAACGTGCGGTCGCGAAATGGTGCTGCGACAGTCAGCGCGCCCACGCGCAGCGTGCCATTCTGCGGCCTCGCAGCGGCGGCGGGTGGCGTGGGGTCGAGCAGGAACATCGCCTTGACGGGCGTTGGTCGCGTGAACGAGCAGCCGGCGCCCGCGAGCGCGAGCGTCGCGCAGACAGCCAGCAGCGCCGGCCGCGCAAGGTCGGAAAGACGGTTCATCGGGTACGCTCCAGCGGCGCTGGCGGCTGGCCGAAAAAGAGATTGGACGGATAGTGCTTGGCGTCCTCGGTCAGGTCGCGCAGGTTGTCGGTGATGCGGCGCAGGTTGTCGAGCGTCGTCGACAGGTCGGTTTCACCGCCGCCGGTGATGCGGTCGAGGCGCGTCAACGTGCGCTCGAGGTGCGTCAGGCTTGCCGCGAGCTTGGGGTCGCCCACCAGCGCACGAATGCTCGCGACCGCCGCGCTCGCGTCGTCGGGCAGCTTCTGCAGCGCCGGATTGTCGAGCGTCTTGCGCAGCTCGGCGTTGGTCGCGCGCAACTCGCCCATCAGGCCCTTCGCCTCGTCGCTCAACTGCCGCGTCTGCAGCCCGTCGAGCGCGTTGTCGAGCTTGGTGAGCGTGCTTTCGGCGTGCTTGCTGATGTCGCTGGTGTCGAGCGCGCCCAGCCGATCGTTGGCGGTGACCAGCAGTTTGTTGAGGTTGACGAGCGTCCCTTCGATGTCGAGCTTGTGCAGCCGGTCGATGATCTCCTGCGCCGCGTTGACGAACGCGGTGACGGTGGAGGGCGTGCTCGGGATGTAGATGTTCATCGGCTGCCACTGGATCGGCAGCACGGGCGGCGGCGGGTCGACGTAGTCGACCTCGAGGTAGTTGGTGCCGGTGATGCCCTGCGGTGTGAGGCGCACGCGCAGGCCGCGTTCGACTTCCTTGCTCGCGTTCCCCGGCGACGTGAGGTCCCCCGCGGCCGAGCGCCCGCCCACCAGCCGCGGCTGCAACTGCGCCTCCACCATCACATAGCGCGCGCGCTGCTCCATCGGCAGGTTGCCCTGGTAGAGGTTGTAGGTGAAGCCGATCGACGTCACCTCGCCGATGACGACGCCGCGGTATTTCATCTTCGAACCGATGTCGAGCCCCTGTACCGACTCGTTGAAATACGTCTCGATGGTGACCTTGTTCTCGAACCAGCGTCCCGAGCCGATGATCAGCAGCACGACGACGCCGGCAGCGACGGCGCCGATGACGAACAGCCCCAGCTTGAAGTAGTTGGCCTGCTGGCTCATCGGGTGGCGCTCACGCGGCCTCCGCCGTCGCCTCACGGCGGAAGAACTGGCGCACGTACGCGTTGTCGCTGTCGTCGCGCAGCTTGCGCGGATCGCCTTCGGCGACGACGCCCCGCGTGCGCTTGTCGAGCATGATCACGCGGTCGGCGATGGCGTAGATGCTGGCGAGCTCGTGCGTGACGATGACGAACGTGACGCCGAGCGAGCGTTGCAGGCGGCGAATGAGCGCGTCGAGCTCGGCCGACGTGATCGGGTCGAGTCCCGCCGACGGCTCGTCGAGGAACAGGATCGGCGGGTCGAGCGCCATGGCGCGTGCGATCGCCGCGCGCTTCTGCATGCCACCGGAAATCTCGCTCGGCAGGTGCCCGGAGAACTGGTCGAGGCCAACGAGCTCGAGCTTCATCCGCGCAATGAGGTCGATCGCCGGTGGCGGCAGCAGCGTGTATTCCTCCAGCGACAGCCGCACGTTCTCGGACAGCGTCATCGAGCCGAACAGCGCGCCCGACTGGTACATGACGCCAATGCCCTTGAGGATGTCGCGGCGTTCATCGCCGGAAGCCTGCGCGAGGTCGCGGCCCTCGATCAGCACGCGGCCGGCGATCGGCGGATTGAGCCCGATCATGTGCTTCAGCAACGTGCTCTTGCCGCTGCCCGAGCCGCCGAGAATGACGAACACCTCGCCCGCGCGCACGTCGAAGCTCACGTGCTCGAGGATCGCCTGGCCGTCGTAGCCGACGGCGAGGTCTTCGACGCGAATGATCGAGTCGCCGGTCGGCATGGTGTCAGATGTCGAGCACGAAATAGGCGACGGCGAAAATGCCGTCGACGATGACGAGCAGGATGATGCCCGAAACCACCGCGCGTGTCGCGCTGTCGCCCACCGCCGACGCGCCGGCGCCCGTCTGCAAACCGCGCAGGCAGCCGACCGCGGCGATCAGGAACGCGAACACGAACGACTTGACGAAGCCCGCCATGAAGTCGGTGAAATCGACCGCGCTGTCGAGCTCCTTGAAAAACGTCACCAGCGGGATCGAGAACGTCTGCATCGTCAGCGCGCCGCCGGCCAGCGCGACCAGGTCGGCGAACAGCGTCAGAAGCGGCGTCATCAACAGCGCGGCGATGATCCGCGGTGTCACCAGGAAGCGCACCGGGTCGAGCCCCATCGTTGTCAGCGCGTCGACTTCCTGGTTGACGGTCATCGTGCCGATCTCGGCGGCGAACGCGGCGCCCGAGCGGCCCGCGAGCAGGATCGCCGTCATCAGCGGACCCAGCTCGCGCAGCACCGACAGGCCGAGCAGGTCGGCGACGAAGATCTCCGCGCCGAAGCGCTTCATCGGCACCGCCGACTGGAACGCGAGGATCAATCCCAGCAGGAACGAAATCAGCGCGACGATCGGCAGCGCGTCGGCGCCGGTGCGCTCGCAGATGCGCCACACGTCGCGCCAGCGCACGCTGCGCGGATGCGTGAATGCATACAGCAGCGCCGACGTCAGCGAGCCGACGAAGGTCACCATGGCGGCCAAGTCACGGCCGATGCTGTAGGTTGCGCGCCCGACTTCCTCGACGATCGGCAGCCGCCCAGCCGGCGGATCGAGGTCGTGCTCGAGATGCGTCAAGTCGAACTGGTGGTAGATCGTGGCGATGGCCGGGCGCATGCGCACGACGTCGACGGGTGCTGCACGCGGATGCGAGGCGAGGTCTACCAGCAGCGCGATGCCCGCGCCGTCGCAGGAATCGACGTCGGCCACGTCCACGGTGACCGGACGCCCGGGCATCTCGGCAAGCGCGCGATGCGCGCGGTCCCAGATCGCGGGAACGCTGGTCGCGTCGAGGCGGCCCGCGAAAGCCAGCAGCCGGTGCCCGTCGGGAGTGTCGCTGACCGCGAGTGTGGCCATCGGAAAGTGCGAGGCGTCAGCGAACGAAGAGTTGTGACGCCGCGCCGCGCATGCACGGTTGCGCGCCAAGCGATTGCGATGGCGCCGATCCGCGATGCAATGCCGGCAGCAAGCTTGCGCTCGACGATCGCGACGGGAAACGCATGCGCATACGGCGGCAGCGAAGCAGCGAAATGGAGTGCAACAAGTGTAGCACGCGAGCTCGCGCGCTCGCCGCCGCGCCGGATTAAGATCTGCGCTGCCATTTGCGCTTGTCGCCGCAATCAAACGATGCGCGCGACGGCGTGACCGCGAGCGTTGCCCGCACATGCATCCAACGAATCCGTCTTCCCACTCGCGTGCAGCGCCCTTTGGCGGCACGGCGCAGCCGCGTACCCGCCAGCAACGGCAGAGCTGCCGCGCCTGCAGCTCACGGGCATCACCAAGCGCTTTGGCGCGGCTGTAAAACAGGCCTTGTGTAAACGTGCAGCTTCCCCGATTGAACACGGCTTTGTGACGCGATGGTGAACGCCCACAATTGCCATCCAATCAGTTGCGGCGCTGCGGCAACGTGATCTCGATGACGTCGCCGAGTCACTTCCGACCGAGAAGCGCTAGTTGAAATCGTTTTGAGGCTGGCACGAAACCCACCGCCGACGCAGTGCTGGACACCTTTCACGTTCACGCATGTCGAGCGAATTTCGCAGCTGCTGCTCCAGCGATCTGGCCAAAGACCGCTCCGTTGGTTAAGCCCGTTCCGCCAGGGTAATTGAAGTAAAAAATGCCACCTACGGTCTCACCGGCGGCGTAGAGCCCGCGAATAGGCAAGCCATCGCTCGACATTACCTGCGCGTCACTATTGATGCGCAGGCCGCCGAAAGTGAATGTAATGCCACAGGTCACGGCGTACGCCTCGAATGGTGGCTCATCCAACGCGTTGGCCCAGTTTGTTTTATTTATTTCCAAACCACCGGTGCCGCGACCATCCTTAATGTTTGGATTGAAAGCAACGTCACGCATTATCGCGCTGTTATATGCACGAATTTCTGCGAGCGCAGCAACACCATTCACGTCTTCGAGTTTCCCAACTAGCGCCTCGAGTGAGTCGGCGGCGACCTTGGTAACCTGCTTGATTCGGTATTCGTCTCGCAGAAGATGCAGCACCTTTTTATCGAAAATCTGCCACGCGAACTGTCCGGGCTGATTCAATATTACGCGTCCGTACTTGGCGTAGGTATAGTTGCGAAAGTCGGCCCCTTCATCAACAAATCGCTTGCCTTCAGCGTTGACCATGATGCCCCACGGATAGCTGTGCTTTTGGAATCCGTCGCCAACTGCAAGCTCACCGAACTGCGGCGCATTGCGATCCCATCCTACCGCGTGGCATCCCGACCAGTTACCAGCAGATTCGGCGCCGATCTGCAAGGCCATTTGAAGGACATCGCCTGTGTTGAACCGTGTACCACGAACTTTTGCCAATTCCCAGTTAGGACCGAGGTAACGGGCGCGAGCTTCTGCATTGGCTTGAAATCCGCCAGCGGCAATGACTACGCTGGCGGCAGCGACATCTTGCGAGCGCCCATCGCACATAACCCGCACACCGGTAACTCCGCGATCGTCATGTCGTAGGTTCGTTACGCGCGAGGCATAGCGAATTTCAACTCCGGCTCCCCTCGCCGCGGTCGTCAAACCGGCGACGAGGCCTTCGCCGCCACCCCACGCTTCTACGGTAAGACCCCCCCAGAACTTGTATCGATCGTCGATCTTGAAGGCCTGACGTCCATAGATCGGGACGAACCTCACGCCCTTACTGCGCATCCAAAGCAACGTACTGCGACTTCGCTTCACAAGAATTTCCGTAAGGTCCGGATCACAGCGGTACTGTGTCACACGACCCATGTCGTCGAGAAACTCCCCCTCCGTGTAGGTACCAAAGTCGGTACGGTTAACTTCGTCATCGCTAAGGTCGGGCATCAGTCGACGCAGATCTTCAACGCCATCGTAGACAACGCGCATGGCTCCTGCGGTAAATCTGGAATTTCCTCCCGCCTCCTCTTCCGGAGCCCGCTCGAGAACTACAACTCTCTCGACATGCTCCCGCGCCGCAAGTGCCGCGCACAGCGCGGCGTTGCCGCCTCCGATGACTACGACATCGTAATGATCCAAACCGTTCCTCTGAGTTGTTTGTTCAAATGCTCGCGCAATTTCCCACGACTATTACCCGCACAACGTCAGCGCGGAATTGCCCCCGGCAAATTGAAACTCTGACGCGTCGTGCAATATCGCGTCCCCGACATACGGCCGACAGCATGGTAAACGTCGTAGTTAACGCGTTTGGTATCCGCATCAACCACTCCATCACGCACGTGCACGACGAGCATCTCACCAAGTACCAACTCGTGACGCGGTCCGATCTCGATGCGCCGCGACTGACGACATTCGAAACTCGCGACCGCCTCAGCGACGCGCGGATGCACCACGACCGATGAGGCAATCGGCGTCACTCCGGCTTTGACGAATTCGCTTTCGCTGTCAGGGAAATCGTGACTTGACATATGCATCGCATTTGCTGTTGCCTCGTCAACTAGGTTTACTACGAACTCTCCAGTTCGGCGGATGTTCTGTAACGTATGCTTGGTCGTACCGTTGGCGCGCAAATTAATGCCTACCGCGCACAGAGGTGGTTCTTCACAGAACACATTGAAGAACGAAAACGGTGCGCAATTTGCAACCTGATGCTCGTTGATTGTCGATATCCACGCGATCGGCCGAGGAACAATTAGGCCCGCCAACAATTTGTAGCGGTCGGAGGCAGGCAACAGCGACAGCGTTAGTTCCATCGATTTAGGTCACCAAACGCGTTAGTGCGCAACTGTGACTAAGCGTTCCTCGGTCATCTCACGTATTGCATATCGCGGCCCCTCGCGACCGAAGCCGCTGTCCTTGACCCCTCCGAACGGCATGACATCGACTCTGGCGCTGGACGCCTCGTTGACGTGGATTCCACCAAACCGCAATTGACGCGCGGCATCAAACGCCGTATGCAGATTTGCGGTGAAGATTCCAACGGAAAGTCCAAATGGCGTCGAATTCGCGATTTCGATTGCCTCTTCGAGAGTATCGAATTCAATCAACGAGAGAACTGGTGCAAATATTTCTTCACACACGACCTTCATCTGTCCGTTGACACGATCGAGGATTGTCGGCTCCATCACCGCGTTTTCCCGTTTGCCACCGACCAAAACCCTAGCACCATCACGTACCGCCTCCGCGATCCACGCCTCAGCGCGCTGAGCGTGCATGACCGAGATCATTGGGCCGATGAGCACGGTATCGTCGGCAGGATCGCCCGCCTTCATCAACCTGGTGCTTGCGATGAGCCTAGGAATGAGATCGGGCGCAATACTGCGGTGAACCAGCAGGCGCTGCACGGACGTGCACACCTGCCCCGCCTTGCGAAACGCCGCGTTGGTAATCTTCGCGACCGCGAGATCAATATTAGCGTCCTCGCACACTATGGTGGGGGCAATGCTTCCGAGTTCGAGTTGCACACCGCGGAGCCCGGCTATTCGCTGGATTTCTCGACCGACGCGCGTGCTACCGGTAAAGGCGTAGAACGCTATTCGTTGGTCCTCGAGAAGCTGCCTACCAATTGCGGCGCCATCCCCGTGCACGAGCGACACGAGCGTCGAAGGCAAGCCCGCCTCGAGAAGGATTTTACAAAGCTCGACCGCGGTCAACGGCGTGAATTCCGATGGTTTGATGACGACTGCGTTACCTCCAGCGAGTGCGGGGGCGACCTTGTGCGCTAGTGTGTTTAGCGGCGAATTGAAGGGCGTTATTGCGCAAACGACCCCTCGAGGAACTCGAATCGTGAATCCGAAACGGTTGATCACCCCAGGCGCGGCCTCCATCGGAATCATTTCTCCGACCAAGCGCTTGCCTTCCTCTCCAGACAGGACGAGTGTCTGAGCGCACCGTTTCACTTCACCTTCACAGTCCGCGCGTGTAAACCCGGCCTCCGCCCGCATCAAATCGGTTAGCGGACGCATCCTGCTCAATACGATGTCCGCGGCGTTCGCGAGGATCTTGAACCGCTGATAGGGTGCAAGTATTGCGGTACGGCTTGCGAGCAGCGCGCCAGTTACGGAGAGCTCGACTTGCGCCGACGAGGCAATCGCCATTTCACCATAAGGTACGTCGGAAAATTTTTCACGAAGTACCTGGTTTGAAATCCCATCAACCCATTTGCCGCCGATCAGAAGCTTTTCCATATTCGGTCTCCGTTCACCGCCCGCGCATCACGCCGATCGAGCGGCAGGTGCGATACCTTCCATGAACCGATCTCGAATTTTCGCCGCGTTGCGCTCCGTTGTCCCCTCCGCCGGCTTTCCATCAATCTTGGCGGCAACAAACCATGGGCCTTCTTCGCGCAACGTCCGGTCAATTAACTTGTCGAATTCTGATTCGTCCGCAGCCCAGAAGCTTTGGAGAAGTCCTGCGCCGCGCGCAATGGCGACAAGGTCGCTCGCATAGGAGGTCAGTGTTCGTTGCGAGCCGGTGATCTGGAACATGCCATTGTCAAATACGATTATGACGAGATTTTTTTGCTGAACCGCCGCGACGGTTCCCAACACGCCAAGTTGCATGAGCAGTGATCCATCCCCTTCCAACGCAAATACTCGCCGGTCCGGCTGCGCAAGTGCAACACCTAACCCGATTGGCACCGCCAGCCCCATGCTTCCCAGCATGTAGAAATTTTGTGGACGCTGTCCGGCGGCCCACAAATCGAAATTCGTGTTCCCGATTCCACCGACGACGGCCTCGCCGGAAACTAGCTTTTTCGCCAGCCGTCGCGTCAAATCAGCGCGATTCAACATTTTTGCGCGGCCGCGGTCATCCGCATCCGGCCGCTGATGACGCGGTGTCATGAAACGCTCGCCGCATGGGTCAGCAACGGAGATAAGATCATCGCCGCCGGTGCCCTCGTCAGATAGGCCTGCTTAATCATGTTGTCCATCATGAACTCGGCGTCCCTGCGATGGGTGATGCCGTAGTGCTCGATGCCCAACGCCTCTAACACCGGGCGCATAGTGCGACATACCATTGCCTGCCCAAGCTGAAAATCCCCGAGCGTCCCGCGTTCAGAAATCATCATCAATAGAGGAATTTGGCATGGAACCGCAAGGGAAGCCAAGGCGTTTGGGATAGTTGCGAATCCACTGGTTTGCATCAACACGATCCCTCTGAGGCCGCCCATGTAGGCTCCGGTAACAATGCCCACCGCTTCGTCCTCGCGCGCCGGACAGATAACCGTAAAGAATTCGTCAGAGCTGACTTGCGAGATTAACGGTGCTAACACCTTGTCAGGAACATAGGTGACAAGTCGGATATTGTGTGCCTTAAACACCTTCACCGCGATGTTTGACCAGGATTCGCTGCTCGATCCTGCTTCGTCTACTTGCGGCATGGCGTTTCCCATAACGTAGTTTAGGTCACCGATTTACAGCGTTTAAGATCAAGAGCTAGCATCCCGTCGAGAATTTTAAAGCTCGGTTATAGTTGGGACAAACAAATTAATTCGTATGATTAATTGCTCCCAACTATAACCAAGTCCAGCAGACATTTCGACTTTTGACAACCGCTCCTTCCACCGCAAAATGCCGACGTGTTCGTTGATCAGCTGTCTGGACCGCGTACGCGCACCCGCGCGAACTCGGTTACCATCGTTTGCACCGTTTGTGTGCCTTCTGCTTATGCGCCGGCCTTCTGGGCGCGAGCGGCAAGCTAGGCACCGCCCTAAGAACGTGGTGGCGTGTGGGCTTCGGAAATTTGGTTGGCTGTCGGGCCGTAACCGCCCCCTCCTGCGGTTTCCATCACGACGCGGTCACCCTTGCGAAGGACCCAATGATCGGCAGGGTCGATCGGTTTGCCGTTGAGCAGCAATGCGCCAACCTTACCCGGTTGCCCGCCGAATATGCCCTGCGGCGCTGTGCGAAAGCGGGTCATGATCATCGAGGCCATCATCGGCGCGTCAGCCACCACTTCAATTTCAAAATGCAGGCCATCGCCCCCGCGATGTCGGCCGGCTCCGCCGCTGCCGCGACGGATGCTGCGTTCGATTACGCGAATCGGTGCGGACTGCTCCAGCACTTCGATAGGCGTATTTGCAAGATTCGACGGGAACGACAGTACGGTATAGCCATCTCGGTCGTGACTTGCGCCCTGCCCGGCATTCATGAAGTTCACCGCCGCGAAGGGTCGGCCGCGATGCTCTCCGGAGACGCTGATTGAAGAATTGGACGAACCCTCCGCGAGGGCACGCCGCGGAAGCACCCGCGATAGCGCCATCATGATCGCTGGTACCATCATGTGGCCGATCATTCCACGCCCACCGCTTGCCGCGGGATAGCGTGGGTTGAAAATCGATCCCAGCGGTGCAGTGGTGGTGATCGGGATGAAACTACCTTCGTTGTTGGGAATATCAGGGCAGATCAGCGTCTTAACTGCGAATGCGGAGTACGCGAAGGTATAAATGGGCACGACATTTACCGCCTTGGGTACTTGAAGCGAGGATCCGGCGTAATCAATGGCCAAAGTCTCGCCCTTGACCTCAATCGTACAATTGATAACGATGGGAAGCTCAAATCCATCGTGTTGCGTTTGACCGTGATACACCCCGTCGGGCACGAGGGCAATTGCCCTTCGCATCGCCGACTCCGATCGCCGGCGAATTTCTGCACCCAGCGTTTCCAGATCAATTTCGGCGAGTAGCGGTTTAAGTCGTTCTTCCAGCATTTTGCATGCGGCGACCTGCGCCCAGATATCTCCTAGTGTCTGCTCTGGTACGCGAACGTTTTGGCGAATCATATCCAAGAGATTCTGGTCGGGCGTGCCCGCGCTTATGAGTTTCAAGCGTGGGATTTGCAGTCCCTCCTCGTAAATTTCCCGGATACCCGCATTGCGTAGCCGGCCGCCGATGTCCGGCATGTGACTCACGACGGCTGCAAAAGCAACCAGCTTTCCGCCGTGAAATATCGGCATAGCGATATTGACGTCATGGATGTGCCCCGTACCCATCCAAGGATCGTTGGTGATCATTACATCGCCAGGCTGCAACGTCGACAAAGGAAACATTGCGAGGAAATGTTTGACAGTGGCTGGCAGTGTCCCGATAAACGACGGTATCGAAAGTGTTGACTGTCCAATCGAGCGGCCTTGGGCGTCCGTGAGTACCACAGCAAAGTCGTTGGCTTCGCGTACAAACAAGGAGAACGATGTGCGAACAAATGCCGCCGACGCTTCGTCGACAATACTCACCAAGCGTTTCCACTGAATCTCAAGCGAGATTGCGTCCAAGCGGGTCGCCTTCACTCAAATTCCTTTAGATTCACCGATACCGTGTAATCGGCCAGGACGTAAACATCCGCCGCAATCGGTACGACTAGCGTCGATTCACGCTCTTGGAGTACGACCGGTCCTTCGATGCGCGTCCCAGGTGCGAGCGAGTAGCGGTCGTATACCGGGACAGGTTGGAATTTTCCTCTAAGTGGCAGATAAATTTCCCTGACTGCGTTTTTTTCCAACTTGGAGTCCATCCGTGTGTCGCCCCAAACGAAGCGATGTAGTTGAGCAAAAGACCGTCCGGTAAGACGCCAAGTGATCACCTCTTGCGCGGCATGCGGAACGAGCTGACCGTACAACTGAAGATAGCGGCGTTCGAATTCGGTGGTGACGATCGATGCCAGCCCGGCATCGACCGGGCGCCAAGGTAGGGCGATGGCTACGCTGTGACCCTGCCCAGCGTAACGCACATTGGCGCCGATCGACCATTCGATGGTGGACGCAGATACGCCGGTTAGCGCGAGTTCGGCGTCTGCGTCTGCCCGCAACCGCGCGAACATATCGGCGACGCCGGCCCAGTCGACGTTGGTGATAAGCGTCGGGTTCGACCATGAACGGTCCACGCGAGCGGGCGCCGCGAGCAATCCGAGACACGAGCCGGCGCCTGCCGCGATGGGTGCCAGCACCCGAGGTATGCGAAGTTTTCTTGCCACTTCAATCGCGTGCACCGGGCCTGCGCCCCCGGTTGCCACCATGGTGAAGCTTCGCGGGTCGTGTCCCTTCTCCGCGATGTGGATGCGAGCGGCCGCGGCCATGTTTTCGTTGACGATGTTACAGATGCCCCAAGCCACTTGGACGGAGCTCAGGTCTAACAACACCGCCAGGTCGTTCAACGCCCGCTGCGCGAGATCGCCTCGAAGCGGCATCGTGCCACCGAGAAAACTGTCCGCACTGAGATACCCGAGCGCCAAATCCGCATCCGTCACGGTGGCGCGCGCGCCACCGCGTCCGTAACAAGCTGGCCCAGGCTCAGCGCCCGATGATTCGGGGCCGACGTTCAGCAGACCTAGTTCATTGATATGCGCAATCGAGCCTCCTCCAGCGCCGATTTCGATCAGATCAATGCTCGGCGCGAGGATAGGAAGACCCGACCCGCGTCTGAATCGTGAGACGCGAGCGCATTCGAAGCTATGCGAGATGAGCGGCTCTCCGTCTACCGCGACGCAGGCCTTGGCTGTGGTTCCACCCATGTCGAATGCGAGAATCTTATCCACGCCAATATTGCGCGCGGTATTTGTTGCTGAGATCACGCCGGCCGCCGGTCCCGACTCGAGCAAAGTGATTGGACTACGGGCCGCCGCGCTGCCCGAAGTGAATCCGCCACTCGATACCATGATTCGTAGCACGGCATCCGGCGCGAACTCGTGTACCCTCGAATCGAGGCGACCGAGATATTCCGCAACGATCGGTTGCACATAGGCGTTACACACCGTGGTGGAGGTTCTCTCGAATTCGCGAATTTCCCTTGTTATCGTCGAAGAAATGGAAACCGACATTTGCGGAAAGCGCTCCCTAATCGCACCTGCAATCTCCCTTTCGTGAACGTCATTGACGTACGAGTGGAGTAGGCACACAGCAACCGACTCCACTTCCAGGCTGCTAATACAGGTAAGGAGCCGAGCGATTTCAAGGTCATTTAGCCCTTTTATGCAATCGCCCCGCGCATCCAGGCGTTCGTTCACCTCGACTCGCAACTCTTCGGGCACCAATGGTATGGGAAGCTCAAGGTTGAGATCGTAGAGCTCGTAGCGAATTTCGCGACCGATTGAAAGCACATCGCGAGTGCCACGCGTTGCAACAAGACCGGTGCGTGCACCGTCGCGCTCTATGAGAGTGTTGGTGACGAGCGTCGTGCCATGGACAACTTCCGACGTAACCGGCAGCTCGCCAGCGTGGCTGGCACGCACCTGACGCGCAAGATCGGTCAACACCGTCGTGACAGCTTCACCGGGGTCACTCGGTGTTGTCAGCGTTTTGCTAACCCATATCCTGCCGCCGGGCGATATAGCGGCAATGCCGTCGGTAAAGGTTCCGCCTATATCGACCGCAAATCGAAGACCTAGAATGTTTGATTCGGTTAGAGTCAAGGCACACTCGCATCATTGAATGGAAGACGGGCGCGATCGCGCTCGCGGCGGCTGTCGCGTTGGCCTCATGCAATCCCGCAGGTTTGTTCACGACAGACCCGTCGCCGAGTCGGCGCTTGCGTCGAGGTTGAGCTGCCGAACGGTTTCGCGGCGTTTCAGCCACCACGCGTATTCACGGGGAAGCAGATCCAGATAATCGGGGACGCCAAGCGCCTTGGCAGCATGTACGGGCCAATTGGGGTTGTAGAGAAACTCACGCGCTAGCGCGACCAGATCTGCCTGTCCACGCTGCAGAATCTCCTCCGCCTGCGCAGGTTCCGTGATTAGCCCCACGGCACAGCTCATCATCTGCGCTTCCTGGCGGACCTGCGCCGCGAAACCGACCTGATATCCCGGTGTTCGCGGGATGATCGCCATGTTCGGTGCTCCCGCGATGCCGCCGGACGAGCACGTGATGACGTCTATCCCAATCGCTTTCAGCGCCTTCGCCAACGAAACAGTATCGTCCATCGTCCACATGCCGCTGTCGCCGTCCACGGCAGACAAACGGAAAAATACCGGCTTCTCCCTCGGCCACACGCCGCGAACAGCGGTCGCGACCTCCAACGCAAAGCGCATGCGATTCGCAAGATCACCACCATAGGAATCTGTGCGCCGATTTGCCAGCGGCGATAGAAATTGGTGGATGAGATACCCATGGGCGCCGTGAATTTCGCAGATGTCGAACCCGGCCTCGAGGCTGCGCTCCGCGGCCTCTCGCCATGCTGCCACGATTCCTCTGATTTCCGCCGATGACAGTGCGACGGGAGTCGATGCGCCAACGCGCGACGGCACCGCGCTTGCGGAAACCGTCGACCACGGCGGCGCACCCTTCGCGGCATCCGCGTCGTTCAACGGCGAAAAGTTGGTCCACGGGGGTTTGCTGGACGCGCGACGACCCGCATGGCCGAGCTGTATTGCGGGAACAGCTCCCTGACCGCGGAGAAAATCGGTAATTCGTCGGTAGGCCGGAAGGAACTGATTGTCGTAGATGCCGGCGCAACCGTACGTTTTGCGCCCCATTGCTTGGATCGCGGTTTCTTCACAAAAGATGATCCCAGCGCCGCCTGTCGCGAATTTTCCTAGGTGCACCAAGTGCCAATCGGTGGGGCCGCCATTTTCAGACGAGTACTGGCACATCGGTGACACTACGATGCGATTACGTGCGCTGAGGCCTCGTAGCGCGATCGGTGCAAAAAGCAGAGGCGTGGTCGTACGCACTTCCGTTCGAGACGAATCCATGACTTCAGGCGCGCTCAAGTGTGCAACGCCTGGCAGGCACGCTGAATACGTTCGCAAGCTTTGATCAGCGTTTCCTGATCGGCAGCGATAGACAGACGCAGGAAGGGACTCAGCCCGTAAGCCGTACCCGGAATGCCAGCCACGCCGTGATCCAGCAAATACAACGCAAAATCCTGATCGGTTTCGATCAGTCTGCCGTCGGATAGCGACTTTCCTATCAGCGCTGAGCAATTCGGAAATACGTAGAAGGCGCCTTCCGGCGTGAGACATCTCAATCCAGGTGCCGCATTGAGCATTGGGACGACGACGTCGCGGCGGCGTTGAAGTTCCCGTGTTCGGCTCCCCACCACCTCCTGTGGCCCGATGAGCGCCTCGAGGGCGGCAGCCTGGCTTATCGATGCTGGATTCGACGTGCTCTGCGACTGCAATTTGGCCATATTGCCCACAAGCGCCTTGGGTCCGCCTCCGAAACCGATGCGCCATCCGGTCATCGCGTAGGCCTTTGAAACGCCGTTGACAGTGAACGTACGATCGTAGAGCGAAGGCTCGACCTGGGCGATGGTTGTAAATGATCGTCCGTCGAAGAGGAGGTGCTCGTAGATGTCATCCGTGAGCACCCAGACGTGCGGATGGCGTACGAGCACGTCGGCCAGCGCTCGCAACTCTGCTCTAGAGTAGGTTGCTCCGGTTGGATTGGACGGGGAGTTCAATATTAGCCACTTCGTGCGCGGCGTGATGGCACCTTCCAACTGCTCTGCGGTCAACTTGAAGCCCGTGCTCTCCCCACATGCAACGGTTACCGGCGTGCCGTCCGCTACAAGTACGATGTCGGTATACGAAACCCAATGGGGCGCGGGAACGATTACCTCGTCACCTGCGGATAGCGTTGTCATCATCGCGTTAAAGATCAGCTGTTTGGCTCCCGTCCCTACTGAAATCTGATCCCGGGCGTAATCGAGTTGATTATCGCGTTTGAATTTAAGCCGAACGGCGTCTTTGAGTTGCTCGGTACCGTCGACCGTTGTGTAGCGCGTTTCGTTGTGCGCCATGGCGCGTTCGGCCGCGCGCTTGACGTTGTCCGGTGTATCGAAATCTGGCTCGCCGATCGTTAGCCCGATCACGTCACGTCCCTGCGCCCGCATCTCGCGCACGCGCTGCGTCGAGGAGTTACTGGGCGAATGCTTAATGCGATCAAGCCGAGGCGCAAAGAATCCCATAACGTTTTTTCTTAAGATGGGGTTTTTTAATGTTAGGAAGCTTTCATTCATTGCACAAACAGAAAAATTTGATTTATTATCCAATTGCAATGATAAATGTGACACTTAAACACCTGCGTGGGTTCGTCGCGGTTGCCGAAGAGGGGAGCTACTCGCGTGCGGCGCAACGTCTGTTTCTCACGCAATCGTCGGTCACCGCGACAATCCAGCAGGTCGAACAGGCCATAGGGCTAACACTGCTGGACCGCACCACGCGTCGGGTCGCGTTGACCAATGAGGGCAGCGAATTTCTCCCAGTTGCCCGCCGCCTGCTAAAGGATTTCGATGCCGCGGTGAGCGACATCCGCGCCGTCGCTGAACGGCAGCGCGGCCACTTAGGTATCGCGGCGGCGCCTTCAGTCGTCGCGCTTATCCTTCCTCCGCTAATCTGCGAATTCAGTGCGCGCTACGCCAACATCAGCCTAGCGATTCGAGACGCCGGTTCGCAGAGCGTGCAGCAGCGAGTGTTGGACAGCGAAATCGACTTCGGCATCGCAAGCAAATGGGCGGATGACCCTAGGTTAGACTTCGAGCCGCTGCTGCGCGACCGCTTCGAGATCGTAGTGCGACGCGATCACCCTTTCGCCAAGTGCTCGGCACTGACGTGGAAACATCTCGAAAAACATAGGTTCGTGGGACTTGCCAACGATACCGGTGTTCAGGCTATGCTGAGATCGGTGCCAACCCTGCCTCGATCGGTGCAGGAACCCCAATATCAAACCTCAAGCACCTCGGCGCTCGAAGCGATGCTCAAGGAGGGCTTGGGTGTCTCCGTCCTTCCCGCGCTTGCCGCACGATTGATTTCCTCGAAACATCTCGCGTTCATCGAACTGCGTGAGCCGCTGGTTGAGCGCGAACTCTGCGTCATAACCCGACAGGGTCGGTCACTTTCGCCAGCGGCGCAAACCATATTGAGACTGCTGCACGACAAAGTCAATTCGCTTGAATTGCCAGCGGGTGTGCGGCTCGTCGCACGAATGCCCCCCGATCCAATCGAAGGAAAAAGCGTGCGTCGTTCATTGCCAAAGGTCACCGCGACCACTCGATAACGTCGCCATACAACCGCGCTGATCAACGTGTGGGCTACTGTGCTTCCAGCACGGCGCGCAAGAACGCACGTGTGCGGGCGTTTTGCGGATTGGTAAAGATCTCTTCCGGTGGCCCCTGTTCAACTAAGCGCCCCCCTTCCAGGAAGCAAACTCTGTCGGCCATTTCGCGGGCGAATCCCATTTGATGGGTGACCATCATGATGGTCAGGTCCCCTGAGGACGCGAGGTTTCGAATAATTTTCAGCACTTCCCCGACCAACTCGGGGTCTAGCGCTGAAGTCACCTCATCGAACAACATGACGGACGGCCGCATTGCCAACGCGCGCGCGATCGCAACTCGCTGCTGTTGGCCGCCTGACAAATGCCGTGGATAGGCAAGTTCCTTGTCGGACAAACCCACTCGCGCCAGCAATTCACGCGCGCGCTCGTAGGCTTCGGCCTTCGGAACACCGAGCACGTTGATTGGCGCATCGGCGATATTGCAGATTGTGGTCATATGCGGAAACAGATTGAAGCTTTGAAACACCATTCCCACGCGCGAACGAATTGCGCGAACGCCCCGCGCGTTGGGCTGCACGCTCGGTTGCCCGCCTTTCGATATCCACAACGAGTCGCCGTCAACCGTCACTGCGCCACGATCAATCGATTCAAGCGTCATCAGTATCCGTAGTAGCGTCGACTTCCCCGATCCGCTAGGTCCGATAATCGCGATCTTTTCGCCGCGCAGAACCTCCATCGTGAAGTCACTGAGGACGACAGTGTTTCCGAACGCCTTACAGACATTGTCAAAGCTAATCGCGATAGGTCGACTCGGTGCCGTCATCGCCAAGCCGCTCCAAAGCGACGATCGGCCATCCGTATTGCAACGGAGGAAAGCAAGCTTAGGGCGAGAAATATCACTCCGCAGATGGTTATCGGCTCAAGGTAGCGGAACTGTTCTGAGCCGATCCGTGTAGCCGCTTGCATCATTTCCGCCACCGAGATCGCAGCTAGAAATGGCGTGTCTTTGAACATATAGATGAGCAAGTTGCCAGCGTTCGGAATGATGATTGGGATTGCCTGCGGAATGATCAATCGGCTATATATTTGTAGCCGAGAGTAGTTGAGCGCAACCCCCGCCTCCCACTGTGTACGCGGAATCGCTTCGAGCCCGGCCCTATAGGATTCGGACATGAAGCAGCTATAGTGTATGGCTAACACGAGTATGCCGGTTTGCAGCGGCGGAAGGTCGAGACCAAATTGCGGCCCAATGAAATATGCAAAATATAACTGGACCAAGAACGGCGTGTTGCGCACGAACTCCGTCAGGTAATCGACGACGCTCGCCAAAGGCCGCCAACGATAACGACGCAGGCTAAAAAGTAAAAGGCCACCGAAAATCGCTATGACAAAACTAACCGCGGTTGCAAGGACCGTAATCCGCGTGGCGTATAAAAGTGTCGGCAAAATTTTCCACGCGAAGACAAAATCGAAGTCCATGATTTAAGTGGATGCCTTTGGAAACGATTCAGTCACGGGCGCGGGGTCAACTTCGGGAGCCCTGATGCGTCTACAAATCTCCACATTGGCTGGCCAGCCAAGCTTCGCGACTCCCCAACCGGCGCGCACGCGCTCTAGGCATTGACACGGAAGTCGAGCGACGCGCGTGACACTCTCTCAGGCCCGGCTTCGGTTACGATGATTGTCTCGCCGGGCACTGCACAAAATCCGCGCCCATCGTCTCGCAATGTCATGTGCATAAAGAACACCATGCCCGACGCGACGAGGATCGAGTTGTCACCGTACAAAAGTGGATAGTCCATCCAATTCGGGGCGAAGGTCGCGCCTAGGCAATACCCGATCGAAAACGGCAATGCCAGATCGCGGCCGCTGGCAAAATCGTAGCCCGATTGTTCGATCGTCTTATCAAACGCACGATAGATATCCCCGAGCGGATTTCCAATTTTGCACGCGGCCTGGCAATTGCGCAGTGCCTCGACACCAACCTTGTGAAGATCGAGTTGCTTTTGCACAGGCTTGCCTACGCGCATGACTCGCATGATGGCGGCGTGGTAGTGTCGATATACACCCGCGAACTCTACAATTAAATCGTCTTCCTGATCGAGGTGTCGGCGCCCCGAGTATGGACGGCCCATGAAAGATCCCGGCCCGGAGCCGATAATATTTTCGTTGGCGGGGGGATCCCCGTCGTTGGCCAGCATGACCCCCTCCAAGCCAGCTAGGATATCGCCCTCCCACGCTCCCGGCACTGCCAGCCGGTAAACTGCGTCTAATCCCATGTCAGCCAGTTCCCCCGCGCGCCTCACGTAAACGAGTTCTTCCGCGCTCTTGACTAGACGTAGGAGACTGATCAGGAAACTTGCGTCTACCAGTTCGCAGAATCCGCTCAGGGTCCGTTCCAGCAGTCGCCCGTTGAAGGCGGTTAATCCGTATGATTGCCACTCGACGCCCAAGCGCTTGTTGCGCGCACCACATTCCTCGAGCAAGGAGCGCAGGTCTTCCGTGGGGTCCGCTGTCTCGCTGTCCTTCCAAATTCGAATATCGGAGATGATGGACGTGAACTTTGCCTGCCGCAGATCCGGCTTCCGCGTTAGCAACTTCAGGTCCCCATCAGAACTCAGAAACAGACACTGGAAGAATACGTAGCCGAAGGTATCGTAGCCCGTCAGCCAATACATCGACTCCTGTCGAAAAATTAGCATGCCATCCAAGCCGGCGTGCGCCATCGCGGCGAGCGCCGCAGCCTTTCTGCGAGCGAACTCCTTTCGCGTAAAATGAATATGCGGTATGACGTCTTTCCGATGCATCGAAACTCCCGTATCAAGCGATGTAGATCATGATGTTAGATGCTGGGTCGCCACTTGCCGAAATAAAATTCTAGTGCACGAGTCCCTCTTGAAACGACCAGCGAAAGTATAAAATAAACCACCAGAACCACCGTGAAGATTGCGGTCGTCTGCAAGGTCCTAACGTTTAGCGAGTAGGCTTCGAACGTAAGTTCCGGTACCGTGATGAGCGATGCTGTCGCAGTTGACTTGAGTAGCAATACAAGGAGACTAGAAAGTGGCGGCAACATGATGAGAAACGCCTGCGGCATCACGACCCGGAACAGCGTGTGTGATCGGCTCATATTTAAAGCAATCGCGGCTTCATGTTGCGTTCTTGGAACGGCGGAGATGGCCCCACGCACAACTTCCGCGCCGTAGGCACCGAAACACAGCCCGAGCCCAACAGTCGCGGCCTGAAATGAACTCAGCGTAACCCCGAAGGAAGGCAGCGCGAAGTACAGCCAAAACAGTTGTACGACCAGCGAGGTGCCGCGAAAAAGTTCGATGTAACAGGCGGCAACCGCGTGGACCGCGCGCGTGCGGGAAAGTACGGCGATGCCCGCAACGAATGCGCACGGCAGTGCGATGGCCAGCGAGCCAACAAAGATCAGCAGCGTGTGCGCGGTAGCAACTAATAACAGCAAGCGCGCTTCGTAGATAACTTCCACGCCCCGACCCCTGGCGACTCGCGCTAGCGACTCGCGCTAGCGATTGCGGATATCACCGTGCGCAAATTTGGGCCAACGTGATATCACCCGGCAGTTCCTCCGAGGACATTCCGTAGGTTTCAAGAATTTTGCGATGAGCCGGCGAACCCAATGTTTTTTTCAGCTCCGCGTTGAATTCCGTACGCAAGGCCTCATGATCAAGTCCGAATGCAAACGCCGCATAATTCCGCTTTGGTTGTCCGTTCACGACCGGCTGTGCGAAGGGCGTCGCCACTTCCATCGTGGGATCATTTGATGACTTCACAGTCCAACGAGCCGTTACCGTTGTTTGCAGCGCCGCATCAATGCGTCCACTTTTTAACGCGGCAATCGCCGAAACCCAATCGGGAAACTGCACAATCTGTTGCTCCGGGACGCCGTCATCGATGGCATCCTTCGCAAGACCGCCGGTAGTACCCCCGATCTTAATCGCCGGATCCCTTCCGACATCGTGAAAGCTATGAATTTTCTTCGGGTTACCGGCGGGCACCAGCAGCGTATCGCCAACTGCTAAAATGGGATCGCTGAAGAGAACCTGTGAGCATCGATCTTTGCGAACGTAGAGGCCGGCCGCGATAATATCGAAACGGTTGGCCTTAAGGCCCGGGATCAACGAGCCGAAGTTGACTAGAACGCCGGTGACGTTGTTGATTCCCATGCGGCTAAAGACGAGTTTGGCCAATTCATAGTCGTATCCGACAATCTCTCCGTTGGCTTGCCGAAAGCCGAATGGCGCTTCATTTGCGAATCCAATCTTGACTCCATCGCGCTTGAAATGGTCCAGCGTGGATTGTGCGAGAGCTGGATGAATCGATCCCGTCGTTGCAACTGCCGCGACAAGTAGACCGCGAAGTGCCTGTTTCCACATGGTTGCTCATCCTCTTGGAATTAACGGCTCGTTGACCGTGTCGGCGGCGGTCGCAGTCGGACCGTGACGGGAATAAATTCTATGAGCCGAATCCCCTTGATACAAATAAATAGTTTTTGTTGATTGTGCGAAGAATTCAATAACTTAAGTCAGGCACCGTCGCTGGCCGTGCCGCCGTTGAGATATTCCATCCGAAGATCTGCGCCCCCACGCCTAACGAATGCAACATCGCTGGCCCCTTGCGGTGACCCTCTAGTTAAATTATCCCTAGCCTGTTGACGATTGTACGTAGTAAGGTGACCGTGGCGATTTCCGAAGTTTCCTTAAACATTTTCGCCGGTTCCACTCTATTTGGTTCTAGCCATTGGTTCAACACGGGCTCGTGTCAGTCATCATGAAATTCATTGGCGGATTGATTCTAGGATGATGCCCAAATGCCGATAGGATTTGCGGTACATCCGCGGTCGCGCAACGTTGCGGCGGAATGGCTACTGAGGTTCAAGGATGTGGCCGTCGCACACGCCAGCGACAATATGTCGCGCCAGTTCCATGGAGGTGCGCGCTTGCGTCCGTATCACGCGGGTACTTCGATGGTTGGTGTTGCACTTACGGTGCGCACGAGGCCGGGCGACAACCTTCTCGTTCACAAAGCGTTGTCCATCGCGGAAAGGGACGACGTTATCGTGGTGGATGCTGGCGGAGAAACGACCAACGCGATCGTCGGCGAATTGATGCTTGCGTACGCCGCAAGCAAGGGCGTTGCGGGTGTTGTCATCAACGGGGCCGTGAGGGACACCGCTGCGATTAGAACAGGTACCCTACCGGTCTATGCGTGCGCAGTAACCCATCGCGGTCCCTACAAAGATGGCCCCGGCGAGATTAACTGCGCGGTGGGCATCGAGGGGATGGTCATCAATCCAGGCGACTTGGTCATCGGCGATGAGGACGGCTGGCTTAGCATTCCCGCGGACTTGGCGAGCACCGTTTATGACGGCGTGTTGAAAACAAGGGCGCGCGAATTACGAGTGATGCAAAACATTCGAGCGCACACGCACGACGTGGCGTGGATCGATGAAGCGCTGCGCGCGCGCGGATGTTCGGGAGTGTGACACTGGCGTCATAGCACGTTGTTGTCGAGAACCATCCGGGTTTGCGTAGCCTTTCTAGGCCACCCGGCGCTAAGCATGGGCCCCAGCGAGACAAAGGCGGCGCCCGGCGCGCACGGTTGTCGCGTTCCGTGTTGGCCCACGCTCGTTCATTGATCTCCGCGCTGAGCTTACGCTACTGCGAGTGTTGCGCGTGACGACGTCGCGGTGCCCACACCGACGGATGGGATCGCCGACACCTCGACTGGGTCAGCTTTTCGGAATTTACCAACCGCCAGAAAGCGTGACGCTCCAAAACGGCGCGTGGCTCGTTCAAATTTTTCGGGAAGTACCGGAGGTTTTGTCAAACCCGTTGCCCTCACCCCAACCTCTCCCGCAAGCGGTAGAGGGAGCTGTCGCGTGACACGGGAGACCGGTGTGTCGTTCGACACGAAAACACTCGCCTCATTGCGCGGCGAACCAGTCGCGGGGCGCGCGGTTCTGCGATTTTTCCACCGCGCTGATGCGTGCGCCGAATGCTTCGGCGCAGCGCGGGTCGAGGCGCGCGCACGCGCGAAAATCGCGCGACGCACCGTCGTCGTCGTTGGCAACGAGCTCGACCATGCCGCGCTCGCCAATCCATTCGGCGTTGTCCGGCACCGCCGCCAGCGCAGCCGACAGGTCGGCGCGCGCGCGTGTGGCGTCACCGGTCGCGAGATACGCGCGTCCGCGCGCAGCCAGCGAGTCGGCGTCATGCGGATCGAGCGCGATCGCGTGCGTGAAATTGGCGATCTGTGCGGCGTCGTCGCGGCTGGCGAACCCGCGCTGGCGCCACGCGGCGGCCCACGTCGGGCGTCGCCTGACCGCCTCGTCGAGATTCGCTGCGGCGGCGTCGAGATCGCCCTCGGCCAGGCGCGCGACGCCGCGCTCATACGCGCTTTGCGCTGCCGCGCGATCGTAGCCGCGCCACGCCAGCACCGCGATGCCCGCCAGCACGACGACACCCACGGCGATCCACGCGCGTGGCACCCGCCGGCGGTCGACGCTCCACAGGTCGAGGCCGCCATGGCCGTCGTCGATCGATTCGGCATCGTCGAGCGCGATGCCGGCTGCTTCCTTGGCGCGC
>Ga0209483_1000906_pt1 | contig 24013 bp, 22 predicted proteins | sample NGEPerA_FD_184508 | JGI IMG/M metagenome (GOLD analysis project Ga0209483, IMG submission 184508) | Arctic peat soil microbial communities from the Barrow Environmental Observatory site, Barrow, Alaska, USA - NGEE PermafrostL2-A... | ecosystem: Environmental > Terrestrial > Soil > Wetlands >... | reverse complement strand
GCGGGTTGCGCAAAAAAAGCATCAACGCGGCGAGCGCAAGAACGCCGCCGATCAGTGTCCGGGCAATAAAGCGTTTCACATGATCCTCCCGAAGGAACTTTTCCGAGTTTGGATATTGCCCGGACAATAACCCAGCTTGGCCGGACAAACAACGTCGAAACCCGGCTGATTTTATTGCGGCCTGAATTTTGCCATCTCAAGCGGGCACAAAAAAAACCGGCAACTTGCGTTGCCGGCTTTTGAGATTGGGTGAGAAAAATATCAGGCTTTGATTTTGACCGGGACAAACTTGCGGCGGAGCACTTCCAATCCCAACAGGCCGGCTCCCAGCAACAACACTGTCGTTGCCGTGTCAGGCACGGTAACTTTAGGGGCAGTGGTGTATTTAAAACTCATCGCATTTAGCGTGAACGTGCAGTCAGGATCAAACCCGATGTCGAAAACCCCGTTGTTGGCGGTGAGATACGCATTCAAATCGGCCAGAGCACTGCTGTTCTGGGTGGCACTCATGACAAAATCCAAAGTTTTTGTAACATTCACTGCAGCGAAATACAAAGAGCCAAGGCTTTTGAGGTTTCCGCTGTTCGCACCGCGATATGCGCTTAAAGTAGTCCAATAATCTCCTGTCTTATCGCTGTCGGAAGGGCTATGAATGCCAGTGTTGCTTGAATTGAGTAAATCAACCCAAAGTTTGCCCGTGCCTGCTGAATTGCCGGAATGGTTCAGGGTGGCGTTAATATAAACTTCGGCCGTGGCAACCTGAACGCCGCTCCCCAAGTTAATCCCCCATTCGTAGGCATTGTTCCCGCTTAGGGTATTGGGAGACACTATGCTCGACGGAGCGTCAATTGTGGTTGCGTTTGCCAGTCCGCAAACTCCAGCCAGAAGTCCAATGATGCAGGTTTTTTTCATTTGTTCGGATCCTTATTTTCAGTTTGATAAATTGTAAAAGGTATTAAGCAATAGTCATGCCAGCCAGCTTCAGACTCTGTCAGACAAATATCAACATGTTTATATTTAATTAGTTACGAGCCTACGTTGACCTGTTTCAAAACCGGATTTGGCTTCCAAAAGTGTAAAATCCGCCGACGCTTATACAGTCCGCCAGTCAGTCTTTTTTGGTTGGTGAACCCAACCCGGACTCCGAAGCGTAAGCTTTCGGAACGGGTGGCTGGAAAGCCAGTCCAGCCTGAAAAATGCGGGGGAATTCCACGGTCATTTCAGCTGGCCAAGCATTTGTTTCGCGGCTTCGGCCTGGGGGCCGGACAGTCTCAAGGCCAGCGCCTGTTGCAATGACGCCTTGCTCGCCTTGGTATCCTTGAGTTTGAACTGGGTGGTTCCGAGGTAATAAAGAAGTTCGGCATCCGCACTGGTCGTGGCGGCGCTCTGTTTCAAAAAGTTTGCCGCCCGCGCATAATCGCCCTGTTGAAAGGCGATGATGCCCGTGGCCTTGGTGAGCGCGGCGTCGTTGGGATAAATGGCGCGGGCTTTGGCTGCGAGGTCATAGGCCCGGCCAGTCTTGGTGGGATCCCGGGCATAGAGAATGGCAAGCTGCCTTTGCGCGGGCGCAAAATCCGGATATTGGGCCAGGACTTTTTCGTAGGCGGCTGCCGCCGCCGTCGCATCGGCATCATGCTCGTGGATGGTGCCGAGCACCATGAGCGCGGGAACATAATTAGGTTCCGCCTTCAAAATTTCCGCCACCCGCGCATTCGCGGCGGAGGCTTGCGCCGGGTTGGCGGCGAGGCTGATCAGATCCAGCCAGCGCCGGGCTTCGGTTGATTGCGGCGCGGGCAGGTTGAGCTGCACCGCGTTTTGCATGGCGGCTTGGGCGTCGGCAATGTTCCCGACGCGGTAGGCCGCCTGGGCGAAATCAAATAATAACTGCGGATCGTTTGGCCGGCTTTGAACCGCCTGCTGGAGCATGGCCGCCGCCAGTTTGTAATCTCCGTTCTGGCCGGCCAGGCGGCCGTAAATTTGCGCGGCATCGGGATTGTCCGGCGCCTGGGCATAGGCTGCCTTGGCCATGGCGTAGGCTTTGCCGGCATCTTTGGCGGCATACAGCCGCGAAAGATTGAGCATCGCGGCCAGGTTTTTTGGGTCGGTTTGCAGGACGCCTTCGTAGCTGGCAACCGCCTTGTCCACGTTGCCATCGCGCTGATAAATGACGGCGAGACGGCCGAGCGCAACCGGATCATCGGGCTTTTCGGCGATCCGTTTTTCCAGCAACGCGAGCGCGTCGGCGTCGGCGGACTGGGGATTGATGGCGAGCAGCGACAGGCAGCGCTGGCACTCATCGTGGCCGCGAAAATCAGCGCTGATTTTCAAGGCGCGCTGAAAGGCGTCGCGCGCCGGCGCTTCGTTATCCGTCATGTAATTGGCCATGCCCCAATGAAACTGCACTTCCGGTTCGTCCGGCATTTTGGTGGCGCTTTGCTGAAGCAACGCCAGTGCGGTGGGATAAGCGCCGCGTTTGAGGCAGATCCAGCCCAAGGTGTCCGCCGTGGACGGGTCGTTGGGCAGCAGCGCCCGCGCCCGCTGGGCCAGTTCGTAGGCGTGGTCGAGCTGGCCGAGATTCTCGGAATACAAATAAGCCGCGTTGTTGAGGGCCGGGCTATATTTCGGATTGATGGCCAGCAATTTCTCATAAGCCGCCGCCGCCGTTTTGTAGTCCTTTTCGTCGGTATAGACGAGCGCCTCCAGCATCAGCGCCGAGAGGTTCTTGGGATCTTTCGCGATGACTGCGTCGAGTTGCGCCAGCGCCTTCTGGTTTTGTTTGGCACCGGAATAAATCTGCGCCAGCACCAAACGCGGGGTCTGATTATCCGGTGCCAGTTCAACCGCCTGTAATAAAACTTTCTCGGCGTTGTCCTGGCTGCCCGCCGCCAGATCCACTTTGGCGAGGAGAAGCTGCAGTTCAATTTGTTTCGGATTTTTTTCCATCCGGGACTGGACGCGCTGCCGGGCGGCGTCAAACTGCTTTTCCGACAAGTCCAGGTTCACCAACTGCTCCAGCGCCGGCAGATAGTCGGGCGCAATTTGCAAAACCTGCTCGAAGGCCCGGCGCGCTTCCGCGCTGTTTTTCTGCTGGAGATAGGTTGAGCCGGCCAGAAATGGAATCTGCGCGTTGGTGGGGAAAGACTTTTCGAGCGGCGCATAAATGGCCAACGCGTCACTGGCCCGGCCCTGAAGCCGGTAGGCGTCCGCCAGCAGCAATTGCGCCGTCACCAGTTTCGGCTGCTGCTGGATCAGCTTCTTCAGGGAAATGATGGCCGGATTTGGATTCTGGTCTCTAATCTGGGTTTCTGCCAGCAGCAGGATCGCCTCGGTGAAATTCGGGGCCAAGTGCAGCGCCTGGTTGAGGCTGGCCGCCGCCTTGGTGCTGTCGTTATCCGCCAGATAAGCTGCGGCAAGCTGGTAATGCGCCTGCGCAATCTGCGGATAAAGCTTGCTCATCCGCTCAAGCCCTGCGACGGCCTGATCCGTTTCGCCTTGCGCCATTTGCAGCCGGCTTTCCAGCATCAAGCCGTCAAAATTATCCGGGTCACGCGCCTGCACCTTGTCCAAAAATTTTTGGCATTCATCGTATTTTTTTTCCGCCAGCGAAATTTCCGCCAGCCCCATCAGGGCCGGGAGATAATCCGGCGTTTGTTTGATCATGTCGTTGAGAATCTGCCGCGCCGCCTCAATATCGCCGGTTCCAATCTTGAAACGGGCGTAGATCAGCCGCATCGGCGACCTGGGCGGGGAGAGATCCGCCGCCGACTTGAAGCTGGCTTCGGCATTCGTCAAATCGTTCTGCGTCGCATACAAGTTGCCCAAGGCTTCAAACGCCGCGGCGAATTTCGGATCCAAGGCCAGCGCGTGTTTGAAATCGGCTTCGGCGGTTTTGACATCGTGCTCACGGAAAGCCAGCGCGCCCAGCGCCACTTCAAAGGCCGCGCGGTCGCCGCTGCGCGCCAGCTTTTGCAGCCGCTGTTGCGCGGCATCCACGTTCGTCTGCATTTGCGCGCTTTCAGCCAGCAGCAGCGGTGCTTCTTCATCCTGCGGATTCCGAGCCAGAACGAAGCTGGCTGCGTCCGTCGCCTCCCTGTATTTTCCGGCCGCAGCGTAGATCCTCCCCATTTTAAGACGCAGGTCCAGGTCATTGGTCGCCAATTGGCTTCCATGGTAAAGAAAAGGCGCGGCCGTTCGCAGGCGGCCTTCCTGGTAATAAATGGTGCCGAGGCGGCCATACGCACGCGCCGCTTTGGAACCGCTGCGCAGGGCGTTCATATACTCGATTTCCGCGCGGTCAAACTGGCCGGCGGCGAAAAATTTGTCCGCGCGCGAAAGATGATACGCCTGCTTGACCTTGGCCGTGCAGCCGGTGTTGAAAACCGCCAGCCCGGCCAGCGCGGCCAGCAGCAGAATGTGGGTCGAGATTTTTTTCATGTTAATTTTGGATGGTCGGCGGACGCCCGGAATTTTTTCGGACGCCCAAATTTTATCAAAAAATAGAGTAGCAGGAAAAACGGAATTAAGGACAGCAGGAAAAAGAGTGGCCCGCCGTGATGATGGATCGGCGAATCAATTATCTCCGGGCCGATATGCGTGCAAAGTTCGCCCAGGACAAAGACGCGGAAGCCGTTGCGGAGGAGCGCCAGCGGGATCACGGCCACGCACAGCACGACGCGTTTCCACGGCTGGCGCAGGAAAAAATGGCCGGCCACCAGGCTGGTGATGAACAAGACCACGGTCGAATGAATCCCGCTGCATTCCGGCGCCACTTGCAGATTGATGTTTGGCAGGTGGAACACCAGGTCGTTCCGCAGCGCCGGCACGTCGGACACCGTGAACATCCAGTCCGCACAGAACGCCGAGCCATGCTGCAAAAACGTTTCCAGCGTCTGGCGGAGCAGCGTCGGGAACGGGATCATGAAAACCAGCATCGCAAACGGAAATGCCAGCGCCCGCATCATCGCCCCGCCCAGGATGAGAAATCCCGCGCCGGCCAGAAACAAAACCAGCGACAGCATTGCCAGCGCGAGTTCATCATCAATCGCCAGCCTGCGATGCGACCAGAAACACCCCGCCGCCACAATGCCGCCCGCAGAAAAAATGGCGGCGGTTTTTGCCGCCGGCAGGGAAACCGCCGGCAGATTTTTTTTCTGCAGCCACGCCAGGTAGGCGCATAAAAATGGAATGAGCAGGATATAGGAAAACAGTTCATCATTGGCCGCAAAACGCGCCAGCCGCCACAAAGGCACCGCGAAACAAATGACCAGCCCGCCCGCCGCCAGCCCAAATTTGCGGAACTGTGGCGTTGAGAACATGGTTCGTGTGGTCTGGTCAGACATGCGTTTTGTCCCTGGCGATTTCCAGTTATCCGCCTGTGCGGTGAATTCAATAGCTATAACCAATCTGGAAGCCGATCTGGTTGCTTCGCTGGCTGTAGCCGCCGGTGTTGGACGCATCATCGGAGTATTGATACGTGATCGCCCAGTTCCCGCGCTTAAGGAAACTGCGGCCAAAACTGGCGTTGAAAGAATAGATGTCATCCGTCCGGCTGCCGCTGCCAAAACCAGCCAGCGCAACCGTGTAGTCGGTCTTGGTGTAACCAACACCCAGGTTCAAATGGTATTTCACGAGCACGCGCTGGTTCAGGTTGAGGCTGACCGTGGTGCTTTCCGTGGACTGGGCGATGATATAATAATCGGAAGTGCCGACCGTGCGGCTGGCGGCAAGTGAAATTTGCGTGACCTGGAACGGCTGGTATTGGATGGCCGCGCTGAAAATCGGATTCAAGGAATCACTGTAGCCGGCGGCCAGAAATTGCTCGTCTTCCAGGCCGCCGCTGGCTTGAAAGCTGATTTTGCCAGTGGCCCGCCAGTTGATCCGCGCCTGCAACTGTTCGTTGACAGCATCCGGGTTGTTCACGCCGGCGCCGGAATTGTCTTTCACAATCGTATAGCCGGCGCCGGCGCCAAGGCCGGCGTTGAGGCGCGGCGAGAACGCATAGTTCACCCATTCCATGGTGGACCAGTTGTAGGAATCTTGAAAGTTTTCGACGAAGTTGAAAAGTTGGTTCACTCCGAAATCGGCGGACATTTTGTCGCTGAACGCATAGTGGGCGCCAAGGGCGGTTGAATATGTTTGCTGGCTGGTCTGGGCGCCGGTTTCGAAAGTCGGTTCGTCAGTGGAACTGTAGCCTTGCATCAGGCTGAACGCCCAGTCTTCATAGCTGATGCCGCCGTTCAACGCGGCGGCATGGTTGACCCCGTCCTGCAGTTGTTTGCTGGAATAGAATATGATCGTTGGTGTGTAATCAAGCGACCATTGCCGGCCGAGGTCAACCGTCAATCCCGGCGAGAGCTGCTGGATGACGGTGTCCTGTGCGCCGCTGGTTCCGGCCTGGATGCCGTTGCCGTAGCTGACACTGTAGGACACATGCGGCCGAAATGTCACCGGCCCGTATTGGAACGGTTCCGGTAGATTGCCGTTGACCAAGCCGGAAGGGAGGAAAACATTCATCACGTTGTTGGTCGCGTCGTCCTGCGCCGCCGGTGGCGCGGTGTTGACCGGCGGCGGCCCCATGAGCACCGGTGCTCCCCCCACGCGATGAACGGCCAGCAGACTGGCGGCCAGCAAAACACCGCCCCTGTTTAGGTTCCGGCCACACATCCGGTTTTTCAGATTCATCGCTTTCCCTTTCATGGAAGATTAGTTTCTAATAATCCGCGCCGATAATCAAGGAACTTGCGCCACCGGTTTTGCCGGGTGGAAAAAAACCTTCGCATACCCATACGCAATGCTTTCATCAATCACCTCCCGCACGCCGGTGCTGGAACGCCACCAATGATCGGCGTCGTAGTCCGGGTTGCGGACGGAGATGATGCCCACCTGAATTTCCGGTCCCAGCGCCGACTGAAAGAGCAGCCAGGTGCGGCGGGCGTGGGCGTCTTCCGTCAGCACATTAAGGCTGCCAATATGCTGGTCGTGTTCACGCAACCAGATGCGCAGGGCGATGGCGGAATTGTAAGTCCGGTCCCGGCCCACCAAACACGAGGGAACCGCTTGCACGACGGCGGCGGGCAGGCCGGCTTGCTTCAACAGGCCGGCGCTTTGCCAGGCGTCTGTGTCATAGATGGAACTGGCCGGGCCATAGCCTTCCACCGGGCCGCCCGTGGTCAGCAGCCGGTCATAGTGGCCGGTTTTGAATTCGCTTACGGCGGCATCCACTCCATAATTATGGATCCAGCCTTCGACCACCAGCACCTTGGCGGGCACCCGCCGGGTGACGGCCAGAAATGAATGGAGGTTCAACCCCAGCCCCCAGCCCGCCAGCAGGATGGCCAGCGCAAGGATCAGCCAGCCGCGCCCGGACAAACCCCAGCGTTCCCGCCGGACGATCAATCCAAGTAACTTTGGAGACGACCGCGCCGTCACGTCGGTTTTCATTGGCAAACCCAGTTGCAGCCTAGGTAACGAGGCTCATTCTTCAAAACAATTGGAGCCTCATGTCGGCGGCGCATTTTTGAAAAAGCCTCGTTCGATTACACGAAAGACGTTGAGGGCGGCCTTACCGATCGCCATTCCCGGCTTAGAACCATGTTCACGCCTTCCAAACCTGGCCGGGCTTCGTTTTCACGGACACCATCGCATTGCGCGTATCTACGATGCACGGCGACCAATCAGCCAGCTCCTGATAATTAACGGACTGATGGTTGGTCGCGATGATGATTGCGTCATAACTTTCCAGCGTCTGCCGGTTCCAGCTTACCGACCGGGTGCCCGTCCAATGCGCGTGTTCGCGCGTCGGGCGCACCACCGGCACATAAGGATCATAGTAGGCCACTTCCGCCCCGCGTTCCTGCAGAAGGTTCATTAACACATAACTCGGCGACTCCCGTTCATCGTCCACATTCGGCTTGTAGGCCAGGCCAACAATCAGCACGCGGCTGCCGTTGACCGGCTTGCGGCGGGCATTGAGCGCTTCCGCCGCGCGGTTCACCACATGCAATGGCATGGCGGTGTTGACCTCGCCCGCCAGCTCGATGAAACGCGTGTTCTGACCATATTCGCGCGCCTTCCAAGTGAGATAAAACGGATCAATCGGAATGCAATGTCCGCCCAGACCGGGGCCGGGATAAAAGGCCATGAACCCGAACGGTTTCGTCTTCGCCGCGTTGATCACCTCCCAAACGTCAATGCCCATCGCGCCATAGACCACCTTTAGTTCGTTGACCAGGGCGATGTTGACGCTGCGGAAAATATTTTCCAAAAGCTTCGTCGCCTCGGCCGCGCGGCAGGAAGAAACCGGCACCAAAGTTTTGATCGCGTGGCCATACACAACTTTGGCCCGCTCCAGACACGCGGGCGTGAAGCCGCCGATCACCTTGGGAATAAGTTCCACCTTGCTCAAATCATTGCCGGGGTCTTCGCGTTCCGGCGAAAAGGCCAGATGAAAATCGGTGCCGGCCTTGAGCTGCGATCCCGCTTCCAGCACCGCGCGCAAATCCTCGTCGGTCGTGCCGGGATAAGTCGTGGATTCCAGCGCCACGAGCACGCCCTTTTGCAGGTGCGGCGCGATGGCCTTGCCCGTCTCGATGATGTAGGAAATGTCCGGCTCACGGTTTTTGTTCAACGGCGTCGGCACGCAGATGATGACCGCCGCCACTTCCCGGATGCGCGCAAAATCCGTGGACGCCTCGAACCGTCCGGCCTTGACTGGTTCGGCGATGGCCGAGGATTCGATGTGCTTGATGTAGCTCTGCCCCTGGTTGAGCGATTCGATTTTGGCCCGGTCAATGTCCAGCCCCAGCACCTCCACGCCGGAGCGCGCGAACTGGAGCGACAAGGGAAGACCGACATAACCCAGACCGACAATGGCTATCTTCATGGATTTTTTTGTGTTTTAATTACCGTGTTGAGGAATGATCCGCGAGAAAAAACGGAGAAACGGAAACGGAATCTGCAAAAGCTTCTTGGACGCGAATTTCACGAATGGCGCGGATTGCTTGATATGATTGGGGAGCGCACCCGCCCCGGGTGCCGTTCGACGCGCCTCGCGTCGAACCCTCCGGAAACCGGGCTGAACCCAAACGGATTCAAGCTGGAATGTTTGCCAGCAGGTGGCGTGCGGGGCGCCCGCCACGACACGCGAGGCGCGTGTGCTCCCCTGATTGATCTCTGCTTTCTCAATTTCAGTTTTCAGCATTTGTTCTCCTGCGTGTGCTCCCCGGATTCATTTCTGCCTTCGGTTTTTCGATTTCCGCTTGCTGCCAGCAATCGTCATTTCCGATTTCCGATTTTTGTTTTCCCCATTTCCATTTTGAACTTTTGCCTGCTATTTTTCCTGGCAGATGAGTTCCGACATGCATGTGGCGGGCCAGTTGACCGCGCTCGGCTGGACGATGTTCGTCCTCTATCTGGTCGCCGCCTTGCTTTCCTTCCGTGCGGCGGTGGTTGCCCGGTTCCACGATCCGGCCGCGTTGGGACGTATCTGGAGATGGCTCGGTGCCATTCTGGTTGCGCTTGGGTTGAACAAGCAGTTCGACTTGCAAACGCTGCTCATCAAACTCGGCCGCCAGGCAGTCCCGCGGGAGATCCTGCTGCAGTATCGCCTCGAGCTGCACGCGTTCTTTTTCCTCGTATTTGCGTTGGTCATTATCGCGTTGTTTGCGGTGGCCCTGCTCCAGTTGCGGATCCTGATTGGAACCTTTGGCCGCCAACTGCCGCTGGCGGCAGGCGGTTGCGCCCTGGTCTTCGCCTACATTGTCATTCGCGCCGCGTCCATTGCCAGCATGGACCAAATGTTCGGACTTGACCTGGAAAAAATCCCGTTTTTATGGCTGCTGGAAGCGGGCGGCCTGTTGCTCATCATGGTTCAGGCGCTCTGCAACCCAAAATGAAAACTAAAACGCGAAATTTGAAATCAGAGGTCAGCCTGCTGGTTTCCCGCTCTTTTCGTTTGAACCACGGATAAACACGGATTCAAAATCTGGTTTGGGGAGCGCACCCGTCACGGGTGCCATTCGCCGCGTCGCGCGGCGAACCATTCGGAGACAGGGTGAACACAAAAGGACTCAAGTTTGAATGTTTGTCAGCCAGTGGTATGCGGGGTGCGCCGCACGCCAAGACACGCGGGCCGCGTGTTCTCCCCCGGAACCAACTGGCCACAAAAGGCGCAAAGGGCGCAAAAGAGGGTTATCAGGTGAAAGTCAATTGGTTGAAGGCGCATTCAGATGACATCCACCGGATAAGAAGTAACCCAGATGTCCAACTGTTGAAACCGCTGTTTCAACTGTTGCTTGAACTGCTTGAAAAACTGACGGTGTTCCGGCGCATCCGGCACATCCACGAAAAATCGCGTCAGATTGTCCTGATAAACCGCGCCCTCTTGTTCCCAAGCTCCCCGCAAAACCTGGGTTTCCCACGAAGCCGCGCCAAATTGCGCACGCAACTCCTCAAATGTTTGCGCCAACAAGGACTCTGGCACCGGCAAGCCGTCGTTAAACAGCAACGGCACCAGGATTTCGTAGCGGCGTAACATACGCGTAAGGAGCAGGGCCAATGACGGTAAAGGGAATGCCCTGTTCCGCCAGAAAACTCAAGGCGGGCGCGGGCACGGCCGTTTCACCGGAAGCCCAACTATTGCCGGAAAATCGGGGAATGAGTTTCCCCAAAGCACGCCGCTCGGTCTCCCGATCGGGGAATTTAATCAGTATCCGCATGAATCGAATTTAAGCCTGGTGGATGCGATCCGCAAGGCCATTCGGTTGGAATCCCGTTTTTATGGCTGCTGGAAGCGGGCGGCTTGCTGCTCATCATGCTCCAGGCACTCCGCAACATTAAATGAAAACCTGAAACGTTGAAATTTGAAATCAGAGGCCAGCCTGCGGGTTTCCCGCCCTTTTTATTTGAACCACGGATGAACACGGATAAACACGAATTCAAAATCTGGTTTGGGGAGCGCGCCCGCCCCGGGTGCCGTTCGGCGCGTCTCGCGTCGAACTTATTTCAGGCTTCAGCCTTCAGCTTTCGGCATTTGGTCTTGCGCGTGTGCTCCCCAGATTCTTTTCTGCTTTCTCAATTTAAGTGATTTGCTACGCCGGATTCCTGATATCGCTGCCAATCTGCCCGCTTGAATTGGGCGGAATTATTTGCTTCATCATTTCCAGCCTTCGCGCCGCAAAAAATTTCCTTCGGAAAAAATAACCCGCGACCGGTTCGGATTGCCGTTTTTTTGGACAAGCGTGGCTTAAATATTCTTTCGTCAGAACTGGTGGATTTTGCCATCGGACGGTTGAATCGTTTCGCAGCGGATCGCATTGATCAGGCTGCTTTAAAATCCTTGTTACGCCAAATTACCAGTGTCTTTCCGAAAATGCTGTATTTGCTTGCCCGGCCAAATGGTCGGAAAGGCGTTTTGTTTAATGAGCACAACTGGGCGGTGTTCCACTGCGCAGCTTCAATGAATGCGCGATTTCTCATCTCCGAGGCCAGCTTGGTCAGTATATGGTTCACTAACGAAGGATTGATTCTTTGGCCGCGATATTCCGGAAACACAAAAAAATCAAACAAGTGCGCATCATTTATTCCCAAAGAAATGAAGTGCGGCTCTACGGTCCGTCCGATGATCGTCCAGCCATAAGCCGCCAGCTTGTCATCCAATTTAAACAGCCACAGCGAAGCACCTTGCGCAAACCGCTCTGAAAGCTGGCGACGGGCAATCTTGGGGTTCCAAGCACTGGTGATCTGTAACAAGTCCTGGCCACTCAATTCGTCTTCCGTTTTTTTTCGTTCCATTTTGGCATGGTTTGGATCATCGAGAACCGGCGGCTTGCAAGTCGCAAGGTCGCAAACAAAAAGAATATTCCACCGGCCCGTCCGGATCCGTTTGACGGAAACCACGATACGACTCATGGTCGCGCGGAAACCATGGCGCTTGGCATACTGGGAAAGCCGTCTGATGAAATCCTGTGGGTGCATCAGGCATGTGGCATCGCGTTTATCGTATCGTTCCGGGTCAAGGTGCCGTCACCATTTGGGTTGCCACGCAAGAAAAGATCGCACAGACAGGCTGCGGCCACTTTCATTCGCATTTCGCTATCCTTCCGTTTTGAAGGCTTGATGAGATAGCTTGCCAAGGCTGCTCCCCAACGGCTGATCTTGTGGATGAACAGCAAACATCTTATCCCCCAGTTGGCAGCTGCATCGTGATGCTTTTTCCAGTAGCGCAAGATGGAACGTTGCTGGGTCAAGGCCAGCCACACCGCATCCTTTTTTGTGCTGCTGCCTCCACGATAGTGAATGGCCTGAACATCGGGATAAAAAACCACGCGCCAGCCGGCTTCCCAAAAACGTTTGCACCAGTCAAGGTCTTCGGCAAACATGAAAAATCCTTCATCCAGCAGGCCGAATTCGTTGACCGCTTCACGCCGGACCGTCCAGAAGCAGCCCACCAGCACGTCCGCATCCAGGAGCCGGTCACCCTTGAAATAAAACATATGTTCGCCACTGAAGAGGCTGCTTCCGGGGAAAATCTTCACCAAACCGGTCACTTCGCAAAAATTGTTCCACAGCGTCGGAAACCGGCGGCACGAACTTTGATGCGTCAAATCCCGGTTCAGAATTTTTGGCCCGACCATCCCGACGTTGGGATTTTGATCCAGGTAATCCGCCAATGCATCCAGACAGCCGGCGCAAACTTTAATGTCGGAATTGAGCAGATAGACATACTTTCCCCGGCTCGCCTGCACACCGATATTGTTGCCCTTAGGAAATCCAAGGTTCTCCGCATTCCGGATGATCTTCACATTCGGAAACAAGGTTTTCACCATGTCAGGCGACTCATCGGTCGAGGCATTGTCCACCACAATAATTTCCATCGTGCGCGACGGCGCGGCGTCCATCAGGCTCTGAAGGCACACCTCCAAATACTGCTTGTCGTTCCAACTCAGAATAACAACGGAAATATCCATGGCTTTCGCGCTTAAATTAACGTGCGTTGCGCGCCGTTATTCCATCCGCCTGCCCCACCTGCTTGGCCGGCTTTGAATGTTCTTTCTTGCGTTTGTTCAAAGGATTGCGGAAACTGCCCCGAACAAAATCCATCGCCTTCATGCCGATGCCACTAATAAAATCTTCGCACGATTCGAGGGGAGGAATTCGCGATACGTCCTGCCCTGAAAACCCCTGTTTGAAATGGTAAACTCCGGGGTTTTGCTCGGGATCAATTCCACCAAGATCATAAAACTGAAATCCATTTTCCTTGAGCCATTTGATCATCGTCCACTGCAATAAATAGGCACCTTTGGTGTTCAACCCCTCGTCATGGGTTGCGCCCAGCAGATAGATGCCAGTATTGCCGATGGCCGAACAAACAATGCTGCTGACCGGTTTTCCCTGATGCTCGCAGATGAGAATTTTCAACTTCAGCCCTGACGGCAAATCTTCACCGATGCGGCCAAATTCATTGACATCCACCGTTGTGTCAAACTTCTTGCGGCTCCACATCTTTTCATAAACTTGCGCGAAGACCCGATATTCCGGAGCGCCACTGCCTTCAACTATCGCAAGGTTGTTCTTCTCCGCCCGGTTAAGCTGGTTCCGCCACTTTTGATCAAGTTTTTTGCGCAGTTCTTCGAGCGACGGCGACAGATTTAACAAGAAGGTTCTTTCCGTATTCGCATGGCTGGACGATGCCTTGCTGAATTGCGAAAATGCAGCCTGAAATATATCGGCGCGTTGAGAACTGGCAAACGCATTGGGCAAAATACGCAAAAACAGCCGCCGTTTCCGAACATATTCCTCATGCAAAGCGACCGCCATCTGACGCACGGTTTCCAATTCCAATTCATGCCCGCGCAATTGACATAAAGGTCCCCAACGCAGATATGCAACACCACGTTTTACCAAACGTGGACAGATAATTCTGACTTGTGCCAGCCCAACCGCTTCACCATGCCGGCGCAAAACCAGATGGCTCAAATTCTCTTCGCCCCAGCGAACGGCGCCATAGCTCCATGTTTGGTAGAGGTTTGCATCCTCGAACCGCCCCAAAAGTTCCGACCATTCAGCCGCCGTGACAGCATCAATATCGGCCCGGTAAAGTTGCTCAACCATGATTTGAATCTTTCATTGCAGTTGCGACGCCAAACCACGAACGAACCTGCTTTTTCCGGGCGGACGCCCATCTCACCCACCGATATGCTCCACATATCTTCAACCTGAACTCGATGTCCCAGTCGGTCGGTTGCACATCCACCCGACCGATCAGTCCTTCATTCATGGTTGAAAACATTTGCTGTGGAGTGGAATCAAAAAAAAATTTATACCCGGTTTCATTGGCGAGCCGCAATTCCCTTGCGCCGTAACTGCCGTAGGGAAAGCTGACCGCAGTAATTTCGCGCCCTACTATCGCTTCCAAGGAATTTTTTGAATTCTGGAGTTCCTGTCTGGCATCGGCTTCCGACAGTAACGCGAGGTCGGCATGCGTCACCCCATGTGATCCGAAATCCACGTTGTTAAATGTGGCGATTTGCCTGAGGTCGTCCGCCGAAGCCACAGCCTCGCCGACTTTATTCTCCCCGCCATAATCATTCCAGAAAGATTTTTGCCCTAAATAGCCGGTCGGCGGGAACAGGGTTACGGGTAACTTGCGCTGACACAACTCGGGCAGTCCATTGACCACAAAACTGCAAAACACGTCATCCACGGTGATGGCGACATAACGTCGCCCATTTTCGAGATGCAATGCTCTGCCCGCCGGGATGGGGTTGGCCAGGCGGAGAAGCAGATCCAGTTGCTGGCCAAACCGAGATTTCGAATCGTGGGGAATGGTATGGTAATTGATGACCACACACGTTCCGGCGGACTGGCGCGAACCGGGCAGCCAGCCAGCCAGTGCATCCCATAACGCGATGCCGAGACTGATTGCCAGTTTAAGCAAACGGTCAATCATGTTTTGTCGCCCTCAATTTTCTTAAAAAGCTGAAATCCAGAAATGCTGAAAACAGAAAACACCAAATTAAAATTAGAAATGGAAAAAGTAGAAAGCAGAAATTTATTTCAACTTTCCAAATTTCACATTTTCTGTTTTCTATTTTCCACTTTCTGCTTTCTCAATTTAAGTGATTCGCCACGCAGGATTCCAGCCGGGAATTCTGTCGGTTATCATCTCACACGCTTCGGAAAAGGCGGACAACCGGAAGAACCGGCAGCCGAGGAAATAGACGACCATGCCGGTTGCCAGCTCGACTGGCCGTTAAGAATAAAATTCGGTTGTCGGCAGAATGCTTGGAACACTGATCTCAATTGTTTTTTCGCACCCAAGGCAGTTTGGATTGGATTCTGGCCAGAAGATTCACGCCCAGCAATTTTTGCAGAGCCAGCAGCGAAACCGCTCCCGCAACCGCTGTGGCGGCCAGACCGATGCCAATGCTCCACCGTTCCGGCAGGAACCGGGTGCAGACAAAAATGGCCCCCAGAATCAAAACCGCCGGAGCTAGGATTTTCAAGGCGGTGGACGACCAGCGGAAGCCAGTCAACTGCCATACAACAACTGCCATCAACGCGGTGTGAAACACATAAAGCAGGGCGAAGGCGATACCCACGCCTTCCAGCTTCCACAGTTTCATGCACAGAAAAATCAACCCGACATTGACCATGCCAGACGTCAGTTCCGTAAGTGTGAATAAAAGGCCCTTTCCCTTGGCAATCAGCACATAGCCAAGCGGCCAGCACACAACGCGCAAAAACACGCCCAGAATCTGCCAGCGCACCACGTCCGCCCCCTGCACAAAAGCGCCCGAGTAAAAAACCTTCATCACCCACGGGGCCAACGTCAGCGTGGCCAGCACGCCCGGCACGGCAATCAGGACGCCCATCTCAGCCTGTTCGTTCACCAAGCGGTTCATGGTGCCATGGTCATTGGCCGCCGCCGTCAGACGCGGCATAAAATCCGTGCCCATGGCGGACAGCACAAAACCGACGTAGTAGGAGGACAGCGTCCAGGTGGCGGTGTAAATGCCCACGGCTTCCATGCCCAGCTGGCGTTGCACCAAAACGCGGGTGAAATACGCCGTGCCGCTGGAAATGAAGGCTGACACGGTGAACGCCAGTCCCAAACCCAGCAGGCCGCGCGATTCCGCCAGCGTGTCTTTCCATGTTACCGTTACGCGCTGCAATGTCACCCGTCGCGCATACCACCAGGAGAGCAAAATGCCGAAGGCGGAAATCGCCACCAGATAGGGAACGATACCTTGCTCCCGCAGCCACCACACCAGCGCAATACTAACCACCGCGCCAAAACCAACCCCCAAGACTTGCGATGCCACCAGGTCGCGCAACCGTCGCAACCCCTGCAACAACGCGCTTTGTCCCGCCGAAATGCCGCCGAACAGCAGCGTCAAGGACATCAGGGCAATGCCAAAAATATGTTTATTATCGCCAAATGTGGTGCGGCTTAATAACGGAGCCAGCGCCAGCACCAGCACCATGCCGAGAAGTCCCGAAATCAGCGCGACCCTGCGCAAGGTGATAACGGTGCGGGCGATCCGGGTCTCATCGTTCGTGCCGGCAGCCTCGGCAATCTGCCGCACCCCGCTGGCATTGAGTCCCAGTCCGGCCACGGATCCAATCAAGCCCGTGGCCGCCATATAAAGTCCGGCCAATCCCATTCCTGCTGGACCAAGCATGAGCGCCAGTGCCTTGGTTCGCACGATGCCAATGCCCATGTTGATCACCTGCGCGCCGCCAATCAACGCCGTGCTTTTGAAAATTTGCCGATGAGAGGACACTAAAAATTAATAAGCTAGAAACTATTAAAAGGCCCAAGCCTGGGGCAAACAGACAACTGTCATTCACAATAATTCACGAGTCCAACTAATGTTTTCTTGGATGACTTTGGCGGGAACCCCAGCCAGGAGCACCGCCTCGGGATACTCCTTCATTGAACAAACAGCATGAGCCGCAACAATAACGCCATTTCCTATTTGTGAACCTTTCAAAATGGATGCGCCATGCGCAATCCAAACATTGTCCCCAATTTGTGTCGGGACCGTATGTTGTTTGCCATGGATTGTGTGCCAGTCACAGTCGGTGATGAAGGTGTCCCATGCAATAACTGTATCGAAGCCAATTTCCACCCGTTTACGAACCATGATTTTGGCAGAACTCGTAACGCCGCTTGCCGAGGCGTTCCTTTTGCCTCCAATAACTAATTCTGCGCCATCGCAGACCATAATCATAACATCGGGACCTATCTGAAAGTCTCCTAATACAGTGAGTTTAGCATTCTTTCCAACATTTATCGTCGTGCAACCAATTTCCCCCAAATCAGATTGAAAGATAATATGTCCCTTCAAAACAATCTGCGCTCCTTTTGCAAGGCGAATTTTCACCTTTACCTTGCTGTCTCGCCTAACAAAGCGACCAAGACCATGTGTCGGACGCGGCAAGCGGTAAGACAGCATGACAACATACATCTGATGTATAACAGCCCGAACGGGACGCACAATCGGACGCAATAATTTTCTGATCATGCACATTGGAGACTGGAGTCTTAACCTGCTGCGAGATAGTTCTTTACCGCCGCGACCACTTGTGCCACCTGTTGCGAGGTAATATGCGGCCCGATGGGCAGGCTCAAGACGGTGTTCGCCAGTTGCTCAGCGATGGGCTGGTTCCAGCGACCAGAGTTTGGAGGACGGAGGTCAGCATAGGCTCCGGAAAGATGCGAGGGCACCGGATAATGAATCAAGGTGCCGATGCCAGCTTCGGCCAATTGCTTCTGCAATGCGTCGCGCTGCGGATGGCGGATAACAAACAAGTGCCACACCGGCTCGGCCCAAGCCGGGACGAAAGGCAAGACCAGTAGCGGGTTGAGGGTTGAGAGTTGAGAGAGATAAACAGTGGCTATTTTGGAACGTCGGGCATTCCACTCGTCGAGGTGGCGGAGTTTGATGCGGAGAAACGCGGCCTGCATCTCGTCGAGACGTGAGTTGATGCCTTGCGCTTCGTAGTGATACTTCTGCTTGGAGCCATAGTTGCGCAGGGTTCTCACGCGGTCAGCCAACTCGGGGTCGTTGGTCGTCACGGCTCCGGCATCCGCGAATGCGCCAAGGTTCTTACCAGGATAAAAGCTATGCCCTGCCGCATGGCCCAAGGCCCCAGTTCGCCGCCTCTTGTAGCGCGCCCCCTGCGCCTGCGCGCCATCTTCAATGACCTTGAGCTTGTGTTTACGCGCAATCTCATTGATCAAGTCCATGTCCGCTGATTGTCCATAGAGATGCACGGGCATGATCGCCCGAGTGCGAGGGGTAATGGCAGCCTCGATGCGGTTCGGGTCCATATTATAGGTTATAGGGTTTGGTTCAACCGGAACGGGAGTGGCACCGGCGTAGGAAACAGCCAACCACGTTGCGATGAAGGTGTTGGAGGGAACGATGACTTCGTCACCCGCGCCAATGCCGTAAGCGCGCACAATCAGATGCAGGGAGTCCAGCCCGTTGGCCACACCAATGCAATACTTGGCTTCGCAATAGGCAGCATACTCGGCTTCGAATGCTTCCAGTTCTTTGCCGAGGAGATACCAGCCGGAGTCCATGACGCGGAGATAGGCGGCATCAAACTCGTCCTTAAATTCGAGATAGGCGGGTTTGAGTTCGAGAAAGGGAACTTTCATAGGGGTAAAAGCTGAAACGCTGACAGTCTGAAACGCTGAAATTAGTTAGAGCGGAGTCAGGGCTTTCAAGAAATCGTTGTAATTCCGGTAATAATCCGATTCAGCATAGTAATTTGAGGCGAGGACCAGACAGACCGCACCGGAGGAAAAATTATCCATTTCCCGCCAGATCATCGGGCAGACATACAGGCCATAGTAAGAGCGGTTGAGGTGAATCCGCTTTTTCTGCCGGCCATCGTCCAGCACGATGTCAAAGCTGCCGGACATGGCGACAATGAGCTGGTGCAAATCCTTGTGCGCGTGACCGCCGCGTTCCGCGCCGCCCGGCACATCGTAAAGATAATAGACGCGCTTGATGTCAAACGGCACATGGCGTCCACCTTCAATGAAGGTCAGGTTGCCGCGCGGTTCGGAAATCTTGGGCAGGTCAATAAGTTTGCATTTTTCGATGCTCATAGGATTTCGTTAATGGAGGTTTTATTAATTTTTTCAAAACGCCGACCACAGGTGCAGGTCGCAGTCGGATGATTGAAGACCAATTTTTCGCCACAGCGACAAACCCAGCCAGCCAATCGTGCCGGGTTACCCCGCACGAGTCCGTGACCCGACACATCCCGCGTGACCACCGCACCCGCCGCCACCATTGCCCAGCGACCGATGGTTACGGGCAAAAGAGTGGCGTTGGCTCCCACGGTGCAGCCCTGCTGCAAATGAGTTTTAAGAAATTGCTCCGGATACTTCCGGCTGCGCGGGCGCAGGTCATTGGTGAAAGCCACAGCCGGCCCCACAAACACATCGTCTTCCAGCACGGTGCCTGCCCACAGATAGACGCCGCATTTGATGGTGACGCGATTGCCAACGCGCACGCTCTTTTCAAAAAACGTGTGGTCGCAAAGGTTGCAATCTTCCCCGATCAATGCACCCTCGCAGATGTGGACAAATGCCCAGACCCGCGTGCGCGCGCCCACAAGCGCGCCTGAATCAATCAAGGCTTGCGGATGTTGGTAAAATTGCATTATTTCATTTCGCGAATCCGGTCAGTGTCGGGCTAATTGGGGGAGCAATCACGCTCTAAAATGATTTTATCGCTGAAAATTTTCGTGGCGCACCACGTGGCAATTTGCACAGCAATGAGGCTCAGGCTTGTTTTCTCTTTTGCTTTTGAAGGCGCATCCAATCCATCAAACGGACGGGCATCAGCAATTTCATTAATTGCGGCGTCGCCCTAAAATTTCCAGTCAGCCGGAGATACTTCAGAGCACACCTGGCCCGTTTTCCACCAGCACCGCTTCGCAACCTGATTTGTGTCCGATACCACAAAATGGTTTGGTTGATTAATCCGATCAAATACCGACGTTCCGGCTCCGCCAGTCCCGGCACCAGTTTGAGATCCCGTTTCATGTATTTGTAGCCGACCAGAAAGCCACGCAAGGCAATCAGTTCCTTTAACTTCATCTTTTTTAGCGCCTCCGCTGTCTGGTAGCTGGCGTCCAGTGGATTAAACGACATGTTGGTCCCATGCCGCCGGTAAAGAACGAGCGGATCCTTGATGCGGCAAATGCCTCCCAGGCTTAAGCTGCGAAAGCTTATGGCCAGGTCTTCAAATCTGGTTTTAGGACCCAAGGGGCCAAATTTCTCGAATACATCCCGATGCCAGGCATGGGTCGCCCCCGTCACCATTGGGCACATGTGCTGGATGTAGCCAGCCAGATTGCCGCTCAAATACTCGAGATTCTTCCCGTCGAAACGTTTCGCCGCATAGCTCTCCCGGTCATGATCATTGAGAGTGATAAAGGCGCGGTATTCGGAATACACGCTATGAACTCGCCCCGGGTATTTGTGGAATGCGTCCACGACGCAACGAGTGCGATCCGGATGCGAAATATCATCCCCGGCGGCAATGACAATAATTTCGCCTTTCGCCACTTCCATCATGCGGTTGAGGTTGCCGCCCATTCCAAGATTGACGGGATTTTTCAGAAACGTGATGGGCGCGGCGATTTTTTTGTTCCGAATCGCGGCCTGGATCACCTCGACCGTGGAGTCCGTTGAGCAATCATCGGAAATGATGAATTCAATATCGGAGAAATTCTGGCGCAGAGCAGCCTCAATGGCCTCCTTTACGAATGACTCCTGATTATAGGTAATGATGCAAAATGATACCATTAATAGCCTGTTTAAACCTGATGACTTTGGGATGTGGCCAGCTTGTTTTTCCGAACCGTGCGAAAATCGCGAACGAAGCGGGCTGAAGCCCGCGTTTCTTCACTTAGTGGCATCCACCCTGCCAGTGCGTTCCCACGCACCGGTTTCTTGATTATACCGTTTAATCACACGCGCGGGTGCCCCGACCGCCACTGAAAAGTCGGGAATAGGTGAATTAACAACGGAGTTGGCACCAATAACGCAATGCTCGCCAATGGTTACGCCAGGCAGAACGACAACATTCTGTCCTAGCCAGGTGCTCCGGCCAATGGAGACGGGTGCGATGCCGTTGATGCCTTGGTGCATGATTGGAACGTCCCTGTTTTGGAAGGCATGGGCGTGATCAGAAATATAAACATTGCGGGCCAGCAGGGCATATTCACCGATCACCACCTGCCGGGCCGCCGAGATGGTTGCCCCCATGCCAATGCCGGCGTGGGATTTTATGATGATCTTGGGAGCTTCCTCATCACCATGGCCACCAAGAACATGTATCCAGCAATCCCGGTGGATAATGACTCCTTCTCCCAAACTGATCCCTCGTAAACCGTAAAATCGAAACGGCGGCATGATTCTGCTTCCCGCGCCCATTTCCCTAAACTGGCTGGAGAGCAGGAGAGTGAACAGCCGGGTCCGGATTCTCGAACCCAGATGCAGCATTTTTTCTATTGCTCCGATGGTCATGGTTATCAAAAAAGCAGAAAGCAGAAAGCAGAAATTTGGAAATCAGAAATCAGAGACCGGAGACCGGAGACCAGAAATTAAAAAAGGAGAAAGTAGCTATATTAAAGCAGAAAGTAGAAATTCATTTCAGCTTTCTCAATTTCCGGTTTCACTTTTTTGTTGGAGCCTCGGCTGCTACCTTATTCTATCTACTGTCCGGGCGCATGGGCCTGCAGTGCCTGGGGTGGCTGCAATGTTTTAGCCACGGCCGTCCCAGTGAGCGCCGCGCTCGCTCCGGCACCACCGTTGAAAGTGACAGCCTGGGAGTTGGTCCCTGCTGCCGTCGGGCTGTATCTGACCGTGACGATCTGGCTTTGTCCCGCCGCCAGATTGTAGGATCCGCCCGAAACGATGCTGAACGGCGCTGCCACGCTCGCACTGCCTGAAAGCGTTCCGCCGCCGGTATTGGTTATCGTAATGGTTTGATCGGCCATCGCTCCGACAGCGACCGTGCCGAAATCCTGACTGGCCGGCGTGACCGAAATCGCTGCGCTTTTTTGGACAGTGCCGCCCTGATACGCCCCAATCGTCCAGTTGCCGGTCGCCGGGCGGAGATTGCCGGCAAAGTCCTTGGTCAAGCCGGGAAGATTGTCCGCGATGGCAAAAGCCGTCAGGTTCGTTCCGTGGCCGGTGGCCACAGTATCGGTTGAAAGGGGCGCAAAGTTCGAGTCCAGTTGCACGCTGGCCGTGGTGCTATGTGGCTCAACTTGAGCGGCCAGCAAGCTGCCGAGCATATTTTTGAAATCCAGCTGGGTGTCGTATAATCTTTCTTGAAAGGGTCCTCCGTTGTTTCTTGTGTTGATTAAGCCAACCCACCCCCCATAACCCGTAATCCCGTTAAATATGTTGTAATCTGACACCACCCCTTTCAACAGTTGTGCGCCAGTCGCGTTATTATTTGTCAGCCCCGCCGTCAATGCCTCGGTCGCCATCCAGTTTGCCGCGCTCGAAAGCGAAATGTTATTAAATGCCTGCGCATTGGTTCCAGAGATGGTCCAACCATATCCGCCGCCGTAACCGCCGTTGGTTTGCCAGCCTACCATTGTGTTGTTGGCAAATAGCACATCCACACCAGCGGCACCTGCGTATCCCCCCCCGCCCGACCAGCTCAAGGGATAAGCTAGAACCGAGATATTGTTAAAAACCCGGACATGAAGCGTGGCGGCATTGTTGTAAGTGTCAAAAAACATTCCGCCGCTGCCGGCGGTGTGCGACACCGGATGCCATCCATGTTTGATAAAGTTACAGGAGATTAAAATGTTGGAAATGCAACCGATGGTGACACCTCCGTTGCCCAGTCCGCTTTCGTTGAAAAGAAAGATTGGATTCCGGTGCAGGCCGACATCCACTCCGTCAGGAGATTCAAACATATCGCCGCTTTGAAGCGTATTATGGGAAATGGTCAGATTCAAAAGAACCGGGGGCGTCGTGCTTCCACCACAACCAATTTCAATCGCGTGGTTGTAATTGGTGAAAGTGCAGTTGAGAATCATCACGTTTGAAGTCACTGTCGGCGTGTAAGAATGGGCGATGCCTCCATATGCCTCTCCCAAGGTCAAGTTTGAATAGGTGACATCCGATCCGATGATATAAAATGCTACGCCGGCCCCCGTATCAGTGTTCGTCGTGCGCTGATATAAATTGCGGATGGAAAGGTTTTGAAAAACTATGTGGTCAACGCCTAGAGACGCGCCGTAAATGGCCACCGGGTTGTTCGCATAGTCATACGTTCCCACCGTGCCGTTGTCGGTCAAAGTCATCAATCCATTGCTGCCGCCATCAATGACAATCCAACTCCGGCCATCCACATTGATGAAGCTGACCGCAGGAGCCAGTGTCGGTGCACTAAACTTGGCGTTCGGCTCAAAATGAATGGTGATGGGACTGCCCGCCGACCCGCTCCCGCCGATGGTCAGAGTGTTGGTCAGCGTGCCGCAAAGATGGACAGTGACGCCCGCGCCGACTTGATTTGTGCCAGTGCCCCAACTGGTAAAATTGTTCAGCCAGGCCAAGGAATGGGCATCGGCTGCATCCGCGCCGGTATTGGCCCCTTGAGCGGTTTGAGCGACATAAATATCTGCGGCCAAACAGGGCAATGCACACAAAATGGCACCAACAAAGGCAAAAGTAAAAATCTTGCGAATTTTCATAAAACTGCTTAAAGCACGGGGCATACCATCAACTGGACATTACTGCTGATTTTCAACAACGATTTCGGACGGATGGCCTGGGATGTTCGTGGTTTCGCCACCCGCCGCTTCCGACTGGGCTGAAGTCTCCGCTTGGAGGCAATAATCAGACAGGCTGGAAATCGCCGCCAGTTGCATGAACCAGATGACATACATCTGATCGAAGTAGGTAATATCAAACCAATTGACGATATGAACGACCAGCATCACTCCCAAGCCCCAGAGC
>Ga0209483_1000905_pt1 | contig 24019 bp, 26 predicted proteins | sample NGEPerA_FD_184508 | JGI IMG/M metagenome (GOLD analysis project Ga0209483, IMG submission 184508) | Arctic peat soil microbial communities from the Barrow Environmental Observatory site, Barrow, Alaska, USA - NGEE PermafrostL2-A... | ecosystem: Environmental > Terrestrial > Soil > Wetlands >... | reverse complement strand
GCATAAAACCACAACCAAACACCGGCAAGACAAAGTTGTTTAATCGGTTTTGGGGAATCCATCCGCACTAAAATTGACCAGCACGGGAGCGCGCCCACCGGGGCGCGTTCAAGGGGCGTGAGCCTACGCCCGCACCAGCCGCACCGCACCGCTTTTGGCGGAAATGAGGGAGCCGAATTTTAATAGAAGCGCCTGTGTGACTTGCGAAATGACCGGGCGAGTGTCGGTCTTATCATAGACGGTCGTCTTGCCGGCGCTGGTATCGGCGTAGGATTTCAGCCCTTCGCCCGGCGGCGATGCCGTGCGGTCGGCAACCAAAAGCTCGCGGGCCATTTCGCAAGTCGCCTCGACGATGGCCAGCGGCACGACGCTAAACGGCACGAACGGATCGTAAAGCAGCAGGCTGGTGAGGACGGGAATCGGCGCTTTGTCCGGGTCGGGACAATTCACACGCGGCCATTGCAACGCCTGCCCGGATTGCGAGCGCAGGCCGTTGAATTGATATTGCCCGTCAATCAGCCGCGTCGCCATCACGAGCGCAGCGGCCTTTTGATCGTCCGTCGCGCCGGTCCATGCCGTCGCGTATAAATGGCCGGCATGGTAGGCGTCACCATCCGCCGCCGAGGCATAAGCATTGGCGTTTGCCAAGCCGGTGCCATCTTCTTTGACGAGGGTAAGCGACATAGCGTTTGCTTAATTAAATGACCGCACACCACGCCGACCAGACCCCGGCAACTTGGTAGCGGCAGGAGCAGTAAGAAAACATTTTTCCGCTTTCCGCCTGATTCGGCGGCAACAAATCATAAACGGCATTCGACAGATCCGCGCCGTCCGCCCAACTTTGAATCGAGCCGGAGTCATAAGAACCGTCAGATTGAGCAAATTGCCAAATGCTGGCAGGCATGGGAGCGGTGCCCTGATAATTTGCTCCGACAAGCGCCAAAGTCGGCGCATCCAGTTCCGCCGGAAAATCTATGGCTTGCCGCTCGCGGCGGCGCTTTTGCAGGAACCACGCCAGCCAGCCGCGCCGGTCAATTTTTGGTTGCGCCATCACGGGATTTTTTCGGCTTCGATGTTGGCGCGTCCGGCACGGATGCCACCAATGGCACGACGGCCACCGGTGGCAGACGATCCGGTTTCAACGCCAGAGGATTAACCGCAGGCGACCCGTCCGGCACGGCCAGCGGACGCCGCTTGCGCCGGATGATTGGAAACAATCCATTCATGGTTCAGATGGCGTTGACGCCGATGGCGACCTGTTTCCAGTTCGTGCCATCGCTGACAGCCAGGCACGGAATGCCACCCGTGCCGCCCGCCGACAGGTAGATGATGCGTTTCGGGAACTTCGCCGCCGTGATGCCAGCGGCATTTGCCGCCGCGACGTTGGTAAAGCTGGGATTCACGATTTGTTCACCCGAACGAATCCGCTCAAAACTGCGAGGTAAAAGTTTGCCCATAAATTTATGTGGTTAAATCGGCGTGCCGATGCGGACACCGGCACGCCGTTGGTTCAGATGTTGTGAGTGACCGCGACGACGCGGACGTTTTTGTTTTCCCAAACCCGCGTCCAGTTTGCGGCGTTTTCCAATTCGGGATTCGTCGGGTTGGCACCGGCCACGCTTGCGCTGGTGAACTTGACGCCGCGAGGATGGAGGATGAAGCGGCGACGGTTCACGAGGAACGTGTCGCTATTCAGCGCGTCACGAGCCATTTCAATGCCTTCCGTGCCGTGACCGCCCTCGACAGGTTGACCGTTCAAGTCGGCGGAACCCATGCCGAACGCACCTTCACCAAACAGATAGGTGGTATAAACCTGACCGTCAGTGGTGCCAGTGCGTGACGGGCAACCATCGTCCACGATGACACGCCGACCTTGGAAAGTGCGGATTTGCGCCTCACCCTGACTGTCAGGAATGAAGTCAATCAGGTCAAGTTTGCGAAGCGCCGCTTCCGTCGCCGAGTGCATCGCCACCGCCACGAGGCGGTCGCCGCAATCGCCGAGGCGTTGGGTTGCATCCACGAAGGTTGAACCATTCAAGCGCGTGGCAGTCGTTTGGTTGGCGACGGATTCACTTTGAATCGCCAAGAGGTTGCCAGCCATGCCGGGCGAGGCGAACGCGCCTTTGAGAGACGAGATCAGCATATACTGATTTTGACGGTTCCAATAACCGGCCATGAAGTCCGCCAGCGCCAGCGCCGGATCGTCACCCGACACGACGGTAGCCAGATGATTCCAAGACCATGCGTTACCGTCGTTATGGATTCGGGCGATGTCTTGATCCGCCGCGATTTTCACCGTGACCAGTGGCGATGAATCGCTCAATGGTTGGCGAAGGCCGGTCAGGTCGTTCCAGTGCGGCATGTTGACTTGTGTGCCGCCTTGCGCGGCGCGGGTGTCGTAATCAGGATTTGCTTGCACGATGCCAGAGAGGAACAAATCCGATTTCTCCGCCGTCCGCTGAATGACGTATGCGGCGAACTGTGCGGGGATGATGATGTCTGCCAATTGAGTCTTTGCCATAATTGTATATTGTGAGTTGTGATCCGGTTACGCCGACGCCTTGAGACGTGCGGCAAGTTGCGGATCGGATTTCTGCAATTTCATTTGTTCCGTGAGATTCCAACTGTCCTTGCGGAAGGGATTCTTCACAGACCGGTTGCCAGCCCCACCGGAGCCGGAGCCAGCGGCACCGCCGCCAGCATTTGCTTCAAACAGGTGCGGTGCATCGGACACCAGTGCATCCACCCATTCGGCCAAAGTCATTGGCGACACGCCATCCTTGCCCATGCGGGCAGTCTGGCCGTCAGCCTCGAAAGATTGCGGCACGCCGTTGACCAGTTTGAACGACTGGCGGGCGCGGGCGGTAATGTCAGGCAGTGCCGTCGCCCGGAGTCCGCGTTTCGTGGCTTCGGTGACGACGGCTTGATCAATTTGAATCGCGGTGAGGCGACCAGTCAGAGCGTCGCGTTCCGCGACGACGACGTTATGCGTCTTGTCCCATTCGGCGCGGGCGGTTTTCAGCCGTGCCTCGATGACCTTGTCCACTTCGCCCGCCTTGAGTTGGCGTTCTTCCAGAAGTTTCTGTTTATCGTCGGCAAGTTGCCGCACGGCGTCAGGGTCAATGCCTTCAAAGCGTTTCAGTTGATTCGTGAGCGCGATGTTGTTGGTGCGAAATTCCTCATGCTTGGACTTCTCGACGACGCCTTCGGCGTCCAGCGTCCAAGCACCGTCGCGCTCGACATACAAGGATTGCAGTTCGGCGGGGATTTCGTCCTTCGTTTTGAATTTGAATTTTAGTGCCATAAAGTTTTAGAGGTTTTTGGTTGGCAGTTGTGCCGGGGCATTGGCAGCCGGAGCGGGAACCGGCAGCGTGACCGCGCCGGGATCAACCGCGACCGGTGCGGGTTGTGGCGTGCCGGCGACAAGTTTGGCCTCATCCTCATTACTGCGACCGACCGGCAGGACATCACCCAGGCGGAAAAGATCGAACATGGTGTCCCGACTGATGGCCCCGGCTTTCCATGCCGCGACGACGGCGGTAATCTCGGTGCTTGCCATGCCGCTCAGACTGAAATCCGCGTTGAGTGTCACCAGCACCGTCTTGTCACCGATGACATTCGGCGTGGTTTCGGTGGAGTTCCACCAATAGACCCACCGCAGGACTTGCGACAGGGATTGGCTGATGCTCAGTGATATGGCAGACAGCACAGCATTTTCGCCGCTTTGCCGGAGTTCGATGGAAGCCGCCGTTTCGCCGACGCGCTTTTGTTCTTCCATCATGCGTGACCCAAGCACGGCCATGATGAGTTCGTCTTGCGTCATTGCGCGTTCAAAGGTCGTCAGACCTTGCCCATGAAATTCCAGATACCCAGCCGTGGCACCGGGAGTTTCCGCCACCCATGCCGTGCTGCTGCCAATACGAAGGTTGGAAGTTTTGTCAAATCCGCTGACCCAGGCGGTAGGGAGAGCAGTAAAATGAAGACCGTGCTTATAGTCTGCATTGAGACGGTAATGGTCGAGGTTGATGGCGATGATGTCGGCCAGCGGAAGTTTGTCCACTTTGGGCAGGGAATGTTTCGGCCCATGAAAGACAAAGGGAATCAGCGGGAGAGGTTTTCCAAGGCGCAGCGGCGTGCGCGTGTCCACGACGGCCCATTCAGTTTTTGACCGTTTGGATTTGCCGGGTTGCTGTTGCCAGATTTCGACCTGATACGACCACGGCGTTGACCCATCGGCGGCAGGCGTGGCATCCGGCACCAGTTTCAAGACGCGCAGTTGTTCGACGGATTCAGGTTGAAAGACATCGGCAGGTTGCTCGCCATTCGGCGTGTTTTGTTGCAGGTTTTTACCATGTTCCTTGAGCACCACCAGCGTCAGCAGATTGTGACCATTGACCCGTTCCGAATGCCAGTTGATGATTTGCTCGGCTTCAAAAAAGACGGCAAAGGCGCGTTGATCCGAGTCGTCATCCCAATCCACCAGCGTTCCGGCACGCCCGACCGTGACGACTTCATGCGTGACATGCTTGGAGAAGGCAGAAAGCGACGTGCCAAGCAAATCGGCATCGGCGACGAAGGCATCCATTGCCCGACCGATACCGGCGGAAGTGTCCGGCAGATTGAAAGTGGGATCGCGCCGGAAGATGCGACCGACATAGCCGTCCGCAATGCGCGCCGTGGCGTTGACAAATGCGGCGCGCATTTTGTAGGCGACATATTCGTCATCCGTTTGGGAGTCGAGGCGCGGCAGATACTTGATGCCGGCAGTTTTGATGGCATCTTCACCGGCGATGACATCACGCGCCCGTTGCCATGCGAACAGGTTGGCGTCGTAATCAGGATGTGTGCTGTTGACAGGCATCACGGGTGCCAGACATGCCGTTGCATTCCGCAAATGCACACGACGCGCCAGCTACCAATGGATTACAGTCAACTCACTTACCGCAAACAGCGGCAAAAAATGGCGTGGATTTGCCAAGGGTTTAATGGATAATCGGCGGATGATTTTTGTCCCACCACCTGAAAAACAGATTTTCGAGTGGGGTTACAAGAAACATTCCAAAAAACCACACCGATAAAAAAACGCCGCACCAATGACCCCAAGGTGACGAAATGAAATTATCATCTTTTATTGAGTCTATCCCATCTTCCTGGTGGCCAGCATTGGCGGCAATTGGTGGAGCTTTAGTGTTTATTGGGCTTTTGCTTGAAAGTGGAATTGATGTCGAAAAATTCAAAAACGCTAGGGATTTAAGGTGGCAGCACGCAAAGGCAAAATGGGGATGGCGGATTTTGATGGTTGGAATTGCCGCTGAAGTCATAATTGGATTTGCGCTGGCGTGGAAAGATGAGCAAGAAAGTAAGAATGTTGCCACCCAAATAGCTAAGATTGACCCGGAAAACCTTCCGGTTTTGAACATTAATGCGTTCGTAAAGCTACGGGTGAAAGGCAATGTTTTTCCTGATTTGACACAATGGGATTCAATCCCGCTTTCGACCAACTGGGGATCAAAACAAGCAACATTAACATTTTGCGGAAATGCCCCAAGCAGCGTTTTGTCATCATCAATTCCAACAATGATTGCCGACGATTTTGGCATAGGGAACGGGAATCCAGATTTCCGCGAGTATTTTTTAAACTTCCGAATGGAATCTGTTAGTGCCGCAATGAATTTGCCAGCGCAGCCAGCTTCAAAAACTTTCAGCGCGGCAAATTTAATTTCCATTGATGTAAAATTTTTACCGCCACAATCTGAAATCCTAGATGGATATGCTTTTGTGGTCGTAAATAATAGTCTTTGGAAATTGTTTCGCATATACCCGCAAAAGGACACGCGGCCACAGTTTCCAAATAAAGAACAATCCGAAATCCTATCAAAAATTCCTCTCAAACCGTTTATGAAATGGGTTGTAACCGGCCAAAAAGATGCGGTTGCTGGCGTAAAAATGAGCGTGCAGGAACCGGGCAAAATAACATCACTAACCAATGGTGAAATTTTTCCAGTTACGGCGACATTTTTCCCTGCCGACTTCGCAATAACCGGGACAAATGTTTCTGCCAGAAATCTGTCCCAAACCGAAGTATTCAAGTGAACGCAATTCATTTCCCTAAACGTCAAAAGTCAAAGCGGTTTGACTGGCGGGGATTTTGAGCCATTGAAATGCGGTTGTTTTAGTCTTTTTCATCGTGCGATCCTGGCAATTCTTTTGCGTGTCGGCAGTTCGTGAGATTTTTGAAATTTCGACGCAGGCGACCAGATGAAATTGTGTGTCGGTGACAATGCGGATGCTTGCCGTAATTCGGATGCACTCGAAAGACAAAGTTAGTTCGCGTTGCTCAAAAGATAAATTTGTTCGCTCTTCGTTCCCTGACCCACTACGCGCTCAATAATGACGAACGCGCCACCCACTCACGGTTTCCATTGACGAATGCCATGTGGCGCGTGCGCGGACGCCTGACGCTCATGCCCGTGCAGCCCGCTAACGCGGTCTGCTCCGGGCACCGGCACGCCATCTTGGGTTAGTCCGAACGTCACCCTCGGCGTGCCTTTCGCTACCCCGCGCACGCGGCGAACGTCGCAGGTTATCGAATGGTTTTCGTGCTTTCCAGCCGTCCAGTAATGTCACGATTCAGGCGCGGGGTCAGGCGGGAAAACCTCGTCGCTAACGCTCCTCGACAAGCAACGCTTCGTTCGCCATCCAGCGGGCAGCCATCGTGCCAGCCTGCCGCAGGCGCAACACAGGCTGTCACGCTGTCTGCTATCCGCTGGCTGGCTGCCACTTCGCTCCGGCAAAGGCAATGTTAGTGTGACGAACCTGTCGGGCTGTCCATGATTTTCGTCGCACGCAGCCTTCAGGTTTGGCCGGCGTCCCAGCTTCCATGTCTGGTGTGTCTCACAAATTGTGATGAGACACACCAGACATTCCAGCCGGGCCGCGAGGCGCTGGCACATCCTGGTCGGTGTCCGTTGGCAGCGGTGGCAGTCGCGGGTTGCAGCACTTTACTACCTTCGCGTCACGCTGCCAGTGCGGGTTTGGGTTGCTTGCGGCCAGCCATCGCAGTTTCGTCCGCAGTTGCCGTGGTGGCAGCCGTTCGTGTTCAGCTATCTCACCGTCACCGGCTGGGCGCGGCGGTCACGCCGTTGAGCCATCACGGAGGCGTCGCAGAAATTCCCGGCGTCACCGAGCCGACGCTTGCGCTCGTTCCTCGCGCCAAGTATCGGCACGCTTCCGCCGCACCGCTGGCCGGACTCATCAATTTGCATCCGCTCCACTCCATTTCACTTCAATTTCGCAGGCTACATTTCCGTTCCATTCGTTCCGACGGCCGCAAACTGCCGAGACCGTCAAAGACAGCGGTGCGCCCAAAGATTCCAGAGGCCGCGATGCTCCGCATATCGGCCACGACCGGCAATATGGCCGCGCGACTTCGTCCGGCCAAGAAATCAGCAATAGCCCGCGATGCTTCGCACGGGCAAGACATCGGCATTACGGCGCTAGGCTCCGCCTGTCGCCGAGGACGCGGCAATAACCGTGAGATCGGCCATTTCCGCACCGCCTCCATTTCGCAAGCTGCATTGCAGCGGACGGAAACAGCCGAACTCACTGGTAAAGCCACAATGGTCTGACACCACGGCGGCAGGCTGCGGGCAGGTCTGCCGAGCGCGCCCATGCACCCATCGCGTCGCAGCCCACGCCCTACGCTCTGCCGTCGTGGAGTCAGAAAACTTGGCTGGCGCTGGCGCGACTGCGCCGGGAAACGCGACCCGGCGAAATGTTGCTGGCTTTGCGGCGGCGTTGGCATGAGGGACCAGCCGACACTACGCTTCTCACTTCGTTGCGAGGCTGGGTGTCGGCTTTGCTATCCCGGCAGCCGCACAAGAGATGTTATCTGTAATGCCGCCCATTGCCGTATCCCGCTGGCGCGTGAACCCTCGGCAAATGGGTTCCCGCCGTCTCCCCGCGCGACAACGCGACCGACGGCCCGGTTCATTAAAGATAACATCGTCTTGTGCGGAACCGCCGGCTGCTTCCCTGTCACGCTGACTGCTAATCCGCACCTTCGCGCTCGTGCGGGCAGTCATCGCGCCAGTTCGCAGGCATCCCTCATGCCAACGCCGCCGCGCCGCGAGTCTTTTTGAGTTAGGCCGGGTCGGGGGACGGGAAGGTAAGCAGGGAATTGATTTGCTCGCTGCGCTCGATAGACCGTGTGTTACCAAATCCTTTTTTCCTGTCCGGCTATTCCATCTCTCGCCCCTCACGGCCTTGCCCAAGACACCAGCCCGCCTTGCACGGTTCCCTCTGAAGCCTACGCCCATGCAGGAGGGCTGGGGGCGCGGCTTTTTCGTGAAGGGCGAGAGACGGCATACGCAAGTCAGTTCAGTAAAAAAAAGATTATGAAAACTACCAAAAAATTGACGAAGGGGCTCCTGGCCGACACCGCAAATCTTGTTCCGGCAGAGACAGCACCGGCAGCAGCAGCGCAAAGCGCAGTTGAGAAAAAAGACAGCCGTCTTCCGATTGACGCCGAGGCGCGGAAGAAAAATCGCACCTTGCCCACTCCAAAAGTTTTGGAGCTTTTGAAAAATGCCAATCCCGGCCTGTTTAATCTTGCCGAGGTTGTCGGCAAGTGGATTTGGGTTGCGTTCCGTGAGACGCCCGCGCCGGAGTTGCGGCAGCAGTTAGCGCAAATCGGGTTCCACTGGAATCGTGAGCGGCAGGCTTGGCAGCATCCGTGCGGCGCATTTCGTTTGCGCGGTTTCCAAGACCCGCACGAAAAGTATGAGAGCTATTTCCCCGCCGATTCACGCGCCGCCTGATTCATTCCATGAAACGGAACAAACGCCGTCTGCCGTTGCCGCAGCATGAGTTCGGATTTACGCCGGACACATTCAACCTGTCTGCCGAGGTTTCGCTTGATGGCGACCGCATCGCCCGCGAGCGAGCCGAGGCAGCGCAGGCACGGCTTGCAGCCGAGGCAGCACAAGCGGCTTTGTTCACCAACAAAAAACCGACCATGAATAATTCTTTCCGTCTCCATGCTGGCGATGTTGTCGCCTATGCCGGCCAGCCGTGTCCCGTTGTCCGCGTGACCGCGTCCGCCGCCGTTGTCGCGGTGGCGCAGAAGCCGCGCACCATCACGCCGCGATTCGGCCAGCCCGTCACCATCCAACCGCGCCCCAAGCTGGAGCGCATTTCCGCACAGTCTGAAATTCCCATCCTTAACCGCTAACCATCCGCATTTATGAAAACTGAAAAAACAATCAAACTAAAAGACGGCTCGACGCTCCCCGCCGGTTTGCCCGTCCAATTCATCCCCACCAGCCCGCGCACTTGCCATGTGTTTTGCGACCGCGACCAGCCGGTTCACGTCCGCATCACATCCGCGTTTATCACGCCGGGCATGGATGAAATCGAAGCCGCCGTTTGCGACAGCGTTTGCCCGTCCATCGGCGGCGAGACAGTTGAGCCGGACGGCTGGGATTCATCCGGCGCACCGTCTTGGCTTTTGGCGCTTGGACTGATTTAACCACCAACAAAAACACACCATGAAAACAGAAAACAACGATTCACCGTTTGGCCCCGTCATTTACAGTTACACCAGAGCGCAGGCCGTCGCCGACGGCGCGCAAGTTGAAGTCACCAAAACCGCGCAGGAAGCCGGAATCAAATTTCCGGTGTTCCTCACGCGCACGGTTTTCGATTCATTCGTGACCGTGCCGGAAGGCGTGACCGGCCAAGACGAAGCCGGACGCCTTTGGGATATTGTCTGGATGCTCCGTTTCGGAATCCTTCGCAGCCGCCCAGGTTGCGACCGCATCCCGGTTGCGTTCTATGTCCGCAACGACAACCGCGCAGCGCGGCTTGTCAAACTCATCGCCACTTGCGGCGCACTAGACATTGACGACCCACAGCCCGCCATCACCTTGATGATGCCGGACGAAGATTGACCCGCAGACCAACACGCACCCGACGCCACCGCGCCGGGTGCAAAAATTTTCGGCGAAACGCCCTTCGGTGGTCGTTTCGCGCATCCAAAAAACTTTTCTGGTGTTACGCGCACCAGACCGTGCCAAAGGTCAATGACCTCTGGACTCCACGCCGCAAAAGGCTTAAAGTCTAATTCAAGAAATCGGTTGGGCTGACAACGCGGAGTCCATTATTAGTTAGGACTCATTCGCCTCGACACTATGAATCCGGTTATCGCAGCAACAAGAACGACAAAAAAATAATGGATACAATCGGACAAATCGTGCGCGATACCGTATGGGTCAGCATCCCAGAGTTTATCAGACTGGCTTTCGCTGGCACGGCGGGCGGGCTTATCGGGGGTTATGTCACTGACCGGCTCACTCGCAAGCGCGACAAGGAATCGGCGATGATGACCGACAAGCGAGCCTTCGTCCCATTGATTGACCCGTTGATTATGTGGGCCAAAAAAAACGAAGCTCTCGGTTACATCCGTTATGAGAGCGAGCAGAGGTTGTTGCTGCCCGCCATGCGATTCAGGATGCACCTCAAAGGCGAGCGATTGCGATTGTTTGACGAGGCTTGGGAAAGGCTGATAAAAACCACCCGCGTTGAGGTTGATACCCGGCAACCATGTGATAGCGATGAGACAGCAAACAAGATGCAGCAGATTATTCTTTCGAGGCTTGAGGCCGTCAGAAAGATTGCAGCCGACTCTAAATGATTTGTTCACATAAAATCAGAGAAGTCAAATCTACCAAGACGCCATTTTGAAGATGACCATGAGTCCTAATATCATGATAGGCTGCACCGGTTCCCATTTCAGCTTTCCGAATTTCAGTATTTCAGCTTTTCCCTAAAACCCCCTCAACTTCCGTTGCGTGACCGTCCGCGACTTTGTCGCCACCAGATAGCGCAGCGCATCCGCCGTGTCATCGCCGCCGATGCCGTCCTCGTCGGCATCCACCTTCAAAACGTCCTCTGGCCGGTTTGGATCATGTTGCAACGCCGGCAAAGTTTCCAGCAGGCGACCGCATCGCTTGTGAATGAATAGCGTCGGCTTCACGCCGCCCTCGACATTGCCGAACCGTTGCAAAATTTCCGCCCACCCGTTCACCCTCTCTGTGTTCGCGCAGCGCAAAGAAATTCCAAGTTTCGAGTATTGCGCGGCAATCGTGGTGCCGTCGCTCTGGCGGGAAAACACATCCGCGCCGGCAACGAACCGTTTCAGATCCTCGACGCACATTTTGCGCTCGCCAATTTTGTGCCGGGCGAGCATCGCCTTGATCGCCGTCGCGTGCTGTTGCGGCAACCAAAGCCGCTCCGCGTGTTCGTCCACGATGAAAATGTTTCCGTCGCCGTCGCGGCAACCAAGCAGAACAACCGTGTAATGCTTGTAACCGTAATCAAACGCCGCGAACCATTCAACCGCCCGCGAATCGTCGAAATCCTCAACGACGTGAACATCCCGGCGAAACGTCGAGAAGTATTGCCCGGCGGCAATGTCCCAATCGCCATCCAGCCAAGCCCGTTTTTGCCAGCCGGAGAGATTTTCCAGAACCCGGACGTAATCCGAATTATTCCAACGATTATCCGTAACCCGCGCCGGGATGAATCGCGTTTCCGTCTCGCGTTTTTCCTGAAATGGCACGATGAATTTCGCCCGATACCAAGCATGGCCCACGTTGCCGGGATTCGTGGTCGAATAAATGCGCGGACGCCAGTTCAGTTTTGAACTGCGGCAGCAGGTCGTGATGTCTTGGTATTTTCTGGCGGTGAGGGTGGTGGCTTCTTCTATCCCGATGACATCGAACTCCAATCCGAGGTAATTATCAATTTCGGATTCGGTTTTGTAGTGGCCGAGGACGATGCGCGACTCGTTGGCGAACGTGAGATTGCCACGGAACGCCGAAAACTCATGCGGCAGCCGGCTGAATAATCGCCGCCGAAAGTCCTCAAAATTTTCTATGTTTGATTTGGCTTGTTTGCGTAGCAGCAAACATTTCAAACCGGGCAACCGCTGGCAGTCATCCACCCCCATTTGCGCCAGCAGCCAGTGACTTTTCCCCCCGCCGCGCGCCCCGCCGTAGCCGATGGCCGTCGGCCCATTCGGTTGGTCGCAGAGCCGGGCGGCAGCACAGGCCGCAAGCTGACGCTCGTGCAGAAAAGCATTGGCGTGAACCAGTCGCACCAGTTGCGACGGCGGACACCCCGCTTTCATGCCGGCGGCGGAAAAAACGGCGGCTTCGTTCATGGCTTTGTCCCTTCTTTTGCCGCCTCCAGTTTCGCCGGAGGCACCAACGGCTCGACTTCCACAATCGGCGCATCGTCAGGCAGGCCGTAGGCTTTGCGGATGGCTTGCGCCCACTCCACCGACACCGTGCCGGTGACGTGCTGATGCACCTCCTTGACCTCGCTCGGCATACCGTTGGCGAACTGCTTGAGCTTGATGCCCAAATCGAGCATTCGCGCCATGCCTTCAAATCCCACCACACGCCCAGAAGCCCACCAGCGTCGCCGCGCCTCCTGCACGTCTCGGATGGCTTCCTCGCCCTCCATCCACGCTTGCCGCTTGGCTGGTTCTTGCAGTCGCCACCATTCCACGGCCTTTTCGCAGGCTAACCGCTCAATGGCCTGCCGTTCCAATTCGGCAAAGTGGACATCCCGCGCCTTCACCCGCCCCTGCCAGTCAAATTTCACAGACCACCTTTTCAATAAACGTGAACTCTTGGTGAGTTTTTGGGACACCGCCTCCAATGACCGTTCCGGCCCCATGTCCAGGTAAGTTTTGAACGCGGCAAATGCCTTGTTCGATTCTCGCGGCTGTTGTTCAAAGATCATCGGCATACAATTTCTTGGTAAAAGGATGAAGATTATTTCATTCGGTAAATGCTTTTTGGCAATGTCCGTGAGCGTAGAGAGTGAGGCGAAAACGGTGGCGCGGATTTGTTGTTTCCATTTTTCCGTTTCCGGCACCCTACGGGGATGCCCGGAAAGCGGAAATTCTGGGAAACTTCCGGCGATTTTCCGCCCGGAAAAACGGCGGAAGAATTATGCGGATTGATCATAAGTTTTCAGAGCTTTCGAGTAATGAATTGATTTTCTCCGTTCAGCGATTTCAATCGCATCATAGGCCGCACTGTGGCCGCAGCCGACCTCAGCCCGGATACGTTTTACCAGTTCCGCTTTCGTGGGTTTGTCATGGGCCAGCTCGCGGACAAGTTCGGGTGACGCCGTGCGCTTTTTTTTCGCTCCGGTGATTTCCTGTTCCCACTGGCTGATGTCCACGGTCGGGTCGCACTCATAAATCATCGTGCCGGGATTCAACCGCACGGCAAAAGTTTGAAACTCGCGTCCGTTGGAACATTTGCCACAGGCAAAAATCAGGCGCTCATTGCTTTCGGCGTCAACCGGCGCAATGTTGATTTGCGCGCGTGTCCACGCAAATAGAGCTTTGGAGTTGCGGCCAAAACTCGCCCGGTCAAATCCAGTCGCCCGCGCCGCGCCAGCCCTGCCGGTGATAGCGTGGTGCAATATAAGAATTGCCCGTTTGGGATTACCTTTGCGGCAAATACGGGCCAAAGCCTGCACCGTCATTTTCATGTCCGCATCTTTGTTGGGGTCGCCGACGGCAAAATCATTCAGGGGATCAATCACGATATTGTCCGGCGCAAGTCGTTTGATGACTGATTCAATGTTGGCGACGGCTTCGGGTGAATCCAGATTCACAAAACCGTCAGTGTCATTTTCGATGGTGTGAAATTTTACCCGGTCGGCAAATTTCGACCAATCATCGCCAAGCCATGCTTTCAACCGCTTCAAATCGTCATGCAATCGCCGGTTGCTATTCTCGGTTTGTAGCACCAGCCAGGTTGAATTGGCCTTGCCCGTGTCGAAATTAAGAAATTTCCGGACTGTGGTAATGCAAGCCAGTAGTTGCAAGACGATGCGAGATTTACCCATGCCACCAGCGGCGGCAATAACGCACGATTGCCCCTCGGCCATCATTCGGTCGCCCAGAATGATGTCGTCATCGTTAAAAATCATTCCCAGAATTTCGTCCGGTGTTCGGATCGTGAACACCTTGTCTTTTTCGCTCGCGGCGACTTGCTCATTTTCAGACCCAAGATATTCCCGCGTGATGCTTGCACGGTTTGAAATCGGCGCGGTTGAACTGCCATTTTCTGGTTGCGCGGCCTGGGGCAGGCGCGTCGGCACAAATTCAGCTTTGCCAATTTGCGAGCGCAATTCATGGTTCACTCCGGCCACGATGCCCGAGCATGAGGCGTGAAAGCATTTGATAGTCGGCACGCCGTCCAACATGACTTTGCAATCTTTGGCAGAGTTGGCGGACGTGTGCAGATGTTCGCCGGGACATTTACAAAAACCCGTGATTTCATCCACCCATTGAATTGCGCCAAGCAGGCGCTCGGCCACCGCATTGCGGTTTGACGGGTGAGCCGACGGCGGCAGCGCGGGCGGCCGGGTGCCAGTGGTTTTGACTTCCAGCGGGAGCGGATCGAACGGAATGGCGTTTCCATTCCAATCGCTGGCGTTGTCAGGTGCAAAACAAAGCCGTTCCAGATTTTTGCAAGACGGGTCAATTTCCAGTCCATAGGTCTCGCGAAAATACTCCGCCATCGCAGCCATACTCCGTTCGTGCTGGTCGGCGTTGCCGGTGGTTGGACATAATGCCTTCACACCGGAGCCAGTCGGACTCACGGAAACGGTGCAGCAATGCGGATCACCTGCTAATTGGTCATAAACAATGCCGATACGTTCGGAGGCTAGTCCGTCAACATCGCCGCATAATACTTGCGAGTAGATTTCCAGGTTCTTGTCGCCACGAACGCGGAAGATGCCGCTCGGCATGATGCCGGGAAGGTTCTTTTTGTCGGCGGCAACGGCGTTTTTGGCGGCTTTCAAGTCGCTGGTTTCTTCAAACACGCGCTCAAATGTTTTCCGTATCTTGGCGACGAGCGGGCGGTGTTCGCCGGTGCGGAATAAATCCACCAACTGCATCGCGGTCGCTGTCCGGGTGGGCTGTGCTACCGCATTTTCAGTGATGGAAAATACCGGATTAAACGCCAGGGTGGCGCTGCCGGGCGCGCTGCCAATGGGAATTGACTCATCGTTCATAACCCAACCTTTCTGCCAGTTCGCGCCGCCGGCTGGCCGATAACTGCCGACGCCGGGCGATTAGCCGCGGCGCGTATTGGCCGCAATGGTTGGTGATCTCGAAAATCTTGCGCCATGTGCTGCCGGACAAACCGGGCGGGCGGCGTTTGGAGTCAGCGTTTTTCATTGCGGGCATCCCTTCTCTTTGCGCGGGACGTGTGGCGCTTTCGCAAACTCGCCAGCGGCGGCACGACGGGTGAATTTTTCAATGGATTCGCGCTTCAGATATGGCTTTCCGGCGATATTTACAAAGGGATCAAGCCAGCCTTTTTGTTGCCATCGCCAGATTGTCGGCGGCGTCCGGCCAATGCCACGGCAGAACGTGGCGACGGATGTGAGCGGCGGAATGTCCGCCGTAATTAAACCAACATTCGCTTGCGTATTGTTTCGCATATACAAAGTTGGTTGAGTCAAACGGCAGGCGCGATAAGCCGCTCCGCCGGAGTGGCGGAATACGGCAGGCCGGTGGTTAGGATTCTGGCGACTTCCGGCGCGGGGATGCGCCAGCCTGCACCAAAGCGCAGGGCGTTAATCCGGCCTTGCCGAATGGCACGGCGGACTGATTCGGGATGATACTTGATTTGCGCCGCGAGTTCCCCGACGGTCAACGCGGTGACATTTTGCAATGGTGCATCTAACATGATGCAACCATTAGAACAAAAGCCGCTCTTGTAATTTCAGGGAATAGAAAAGAAGAAAACCGGGTAAATTATCGGCTTATGCGCGAGCCTTTTGGCCCGCGTTTTTCCGGCAGACAACGAAAGCCCATTTCTTTGACAACCATATCCCGCAAAGTTTTTTCATCAATTTTGTTATTCGGAAAAAAATTATCGAACGCATCGCGGATTTGTGAAAAAGTCAGCGCCTTTGGTTCGTTGGTAAGTCTGGAGTTTGGCGGCGGCGTCTCTTTGTATAAAAATGCGTTGAGCCAAAAACGGTGCTCGTCCACGAAACCACCAAGGCCCCTATCTTTCGTCGGCAGGCTAAAGACTCTTTCAACGGCATTTGCCAGTGAACGAAGCCGCGCGCCAGATCGTGATTTGTAACTTTCAAAAAGCAAGTCAGCAGATGACCGGATGAAATTTTGGATTTCCCATTCGATGGAATTTTTCTTTGATTTCGCAAAGATTTTGAGCGGTTGGCGGCTCTTTTTTAAGAGCGATGGAAGTTTGCGTTGCCAACGCTTCAACTCTTTTTCGGTTAATGCCAACGATTTGAAATTATTCTCCTTTGATGCTTTAACCTCAAATTCATAATGCTGGATGATTGATTGTGGATTTCTTCGTTCTTCAATTCCTTGCACGACGCTGAAAATCTTCCAAGCAAAATTCACCGCCCATTTGTCTGCGTCGCCATACATGAAAATGTTATGACGTTCGACTGGCGATAAAGTTTTCCAGACATTTTTTTTAACCGCATTTCTGATTCTGCTCATAATGTTTGTCCTTTTGTTTTATGATTTCAAAATTGAATCAGCCAACTATCCATCGGGTTCATTTCGCGGCCTTTGGTTGCGGGTCAAAGTTCACGCGCTGCGCCTGCTCTTTAGTGTGCGTCTCGGCCAGATGCCCATACACCTTGCCGATCAAAATGCCGCCGTCACTGTGTCCTGCCCATTTCGCAATGGTCATGTAATCAATGCCGGACATGACGCAATAACTGATAAAATAATGGCGCAAATCATGGAAACCAACCTGCCGCATTTTGGCGTGCTTCCGGGCGAGTTCAAGCGATTCCCGAAAACTCATGGCGTGAATGTCCTTGTCGCCGCGCTGCGGTGACGGAAACAGCCATTGCGATTCGGGATCGCGCCGGGTTTTCATTTCCAATAAATGCTTTTTAAGCGCGGGCGTGAAATCCACCGTGCGGCCTTTTTTGTTTTTGGTGGTTTCGTCCGCGCCGTCCACGCCGCCGGCCTGCCGTTCAATCGTGAGCTTGCCGCCGGTGAAATCCACGTCCGCCCAGCGGAGCGCCAACGCTTCATTGCGCCGCGCGCCGCTGTAAGCCATGAGCCGGACATAATCGCAAAACTGTTGGCCGTTTTTCGTCACCGGCTTGCCATCGTCGCCGGTCGCCATTGCCGCCGCGCAAAGCTGTTTCAATTCTTCCGGCGTGAACAGTTCGCGTTTCGGCGTCTCTGATTTCAGCTTGCGATTCAATCCCGGCGGCACGGGCAATTCGTGAATGAGTTCGTCCACGTCGCGGGCGTGTTTCAGGACGTTGCGGAGAATGATGATGTCGAGCTTGGCCGTGCGCTTGCTCATGCCGGCGGAAATGCGCTTGGTCATAAAGCCGGCGACATGGACAGGGCGGATTTTGTCGAGCCGGATGCCGCCAAGGTGTTTTTTCCACAAGGCAAGGATGGTTTCCTCTTTTGCGATGGTGCTGGCTTTTTTTTCCTTCGCGGCTTTAACCGTCACAAGATACTTGTCGGCATAATCGGCAAAAGTCGGCGTCATGCCCAGCACGGGCAAGGCGTCGTCCGTGCGTTGCGTGCGGAGCCGCGCCAGTTCGGCGACGGCTTGCGGCACGGTTTCAACGGGATTGCCCTCTGGTGTCACAAGTGTCACCCAGCGGGTTTTCTTCATGCCGTTGTCCGCCTCGACGCTCAAACGGGCGTAGTATCGGCCATTGCGAATCCACAAGCCGCGTATCGGCTGCTTGCGCCCGTCCAATACTTTTGCGAAACTGCCCGCATGACGACCGCGCTTAATCCTGTTTTGACCGTTGAAGGGTGTTGCATTGGCTTGCATACCGTAACACTGTCACAAATAGTGTCACAAGTCAAGCGCGAATCGTCTTGGAAATCACAATCATATTGCAAACATTAGGTTGCCGGTGTGGCGAAATGGCAGACGCACAGGACTTAAAATCCTGGGACTGTAAAAAGTCGTGCGGGTTCGAGTCCCGCCACCGGCACCAATTTTATCTCGTTGTTTTGCAATGAGATGGTGCATGCCTCATAATTGCAGGTTTCGTGGACGCTCGGATCAGGATTCGCGCCGTCAAACCAGACTTCACCGATCGGCCCGTATTCCGTGAACAGCTCGTAAAGCTGGTTCAGGAAGTAACGATTATGGTCATCCACAACGTAGATGAAATTTGTGAATCCAGCGGTCGGCGCGCGGCCATTCGCGGGGTTGCTTTTGAAGCTCGCAGGATCGGTGGGAATGACGGAAAGCACGTTGCTTGCTGCCGTTGCCGTAATAGCCCGTTGGATTTTTCGGATTCGTCCGAAGCTGATAAATATCCGCTGGCGAAAGGTAAACCGCGAGTTTGACGCCGTGCGACTTCGCGGGCCGCGGCCACTTCGCGAACTTCGTCGCCCTTTCCGTCACGCCAGGGACTTGCCGCACCGAATGCGGCGTGTAGCGCGCCGGCCACAGGCAGAAGCCGTCGTGGTGTTTGCAGACGAACACAATCATCGCGACCCGCTGGCCGGCAAACTGACATGGCACACGACTGCAAAATGATCCAGAGACTTTCCGGGAGTGACCGGCTTGTGGCACGCGTTGCGCGCAGGCAGACTGGCGGCAACATTCGTGCGCATGAAATCTCCGCCCGCAACCTTCGGCTTATTGCGTGATGGTTGACACAATATTCAGGAAATTCTGATTGTAACCTTGTTCTCCCGGGCCGCCGCCCAGGCCGCAACGACATTCCAGTAGCTGGAGCTTTGGTCAAATGTTGCCGCGCTGGTGAAGACATTCGCGTGGCCGTCGCCCCAAACAACATTGATTGCCTTTGGATTTTTGCCGGCGCGATGCGGAATGTAGGCCCATTCGTAGATCAAATCGGTCATCATGGAACGTCTGGGACTTAATGCGGAAGATTTTTTCGGAACCAAACACCCCGAATTGGCAACAGTGGGTTTGGCCAGTTGATCGCTTTGCGGATAATACGAATAGGTTGAACGCACAAAGCCGTTGGCGGCGATCGAATACGCGGGCCATGTGTCCGATGAAGTCAAATAATTTTCGTAATTGAGCGTTGGCGCCAGATTGGCCGTCACACTGGGACAATAAAAAGTCCGTCCTCCTTTGATGATCCCGGTCGTATAAGACGCGCCTTGGTTGGTCGGCGCGGCGGCGTCCACGGCATTCAAGGGCTGGCCATTGGGACCAGGATTGCCGCCTTCAGCCACATTGCCATAAAGCAGATAACAGATGTAAGCGCCATTGGGCGGGTTGACCGGATTGTATTCCGCTGGCGGAATCATGTCGTTGTAATCAGGCACATAGACAAACATCGCCGTGCCCATCTGTTTCAAATTGTTCAAACAAGAAATGCGCTTGGCCCGTTCCTTGGCGCTGGTCAGCGCCGGCAGCAACATCGCGGCCAGGATGGCGATGATGGCAATGACGACCAGCAATTCAATCAAGGTGAAACCTCGGCGATAAAATTTCTTGTTCATTGGGTAAAAGGAGTGTTCTTAAGTCTAGGCCCCGAATTCAAGACCGGCACGTCGAGAAAAGGAACGACACCCAGCCCGGTGCAACGGCTTGCTTTCAGCGGGCGTTCCCAACACCATTTTCCCATGCACGCCAACCGCCTGATTTGCGCCGCGCAAATTTTGTTCGCGCTGGCCTCGCCATTCCGGGCGGCCGCAGCCGGCAATGCGCCGAACTTTTTCGTGCGCGTCTGGCCGGTCGAACGTGGTTTGCCCCAAAACAAAGTCACCACAGTCGTGCAAACGCGCGACGGCTATCTTTGGGCGGGCACTTACAGCGGGCTTGTGCGTTTCGACGGCGTGCGCTTCGCCGTTTTCAACGAAAAAAACACGCCGCAAATGCGCAGCAGCCGCGTCACGGCACTGTTTGAATCCGACGATGGCACGCTGTGGATCGGCCACGAAAACGGCGCGGTCACGGCGTGCAACGGCGGCAAATTCCGCGCGGTGGAAATTCCGAACTGGACGGGCGGCAAAATTTACGCGCTCACAGCCGATGAACAAGGCGACGTCTGGCTGTTGAGCGAAGCCGGACTTCTGGTGCGTGTGCGCGATGGATTGACGGTGTCTCCACCTGCCGGCGACGCGGCGAAATTGTTAAGTGGCGCGCGTTCAGCCAACGGCGAAATCTGGTGGCGCGCGACGGAAAACTGTCACGGCTCGAACACGCGCAGTTGCAACCGGCGGTGGTGCTGATGGACATCAACCTGCCGGGATTGAGCGGCATCGAAGGGGTGCGCCGGCTGAAGCCGCTGCTGCCGGACACGCAGTTCCTCATGCTGACGGTGTATGAAGATGTGGACCACGTTTTCGACGCGCTGGCAGCGGGCGCCACCGGTTATTTGCTCAAGCAAACGCCGCGCGGCGAATTGCTGGCATCCATCCGCGATGTTGACGCCGGCGGTTCGCCGATGACCAGCAACATTGCGCGGCGCGTGGTGCAGGCATTTCATCGCACCGATTCGGCGGCGCCTGAATCGGAAAAACTTTCACCGCGCGAGCGCGAGGTTTTGGAATTGCTGTGCATGTGCGTTCCCGCTCGCAGGCCGTGGCCAAGTTCAGCCATTTTTCGCTGGGCGAAGGCGGACACCGCCCAACACGAGGTTAAATAGCATTTGTGCGGCGACGGAATTGGTCAGCGATGGAGTGTGGTGGCCGCTTGCAGCCAGGGCAGGTCGCCGGAATTCGGATCTTGTGGTGAACGGCACAGCGGGCGAATCCATCACCAGCACCGCCACCGGGCAGGCCGGCAGCGGAGTGCTGGCCGGCACGTTGGGCGCATCGAGTTCGCTCAACGCATTCACGCTGACCATGTGGGTCAACATGGCAAATACGGCCACCGTGAATAATTATCGTATCATGGAAATATCGTCGGGCGCGCCGGCAACCAGCAGCAGTGCGGATGGAAACTTGTTGTTCCTTGGCATGAATTCCAGCGGCGGCATTCAATACTACGCCAACAACGTGAACGGCAACTCCACCGCCACCGACATCGCCACCGCGAACACTTGGAACGGCGGCGCGATCGCGCAAAACACATGGTATTTTGTGGCGATTACTTATGACACAGTGGGAAACGCATCGTATCTTTACACCGGCACGCAAGGCTCGCCCGCCAGCTTGCAATACACTTACAACAACCTCGCCGGCAATCTCGACTTAAGTTCGGCTACCTCGATTAGCCTGCTGGACCGTTTCAACGGCAGTCGCAACTGGCCTGGCGCCATTGACGACGTGAATCTTTACAGGGGTGCCTTGAGTCTGGCGCAACTGGACACCATTCAAGCCGCGCAAGTTGTGCCTGAACCGGGCATGCTGGCGTTGGCCGGCCTGGGCGCACTAACAGTTGTGGCGCTGCGGCGGCGGCATCCTTGCGAGAATTGAACAGCGGAAAATTTGAACAAAACGCGGGCGGAAACGCTCGCGTTTTTTTTTTGCCGGAGAAATGCCTTCAGAACGAAAGCGGAGTGAATTCCTCGATACCATTGATTTTGCTGACTATACTTGCCGGCGCTTTTGGGGAATAATCCAATGAATTGCAGATTTGCTTGCGCATGAAACATATTTTGAAAGTGACTGTCCGACTCGCGTTTTTGGGGCGGCCAACATTTGTCCGGCGGGAAACGAGATAAATTTTTCCGTCGCCATTTACATTCCCATCAACGTCGTCCAGAGCTTCGGCAACCCGCAAAAGCTCGCGGACGATTGGGCGCGCATAAGCAGTCAGTGAAGGTGGACAAAGTCTATATCGAGGTGCAGCGTGATCGGCGTCTGCTTACCGATGAACCAGCCGGGCGCGCGAAGAAATTTTCCCTCGACCACGTTCAATTTGGGGGAATAAATATCTCCCCGCTTTCTTCCCGGCGACCTTGAAAAGCATCAGCACAAAATCACCGAAGAAGTCAAATTGGGCATTTTGAATTTTACCTTATCTCCTCCAGGCGTTTGCCAGCAGTTTCTTTGCCCTTGAGCCATAGGATGACTGCCGCAATCACCAAAGGCGCGGCGGCCAAAAGTGAAGGGACAGCCAGCCCCGGAAAAACGGTCAAAATGAAGGCGACAGCCGACGGGCCAATGACTCCGCCGACTTTGCTGCTGCCCGCTACCACGCCGCCGCCCGTGGCGCGAAGTTTGGTGGGATAAAGCTCGACGCTGTAAGGCGACAGCATGGAGATCATTCCGCTTAACCCGAACAGCAGCATGATTGTCAGCAGGCTGAACAATGTCTGACTATCTCCCGCTTTGAATCTGGAAAATCCCAGGAGCACTGCCGCCGTGCCCAGGGCAAAAAGAATCATGGTTTTTTTGCTGCTCCACCGGCCATAAAGCCAGGCGACCAGCAGGCAGCCGGGAATGGCGATTAAGGCTGATTTCGCCAGCAGCCGGTTGGCAATCCGACCGTCCAAATGAAGATAGTCCTGCAAAATCGTCGGCAGCCACGTCAAAAACCCCCAGTTCACCAACCCCCACGCCGCGCCATAAATACACATGGTCATAGTGACCAGCGCGTAGGGTTTTCGGAATATTTGTTTGAATTCTGTCGCGTGACTGACGGGGGCGGGCCGGGCATTTTTCGCAACTGGAATCAGCGTGATGTTAAATTTCGCGAGGGTGTTCCGTGCTTCAGCCACTCTGCCTTCATGCAGCAGAAAACGCGGCGATTCGGGAATGAAACGTCTTAATAGAATCACGAGCAATCCGGTGGGAACATTGAGCAGCCATAAAATCCGCCAACTGAAGGTGGGTTCCAGTTCCGCCGCCGCGCCGCTGGCGGCAAGATAGCCGCCCACGCTGCCCAATCCGCCAATGAGCACGGAGATCCAGCCGCGATGCCGCGACGGAATCATTTCGGCGAGCAGCGCGAAAACAATCGGCAGCATCCCGCCGGCGGACATGCCCATGAAGAAGCACATGCAAAGATTCCATCTGAACGCGGGCATCGTTCCACAGATGCCCGTGCTGATGAAGATCAACGAGGCCAGCAGAATGGAACCCCGGCGTCCGAGCCGGTCCGCCAAAATTCCCCAAAGGACGGAGCCGACGGTCGTGCCGATCATGGCAAAGAGAGCCAGTAGCGAGGCTTCGGAGGTGCTGATGCTATATTCCCGGCGCAGTCCCGGCATTACGAAACCGAGGGTGGCCGGTTTCATCACATCCACCACCAGTGCGATGCCTAAAACCGCCACCAGTTGCCAGTGCGCCCAGCTCAATTTGGCATTGTCAATCGAGTGAAGCTCGTAATCGGCACTCGCGTCCTGAATTTTTTTATGCCCCGCTGGAAACAGTCCATAAATGGTCGCGGCAATGCCGGTGACGATCAGCACCATGCCGAAGCACATCATTTTCGACATGCCGCATCCCGCTGACCGGCAGATGCCCGACATTTGATAGTGCAGGTGTCGCGCGGCAACGAAATCCGGCAGATGGCAGCCGACGCCGGCGACAATGGCCAACGTCCCCAGCCAAAACGCCAGCGAATGATAAAATGTAAAACGGCTTTTGAGCATTGACGACGCAGAGATTAGAAATCCCGGAAGGCGAATGCAAAAACGTTTTCAGTTTAACATTCGGAGGGAATCCAGAGGATAAACCTGCGTTGCCGTTTTCAAGCTGGCGCTTGATGTCATCCGTTTTTTCGCGCCCGTTCCGAAAAGGAAATCCAATATCTGGAACCGGCAAAGCCGATAGGAAGCAACAATGCTACGAGCACGATCCAGTCGCGCACTGCCTGATGCTGGAACATTTCCACCGCGAGAATGAGCGCGGCCAGCAGCAACAATGCGAGGGAAATGCCGCGATGAAAACGGTTCAACTCCGATTGCAACCACGCATCCAAACGGCTTTCCAATAAACGACCATCGTCGGAATCGGTGCAGTCCTTTTTGATGTGGCAGGCATTGCATTTATGCGCGGGGGCGCGGT
>Ga0209483_1000904_pt1 | contig 24031 bp, 25 predicted proteins | sample NGEPerA_FD_184508 | JGI IMG/M metagenome (GOLD analysis project Ga0209483, IMG submission 184508) | Arctic peat soil microbial communities from the Barrow Environmental Observatory site, Barrow, Alaska, USA - NGEE PermafrostL2-A... | ecosystem: Environmental > Terrestrial > Soil > Wetlands >... | reverse complement strand
TTCAAAATCGGTGCAGCGTCGAGCCTGCGGCTCGACAGTTTCGGCCACAGGCCGAACGCTACAACCTGCGGGCTTTTGGAAACCCGACGCCTTCAAGCCTCGAAACAATTTCCGACCGTCAAACTTTTCGATGTTGCCGCGCCCGACCGGTCACAGGCTGAAGCCAGCGGCTTTCGCGTCGGCGGCGAACATCTTCACGGTGTCGAGCGAGAGTTCGCCCAGATCCATGCCGGACATTTTCATCGCCTTGCCCAGAATGTCGTGCGGCACGGTGACGATGTGGCAGCCGCAGTCGTTCGCCTGAAAAATGTTCAGCACTTCGCGGACGCTGGCCCAGAGCAGTTCGGCCTGCGGCAAATCTTTCAAAATTGTTTTGCTTTGGGACATGATGGTGACCGGGTCAACACCCGTGTCGGCAATGCGTCCGGCGAAAACGGAAACGACGGCGGGGACTTTTGGATTCAACGCAGCCGTCACGCCTTCGACCTGCTCCAAAGTCAAAATGGCGGTGACATTTAATTTCACGCCTTCGCTCGCAAGTTCTTTGATCAAGGGCAGTGAAGATTCGCTGCGCGTGTTGGTGATGGGAATCTTGACATAGACATTTTTTCCCCAGCCGTTGATCTTCAGCGCCTGCCGTTTCATTTCGGAAAATTCATCGGAAAAAACCTCGAGCGAAATCGGTTTCGACGTGACGCTCTGTAAAATATCGCGCGCGAACGCCTCAAAATCCGTGATGCCGACTTTGCGCATGAGCGTCGGGTTCGTCGTCATGCCTTGAATCAACGGATTGGCGTTGAGTTCGAGCATTCCTTTTTTATCCGCCCCATCGGCGAAGATTTTTATTTTGAGATCTTTAAGTGTTCGCATGATTAAATAGTTTTTGACTCGTGCAGGATAATGTCCGCTGCCTCGGCCAGATTGCCAGCAGAAAAATCAGGTTTTTGTTTCAACGCTTCCGCGTAATGGCGGTCAATCAAAACAGTTTTGCAACCGGCGGCGTGTCCGCAATCAATGTCGCGCCACCGATCGCCAACCATCCAGCTTTGCGCCAAATCAATCTGCAAATCGCGCGCCGCGCGCAAAAGCATTCCGGGTTTTGGTTTGCGAAATTCACTTTCGACCGGGTCGCGACCGGAATCGTAACAAACTTCCACGCGATCAATCGGCAATTCGCGACACATTTCGGTGTGAATTTGTTCGACGATCTCCTGTTTCATTTCGCCGCGGCCAACGTCCGGCTGGTTTGTCGCGACAATCAAAAGAAATCCGGCGGTCTTTAATTTTGCGCACGCCGCAGGAACTTCAGGATAAATCTGAAACTCGCTCAAATTTGTCGGCGCATACGGAAAGCCATCGCGTTCAATCGCGCGATTGATAACGCCGTCGCGATCCAAAAAAACGGCGCGCGTCATTTTGTAGATTCCCATTTCGTTTGCGCAACTTTCAATTTGGGATGCGAGACGAACAAATGCCAAATCACACCTTGAAATGCTTCGCTGTGCGGCGTGACGTGCGTCGGGTTGACCGTCGGCACGATCACGCACGCGGTCGCCTCTTTCGCCGTGTAACCGCCGTCGCGCCCGACGATGCCGATGACGGATGCGCCGACTTTTTTCGCAAGTTGAATCGCGCTGACCAGATTGGGGCTGACATTTTTTTCCAGATTTCCGCCGCCGACGGAAAAAATCAGCAGGCCGTCTTTCGCATTGATGCGACTGCCTTTGAGCCACTCGGAGAAAACCGTCGCCCAGCCTTCGTCGTTCGTGCGCGCGGTGAGTTCGGAGACGTTGTCCGTCGGCGCGTAGGCCTCGAAGCCGCAGATTTTTCGGAAATCGTTCACGGCATGACCCGCGTTGCCCGCGCTGCCGCCGACGCCGAGGATGAAAAGTCGGCCGCCGCGTTCGCGAACGGCGGCGAGTTCGTCCGCGCATTTTTCTATGGCGACCTCGTTGAGTTGCGCCGTGACCTGCTGGACTTCGGCGAGAAATTGTCTGGTAAAGCTCATGGTGATTTTGATTGTAGCAATGTTTCCAGTTCCGCCAAGCCCGCCGGCGAACCCATTTCGTAAAATCTTTCAGGGACTTCGTAGCCGGCCAGTTGCTTTTCGCGGACGAGTTTGCCCATGACTTCGGCGAGGTCGAAAATTTGGTCTGTTGAATACGAATCAAACACAGATGCCTTGAACAAGCTCAAGCCGTAGTCAATGTGACGCATCTCCGGCAGCTTCAGTTTTTTGTCATAGACCACGATTTCGCCGTCGCGGAAAACGACGTTGCTCGTGTCATATTTGCCTTCGTTGCGATAAACCGTCATCAGACCGAGTTTGCCGCTGTAATGGAAAAATTCCGCGATGGGCGCGTATGGAATCGGCAAATACGAATCGCCATAGAGCACAAAAAATTCTTCGCCGAGCAACGGCAGCGCACGTTTAATCGCGCCGCCCGTGCCGAGAAGTTTTGGGCCGTCGAAAGAATAATCCAGTTTCACGCCAAAGGCTTCGCCGCCGAAATCGCGCTGGATCATTTCACCGAGATAGCTGATGCACAAAACCGCGCGACGAATTCCGCGCGCGTGAAGCAGTTTCAGTTGATGCGCGAGAAATGGTTCGCCCGCGACCGGCACGAGCGATTTTGGAATTTTTTCCGTGATGGGCCGCAGCCGCGTGGCGAGTCCGCCCGCGAGGATGGCAACGGGAATTTCCAATGGCTCGCTCACGAGATGACCAGTTTCGTGCCCTCGAAATCGAACCGGAAGCGCACTTCCTTCAATCCGACCGAGCGCATCGCGTGGCGCAACTTCGTCTTGTCCTCGGCGTAAAACATCAGGAAGCCGCCGCCGCCCGCGCCGATCAATTTTCCGCCGAGCGCGCCGCTGGCCATCGCGAGGTCATACCATTCGTTGATTTTCGGATTGCTCATGCCGCCGCTGCGCTGTTTTTTGCGCTGCCAATGCACGTCCATGAGCCGCGCAAATTCGGCGAGATTTCCTTTTTCGAGCGCGACCTGGCTTTGCAGGCCGAGGTCTTTGACGAAATGCAGATTTTCAATCATCGCCTTGTCGTCCGATTTTGATTTCACGTCCTGCTCCTTCAAAATTGCCGACGCGCTGCGCGAATAGCCGGTGAAAAACAAAAGCAGATTGTCTTCAAGATTGTCGCGCGTTTCGTCGGAAAGTTTCAGCGGCCACGCCTCGACTTTTCCGCCGGGCAAAAATTTGAAGCACGTCAGGCCGCCAAAGGCTGCGATATACTGGTCTTGTTTGCCAATCGGCTCTTTCAGGCGGTTCAGTTCGATGTCGCACGCCTGTTCGGCCAGCTCGGCGGGATGAATGAGGTCTTTTTTCTGCGCGTGCATCGCCTTGAGCAGGGCCGTGGTGAAACTACCGGATGAACCCAGTCCTGTTCCCGCCGGAATGTCCGCCATCGAAGTCAGCTCCAGCCCGCGCCCGTCCATTTCAAGCGCGGCGAATGATTCGCGGATGATCGGATGCCCGACTTTCGCGGCGCTTTCGACGCGCTCCAGCCGCGAGTATTTCACGATGAGGTCGGGCGTGAAATTTTCGTGCAGCGTGATATAGACGTATTTGTCAATCGCCGCCGCGATGAGGAAGCCGCCGAATTTTTCGTAATACGACGGCAAATCCGTGCCGCCGCCGCCGAGCGTGACGCGCAAAGGTGAACGGGCGATGATCATGAATTCAAGACGAATGCCAAAGGCGCCATAAAAATGCTTTTGTCCGCGTGTTCGAACGTGTTTCTCATTTGCAGGTGTTTTTCCCAGCGGAGGGTAAGCAAAATCGCCCGCAAGACCAGTCATAATTTTTTCTTCAAAAAAATGTCAACCGGCCCGCAGAAACCGCGCTGCCGATAGTTGTTGCTATTTCGGCGGAAACTGTCATGCTTTGGCAGTCTGATAGATAGCTTGTCTCTTTCAAGGCATGGTGAATCTTCAAGTGAACCTGGTTCAGTGATGATTTGAAATCCGATTAACGGAAACAGTCTGGTCAAAGCAAAGTTCAGTCTAGGACAGTAAAACATCACATGAGCAATAAACTATTCGTAGGAAATCTTTCCTTCAATACCACTGAAAACGACCTGCAGGACGCGTTCGCCGCGTTTGGCACGGTCACTGAAACCAACCTGATGATGGATCGCATGACCAACCGCCCGCGCGGCTTTGGTTTTGTGACCATGGGTTCCGCCGAAGAGGCCCAGAAGGCCATCGAAGGCATGAACGGCAAGGACATGGACGGTCGCGCGCTGACGGTCAACGTCGCCCGCCCGCGCGAAGAACGCGCCCCCGGCGGCGGCGGCGGCGGTCGCCGTGAATTCGGCGGTGGCGGTGGCGGCGGCGGTCGTCGCGAACGCTACTAAGTTTCCTTTGGAAATTTCACGGCGGGGTTCGGGTGAACCGGACCCCGCCATTTTTATTTTCTAATTTCATCCGCCGGTCCGTCAGCCATGAAAGAGCGAACCAAAGAAGAACACATTGAAGTCGAAGGCCGCGTCCAAACCGTGCTGCCCGGGACGATGTTCCGCGTCGAGCTGGACAACAAGCACCTCGTGCTGGCCACCGTCTGCGGCAAGATGCGCAAACGCTGGGTGCGCCTGACCGTCGGCGACCGCGTAAAAATGGAAATGTCGCCCTACGACCTGAACAAGGCGCGCATCACCTGGCGGTTGAAATAATTTTCCGCCGGCACTGGATTTGGATGCGCTGCTCGCGGAGAAATAATCTGTTTCCCGAAAACAATTCCGGCTTCAAACAATCTTGCACGGAATCAGCGCGTCCTCATCCAAGGAATACGTCGCGCACAACCGGTGGTAGCCGTCGGCGATGACCACTTTGCCGCCGCCCGGATCGCGGACAAGCAACAGCGGCGAGAGTTTTTCTCCGGCGGAAATTTTCCGCCGGTCTTTTTCCACGTGGGAATTGCTGACGCCGAGCAGCGACAGTCCCGAAGCGCGGAAAATATCCTTGGCCTTGAATTCGGACACGACGGCGCTCTTTAATTTTTTCACCAGCTCCTCAACCGTCTTGCCGTCATGCAACAAACTCAAATAAGACGCCGCCGCCGGATAATCGTGATCTTCCGGTTCGCTCAACCATTGTATCTTCACTTTGTCGCCCATGATTTTTGGCCTGTGTAAATTTTCTGTTTTGGAATTGCTGCGGGTAAAATAAATTGCCAAGTTCGGCTTCGCAATCTTTTCACGAAGCGGCCGGCCGCGTCAGCCGGCGCGAACCGCCCAGCGCAGTTTTGCCGGCGCGGAACGCGGATTGGAGCGCTGCTCCTCCGGCGTTGCCCGGACAACCTCGTCGGAAATTTTTGAATAGACGCCGCTGCGCCGGCCGTCGGCAAAGGCTTTTTTTACACGCCGGTCCTCGCCGGAATGAAAAGTCAAAACCGCCGCGCGCCCGCCGGGTTTCAGGCACGCGGGCAGATTTCGCAGAAAAGTTTCCAGCGCGGAAAACTCGTCGTTCACCGCGATGCGCAGCGCCTGAAAAACGCGGCGCACGGTCAAATCGGAATTCTCCTTGTTCAGTCCCAGCAGCGCGGCGCGGATGGCTCCGGCAAGTTGAAGCGTTGAAGAAAAACTTTTCCCCGCAAGCGCGGACGCAAGCTGCGCCGCGTTTGGTTCGTCCGAATTTTCCCCCAGCAATTCCACCAGCGCAACAGCGCTGATCTTTTGCAGCAGCGCGGACGCCGGCTGGCCGCGCTGCGGATTCATCCGCATATCCAGCGGGCCGTCGTGCTTCACGGAAAAGCCGCGCGCCGGATCGTCAATCTGCATCGAGGAAACGCCGAGGTCGGCAAGGATCAAATCCGCGCCGGCAATTTCATTCGCCGCCAGAATCTGCGGCAGTCCGGCAAAATTGCTGCGGTGCGCGGTGAAAACTTTTTCGTCAAAACCCAGCGCACGGAGCCGCGCTTCAGTTTTCGGCAGTTCAACCGGATCGGCGTCGAGGCCGAGCAGTTTTCCGCCGGGCAAAATTTTTGCGAGGATTTCCTGCGCGTGGCCGCCGTGGCCGAGCGTGCAGTCCACGGCCAGTTCGCCGGGCGTGGGCGCGAGCGCTTCCAAAATTTCCGCGACCATGACGGGACGGTGCGTTCCCGCCGGAGTTTCGCCACCGTGTCCGCGTGCAGCGCGGGATTGCGCTCCTTGTATTTGTCCTCGAAGCGGCGCGGATTTTTTCCGGCATAACGCACGCGGCGTTTGTGCGGCGGCGCGGGCGGCGGATTGGAAACAGTTTCGTCGGTCACGCAAAAAATTTGCCAGAAACTTTTGCGCGTCGCGAGCCTGCAAAAAACTTGGTGTGACTAAACCGCGCCGTTTTGATAAACATTTCGCCCGATGTTAAGACTCAAACCGATTTCCAGCCTCTCGGCCGACCCGCTCGAACCCAAGCGCCTTCACATCGTAATCGCAACCATCGTCATCAACGTCGTCGCCGTCGCGCTGCTGGTTTTTGCGCCGTGGTCTAACTGGCGCACGGGACTCGCGCTGAATCTTTTCGACAACGTGCTGCTGCTCGGCTTCGTTTTGCTGCACCGCGACGGGCTGCTCGCGCGCTTTATGGTTTTTGGCCTCGTGGTCGGATTCGTTGAACTGGCGGCGGACGCGTGGCTCGTGGATTTCACGCGCACGCTGGATTATTCCATCGGCGGCGGGCCGATGCTCTGGCGTTCGCCGCTGTGGATGCCAATTGCGTGGGAAATTGTCGCCGTGCAATTCGGCTATCTCGGCCTGCGCTTACAGGAACATTTCGGCGCGTTCGGTCTTGCCATCATCGGCTTTCTTGGCGCGGTCAATATTCCTTACTACGAGGAGATGGCGCGGCGCATCCACTGGTGGAAATACAGTGGCTGCCGGATGATTTCGGGAACGCCGTATTACATCATCGCCGGGGAATTTCTGATCGCCGTCGCCTTTGCGCTGCTCGTGAAAAAATTCCGGCGCGGAAATGTCACCGCAACTTTGTTCGCGGGAATCATCGGCGGCGCGGCCATTTTCACCAGCTACGCGATTGGCTACGGCCTGACCGACGGAATTTTCCATCACTGAAAATGGCGGCCAAAATCATCGTGGTCGGCGGCGGCGCGGCGGGATTTTTCGCGGCCATTGCGGCGGCGGAAAATGGCGCGGACGTGACCGTGCTGGAAAAAACTTCGCGCTTTCTCGACAAGGTGCGCATCTCCGGCGGCGGACGCTGCAACGTCACGCACGCCTGCTTCGAGCCGCGCGAATTTGCCGCGCGCTATCCGCGCGGCGGACGCGCGCTGCTCTCGCCGTTCCAGAAATTTTCCGCGCGCGACACCGTGGCCTGGTTCGAGTCGCGCGGCGTGAAATTAAAGACAGAAAATGACGGGCGGATGTTTCCCGTCACGGATTCGTCGCAGACGATTGTGAACTGCCTCTTCGACGCCGCCGGAAAAGCGGGCGTGACCATGCGGCTGAACTGCACGGTGGAATCCGTCCTCAAAACTGCGGAAGGACAATTTGAGCTGACGCTCGCACGCGACGAAAAAATCCGCTGCGATAAATTGCTGCTGGCGACCGGCGGCTGCCGCGCGGCGGCGGCGGGACAACTGGCGGTGTCGCTCGGTCACACGCTGGAACCGCCCGTGCCGTCGCTGTTCACGTTTCAAATCGAAACGCCGTGGCTGCTCTCGCTGGCGGGCGTTTCGCTGGAACTCGCGGAAGTTTCCGCGCCGACGGCAAAACTGCGCGAACGCGGGCCGTTGCTGGTGACGCATTGGGGCTTGAGCGGACCGGCGATTTTGAAAATGTCGGCGTGGGGCGCGCGAGCGTTGCACGGTTTGAATTATCAATTTCCGCTCATCGTGAACTGGCTGCCGGAATCGAACGCGGAAAAAATTGCGGCGGAATTTCACAAGCGCCGCGAATCGGCGGGCGCAAAACTGCTGGTGAACGTGCCGGTCTTTCCGCTGACGGCGCGGCTGTGGGAACAGCTCGTCCTCGCGGCGGCCATTGCGCGCGACACGCGCTGGTCGGCGCTCACGCGTGCGCAGGCGCACGCGCTCGCGCAGCAGCTCGTGCGCACGGAATTTTCAGTGACGGGAAAAAGTTTGAACAAGGACGAGTTCGTGACGTGCGGCGGCGTGAAGCTGGGCGACATGGATTTCAAAACGATGGAAAGCCGCGTCTGCGCCGGACTTTTTTTCGCCGGCGAACTGCTGGACATTGACGGCCTGACCGGCGGGTTCAATTTTCAAGCGGCATGGACCACGGGCTTCATCGCCGGACGAGCGCTGGCAAATACATGAAATCACTTTTAGCCGAAGCGCGGAGAAAACAAAAGCAGGAAGGCGCAGTTTTGAATTTGGTCGGTTGGATTCAGTGACCTTGGTAGTATTGGTAACTTGTCAACTTGTCAACTTTTCGACTTGCGGCAATCTCTCTTTTAGGAGATATTAGCCACGTCGGTGAAATAAAAACAAAAACCTAAATGAAGCCATCTGACCAACAGAGTTCTTTTGAGAACGGCAATTCTATTCTCTCGCGGAATGAATTGCTGGAGTGGCGCGATTTTGTATTGAACGGTATGCGCAAGATGACAAAAGAAGAGGGCTTCAAATCGTTGGTTGCTTCCGGCATCTACACTGAAGACGGAAAATTGGCCAAAGAATACAGCCGTTGATTTTCGTCAAGTCGAATAAGAATTCGCATTTGGCTTAAAAAATCCGATGATGCAGTTAGGGTCTCTGACAGCAACTTGGATGTGAGATTTCAATGCGATTTGCGTTCCGGGATAGACTAATTCTCCTTCGACAAAAACGCCTCTGACGCTTTGAAAGACGCGCCCGGTTTTGCTTTTCGCATAATCCAGCGACCAATTGATCACTGCACAATCCAGATTTCGTATTACTCCTTTGTTCTGCGGCAACGGTTTTCCATTTTCAGATAAGACGCGACAGAATTCCGGATAGGAAGCTTTCAATATTTCGGTGTTAAACGTATCCAGCAGATCAAAGCACTGGCCGAGATTGATGTAAGCACCCAGAACAGCGGGTGTTTTAATTTTATCTGGCAGACGCTTCGCCTCTGCTTTGGCCCAATCGTATGCCCGTTGTGGCCCTTGCTCCCAAAAATATATTCCATGCCCAAGCCAGTCGTAATCTTGTTCGCTGGGAGCAAGCAGTTCCTCGCCTGACAAAACTTTGGCAACTACTCCGGCATCGCAGCCGTGATAGCCAATAATCATTCTTTGATAATTGAGATCTGTCAGCATAAAAACCAAATGGGTCAGCCTTCTGCCTCAACACTTCAACTTTTCTTTTTGTAAATTTCCTCCGGCGTTTGCAATTGCGGCTCGGTGATCTTGAAACCGCCATTTTCGACCGAGCGGAAAAAGCACGATTGATAACCTTCGTGGCACGCCGCGCCGGCCTGCTCGACCTGGATGAGCAGCACGTCGCCGTCGCAGTCGAACGCGATGTCCTTGACGGTCTGCGTGTGGCCGCTTTCTTCGCCCTTCATCCAGAATTTCTGGCGCGAGCGGCTCCAGAAATGCGTCTTGCCGGTGGCGACGGTTTTTTCCAGCGACGCGCGGTTCATCCACGCGAACATCAGCACGCGCTTGGTTTTGTATTCCTGCACGATGGCGGGAATCAAACCGTTCGCGTCAAATTTCAATTGGTCGTAAAAGCTCATGGCTACAAAATGCAGAAGGCAGAAGGCAGAATGAAGAAAAATCGGCGGCGGAAATTGGTGATTTATTTGCGCAATTCTGGCGGCGCGACCATCAAATCAATCGCACCGGGCGCAATCGCCGGAACATTGGTCGCTGCCGGAACGCTGTTTGTCTGCGGCAAGCGGCTGACGGTTCCAACGGCAAGATTCGTTGAAATTTCCGGGACGGCATTGGTGGGCGGATTTTTAAGTTCGGCGATTCTGCGTTCGAGGCGTTCTTTCAAACCGGCAAAGTCGGCGTTGGTCACGGTGTCCAGATGCGCCTGCGCCTCGTCAAGAAATCCGGAGGCGATTTTCACGCGCGACAGATGGATCAGGACGCCTTCGCGTTCGTTGTCGTCCTTGGTGATGCTCAACGCGTTCGTCCAGGCGGCGAGCGCGTCGTTGGTGCGCAGCGGGCGGATGCCGTAGTAGCTCTCGGCGTAATCCGTCGCCAGGACGAGATCGCCCGGCGCGAGCTTCATCGCCTGCCGGTAAAGCTCCAGTGACTTGTCAAAAACTTGCTGCTCGTTGATGTGATAAAATTCCTCCGCGTCCTTGCGGTAAAGATAAACCATCGTGGCGAAATTCTGATAATACACCGGCTCGGCCGGGTCCAGCCGGATGGCCTCGGCGTAGTCGGCGAAGGCGTTGGTCAGCCCGCCGTTTTCGCCGTAGTAATTGGCCAGTTGGTTCCAGACGGCGGGGTTTTTCGGGTCGAGCTGCCGGGAATTTTCGTATTGCACCTTCGCGCCCTCGTCGTCGCCGATGTTGTCAAGAAAGCTGCCGTAGGCGAGGAAACCGCGCGCATTGTCGGGATGATGGCGGAGAAAACTTTCGTAGCCGTGCTTGACCACATCGAACCGGGCGATGATGCGCTGGTTGAATTCCTTCATGGCCGGCGTGTTCGTGCGCGCAATCTGGTTGGTGCTCATCCAGCCGTTCACCTCGTCCATCGCGGCGTCGTCGGCGATCATCAGGCTGCGGAGTTCGCGTTCCGCCGGATCGCTGGCCTCCGCGACCGGCAGCGCGACCCCGGTGTCCTGCTGCACGAGATTGCTGACGGCCTGCGGCTGGTTGGTGGCCAGCAGCGCGCCTAAAAGTCCGATGGCAAGGTCGCTCATGCGGTCAAGGTATCCATTCTGAAAACAAAAGACAGAATTTACAATGGACAGAATTTTTTCCGGTGCGTTCAGTCTTGAAAAGATTTGGGAGCAGCGTTTGCGCGTTGCGACGGCAATGAACTGGCTGCGGCCGATGTGCAACGTTCTCATTGAGCCGCCAGTTTAGCACCCGTCAGTGCTGGCAGGCCAGTGGGCAGAACCATTCAAAATGACACAAAGCTCCTCTTCGGAAACGGGTGCATGAGCCAAATAACCGCTATAGCAGTTCATGTTGACATTGGGACAAAGAGTTTTTGGGGAGCGCAGCCGCCTCGGCTGCTGTCAGCGACGCCCTCGTCGCTGACTCGAACGCTCCATACACCCGTTTTTTTAATATCTTCCGCACGCCCGTGTGTTCAGCGAGGGCGCTGAACACGGCACGCGAGGCGCGTGCGCTCCCCAATCCTTCTGTGCCAATGTTAATCGAAACTGCCATAGCGCCGCAAAGCTTCAGGGATTTAGTTTGCTAGGATAATGGCTGCCGATCCATGGAAGATCAGGATTTCCAGCATGATTTGCCGCCGCTTGCACGCCACCCGCGCCACCATCCTTGTTTGGGATTGTGCTGTTGGCAAAAGCTATGGTTGTGCCATCAAGCCATTTTCGGCCTGCAGCATGGCCATCGCAAAAGTTAAACACGGCGGATGTAACATGAAACGCGGCGGGCGAGTCCAAAAATTGAGCGTCCGTAAAATTTTGCGCCGGCGACCCTGGATTGCCCATGCCCCAAGAGCCTATGTTCTCACCGCGCATATCGGCTCCCTCTGTCCAGATAAATTTGTCGCTGGGACGGGTGATCGCAGTCCGTTTGCTCAAATTTCTTGTTGTGTCGGCCCGGCCTTCACCGTTCAAATAGGTTGCCCCGGAATAGCTGTCCCAGGAATACGGCCCGGTATATCCGGCCCCGACGTTCAATTGATAACGCTTGTCCCCAGGACAATGCTCCGAATCGGGATTCTTGCAATACTTGAACAGTGGTCCATCAACCCCGGGCCTTGGTTGTTGGAAACCCATTTCCGTGAGAATTTTTTGCGCGTCCGGCGTGTTGGCAGCGATCCCGGCGGGGAAAGTGACTTTCAATTCACCATCACCCAATCCATTGGCCATATCGGTGCGCCAAGGCACGCCAAATTGTGAAGGGGCGGCGGATCCGTTGTAGGTGCTTAAATTGACGAGCAAGTCATTGCAGTCGTCCGAATACATGATCCAGGCAATGGCGAGCTGCCTGACGTTGTTCAAGCAGGCCGCTTCCGTGGCCCTTTGCTTCGCCTTCGCCAAGGCCGGCAGCAGCATCGCCGCCAGAATCGCAATGATGGCGATCACCACCAGAAGTTCAATCAACGTGAACGCCGCCCGCCGGGAAGTTTGAAGGCTTGTTTTCATAGTTTTGTCATTTTGAACCGCTCAAAAAAAACGCCCGCACGGCTTGCGTGCATTTCAAATGATTCCAACAGCATAGTATCCCAAGCCTCACGCGTTGTAAAGAGTCTGGCCGACATTTTTGGGGTCACGTCCCTGGCTCCGTGAACAATTTTTACCTCGACACCGAGTGCGGCATCAACCGCGTCGCCGTCCGCTCCACGCTGACGCCGGGAACCATCATGCTCACCGCCACGCCGACGGCGCTGGCGGCGGGAGCGCGGGCTTCAGCCCGCTTCAATGTCCATCATGGCGAGGCGTTGGAAATGTTCATACGGCTCTTGATTCGGACGGTGAAGCGGCATGAATGCCGCGCTCCGCAGGCGGGCGGGCTTGCCGCGCCGAAGTGAAACGAAGGTGGGACGCGCGGGGCGGCGCGAAACTATTTCAACTTATTGACGACGGGCCTCTACCTTCTCATCTAATCTGGTTAGGATACTCATAAATCTTAATCTTATACTTGTGAATGGCTGCATCTTGCTTGAGCAAATTCGCGGCTTCCGCTTGCTTGTCTGCGGAAACGTGAATGTCATATCTGGCCGGTTCAGATCCAAAAGCTCCGAGTGTAACGTTGCATGGAATGCTGGCACGGCTAAGCATACTGGTAATCTGCGATAAAACTTTGTCGGATGTATCACAGGGAAGTGATGCCACATCCATCGTTCTGCTGTGGGAATCAGGATTAGCGCATCCAGAGACAAGTATGGCGGCGCTGCATAGAATTATCATCAGTGTGTTTTTCATATTCACATTCTCTACAACCACCATCTTGATCACTTATTGAATGGCCATATCCGCCAGCTAGTTCTTTTCGTGGGCATGCGTCTGTAAAAGTTTGCAAGCTTTTGCATTCTTTGGTTGGTGGGCGCATAATATTGATCATTTGTAATGCCGTAATTCACCGTCCTGCCACCGGGCAATCCAAAACGCTCGTCAAAAGCAACCACGCTTGCCGGAGCTGGCAAAAGAGTTAATTTTGAATCGCCAACATCAATTTGCTGGATGCTTATCTTGGCAATCACCGCCTGATATGTGTCCTCGGAGGATTTTCCGTTCGGTAACGGTGAATACTGGTAAAGCACAGCCGAGAGCGGGAAGTTGATTCCATGACAATTTGTAGTCTCAAGCACCTTGTATGAAAATTGAATAAAACCATTATTATATGGGGCTGGATATTCAAGAGTGTCTCCATCAGACGTAAAAGCCGTGCCATTGTTGGTGATGGTCAACTCTGACAAAAACTGTTCTTCCGGTTCAAGATAAGCGGCCTTGAACCCTCCCTCATTCTTGGGGTTATCAAATAATTTAGGCTGAAAAACAAAATGGATGCTATTCGAATTCACCAGTGGCAATTCAGGATTTGGACACAGAGTCAACCACGGCAAAAATACTTGCTGCTGTCCAATGTTCGGGAATCTATCTGATCTGACGGTAGCTGATTTGCTTATCCGTTTCCCATCGGCTGTAAGGGTGTTTGTGTCAGATGGAAATGATAATATTTCTCTAATCCCGCCCGGAATTTGCTTGTCGTCTATCATGGTGGTCAACCGTCCTTGAAGCTCCGATGATCCGGGGAAAATTTGGTGCTGAAATGTAAACTGGATATGCCAAGATTCGTTGCTATACAAAAATAGGACTGTGCCATCTGATATAAAAGTATTGTTGGTGTCAAAGGGCAGTTGATGAGATTCGGTTGAAACAAATCCTGCGGCAGTAAAAACTAACGAGCTATCTGTTGGTGGCTTAATCTTATTTTCGGTGACAGCGACCACTCCCGCCGCGAGCAGTAGGCTCGCGCTGGCCAAGATAGCCGTTTTAACTTTTACCCATGTCATCAGTTTCAAAGTTCCTTTGACGATTGCCAAAATTGAACTGCTGGCCACCGCACCTTTCGCCGTCGTAATCGTCATCGCCAACGCCACCGGCGCGGCTTGAACGGAATTGGCCGAGACCGCGCCGGCAATGGCCGTCGCCGTCAGTGTCACGCCGCGTTTCACAAAAAATTTCCGCAGTTTTTCCAGCGCGCGCGTCACGCGCTTGTGCGCCGCGTCTTCGCGGATGCCCAGTAGCGCGGCCGCTTCCGGGCCGCTTTTGTTTTCGTAAAAGCGCAGCACCAGCAGCGCCCGGTCGGCTGCCGCCAGCTTGGACATCGCGGCTTCCAGATGGGGCGAGAGTTGCGTCCAACTTTCGGCGGTGTCCGCCGTCGCTGCGCTTTGGCGCGACGAGTCGTTCAAGGTGGATTGCATATAAGCCTCCTGTTCGCGCGCGTGGCGGCGGGCGTTGGTGCGCAGCAGCCGGGCGGCGGCGAACCGCGTGGTTTCATAGAGCCAGCCGGTGAGCAGGGTTTTTTCGCGCAGTCCCGCCGCCTTGCGCGCGAGGATGATGAAGACGGCCTGTGTCACGTCGTGCGCGTCGCCGTCGTTGCCGGTGCAGCGCCGCGCGACGGAATAAACGAGGTTGACGTGCCGCCGCACGAGTTCGGTGAAGGCGGCCTCGGAATTGTCGCGGGCAAATTCCCGCACCAAGTCCATGTCATTCGCGTCTGGCATCTGATGAATTATCCCCGCCAAAGCCAAAAGTGGACAAACTTTTTTGAATTATTTTTTGGGGATGGCGTAGCGGCGTCCCGGCAGAGCGCCGCATTGCAAAATTTCCAAATGGCGGTGTTCGGCCGGGACGCCGCTCTGATGTTTGGTGAAACCTGCGCCTGAAAAATTCCATCTTCTCGCATTGCGCCCCCAGCAAAAATCCATTTAATTATCAGCACACAGCCGTCATCATCCAGAATCCCAATTCAACCAGACGAAACCGCATGAGAAAAAGCCGCCTGATCACGTTTCTCCTCAATGTGGCGCTGCTGTTCACCATCGCCGCCGCGCCCGCCCGTAAAATCAAGGTTCTCATCGTGGACGGTTACAGCAACCACGCTTGGCAATATAACACCGCCCTGCTCCGGGGCATCCTCGAACCCACCGGCCTGTTCGACGTGACGGTTTCCACCACGCCTGCGCCCACGGCCACGAACGGCTGGGACGCATGGCGTCCGAAATTCAAGGACTACGACGTGGTGATCCAGACCTGCAACGACATCAACCACAGCGGCCCATCGTGGCCGAAGCAGGTGCAGAAGGATTTTGAAAATTTTGTGCGCGACGGCGGCGGCGTTTATATTTACCACTCGGCGCAAAACGCTTTTGCCAACTGGCCGGAATACAACGAAATCATCGGCCTCGGCTGGCGTCCGAAATCTTACGGCACCGCCATTTCCATCGGCGACGACGAAAAACTCATTTACCATCCGCCCGGCGAAGGCATGAACACCAGCCACGCCCCGGCGGACAACGTGGTCGTGCATCTGCTCGGCGAACATCCGATTCACGAAGGCGTGCCGAAAACGTGGATGACACCGCACCTCGAAGTTTATTATTTCGCGCGCGGCCCGGCGACCAACGTGCAGGTGTTGTCCTACGCCCGCGATCCGCGTTTCGGCCAGAACTGGCCGATTGAGTGGACGGTGCGTTACGGCAAGGGCCGCGCCTACATCGCCACGTTCGGCCATGTGTGGAAAGGCGACGTGCAGCCCGAAAGCCTGCGCTGCGCCGGCGTCCAGACGATGATCGTGCGCGCGCTGCAATGGCTCGCGAACCGTCCCGTCACTTTTCCCGTGTCGGAAGATTTCCCCACGGCGGAAAAAACTTCCATCCGCCCTGAAATTCCCATTACAATGTCCACATCCGGCAACTGACACCCGGCCATTTGCGTCCAAGCAACCACCTGTTCACATGACCAAACACAAATTTTTGAAAGACGACTCGTAAAACAATTATGAAGCCATTGACTCGGTTGTTTTCAAGCGCGGTGCTGGTTATCATCGCCGCCACTTTGACTTCCACCGGCGACGGCCAGTCGCCGACGACGGCAGGCAACCCCGACGCCACGGCGAAGATTTTGCCGTTGAAAATCGTTGGGACAAAAATTCTCGACAGCCGGAACCGCCCGGTGCGGCTGTGCGGCGTCAATGCCGCCAGCCTGGAATGGACGAGCGACGGCGCGGGACATATCCTGCAAACCGTCAACGTCGCCATCCGCGACTGGCACGTCAACATCATCCGCCTCCCGCTCTCCCAGGATCGCTGGTTCGGCAAGGCGCGCGAACAAAACGGCGACAGCAAACCCTACCGCGATTTGGTTCAACAGGTCGTCAACGAGTGCGTCACGCAGCAGTGCTACATCATCCTTGACCTGCATTGGTCGGACTGCAACGAGTGGGGCAAGAACATCGGCCAGCATTCGATGCCCGACACGAACAGCGTTTTGTTCTGGAAAGATTTCGCGCCGATTTACGCCAACAATCCCGCCGTCATCTTCGATTTGTATAACGAACCGCACGATGTTTCCTGGGATGTCTGGCTGAAAGGCGGAATGATTCTGGACAAACCGAATCAGCGCGGCGCGGTGGCAAAAAATTACCAGTGCGTCGGGATGCAGGCGTTGCTCGACGCCGTTCGCGCCACGGGCGCAAGGAATGTCGTCATTTGCGGCGGCCTCGACTGGGCGTATGATTTCTCCGGCATCCTCGAAGGCCGGCAACTTTCCGATCCCGACGGCAACGGCGTCATTTATGCCAACCACTGCTACGACAACAAAGGCGACAGCGTTGACACCTGGATCGCAAAGATGGAGAAGGCGACCGCCAAACTGCCGGTGATCGTCAGCGAATTCGGCGGCAACTCCGGCCCAAGCAAAAAAGTTCCGGTGGACAACTGGCTCCTGCACGTTTTGCAAGCCATCCAAGATCATCAATGGTCTTACACCGCCTGGGATTTGCATCCCGCCGCCGGGCCGACGCTGATCTCGGACTGGAACTACACGCCGTCGCCGCGCTACGGAGTGTTCGTCAAACAGGCGCTGGCCGGCACCCTGCCCGCCTACGCGCCGCCGCCGCAAGTTCCATTGCAACCAGCCTCGCCGAACAATTAATTCTGATTTTTAATTGGTGGTTCGACCGTTGAAATCATTCCCGTGCCGCGCGCAGCACGCGCCACTCGTGCGTCCACTCGTCAATCCGGCACGCCGCGCGGTAATCGCAAAACTCGCACGGCTTTTCGCCGCCCTTGCGATACGGATCCACCGCCGCCGCGCCGGAAAAAATCCGTCCGCCCAGTTCGCGCAACTGGTTCTCCACGCCGTCGAGCAGCGCCACAAAATGTTCGCGCGGCAGCGCCTCGGTTGAGCTGGCCGACAGGCCGCCGTCCTTGTTCAAACGAAAATTGAACTGGTCGCCCCTGCCCGCGTCCGGCCGCCGGTCAAACTTCCGCAGCTCGCCCGCGTCAAAACGTCCGTTGTGCCGATATGCCAGTTTTTTTGCCTCGCCGTCGCTTAAAACTTCCGCCCGCGAACCGCCGCTTCTGAACTCGCCGCGCAGGTTGACGTAAAACGCGCCGGCGGGAATAATTTTTTCCGCGCTGAAAAATTTGCGCGGATTTTTCCAATGCCGCAGCGCGCCAAGATAGGCGAGCAACTGCAACTGCACGCCGTTTTCCACCAGCAGCGCATCCAGTTTTTTGCCGCCGGACTTGTAATCCGTCACCACCGCGAGCGCGGCGTTGCTATTTTTTTCGCGCCACAAATCCACGCGGTCAATCCGGCCCTGCAACGCGAGCGTATGGCCGCCGCCCAAATCAATTTCCCAGGCCGGCGCGCGGTCCTCCTTGCCGCCAAAGCCGAGTTCCGCCGCCGCCGGATCAAATTCATACTGGCTGTGCATCCAGCCGACAATGACCTCGACAAAATCCTGCAACGACGCGGCCAGCGACCGCGCCGCAAAAACGGTTTCCGCCGAATCGCGCAGCAGTCCGCCGCGGAAATGTTCCATCTGTGCCTCGGCGATTTTGCCGATGCGTTCGCGCGCTTCCGCTGGCTCGATGTCGCGCCAGCGTCTGCCTTCCGCCTGCAACTGTTCGTGGAAAACTTTCAGGACGTCGTGCTGGAAATTGCCGCGCTCGCGGGCGTCCAGCTCGAAAATTTTCCGCTCGTTCGCGCGCAGCCCCGAACGGACAAAAAATTTGAACGGACACTGCGCGAATTCCTCCAGCCGGCTGACCGAAGACTTCAAGACCGGGCCGTAGAGCTTTTCCGCCAGCGCGGGCGAAAGATTTTCCTTTTCGTCCGGCTCGCGCAGTTGCGCCAGTTTTTCCGCGAGTAATTTCAATGTCGGGATTTCCAGCAGTTGACCGAAGATCGCAGGCCTGCCCTCACCCTGACCCTCTCCCATCCGATGGGAGAAGGAACAGCAATCGCCTGATTCCGGAGATGCGAAAGCCTGCCCTATAGTAGTCGGTCGCAGTTCTGCATTGGGACTGGCAACAATTCCCCCTCTCCCATCGGATGGGAGAGGGCCGGGGTGAGGGTTCAAAAGGTGGACCAGCGTTGCGGTCAACTCTCTCGCGTGTTCCGCGTCGCGCCAGTCCGGTTCGCCAGAAAAATCCTCAACCGCCAGCGCCGGGAAAATCCGTTTCAGTTGCGCGATGAACGGCGACGGATTCAACGTCCTGCCGTCGGCGCTTTGGCGCGAAAAAGTCACTACCAGCTTCTCGTTCGCGCGCGTGCAGGCGATGTAGCCGAGGTAGTGCTCGCGCGAAATCTGGTCGAACCGGTTTGCGCCCAGCGCGACGTTCTGCTTCTCCAGTTCGTCGCGGTCGGAGCCGGTCAAAATCACCGGGGCGGCGGGCGCGGCGGGAAAAATCGTCTCGTTCACACCCAGCACGAGCGCTAATTTCAGATTCGGATTCCGCGCCCGGTCAATTGCGCCGATCAAAACTTCGTCCAGCGACGGCGGAATCACTCCGACTGTCAGGCTGCCCAGGCCGGTTTCGAGAACCGGCAGCCAGTCGCGCAGCGGCAGCGGTTCGCGCGGAAAAGCCAGTGCCAGATTTTCCAGCCAGGAATTCATCTGCTCGAAAACAGTTTGATGGGGTGACGAGTGAGGAGTGAGGAGTGACGAGTTTGCCTCATCGCTCATCCAGCGTTCCAAAGCCGGCTCAACTTTCAAATCGCCCCAAAGTTCGCGCAAGGTTTCGGCGAGCTGCGCGCCGGTCGGCTTGAAATTTGTTTTCGCAAGCCGCGCCGAAAATTTTTCAAAGGGCGGGAAAACAATCTGTCGCAGGCGTTCGCAGTTTTCATCGGGCAGCGGCTCACGCCATTTCCTGCCGCGCCAGCCGAATTCCATCGCCTTGTTTTCCAAATCGTCAATTTTTTCCTCGGTCACGGGCGAGAAACCGGCCTTGAGCGCGGCGAACCAGTCGTCGTTCTGCCAGTCGAACGCGACGGTGCGGAGCGCGCTGCGCGTCAGTTCGGCGAGCGGGTGATGCGCGACGCTCTCGCGGCGGTCGAGAAAAAACGGAATTCCAAAGCGGCGGAAAACCCGCGCGAGCGGCTGGTGATAACCGTCAAGCTGGCGGACAAGCACCGCGCAGTCGCGAAAGCGCCTGCCGCTGCGGACGAATTTCAAAACCTCGCGCGCGGCGATTGTGGCCTCGGCTTCGGGATTCGCGCAGGCGGCGACGGAAAGCTCCGGTTTCAAATTTGGAATTTCAAACGCAGCCGCGACGGGCAAAGTCCAGTTCGCCTCCAGTTCCGCCAGCGCCGAGTTTTCGGCGAAACGGTTTTTGCCCGGCTCGCGGCGGAGAATTTCCGTTTGGACTTCGACTCCGGGCAGATTGCTGGTTTGCGCGCGGCACTGCTGAAAGGTTTTGCCGATGGACGACCAGATCGAGAGCCACGAAGTTTCGTCCGTCGGCTCGGTTTCGAGGCAGAAGGCGAGCGTGGCGCGTTCGCACAACGGAATGACGGCGGCGAGCAAGGCCAGTTCCTGCGGCGTCATTTCGGCAAAGCCGTCGAGCCAGAGGCCGGCGAGGTTGAAGGTTGAAGGTTGAAGGTTGAAGGTTTTCCCGCGCAACGTCCCGGTTGCAAAATCCAACAAATTATTGGCGTCCTGCAATTCGTGTTCGCGCAGCCAGTCGGCGTATTTTTCCGAAAGCAAGGCAAGGTCGTGGAGCTTGTCGCGGAGTTCGCGGCGCAAATTATTCTCTCCGGCGAGCGCGCGAAGCCTGGCGGGCGTGAATTGATGCTGTTGCAATTCGGCAAGCAGCGCGCCCAGTTCCTGCGCAAAACCGGCGCGTCGGGCGCTGCCGCGAAAGAGCTTCAGTTCGCCCTCATGTTTTCGGAGCAGGGCGCGCAGCACCATGAGGCGGCCCTCGGCGGACAGCAGTTTCGGCGGGGCGACGTTGAGTTTTTCAAAAATAAATTTTGCCAGCCGGTCGAAGGAAAGGATTTGCAGACGCGTGAAGCCGGAAATTTTCCCGTCGGCGAGCAACTGGCGTTCGAGCTGGAACGTGGCCTGTTTCGGCGCGAGCAAAATGAGCGGCGAACCGTCGGGCGCGGCGCGCAGGGCGGCGCGGATTTCGGCGAGACATTGAAACGTCTTGCCGCTGCCCGCCGGGCCGAGAAGAAAGCGCGCCTGCATGGGGAAATTTTCACGCATCAGCGCGGGCGTGCAAAGGAATTTATTTCGCCGAGTGAAAATTGTTCCTTCGGTTCCGCCGTTGCGATAAGTTTCCGCATTGTCTTTCACATGAAGATTTCAATCCAGGAGCTCATGTCCAGGAGCGGCGTCGCGTTTGGCACCAGCGGTGCGCGCGGTCTGGCGACGGCGATGACGGATTCGGTCTGTTACGCATACACGAAGGGATTTCTCCAATACCTTGAATCCATTGGCGAAATCAAACGTGCGAGCGAACGCGTCGCGGTAGCAGGCGATTTGCGGCCAAGCACCAACCGCGTCATGGAAGCCGTCTGCCGCGCGACAGAAGATTTGGGTTATCGCGCAGTGAACTGCGGAAAAATTCCTTCGCCCGCCGTCGCGTTGTTTGGTTTTGAAAATAAAATTCCGTCCATCATGGTCACCGGCAGCCACATTCCCGACGACCGCAACGGCATCAAGTTCAACAAATGCACCGGCGAGGTTTTGAAGGACGATGAAAAAGAGATGAGCAGCCAAGTGGTCGAGCTTGACGACGCGCTGTTCGGCGCGGATGGAAATTTTGCGAAACAAATTCCCGTCCGGCGAAAAGTCTCCGGCGACGCGGTGGACGATTACATCGGGCGTTACCTGAATTTTTTTGAGCGGGACGCGCTCAAGGGCCTGCGCGTCGGCGTGTATCAACACTCCGCCGTCGGGCGCGACGTGCTGGTGAAAATTCTTTCCGGCCTTGGCGCGGAAGTGGCGCCGCTGGGCCGTTCGGAAAAATTCATTCCCGTGGACACCGAAGCCATCCGGCCCGAAGACGTGCAGCTTGCGCGCGGCTGGGCGGCGACGGAGAAATTTGATTCCATCGTTTCCGCCGACGGCGACAGCGACCGTCCGCTCGTCAGCGATGAAAAGGGAAACTGGCTGCGCGGCGACATCGCGGGAATTTTGTGCGCGAAATTTCTGGAGGCCGATTCCATCAGCACGCCGGTGAGCTGCAACACCGCCGTGGAAAAATGCGGCTGGTTCAAGGAAATCCGCCGCACGCGCATCGGCTCGCCGTTCGTCGTTGTTTCAATGATGGAAGCAACGGCCGGTGGCGCAAAGCGAGCGGTCGGTTACGAGGCCAACGGCGGTTTTTTGCTGAACTCGGACATTGTGAAAGACGGAAAAAAACTTCGCGCGCTGCCGACGCGCGACGCGGTGATCGTGATTCTCGGAGTTTTGCTGCTGGCAAAATCGCCGGGCAAAACCGTCTCGCAACTGGCGGCCATTTTGCCCGCGCGTTTCACGGCGAGCGACCGTTTGAAAAATTTCGCCACGGAAAAAAGCGCGGCGATTCTGGCAAAGTTCAATTCCGGTTCGGAAGCAGCCGACAAGGCGGCGGTTGAAAAAATCTTCGGCGGAATTTGCGGGCGCGTCGCCAGCCTGAACCGCACGGACGGATTGAGAATTGTTTTTGCGAACGAGGAAATCATCCACCTCCGTCCGTCCGGCAACGCGCCGGAGTTCCGGTGTTATGCCGAGGCGGATTCAGACGCGCGCGCCCGTGAAATCACCACGAACGCGCTCGCCAGAATCTACAGTTGAGTTCAGCGCCAAGTGCCGGCAATCCACACATGGCGATGGCCGCGCACACCCAAATGAGGGGCAATCCACACCGCGCCGGGATGCGGACGCGCTCCCCAACGACCGACCGTCCAGACCCAACGCCCGCGCCATTCCCAGACGCCCGGAACCCAGAGCCAGAGATCGGGCGGGCCGGGGGCGACCGTGATGACTTCACTTTGCGGCGGCGGCGGCGCCGGAACTTCGTCTTCAGTGACAACGCCAGGCGGCGTTGCAGACGGCGCCTGACGATAAACAACTTCGCGTTCCACGCAGCCCGCCAGCAGCGGCAGACTGGCGGCCATTAAAATGCTTTTTACAATAATTGAATTTTTCATATTTGGTTAATTAGACGCGGTCGGAGCAAAATTGTTTCAAAATAATTTAATGCCCGGCGGTCGCGGCACTTTGCATATATTTCGGGCGTTTGAACAGGAAAATCAGCGGCAGCCCCGCGAGCGCCAGCAGCGCGAACAAAAAGAAGTTGTCCACGAACGCCCACAGTCGCGCCTGCTGGTCGAGCAGCGAATAAACGGCGGCGTAGGCCTGCTGCGTCGCGGTCGCGGAATCCGTGTGATGCGAAAGCAGATTTTTTGCGGCGGCAAGGCGTTGTGTGAACGCCGGATTGGAAGATGACAAATTTCCGACCATCAACGCCTGATGCACCTGCGCGCCGCGCGCAAGCATCGTGGTGACGAACGCGATGCCGATGCTGCCACCGAGGTTGCGCATGAGATTGTAGAGGCCGCTGGCGTTGCCGATCTGCGCCTGGCCAAGCTGGCTCATTGTCGCCGTCGTCAGCGGCACGAAAATAAAACTGATGGCGATGCCGTTGATGACGCTCGGCCAGATGACGTTGCCCATGCTGACCTCAAGATTGATGCTGGCGAGCAGCCACGACGAATAGGCCAGCGTCACAAAACCAAAACCGAGCAGCCAGCGCATACGGATTTTTCCCACGATGCGCCCGACAACAAAGGTGGCGAAGAACGCCGCCACGCCGCGCGGACTCATCGCGTAACCGGCCTGCAAGGCCGGATAGCCCATCAGCGTTTGCAGGAACAGCGGCAGTTGCGCGGTCGTCCCGTAAAGAATCGCCGCGAGCGACGTCATCAAAATCAGGCCGATGGTGAAATTCCGGTTCTTGAAAACGCGCAAATCCACCAGCGGATGCTCGACGGAAAATTCCCACGCGACGAAGCCGGCGAACGCCGCGATGGAAATCAGCGTGAACCAGCGCACCCAGTCCGCGCCGAACCAGTCGGCCTCCTGGCCCTTGTCCAAAACGATCTGCATCGTCGCCAGCCAGACCGCCAGCAGCCCGAAGCCGATGAAATCAATGTCCGCTTTTTTGTCGCGCTTGATATACGGCGGGTCTTCGACCACCCACTTCGCCATCAGCACCGCGAAAATTCCCACCGGCACGTTGATGTAAAAAATCCAGCGCCAGGAATAATTGTCCGTGATCCAGCCGCCGACGGTCGGACCAAGGATTGGCGCGACGACGACGCCCTGCGCAAACGCCGCCATTGCCGCGCCGCGCTTTTGCGGCGGGAAACTTTCGAGCATGATGGACTGCGCGATCGGCACCATCGCGCCGCCGCCGACGCCTTGAAA
>Ga0209483_1000903_pt1 | contig 24034 bp, 13 predicted proteins | sample NGEPerA_FD_184508 | JGI IMG/M metagenome (GOLD analysis project Ga0209483, IMG submission 184508) | Arctic peat soil microbial communities from the Barrow Environmental Observatory site, Barrow, Alaska, USA - NGEE PermafrostL2-A... | ecosystem: Environmental > Terrestrial > Soil > Wetlands >... | reverse complement strand
ACCATGGCCCGGCGGCCGGTGGAGAAATAATCCAATTCGATGAAGGCAGCCTGGCCGGCGGTGAAAGTGGCCGTGCCCAACGCGGTGCTCGAGCGGAGGGAGGAGGCGGTTGGGTTGTTGATGATATCAACGCCGTTGATGAGCAGGCGCGTGCCGCCAACAGCGGTAGCAAAAAACTTGTAAACGCCGGCGCGGGGTGCGATCATGGTTCCGGTCCAGCGGGCGGAGAAGTTGCCGGGCTTTAGGCCGGGGGCAGGAGCGCGGACGCCCCAGGTGAAGTTGACGGTGGGATCGACGCGGGTGAAGGGCGCGCCGGCGAGGGAAGCGCCGGAGAAGTAGTCGGCCTTGAGGCCGTAGCCGGTGGCGGCGCTGATGACGGGGGGTTTGGTTTTTGGCGGCGCTTTGCCGACGGTGGGGTGATGCGGCGCGACGGTGGCGGGGGGCGCGCTGGCCAGCCAGTTGTAGTCCATGGCGCCCATGAACGGAGAGGGGGCGAGGGTTGTGGAGAGGACGAGGCGTTGCTCAAGCATTTCGCAGACCGCGCGATGGCTGGCGCGAAGGGTCCGCGGACTGCGCGGAGATGGCGCGTGCATGGGGGTGGGCGAGGCGGGAGTGCGTGTTCGAGTGGTGCGGATGTTCTGCGGCATTTTCGGTTCCTCTCGCGTATCGGCTTAGTTCGCCTGGGTGCGCCGGGTGCGCCTCATTCGACTTATCGGCTGTACGATTGATTGGCTGAATGAGCAAGCCGTCGCGGTTCAAGCGATCGGGGAAAATGGCTAATTTGTCGGCGAACCTTTCATTATCAGCCGGCATATGAAGATCAGGATTACAAAGGTTGTATCGGTAAAGCGGACTGCGCGGGGGATGGCTACTGGGGAATGGAGGCTATATTACATTTCGACCTCGGCAACGTTGCGAGGAAACCGAGAACAGAGGCGGTGGTGGAATGCGCGCACGGGAGAGAAAGCAATACAATCGCCTGATTATCGGACGGGAAGATTCCGCGACAGGCCCAGGCCAAAAGCCACATTGGTCGTCAGGAGCTTCAATGTATTACGCCGGGTATTGTGAAAGGCTCGAAGGTCGCACATTATTTAGTCATGTCATTTATTTGGGGGCAACATTGCCACATGTGCATGTGCCGGCCCATCGGGTAAGGATCAACGCGCCGTTACATAAGAGGACGATGAGGACGGCAGCGCGTCCCGCGCATTCGGCAGCAATTACAATGGCGACGGCGGCCCCGCCGCTGAGTGCGACATTCGAGGGGATTAACTTTAGCGGCGACTCGATTGTCACCGGCACCTATGATGTTCCGGCGGACGCAAACGCGGCGGCGGGGCCGGCCGATCTGGTCGCGGTGAATAACGCTTCCATCGCCGTTTACACTAAAACGGGCGGCGTTTTGAGCACACAGTCGCTGCGCGGTTTCTTCTCATCGCTCAATCCGAGCACGCCGACGTTTGATGCCAAGGTTCTGTACGATCCATCCGCGGGGCGCTTTGTCGTGGAAACCTTGGAGAAGACGGACACGGCGAACGGGGCATCGGCCGACACATCGCGGATTTTGCTGGCGGTTTCGCAAACTTCCGATCCTTCGGGCGGATGGTATTTTGCCGCCGTTAACTCGGAGCTGGGCATCGGCGGAGCGAATACGTGGCTGGATTTCCCCGGCTTTGCAATTGACGGCCAAGCCATTTACATCACCGGAAACATGTTCGGGTTTGGCGGCGGCGGAAGCTTCGTGGGGTCGCGGCTTTTTATCATCAACAAAAGCGGCCTGTATTCCGGCGGCTCGGTGGTCAGCACTTCGTACGATCCGAGCGTTGGGTCAGGGGTGAATGAATTATTGTACCTTCAGCCGGCCCAGGTGCATGGGACGATGCCGGGCACGACGGGAACCTTTCTCGTCGCCTCTTCGGGGCTGACGGATGGCACCAACGATTTTCTGGCTGTGATCCGCATTGACAATCCCACATCCGGCAGCGCGACGTTTAACAGCCAGTTCCTGAACCTGGGGGCCATCGATTCTGGCCGCGGCGCGCTATTGTCGGCCCCGCAGGAAGGATCGAGCACGCCATTGGAGGCTGGCGACGACCGAATATTAAGCGCGGTTTGGCAGAACAACGTTTTGTGGGCCGCAAACACCGTGAAGCCGCCGGCCGGCAGCGGCCCCGATGCCGGGCAGGCGACCGCGCATTGGTTTGAGATCGATACTTCCAACTTGGCGAGCCTGGCGTTGATCGATCAGGGAAATGTGGGCGGCGAAGACATCGCGGCGGGAACGTCCACTTTCGATCCAACCATCAACGTGGACGCCGCTGGAAACATGGCGATGAGTTTCTCGGCGTCGGGGCCGGGCATATTCTCCGGGGCGTATTACACGTCGCGGCTCGCGTCCGATCCGGCGCACACCACGCGTCCCAGCGCCACGCTCGCCGCCGGCATGGATTACTATGTCCGCGAACTGGGGTACGGGCGCAACCGGTGGGGGGATTACAATTCCATCTCGATCGATCCGACGGACAATTCAACATTCTGGGTTTACAACCAGTACGCGATGTCGCGCGGAACGCCGGTCAATGGCGAAGACGGACAATGGGGCACGCGGTTGGGCGCGTTTTCATTGCAGGCAGCGGTCGTCGGCGTTTCGGTGCGGTCGGCCACTTCCGGCACACTTGCGTTGCAGACGGCAGCCGACGGCTTGCGTCTTCTGCCGGCCGGGCGATCGACCGATGTTTCGCTGGGGAATATCAATCAGATCAATATCGTGCTTAGCGCACCGGCGCCGCTTTCGAGCTCGGACATCACGGTTGGCAGCGCGATTGGAATGAACTATGGGCCGGTTACGGTGAGCGGCAGCGCGGGAAGCTATACCCTCACTCTGGCGAGGCCAATCACGGCGGCCGATCGGGTGACGATCTCCATCGGCAACAGCGGCATCGCCAGTTGGGTACGCCGGATTGATGTGCTGCCGGGCGATGCCAATGACGACGGGGTGGTGACATTTTCCGATTTCGTCATGCTTTCCAATGCTTATGGGCAGCCGGCGGCGCGGGCGCCATTCGCGGATTTCAATGGGGACGGGCAGATTGATTTTGCGGACTTCGTCATTCTGTCCAACGATTTCGGGAGCGCGCTCCCACCCCTGGCCGGCCCCGCCGCGCGGGCGCGCGTGATCGTTCGATCCTCTGCTCCCGCGTAACTGATTCGCCGCCGTCACTCGCTCGCCGCGTCGGTGCGCAGAGCCTAATCCAGACTGTTCGCGGTTGATCGCATCGCCAGCCTCTTGGATTCATTGAACCTCTCGATGAAATAGACGTATTGAGCGTCGCTGGGGATGTGTAATTCAAAGCGGACGAGCGGGGTAGCGGGCGCGCGGCTTTCGCCATGAGTGATGTTTTGGCACCCCCTGAGACGCAACGGAAGCTTTCATGGGCTCGCGCCATACATATAGGGGAACGCGGGTTATCCATGTGGCCTTGCAGCTTGACACGGGCGGCATGGAAAAGCTGCTCGTGGAATTTGCGCGCCACGCCGACCGGAAACAGTTCAATCTCGGCTTTGTGTCGTTAACGACTCGCGGCCGGGTGGCCCAGGAGATCGAGGCGCTTGGATGGCCCATCTGGGCCTTGCACGCGCCGCCAGGGCTGCGGCCATCTCTTTGTCTGCGATTGGCATCGTTGTTTCGCGCCTGGGGCGCCGACGTGGTCCACTTGCACAATACCAAGCCGATGCTATATGGCGCGCCCGCTGCCCGGCTGGGCGGCGTCCGGCGCACGATCTACACCCGACATGGACAACGACAGAATGCATCCGGCCGTCAAAATCTTGCATTCATGATGGCCTCGCGGCTCCTGGACGCGGCAGTGTGTGTCTCCCGGGACAGCGCCGCCCTTTCGGTTCGCCAGGGAATCGACAGCCGCAGGATTCACACCATCTGGAACGGCATCGATACCACGCGCTTCAGTTATCATGGCCCGGTCGATCGCGGGCCCGCCTTGATGGTTGCCCGCCTCAATCCAGAAAAGGACGTGGAGACGCTGCTGCACGCGACCGCGCTGGTGGTTAAAGCGGAATCCGATTTCAAGCTCGAAATTGTCGGTGACGGACCTTGCCTGAATGATCTTCAGCACAAGGCACGCGAACTGAAGTTGAGCGACTCCGTGAGTTTCCTTGGCAACAGAAACGATGTTGCAACGCTGCTGGAGCGGGCGTCGTTCGGCGTTTTGTCGTCGCTGACCGAGGGAATATCGCTCACGCTGCTGGAGTCGATGGCGCGAGGTCTTCCTGTGGTTGCCACTAACGTGGGCGGCAACCCCGAAATCGTGCTGGACGGCAGGACCGGCCTGCTGGTCCCGCCCCGCAATCCATCGCGACTGGCCCAAGCCATGCTGGAGCTCTGGCGAAATCCACAAAAAAGCCGCGAAATGGGATGGGCCGGCCATCGGCGCGTGCAAATGCACTTTGACGCGCGACAGATGGTGTGCCAATATGAACAGTTGTATCGTGGCGCTCTCCGCCCCGCGCCCGATGCTGAACAAGATTCCGCGGACCTGAATCCCATAAGCACGTTGGCTGGAGATGGAGCTTGATCTAAAGCCATATGCGCCCGAACTGCCCATGCACCGCTTGATTCATAGTCATATTCTTCTCCCCGCCTTTGAGACCTTATATAAGCGGCGCAAGACGTTTCGTTACCTCAAGGAGCTTGAACGGACGCAATGGCTCAGCAGGTCCGAGCTGGACGCCATCCAGTTTCGTGCTCTGCAACGTGTTCTGGCGCATGCCTACGCGAACTGCCCGTTTTATCAAAACCAATGGCAGGGACTGAGTCTTAATCCCGGCGCGATTCAGAGCGTGGCTGATCTGGAGCGATGGCCGATTGTTGACAGAACCACGATTCGTCTGAATCGGCACGCGATGCGTAGTCGGATCGCCGATGACCTTATGACCAAAGCAACCGGCGGGTCATCCGGTGAGCCGCTTCAATTTGACCTGAATGTCGGCAGCAACGACCGCCGCGTTGCCGCCTCATATCGCGGATATGGCTGGGCCGGGGCGTATCCGGGGACGAAGCAGCTCTATCTATGGGGCGGCTCGCTGGAGCCGCAGCCGCGCCGTCGCCAGCGGAAGGATCAGTTTTACCATGGCCTGCATCGGCGGACTTATCTTAGTACGTTCGGCTTGAGCAGTGAGAGTCTTTTAGGGTATTTCAACATTCTAAATGACTACCGCCCTGATTTTATCGTGGCCTATACAAACTCTTTGTATGAATTCGCGCGGATGCTGGAGGATAGGCATCTGGAGCCTTTCTCCCCCAGGGCAATGATCGTGGGCGCCGAGAAGCTACACTCGTTTCAGCGCGAGGTGATTGAAAGAGTTTTCCACGCCCCCGTTTTTGAGACATACGGATCGCGCGAGTTCATGCTCGTTGGCGCCGAGTGCGATCGGCATATGGGCCTGCATCTCACCCAGGAAAACCTGCTGGTGGAGGTCGTCAGGCCCGATGGGACGCGGGCCGCCGATGGGGAAGAAGGAGACCTTCTCGTTACTGACCTTTACAATTATGGAATGCCCTTTATTCGCTATCAAACCGGCGACCGCGCCGTTGCCGGATGGAAGCAGTGCGCGTGCGGACGAGGCTTGCCGCTGCTGCGCCGGGTGACAGGCCGGTCCATGGATACCCTGATGACTCCGGACGGCCGGCGCATTTCTGGAGCGATGTTTCCGCACCTTCTCAAGGATTTCCCTGCCATACGGCGATTTCAGGTGATTCAGGATTCACCTGACCATGTCGAGCTGCGCCTGGTGGCGTCAGCCGCCTGGAACGACGCCGATCGCGTTGCCATCGAGACTATCATTCGTGCCAAGCTCGGGCCGGAAGTTCGATTTGAGACCCATCTCGTCGAGGATATCGCGCTAACAGGAGCAGGGAAACTGCGGGTGGTTGTCAATAGGTGTGCGCTATCTCAGACTCAAGAGCCGATGGAATCCAGGCCGGTGGCGTTCCTGGCCGGATCCACCTTCGAGGACGCGTGATGCGCATTCTCGCCGTTACAAACCTCTACCCGCATCCCCTGTATCCGAACCGCGCGACGTTCAATCGCCAGCAGTTCAAGGCGCTGGCCGCACGTCATCCGGTGAGGGTGATCTCGCCGGTGGCCTGGACCGAGGAATGGAACGCCCGATGGATCCGCGGCAGCCGACGTGCAGGCGTCCGCCGAACGACCTGCGACGGCATCACCGCCGACCATCCCATCTATTGGTTCACTCCGAAAACACTCCGGTCCTTCTACGGCCACTGCTTCCGCAATTCCATAAAACCGTCGTTCGATCGGGCGGTGCGCGAATTCAAGCCGGACGTCGTACTCGGCAGTTGGGCCTTTCCCGACGGCTGGGCCGCGGTGGACCTGGCCCACCGCGCCGGACTGCCGGCCGTTGTGAAAGTGCATGGCTCCGATATCCTGACCCTCGGCCGGTATCCAGGCCGCCGCGAGAGAACCCTCGACGGCTTGCGGCGCGCGGATGGAATCGTCGCCGTCAGCAATGATTTGGCCGCCAGAATGACGGCAGCCGGCATTGATCCATCCAAAATCCGCGTCATCTACAACGGCGTGGACACCTCCATCTTCCATCCCGGCTCCAGGGAAGCGGCTCGGCTTCGCCTTGGAATTGACAGCGGTCGACCCATTCTCCTGTATGCCGGCAACCTTCATCCCGTGAAGGGAGTGGATGTCCTGGCTGAGGCATGCGCCCAGTTGGCGCGAGAAGGGCTGGATTTTGTGTGCTACATGATCGGCGATGGCCGAATGAGGCCGATTCTCGAACGCATGATCGTTTCATGCAATCTACAGAATCGCGTGAAACTCGTCGGCTCCAGGCCGCATGCCGAACTGGCCGACTGGTTCCGAGCCGCGGACCTTTTCGTTTTGCCAAGTCGATCCGAAGGCGTGCCCAACGTCCTGCTCGAAGCCTCCGCCTGCGGCACCCCTTTCGTCGCCTCCCGCGTCGGAGGGATTCCCGAAATCATGCACCTGGGAGATGGAACGCTCGTTCCTTCAGAGGACTCGACAGCGCTTGCAAGCGCCATGCGCGACCGCCTGTGTCCTTCGGCGCACGTCGCGGCGCAAAAGCACTGGCACTTCCGCAGCCATGAGGAGTCGGCTCATGAGCTTGCAGGTTATCTTGGCCAGATAGTCGGGGAGGATTCTTTCCGCATGCCGAATCTGATGTCTTCGCAGGGAGCGAGAGACACCATACTTCATCGGGACGGGTCAAGATTGCAGCCATATTTATCGTGGCCTCGGCAGTCCATCAAGGCAATGGCAGCCGTAGCCCTGTCGCGACGGCGGTTTATGGTTAGCGGCCCAGTGGACAGCCGATCCGTCTACCTGACTTTCGACGATGGTCCAGACCCTGTTCAAACCCCCCGCGTACTCGACAAGCTCAGGGAGTTGCAAGTCCCGGCAACTTTTTTTCTGGTCGGCAAGCGCATGCGGCGCCAATCGGAACTTGTGCGACGCATTGCCAGGGAAGGTCACGCAATCGGGCATCATATCTTCTTTCATGCGCGTCCGCACCTGGTGACCGCGTCTCGCCTGATGGCTGAAATCCGCCGCACTGATGCCCAATTCATGCGAATCCTGGGATGTACCTCACAGTTATTTCGTCCTCCTCTCGGGAAGTTGACCGTTCCCAAGATGTGCAATCTACTCGCGGCACGAAAGAGAATCGTGCTTTGGAACAAAGATCCCAGGGATTGGGAATGCCGCAGCACGGCTGAACTCGCGCATTGGTGTGACACTCACTCATTAGAATCTGGTGATATTCTGCTGATGCATGATGTGTTTCCATATGCGGTAGAGGTACTCGGTGGAATAGTTGAACGAGCCCGAAGCCACGGGCTGGAGTTTACTACCATTCCGCAGTAACTCGCCACGAGGGCAGCCGCCGCTTTCAGAGTGAAATCTGCCGCGACCCGGCGCCGCGCATTATCATGACATTGCAGTCCACAAGCCCACTTCCTCCGGTGAACGCGAAGCGTGTTCTGTTCGTATCCTACGCGTTTCCGCCTGTCGGCGGGGCGGGGGTGCAGCGTGTTGCGAAGTTCGTGAAGTACTTGCCGCGTGTGGGATGGATGCCATCGGTGCTTACGGTGTCGAATCCCTCTGTTCCGGTGATGGATCAGAGTTTGGCCGATGACATACCCGAGGGCGTTGCGATTTTTAAAGCGCGCACGTTGGAGCCGGGATATGCGATGAAGGCGGTTGTTTCGGCGGCACGCACCGGCGAGGGCGGAGGGGATCCCAAGCGGTGGAAAAGTCGGATGCTGTCGGGCATCAAGCGGCTATGTCTCCGCGTCGCCAATTTAGTGCTTCAGCCGGACCCGCAAGTTTTATGGATGCCGGCCGCATTACGAGAAGGATTGCGGGTACTGCGATCATCGCCGTATGATGCGATTGTTGCCACGGCGCCGCCGTTTTCGGCGTTTTTAACGGGCGCGATCCTTGGCCGGCGGACGGGCGTGCCGCTGGTGTTGGATTACCGCGACGAATGGGGAATCAGCAACGCGTCCCTGGAGAACAGGCAGCCGGGCCGCGTCTCGAAGTGGGTGCAGAAGCGTATGCAGAATTGGGCGGTGCGGCATTCCAAGCTGTTGCTCGCGACAACGCAGGCAAGCGCGCATGCATTGCGAGACGTGGTTGTTATGGCGGGCAGCCGGGCACGGGTCGAGTGTATTTATAACGGTTTTGACCCGGATGACTTGCGCGACGAGCGGGTGGCCCATCCGTCCAAATCAGCTCATATGGGTGAGAATAGCGCGGAAACGGGGACTTATCGTCTGGCGTATGTCGGGACGCTGTTTAGCCTCACCTCGATTGAGCCTGTGGTAAATGCTATTGATGAGATGTCCAAAACTCGGCCCGATCTCGCTGCGCGGCTGGAACTCGTTTTCGCCGGGCGTCGCACGGGACCTCAGGAGCAAATACTCGATCGGCTTGCGAAGCTTCCCTGCCGGCTCATTCGCTTGCCATACGTCACTCATGCGGAGGCGACGCAACTCGTTCGGTCAGCCGACGGCGTGTTGGCGCTTTTAAGCGATGTGCCCGGCGCGGAGCGCGTAGTGCCGGCCAAGGTGTTCGAGTACATGGCGGCGCGTCGGCAGATAATTGCCGTCGCTCCGCGCGGGGAGTTGTGGGATATACTGAAGGAGTATCCGGCCGCGAATTGCCTGTTACCAGGGGATATGAATTCGATTGCCGATGCCCTCGCGCATGCGATTGAGAATTGCGGCAATGGCCAATCGGAAGGCCTGCGGAATTGGAATCCAACCGCCTACAGCCGGCCCGCGCAGGCAGAGCGTATGGGTCAACTGCTGCAAAGCATTGCGCCATCGGGACTTCCGGACAAAAATGTAAACTTTCTGCCTATAGAGTAGAGGAGGCGCTTTTTGTCTCCCGCATTTTTTCCATACCCGGAGTGAAGCGATGTCCGAATTGATTTCGACGGCTACCAAGATGTTAGCGGAACGCAAGGTTTCCGCGGATCGCAGGCGCCAGGCGGCGGAACGGGCCTATGCCCGACTGCTGGCGGCTCAAGTATCCGCGCCCGAGGATGCACGCGCGTTGGTTGCCGCCATGGATGAATTGCAATTGGGCAGCGATGAACTGATTCATGACAGTCGCCAAGTAAGCGCCGGACGGGCTTTTGAGGGGCAGTTGGCGGAGATTGAAATGAGCCTCAAGGAGGCAAATACGCGGGTGGCGATTGCCGCCGGCACGCTGCACGAGGTGCAGGGGGGCGGCCATCGCGCAACGATCGAGCGCGCGCATGTTGGCGTCGGAGAAGCCGAGGCAGTGATTTTCGATCTTGAATCGCACGCGCGGGCGTTGCGTCAGCAGATCGAGGCGAACGCGGCGAGCGCACCGCGGGTGTTCGCGGGCCATTCGCGACTGCTGGCGGTGCCCAAGACGCCTCCGCACTCCGATTCACCTGACGAAAAGTTACACGCCCGAATGGATAAAACCAGTGCATGAACGGTACTGTCAACTCTTCGACTTTGGAAAACAACCGCGATGCAGGTGATCTTTTGTCTAGCTCTGGCTTGCGTGTTGTTTGCCTACATCGGCTACCCGCTGGTGCTGCGACTCTTGATCGCCCTTCGCCCAACGCCTGCGCGAGCAATAGGCCAGGGCCCCACTTCCGCTGACATCGTCATGGCAGTACACAACGAGGAGGCCTCGGTCGCTCGTCGTGTGCGGGAACTTCAGAGGATGCTAAAAAGCTCCCAAATGCACGGGCGGCTCATTGTGGTGAGTGATGGATCGACCGATCGTACCGCCGCAACTGTCCGCGAGAACGCGGAGTTCGGCACTGAAGTGATTGAATTAGCCGAGAAATGTGGAAAGGCCTCGGCAATCAGCCTCGGCGCGAAAGTCGCGCGTTCAGAGATTATCGTGTTCGCCGACGTTCGCCAGACCTGGGCGCCGGACGCACTTGTTAAGCTGCTGGAACCGTTTCGGGACGATTCCGTTGGCGCGGTCAGCGGCGATTTGGTTCTACAAGACGCTCAAGGGATAATGCAGGGGGTCGGCCTCTATTGGCGCTATGAAAAATGGGTGCGCCGACTGGAAAGCCGCCGATCATCAACCGTGCAGGTGAGCGGCGCGATCAGTGCCGTTCGGGCGGGATTGTTCCATGGGATTCCGGCGGGAACAATTCTGGACGATGTTTATTGGCCGCTACAAGTTGCGATCCAGGGTTTCCGGGTCGTGCATTGCGAAGAGGCGATATCGTTTGATCAGTTGCCCGAACGGGCACACGATGAGTTTCGAAGAAAAGTCCGCACGTTAAGCGGCAACTTTCAACTGCTGTCGTTGCTGCCGGCCGCGCTATTGCCATGGCGTTGCCGCACCTGGTTTGAATATCTTTCGCATAAGCTCCTGCGACTTCTGGTTCCCTGGGCGCTGATCGCCATCTTTATTTGCAGCCTCCTGGGCCGATTCCACTTCGCTCACGCCCTTATTGCTTTACAAATTCTGTTCTACTCGCTTGGATTCGTTTCGATCGTTTATGGAAAGCGCGTGAAGATTCCGCTTGCTGGCGCTGCCGGCTCGTTCATGATGCTGAATGCCGCTGCATGGATGGCCTTTTGGGTGTGGGCATTTGGTAGGACGGGAAAGTCTTGGACTAAGACGGCCTACAAATCGCCGATCGACGACGGTTAAATGTCACCGCGCGCAACCGAACTTGGCTGATCGACCCTTTCAATTGCTCCGGCGGAATGTCACGCACATTTCCGCATCATCGGCGTATTGAAAGTGTTCGCGGCTATTAAAGCAGGTTTCACATTGCTATACGTTTGACCATAACCGGCCGCCGGCGTGGTCACTTCAGTGACCATGCCAAGCCGCTCCAGCTACGTGAAAAACGCCGTAAATAAAAGGTCAGGATAGGCATGGACCCGGCAGTGCGCTTCAATTTCGAGTTATCCCGCCCGCCCGCCGGCCTTGCCCGGCCCGATTGGGGAATTGCGATCTCTTTTGTTGGCGCCGCCGTTCTGATCCTCCTTCCCGCCTGGAAAGACATCTGGCGCATCGGAACCACGGATGAAGAATGCAACTACGTTCTTTTAGCCCCCGTCGTGATCGGCTGGCTGATTTGGGTCCGCCGGGGGCTATTGCGGAATTGCCCGGTGCGGCGGGGGTGGGTCGGCCTGCTGATCCTCGCGGTGGGATGGGTGATTTATCGGCACGGCTATGTCACCGACCCCGTCGTCTGGCGGGCGGGGGCCGTCGTTATCGCGGTCGGGGCATTCGTATCCGCAGTCGGATTTGATGCCGCCTGGCGATTGGCGCCGGCGTTGGCCGCGGCCATTTTTCTAATCCCCGTCGATCCCAACGGCAGATACCACATCGCCGCCCCCCTCCAGACCGCCACCGCCGATGCAACCCAGCGCATCTGCGATCTTTTTGGCATCTATGTTCAACGTGCCGGCAATCTTTTGTCAATCAACGGCGTCGATGTTACCATCGCCGAGGCGTGCAATGGGTCGCGGATGGTACTCACGCTTTTCCTGGTTTGTTACGTCGTCGCCTTTACGATTCCATTGCGATGGTATTTCCGGGCACTGCTGCTGGCGGCCAGTCCGCTGGTGGCGATTGTGGCCAACGTAGTTCGGCTTGTGCCCACCGTATGGATGTTCGGGCACACCTCCAATCACGCCGCCGAAACATTTCACGATGTCAGCGGCTGGGTGATGACCGTCCTGGCGTTTGGCTTTCTAATGGGAATCTTCAAGCTATTACAGGATGAACCAACGCCGGTCCCGCAAGCCAAACGAAGATAACCACGGAGACACCGAGGCACGGAGGCGCATTCGAGGCGATGCGCCACTTTGCAAGGCAACTTTGATCGCTCGATTCTTTTAGGAATCGACGAGGTGCGCCAGGCAATCGAGCGCGCCTCCGTGTTTCCGTGCCTCCGTGGTGGAATTCTTCTTCGTTGGTCAACCGCATCGTGCCCATATGATCGCCACGCGCATTTACCGCATTCTCGCCATCCTGATTCTCGCGGCCCTGGCCGCGCAGAATTACGCCACCGGCCATAAAACCGGCGGCGTCGAGCGCTACCAGGAGCGGATTCGCGCGGCTGCCGCGCAGGTCCCGGCGCAAATCGGACCGTGGGTCGGCGAAGACGTGAAGGTGCCCGTGCAGGCGCTGTCGGTGCTCAAGCCCAATGTGATGATCAGCCGGCGGTATCTCAACATCGAGAACGGCGCCACCGCCGGCCTGCTGCTCGTGCACTGCGGGGATGCCCATCACATGGTCGGCCACTTCCCCCTGCGCTGCTACCCGGCACAGGGATGGGCGGTGCGCGGCTCGCATCGCCGCGACTGGACCATCGGCGCCGTGCATATCCCCGGCATGGAATACGAGTTTTACCGCGATTCCCTCCGCGACGGGCCCGGCGGCGGCGAGCAAAAAATAATCGTCGCCAACTGCCTGCTCCGCCCCGACGGCAAAATATTGCGCAACATGGAGGAGATGCAGGCAACAATAGTCGGCGCGGGCGGCTCGGCATCCGGCGCGGCCCAAATCCAGGTCTATTTCGACGCCGCCGTCCCCCTCGAACAGCGCAACGCCGCCATCGTATCTCTGCTCAAAGGCTACCTGCCGGTCATCAACGCCGTCATCGCCAACTTGGGAAACTGAACAAGTCGTCGCCGACCGACGCGAAAGAAACCACGGAGGCACGGAAACACGGAGGCGCTTTCGAATGGACGCGCCTCTCACGGAACGAACGAAAGCCGTCATTGGAGTTGGGGGTTCAAGAGTGTGCAATTGAAGCATAATTCCGGCGGCGAAGGGCTTAACGTATCACGGGCGTCCCGCCCGTGCCGATGGCGCCAAAGTCGAAAACCTCAGTTCGCCCAGCGCCCCAGCCTGATCCTCAATTGCACGCAGGCCATCAACGTCGATAGCGCCTCCGTGCCTCAGTGACTCCGTGGTGAAGGGTTTTCGCGAAGTGCTACGTTGCCCAGGCCATTCAAAAAAGTGGGTCCGCCATGAAACGCAAAAAGAGAAACATCCTCATCGCCCTTCTGATCGTGCTGCTGATCGGCGCCGGCGGCGCCTACGTCGGCGGCAAGCTGCTGATGCGCCACCGCATGGCCGCCTGGAAGCGCGACGGCATCGCCGCCTCCGCCGCCGGACATCACGAACGCGCCGCGGCCCTTCTGGGCCGGTTCCTGCAGCGAAACCAATTCGACAGCAGCGTTCTGCGCGCCTATGTGACCTCGCGCGAGCAGGTGGAACTGCCCAACAACCAGCATCTCGCCGAGACGCTCTCGATGCTGCGGCTGCTCGTCGGCCGCGATCCCGACAATCTGGATGAACGCCGTCATCTGCTCGAATTGTACGTCAAGCTCGACCGCTGGCCCGAAGCGCTCGATACCGCCAATGCGATCCTCGCCGCCGACCGCTGGCCGCACGATGTGCCGACGTTGGCGCTCAAGACCAGGGTTCTCCAGCAGACCCAGGATTTCAACGAGGCGCTCAACACCGCGCAGGCCTGGGTGAAGGAAGCGCCTATGGACATCAACGCCCAGATGGCCCGGCTGCGGCTGCGCGCGGAAATCGGAAGCCAGGGGGCGCCGCCTTACGATGCGATCATCGCCGACGCCGCCGATTTATGCACCGCCCATCCCAACGATCCCCGCTTCGAGTTGCTCCAGGGTTATGCGTATGGCTTGAAATACAATGCCCGCGATCTGGATCAAACGCAGCGCAAGGACGTCGGCGAACACGCCGCCGAATGGCTCAATCGCGCCGCGAAGCATCCAAATCTGTCCGATGATCTGACCGAGATGCTCGTGGCGCAGTTTGACAATCTGGGCATGTCCAACGAGGCGTTGGCGGTTCTCCAGGAAGTCATCAAAAACGGCGGCGGCTCTGCCACCCGCCATGCCCTGGCCCGGCGCTATTGGCAACTGGGCAACTGGGATAAGGCGCTGGCGGAGATGGCGGACGTCGATCCCAAGGACCCCGCTGCGGATGCCACGCTGCTCGCGTTCAAGGCGATTTGTTACGCGAATTTGCGCAACGCGCCCGGCGCCGGTGCCTGCCGCGCCGCGCTGGCCGCCCGCACGCAGGCCGTCGCCCGCGCCTGGACGTTGTTGCTCAGGCAGATCATTGATGCCGCCCGGCTGGATGACAAGCAGATGGTGACCGCCTGCCGCGCCGCCCTGGCCGCTGATCCGCAAAACACCTATCTGGCGTATTACCTTGGCGACGCCGAGGCCCGCCTGGGGGATATTGATGTTGCGATCAACCTCTGGAAGTATGCCGCCTTCCAAAACCCCACCTGGAACGCACCGGCGGTGCGCCTGGTCGATGCCATGCTGCAAAGGGGTTTGTCTGCCGAGGCGTCCCACTTTGCCTACATCGCCTCCCTGCACAATCACAGCGCGGCATTCGCGGTCGCCCTGGCGCGGGCCTACGCGGCGAACGTCGAGCCCGGCGGGCCCGAGGCCGATGAACTGCTCAAGAACGTCTCCGCGATTCAAGCTCAACTGCCCGGCGAAGACCGCACGCTCCTGCTCCAAATCAACCTGCTGGCGCAGAAAAACCGCAAGGACGAAGCGATGAAGGCAGCCCACGCCGCTCTCGACCGCACCCCGCCGCATTCGCAGGCTTTCCTGCTGACGCTTGCCGCCATCAGCCGCAAGACGGGGCTGGCCATTGAAAATGAGTGCTTCACCCAGCTTCAAAAAGCGTACGGCCTCACGCCCCAGCTTGCATATGCCCGCGCCATGGACCAATCCCTGGCCGGCAACGGGAAAGCAGGGTTGGAGCAATTCGACGACATCGCCCGCCGCGCCGGTCATGCCTCTGATGTCAATTGGCAGTTGATGCGCTGCACCTATCTCGACCTGTCCGCCAGCTCCGGCGCCAAGGCCGCCTGGGCCGCCTTGGGCGATGCGTTTCCAAAGGACATCTCCGTGCAGCAGGCGGTGGTGTCGGCAAACGCCATTCGCGGCGACCAGGACATCACCAGCCGCGCCATTGACCGCCTCCACGCCCTCACCGGCGACGACGCCGTCGCCTGGCGCATGGCCAAGGCCCGCCTTTTCATCGAGTCCTCGCGCGACGCAAAAGACCTTGAGCAAGGCTCGGTGCTGCTCAACCAGATCATCCGCCAATATCCCGCCAACACCGACGCCCGCGTCCTGCTCGCCCGCGCCCTGGTTCAGATGAAGCGCCTCGACGGCGCCGTTGAGCAGCTCTCCGCCGCCGTCAATTCCGATCCCGACTCGATCCCGCTTCGGCTGCAATTGGCCGCGCTGCTGCAATCGCGCGGCGACTTTGAACGCGTGCAGCAGGAGCTCGACCGCGCCATCCCGCAAATGCGCTCCCAGGCGCAGCGCCAGCAGGCCGCGATCCTGCTCGCCCGCCAGGGGAACACCAGCGAAACCCTCAAGCTCCTGCGCCCCCGCGCCGGCGATTCCGACGCCAATTCCAAACTTGAGCCGCCCCCTTCATTGCTCCTGGCCGCGATCCACCAGCGCGACCACGAGCCGCAAAAAGCCGAGGCAATCGTCCGCAAACTCCTCGAAAAACCGGATGTCCCCACCATCCAGTTCGCGGCATCAATGTACGCCGGCCAGGGCCGCCCAAAAGACGCCGAGGATGCCCTCGCCAAACTCGACACCCTCACCCTCGAACCGGGCATCAAGGAACTGGTCTGGGGCGGCTACCTCGCCCAATCCGGCAATCTTCCCGAAGCCGTCAAACGCTACCGCGCCGCCGCCGAGCAGGCCCCGGCCAACCCCGCCACCTGGCGCATGCTGATGGCGGCCCAGTTGCAGCAAAACCAGGTCGCCGACGCGATGGCAACGCTGCGCGACGCCGCCAAGGCCCTTCCCGCCGACAAGGGCTTTGCCGCCTTGCAGGCCAAATCGGCGCTCCTCAGCGCGGCCCTCCGGGACGGCCAGATGCAGCCGGCGGCCTTGGCCGCTCTGCGCGATCCGGCCAACAGCGAATCCACCTTCGAATTGCTCCGCATCCTCCTCGACGCCCGCCAATCCAACGATGTCGAACGGCTGGCATCGCAGCTCAAGCAATTCACCGAAATCCATCCCGACTCGGCAATCGCGCAGATTCAATACGCCCGCTGCCTGGCGTCGATGGGACGCATGAGCGACGCGGGCGCCGCCATCAAGGGCACGATGAACGCATTTCCCGTGGACACGCAGGCCGCCCAGGCCGCCGTGCAGATTTTCGGGTTGGCGGGCAGGTGGTCGGACATGCAATCCGCCGCCCAGGCCTGGAAGCGCCGGGCCGGCAACGATTCCCCCGCCGCCGACATCGCCATCGCCAGCGCGATGGTGCACCAGCAGCAGTTTGACGCCGCCCTCTCCCAGCTTGAGCCTGCCCTGGCGTCGGCCAAAGCGCGGCCCGATCAAAACGTCGATCTGCTCACGGTTTATTGCGTCGCCGCTGTAAACGCCGGCCGCATGTCCGCCGCCGATGAATTGCTTTGGCCATTGACGGCGCAGTCGAGCCAGTGGCGTATCCGCTGGATGCAAGTTGGCGTTGAAATCCCCGATGCCATGTCCGCCTCGGGTTGGATCGGCCGCGTTGCCGCCCGCATTCCCGCCGGCGCCGCCGGCGAGCGCGTGGCGCTGGCCGAGACGTACAGCCGTCTCAACGACCGCTGGCACGATGCCGATCTCGCCCAGAAAGCCGCCGAGCTGTTCGCCCGGATCGCCAGTGATCCCAAGGCGCCCGCCACCGCGCTTCTCTCGGCGGGCTTCAACGCCGAGCGCGCCAACGATCTGCCCAGGGCCGAGGCCCTCTACCGCAAGGCCCTGGCGCGGGATGCCAAGCTCTGGCCCGCGCAAAATAACCTGGCGATGCTGATCGAGCGCAAGGGCGGCGACATGAAGGAAGCCGCCGCCTTCGCAAGGGCCGCCGTCGCGTCCGAGCCCCGGCAAGCCACGCTCCAGGACACCCTCGCCCAGATCGAGAACCGCGCCGGCGACGCGAAAGCCGCCGCCGCCGCCGAGCAACTCGCCACGCAGCTCGATCCCGACAACGTGAAATGGCGTATCCGCCTCGCCGGGTTCCTCCTCGCCGGCGGCAACCCCGCCGCCGCCAGGCAAGCCGTCGAAGCCCTGCAGTCCCGAGGCTTGGATCCGCGAAAGCTCCCCGTCCCCGAACGAGCGGGAATGCAGGAAGAACTTAAATCCCTCCAGGAGAAACTGGGAATCCAGGCCGTCTAGCCGCGGAGAAAGAACAATTAACCAGGAAGACACAAAGTCACGCAGAGCGGGCGACTCGCAGCCCAAAGAAAGAGGGAAACCACGAATGGACACTACTACGTCAAGGCGCAAAAAGCCCGCTGAAGCCAGCATCCCATCCCTTCCGCAAAGCGCGATCAATCGCGGCAAGGTCATTGCAGCGCGGTACCAGATCAAGCTGTGGCGGCAAGATGGCGAATGGTACGGCGAGGGTATTGAGGAGCCCGGAGCGATGGGCGACGGGCGCACCATCGCCCAGTGCGTCCGCAATGTGCGCTACGCGCTGGCCCTGGCCGTCGCGTCTCACATTGTTTACCACGAGCCCATCACCACGCCGCTTGTGGACCAGGAACGCCGCCGACGCAAGGCCGGATGAACTCAGAGCAAACTTAGGACGGCCCCGTTAATCCCGGCCGTGCGACCCACAGCGTCGAATGGAAAATCCGAAATCCGAAGCACGAAATCCGAAACAAGCACAAAATTCAAAGAAGCAATTTCAAAAAAGAGGAAGGAGGGGTCTCTGGCGCCCTCTGAAATTTCCGCATTTCTTCCTTTGGATTTCATTCGGGTTTCGGAATTCGGATTTCAGAATTCCCCCGATTTCATTCGGATTTCGCCATTCGGATTTCGGAATTCCCCCGATCAAATCGGAATGCCCGAATGCCCGAATGCCCGAATGCCGAAACAAGCTCAAAATTCAAAAAACGAAATTTCAAAAAAACAGGATACCCCTCCGCCGTTTTGAATTTTCAGTATTTCCGCCTTTGGATTTCATTCGGGTATTCGGAATTCGGATTTCTGAATTCCCCCCCGGATTTCGGATTTTGAGCCTCAATTCGGCGTCCGGCCCGTTCAATCACGGCCACGCGACCCACATAACCATTGGAGGTGAATGAACTTAGGTCGTCCCGCCCGCGGCGGCCCTAAAAACAAAAGAATTCTGGAATTTTGTCCTTGCAACCCAGCCAAAACCTGCTATCCTGTCCGATAAGTCGTGTGTGGGCCAACGGCGCGGCTTTCCGGGATCGCCAATTTGGGTGGATCAGTTTTCCGGGGTTGGGGTTTGGCTTTTTTGGGGTGTGCTTCAGGGGCACGAAACGCCTGTTCGGGGTTTCTCCTGTCACGCCTGTCGTTCTGTGAGGGACGGAGATGTTCTCCGCATCCCCAGGGATTTTCCAGGTTTCCCGTGGCACTGCCACGGAAGGAGAAACATCATGTTGAAGAGTTTGTTCAAACGACTCGCCGCACCGGCGCTCGCTTGTGCCCTGTGCAGTTTAGGATCGGCTGCGGCGAATGCCGACACCGTATCCTACTACGTCCAAGGCGTGTTTGCCACCGGTACGCATTCGGGGGGCACCGAAACAGTGGTCAATACGCCAGCGGTGTCCACGATCAATTTCAGCAGTGGCTCGAGTTCAGATACCTTAAGCTTTGCGCGGCAATCGTTCACCTATACTGGGAACGGCCCGGTTAATCCTTTCGTTGCCGATGGAACGCCTTACGCCGCACAATTCGGCGGCTTTACTGAAGCCGACAATGCATCCATCACCGTCGGCAACGGGACGGGGACGTTTGCAGGTGCGGTCGGTTTCACATTGAATTTGTACCAAACCGCACCAAGTGCGTCACCAAACAACGGACAATTCATTGGCTCGATTGAGGGTACTTTGCGAAAAAGCCCCACCGCAGGATCGCTCGTGGTCAGCTTCAATACTCCCCTGACAATTACGATTCCGAACAGTGCTGGCGGATTTTTTCCTCCTAATGTGACTTACGAAATCGCAAGCCCAAGCGCTACTCTTTCGACCAGCCCCGCGAGTCCTACGAATCCTAACTTCGAGATGCGCGGAAGCATCACTGGGACTCCTGCTTCCGCCCCCCTCCCCGCGACGGCGAGCATGGGCTTGGCCCTGTTCGGCGGACTCGGACTGCTCGGCGGCCTCAACGCCCTCCGTCGGCGTCGCCTGGCCTAATGCCCTTCGACGGGCTCAGGGCAGGCCCGCCGCATTAGCCTCGTGAGATTTTGTTCCGGCTCACGGCAGGGCCGACCTCCTATGTACGAGGCCGGCCCTGCTTGCTAGCCGGAGGGGCATTAAGTGACTTTGGGGACGCCTTGGCGAATGCGCAAATCTCGTCGCCAACCTGTCGACTGGCGGCGTCAGACAAATGATGTCCGCTCGATTTGAGTCTTATCTTTCCAATTTAGTAATCGTCCGGCCAGGTGTTTGCTGGCCAATGTGAGGGAATATGTCAGCTAGAAAATGGTTGTGTGGGACGGGTGTCGCGTTGTCCTGCTTTTTCGCATCGACGGCACTGGCCGACACGGTGGATCTTGGCGCGACCGCCGTGGATGGCACATTCAATAAGAATACCGGGGAACTGAAACTGCAGTCAGAGGGCGGCAGCAATTTTTCGATCTCTGAGGGTTCAAGCTTTTCCAGCGGCTACACCGGGACTTTCAACCTTGATGCGCAGTTGGTGTTTGATTCTACTTTGTCGCAATGGGACTTGACAAGCTTGAATTCCGCATTGGTATTCGGGTCCAGTGGCGCGGCGACAAACCTAAGTGTGTCCACATCCTCGCCGATGTCTGGAACATTGACCATCGATCCCATGTTTGATTTTACATTTTCCGATTTCAGCTTGAACGGAAATCCGCTGCCGGGTGGACTTGAGGTATTCGGGCCGTTCGATGCGTCCGCTCCCAGTGGTGGGATCGTTACGATTACCGGCGGCAACGTCGATGCGCTTTATTCCACCGCCGCTCCGCTTCCCACGTCATGGTTGGGTGCCGGTGCGTTGCTGGCGCTGCTTGGCGCGGGTCGTTTTTATCGCCATCCCATGTTCTGTGCTCGCTAATTGCGTAGGTCTGACTCCGTTCAAATGCAAGCGAAGGGGTCGCACATAACCAATAGCGGCCGATGGCGCGAACAATTCGCGCCATATGGCGTATCGCGGGTTATCGCGGTAAGACGGCGTAACACGCGCAAGGGCTATTAGTTCTCGGTTTAATTCGGGCTCGTTTAAGTCTTCCCGCAATGGGAGGATTTCGGGGATTCCTCGTTCACAGTTCGCGAAGAAGAAAGGTTTGGGGTCAAGATGCGGATATTTAAAGCACGGGGCAATCGTAAACGAGCATGCGTTCAGCGTGCGGCGGCAAGCGCGGCCGGGTGCGTTTATGAAACTCTTGAGCGACGGCAATTACTTTCGGGGTCGGCCGACCACCTGCTTGGGGTCAACCTGTTCGGCTCATACCCGGAAATACAGTCGCAGCGCCCCGGAAGCATCATGTATTCGGCGAATTCGCCGTCTCCATCCCTCCTCTCAATAATATCCACCGACCTGACGTTCACCCAGTCGAACGGCGTTTCTGACAATATTACGGCGGGCGCGGGTGGTTTGCCATCGCAACAGTCTCAATTGCAAATTTACATAAACCCGGCAACGGGCAAGACGACTGGCGGAGCGGGCGCTCCCGGGGCCGATCTCGTTGTGAACGGCACACTACAGATCAAGAATCCCGCTAATCCGTCCGACCCCACTCCGTACGAAACGTATACGGGTACTCTGCTTACCGGAACCATCGTTGACAATGGGTACTATTTCAATAACGGATCGCCAAGCGGCTCGTTCGATTTCACCCTGAGCGCGACGGGAGGCACTCTGGTAACCGGCGGACAGGTCACTACTCCCAATACGCCGGACATCCATTTCTTTACGGGAGGCCAACTCGTCGGGATGACCGCTTTTTCGCCTTTCAAGGTCAATTCCACAACTCTCACCGCTCCAACCAGCTTCGGTACCGGTTTCACATACAACTTTCCGAAGGTCAACATTGCCCCAATTTTGCCTCCCGATGTGACCGTATCGAAGGTTGCGGATGCTCCTGTGGTAAATGCCGGCGATACCGCTGGTTTCACGGTAACGGTCTCCAACATCGGGCAGGAGCGCGCGACGGGTATTTCGTTCAGCGACCCATTGCCCGGAGGCGCGGGAAACGACACGAATTGGCAACTAGCCTCGCAAACCACCCCCGGCGCGTTCAGCATTTCAGGTGTGCCGGGCAGCCAGTTTCTAGACTACACGCCGACCGCAGTCGACGGATACGGCCCCTATCTCGAAAGCGCTGCCAGCGACAGCGTTCACATCACCTCGTTGACTACACCGGCGGATGCGCCGCCATCAGCGAGTTTCACCGGAGCGCTGCCGAATACCGCCGCCGTGAGTGCGGCAAACGAGCCACCTGCCTTACAAAATCAGACGGCTTCGGCGACAGTGACCGTCTTGGCCCCGGACCTCGACGTTCTAAAGACGGCCGATCAAACGCCCATCCATGTTGGGGATAGCGCCGGCTTTACCGTGAAGTTATTTAATGAAGGCGCGGGTTTGGCGAATAACATCACATTGAATGACCCGCTCCCTGGAGGAGACATCAACTGGTCGATCGCGAGCGGCGATACAGCCGATTTTCAGATTACGGGCGCCGCCGGCAGCCAAATCCTGAGCCTCGCCCCAGGATTGACATCATTGCCTGCCGGCCAGACCTTGAGCGTTGATATAAAGGGAACGACGCAACTGTCCGACGCAGGCTCACTCGTCAACACGGCGACGGTCAACGCCGGAAATGAAACGCCCCCAGAACAAAATGACCATTCGACCGCGACCATAATCGTACTAGCCAATCCCACCATCGCCACCACCCCCGGTCCCGGCGCCTCCGTCGTCGTCGGCAGCGGGAGCCCCCTCACCGACTCGGCAACCCTCACCGGCGGCTCAAGCCCCACCGGCACAATCACCTTCAATCTCTACGCCCCAACCGACACCGGCTACGCCTCGCCGGTCTATACCGATGTGGTCCCGGTGACGGCAGGGACCGTAACCTACTCCACCGGCGCCGGCACCATCACCGGCAGCAACCTGCCGACCGTCGCCGGGAATTATCAGTGGATCGCCAACTACAGCGGCGACGCCAACAACACGCCGGCTTCCGGGAAGGGCGGCGATGAGCCGGATCAGGTGACGCAGGCGCAGCCGATCATCGTGACCACGCCCAGCGCGACGAATATCACGCTCGATGCCACCGGCGCGCCGGTGCTCACCGACACCGCCGTGCTCAGCCTCGGCGACAACCCGACCGGCACGGTCACATTCACGTTATCCAACGGCAGCAATGTGCTGCAGACGGATACGGAATCCGTTAGCGCGGGCAGTTCGACCAGTAAACCCTATACACTGCCCATGTCCGGCGCCGTGATCGGCACTTACCAGTGGAATGCGACCTATAATGGCGATTCCAACAATAACCCCGTCAGCGAAAATGGGAATGCGTTGGAGCAAACCGCCGTCAACCCGGCGCTTCCCGCGATTGCGACGAAAGCGACCGAAGTCGGCGGCAACGTGGTCGGCGTCTCCACCCTCACCGACGCCGCCACCCTCAGCGGCGGATACAATCCCCAGGGCTCAATCACCTTTGTATTGACCCCGCCCACCGGTCCCGCAATCACCGAAGCATCGGTTCCCGTCAACGGCAACAACACCTATTACGCGCCTACGCCAGTCCTGGCCACGCAGGTCGGCACCTACACCTGGAAGGCAACTTACAACACCGCCGACGGCAACAACATCAGCCCGATCAGCGACACCGGCGCCAATGAGTTGCTGACGACCACCAAGGCCGGCCCATCGATCGCCACCACCCCCGGCACTTCCGTCGTCGTCGGCAGCGGCAACCCCCTCACCGACCAAGCCACCCTTTCCGCCGGGTACAATCCCACCGGCTCGATTACCTTCAATCTCTACGCCCCAACCGACACCGGTTATGCCTCGCCGGTCTATACCGATGTGGTCCCGGTGACGGCAGGGACCGTAACCTACTCCACCGGCGCCGGCACCATCACCGGCAGCAACCTGCCGACCGTCGCCGGGAATTATCAGTGGATCGCCAGCTACAGCGGCGACGCCAACAACACGCCGGCTTCCGGGAAGGGCGGCGATGAGCCGGATCAGGTGACGCAGGCGCAGCCGATCATCGTGACCGCGCCCAGCGCGACGAATATCACGCTCGATGCCACCGGCGCGCCGGTGCTCACCGACACCGCGACGCTCAGCCTCGGCGACAACCCGACCGGCACGGTCACATTCACGTTATCCAACGGCAGCAATGTGCTGCAGACGGATACGGAATCCGTTAGCGCGGGCAGTTCGACCAGTAAACCCTATACACTGCCC
>Ga0209483_1000902_pt1 | contig 24040 bp, 22 predicted proteins | sample NGEPerA_FD_184508 | JGI IMG/M metagenome (GOLD analysis project Ga0209483, IMG submission 184508) | Arctic peat soil microbial communities from the Barrow Environmental Observatory site, Barrow, Alaska, USA - NGEE PermafrostL2-A... | ecosystem: Environmental > Terrestrial > Soil > Wetlands >... | reverse complement strand
TAGTAATTTTCCGCGCACATCTGGATCGGCGTTGGCAATAAACTGCGGCAAGAAGGTGATAAAGAATATCACCACCTTGGGGTTGGTGAGGTTCACCATCACACCCAGAAGAAAACTTTTCAATACCGATGTTGAACTCGCCCCTTGGGCTTTCACATTAAGCGATGAACCATGGCGGATGGCATCAACGGCCAGCCACAGCAAATATCCAGCGCCGAAGATCTTGAGCAATAAAAAGCCTGTCGCCGAGGCGCTGATCAATGCTGACACACCAAAGGCCACCAGAAAGGTATGCACCACGCAGCCCATGTTAGAGCCGATGGCAGATGCGATGCCTGCGCGTCTGCCGGATGAAACGGTGCGTGATAAAAACAGGCTCATATCGGGGCCCGGCGTGGCAAACAGCAAAATGCTGGCGCCAGTATAGGCCAGAAACACGGGCAGGGAGGGCAGGAAATTCATGGCACTTGCTTTCGTAATCTCAAGCCGCTATCTCGCGCAGCACTGCGGGATTAGCTCAGTTGGTAGAGCGCTTCGTTTACACCGAAGATGTCGGGAGTTCGAGTCTCTCATCCCGCACCATTCCACCCATCACACAATCGCGTTCGGCGTCTGATCAATCTTTGGCAGAGGCTTGCCCTCAATCACGGCTTCCAGCGCGCGCAGGCGCTTGAAAATGGAAATCAGCGAAATGATCGTTGGCCAAGAGTTGATCAAGAACTGGAATGAGCTGCGCACTTGATCGAACGAATTCTGCACCTGCTGCATTGGCCCAAGCGTAATCTTCTGGGCCACCAAGGTTGGAATAAGCACAAGGATCGGGAAGATATTGTCGGTTTGCAGATAAAGAATGCGGCCCAGATTGAAATAGAGATAGTGGAAATACAGTGTGAAATAATTGATGCGCACATTGCGGAAAAACTCCGCCAAGGTTTCAGGCTCAGCGCGCGCCGGATTATCTTCGCCAAACACCAGCTCTTTGCGGTAAGCCGCCTCAACGCGTTGGTTCTTGAATTCAAGCCCCGGCAATTTGATGCCGATGATTGATAGGAATCCGGTCCCAAACAGCGCCCAAAGAATAGCTGCGGTGACCAGTGGATAAGGCACAACACCAATAATAGGCAATTCTTGCACGTAATGTTCCAGCGCGTGCAACACCGGCAAAAAGGCAATCAACGTCATGAAGGCATCAAGGAAACTGGTGCCAAGCCCCTCCATGGTTGAAGCAAAGCGCATGGTGTCGTCTTGCACACGCTGTGATGCGCCCTCGACATCGCGAATGGTTTGCCAATGCGAGGTATAATATCCATTCATGGCGGTGCGCCAACGAAAATTATAGTGGCTGACAAAAAAGCGGGTGAGCGTTCCAACCACCACGGCGACGACGGCAATGCCCATGAATACCAAAAGAGAGACGATATATTCTGAAGCAGGTGTCGGGCGCGTTTGGGCAACCGAGGCCTGAACCAAATCATAAAAGGGGCCATACCACGCATTGATGGCAACGCTGACTTGCACCTGAAAATAAGTGACAAAAATGATGAGGGCAGAACCCCACATTGACCAGTTGAACCACGGATGTGGCGAGATTCGACGCCAAGCCAAGCCAAAAATCACAACGACAAGCGCAAAATAAATATAAAACCAAATGAATGGTGTCGACCAGAAGCTTTGAATGCCGATTACGGGTGGCGCATCAGCCGCCGGATTAGGTAAGCCCAAATGCGCACCAAAATCCCTAAAGAAAAAGAACCAGGCCAAAACTGCGATCAATCCCCACACAGCAGCGGATGTGAAAAACGCGCGAGGGGTCGGGAAGAATGATGTGAACATAAATGGCCTTGTTGAAAGAGCGTTTGTGAAACTCTAGTTGGAATGCACAGTAATCATGTCTAGTTTGTGGTGATTTGAAAAGCCCCCTAACGCATGTCTCATGAACTTCCTGCAACTATTCGCCGACTGTTGGAACATTGGCTTGTCGCCAATGGTGCGGGCAACCGTGGCGAGGCGCGGGCCCTGACCGCGTCCTATAAGCAGGGTGACAATTCCGCCGCCGTTTCGTTGAACGCCTATCTCACCACAAGAATGCCAGCCACTTTTGCCGCCGTGTCTGCGGTTTTGGATCATGTGAGCCAAGTCGCCACAAGTTTTACGCCCAAGACGCTGTTGGATATCGGCGCTGGCCCCGGCACCGCCAGCATGGCTGCGCAAATCCTCTGGCCCAGCCTGAAATTGATCACCATGATTGAGACTGATAAAAGATTTGCGGAACTGGCCAAGCATCTCTCACCAGAAGCTGAAGTTGTGCAGCAATCTTTGCAAAACTTAAACCGCAAAGCCGATGTGGTGATCGCAGCATACGTTTTTGCAGAATTGCCTGAACGTGAGGCCGCTGCAACGTCTTTGAAACTATGGGCGCAAACCACTGAGTTGCTCATCATTGTTGAGCCGGGAACCCCAAAAGGCTTTGCCCGCATCCGCGCTGCCAGAGAGACACTGATTAAATCAGGTGCGCATCTCGTCGGCCCCTGTACCCATGCTAACACCTGCCCGATGATGGGCACTGACTGGTGCCATTTTAAAACCCGCCTGCCGCGCAGCCGCGCCCATATGCAGGCCAAATCCGCCAAGGTTCCCTTTGAGGATGAAAGCTTCTCATGGCTGGCGGTTTCGCGCCATGCATACGAAGTGCCCAAATTCCGTATCATCGCACCACCAATCGTAAACAAGGTCGCAGCCACATTCAAAACTTGTGGGGCCGCGGGTCTATCGCAAAGCGTAATTGCATCACGAGATAAGCCCGCATACAAACTGGCACGTAATATGAGATGGGGAGATGGGCTTGATGTTTGATCTGAGTGGGCTGCGCGAACAAGCCTTGCGACTTTTGCAAACACTGCTTGGCTGGCTGCAAAGCCCGCAATTTTACGTCGAAGTGATTGCCATTCTTCTTGCATGGATCTTAGCGCGTATTCTGGCCCAGCAAATTTTGGCGCGGGTTTGGTTGTTCAACACTTCACCCAATGAAGGGCGGCTATTGCAGGCACGCGCGCTTCTCTATTCGTGCCGCGATTTATTACAGCCACTTCTGGTTTTTATTCTGCTGGCTATCGCCATTAAAATCTGTGAAAGTTTTTTTGCTTCATCTTGGTTGGTTCGTTTGGCGCAAAGTGCCGCCGTCATTTCGCTCCTCTATGCGGCTATCAACCGCTTCCTCAAACACCCACTGATCAATGCAGGTGCCCGCTGGGTCGGCATTCCCGTGGCAGCACTTTTCGTGTTTGGCTTTATGCCGCAAGTTATCGATTTCTTAGATGGAGCAGCCTTCGAAGCTGGCAACGTGCGAATTTCACTTTTGGCTTTGGTGAAAGCGGCTTTCTTCGGCGGCTTTTTGCTATGGACTGGCCGTGTGGCTTCCACGTCCGGCCAACGTGTGATCAGGCAGCAGGATTCACTTGATGTGCAAACCCGCGAACTTGCCGCCAAAGCTTTTGATTTGGCGGTTATCACCATTGCCGTCCTTCTTCTGCTGAACTTGCTGGGCATGGATCTGAGAGTGCTGGCTGTAGTGGGTGGCGCCATAGGCGTTGGCTTAGGATTTGGCTTACAACAAATCGCCGCCAACTTTATTTCCGGCATTATCATATTGCTGGAGCACAGTTTAAAGCTGGGTGACTATATCGAATTAGAAGACGGAAAATCCGGCAAGCTGCGTGCGCTCAACATGCGCTCATCCACTTTGGAAACCTTTGATGGCAAAGAAATCATGGTGCCCAATGAAAAATTCATTACCACAAAGGTGACGAATTGGACGCACCATGATCCGCGACAACGTTATGATGTGCCCTTTGCTGTTACTTTCGAGTCTGATCCGCGCAAAGTGCAGGCGCTTGTCGTAAAAGCCTTGGGCAAATGTGAAAGCGTGTTGCAAAAACCACTTCCACCGATTTGTGAAGTGAGGGGCTTCGGCGATTCTGGCATCAACATGGTGGCCAAGTTTTGGGTGCACGGATTGGATGAAGGCAAGAATAGTTTTACATCAGATGTTGCCACTGCCATATGGGTGGCACTCAACGCTGCGGGCATTAAATTTGCGCGGCAAAAAACGGAATCTGGACCGAGCCACAAGAGTGCAGGTGAGGCTTCCAAATCCGCAACCGCAAGGGACGATGATTAATGCGTAAATTGATTTCATCAGGCTCAAAATTTGAGGCGGACATGGCCTATTCCCGCGCTGTGGTGGATGGCGATTGGTGCTTTGTGTCTGGCACCACCGGTTTTGATTATGCGGACATGACGATCTCTGATGATGTCGCCTTGCAAGCCGATCAGTGTTTTAAAAATATCGAGAAAGCGCTGCACGAGGCAGGCTTCGCATTGCATGACATTGTTCGTATTCATTACATCTTGCCTGATGCAAATGACTTCAAACCATGCTTCCCTGCAATGAAAAAATATCTCGGCGATGTGCGCCCCGCTGCAACGATGATTGTGGCTGGATTGGTAGATGAGCGTATGAAAATAGAAATTGAAGTAACTGCTAAGATGCGTTCATGAAGCAGCGGCATATTGCTTTGGCAGTATTGATTGCGGCCATTTGGGGTTTCAACTTCGTGGTCATTAAGGTTGGCGTTGCTGCCATACCGCCCTTCATGCTGCTGGCGTTGCGCTTTTTCTTTGCGGCGGTTCCAGCAATCTTTTTCATCGCTAGGCCAAAGGTGAGTATCACCTACCTGGCAGCCTATGGCTTGATGTTGGCACTGGGCCAATTCGGCTTCATGTTCATGGCTGTAAAGATGGGCCTTCCAGTTGGTCTCACATCCTTGGTGTTGCAACTCCAAGCCTTCTTCACCATGTTTTTTGCTTGGCTGGTTTTTGCAGATATGCCCAAATGGTTCCAGATCGTCGGTGCGATAATTGCTTTTGCGGGGATTGCGTTGATCGCAGCGGTGCGCTGGTCAGGCACGGAGTTTTTGCCACTGATGCTGTGTGTTATTGCGGCGGCTGGGTGGGGTGCATCTAATATCATTGCAAAGGCGGCCAAGCCACAAAACGCTTTATCCTTCACAGTGTGGTCAAGCCTGTGGTCGCCCCTGCCGTTGTTGGCTTTGTCTTGGATGTTTGAAGATCACGCCCAAACCGCAACTGCCTTGGCCCACCCAACAGTGATTGCCATCATCGCGGTTATCTATCTTGCCACTCTGTCCACCATATTCGGATATGGTGCGTGGAATTTCTTGCTGACCAAATATAGTGCCGGAACCGTCGCACCCTTCTCACTGCTCGTGCCGATCTTCGGAATTCTATCAGGCGTATTGGTTTTGGGCGAAAGCTTTGACAAGTTTGAAATTGCGGGTGCGCTTTTGGTTATTGCGGGCTTGATCTTTAGTAATTTTGGCGGCGCTTTGCTCACTCAGCCGCACCAAAAGAAAATGGCGGAGCCTGAAGGCCCCGCCAAATGATGGATTTCTCATATTGACTATACTGGTGCTTCTTACGGTCACCAGATCGGCAGCACTGATGTGCTTGCTCAATTCCTCCCTAAACTTGGGGTTTCGACCCAAGTTCATGCCACTTTTCTGACATAATCTCGCATGGCTGCCAAGCATTAAATTACGGTGGCTTGCCTTGACAAGTTAAAGCCTTAAAAGACGGCCACATTCTAAGAAACAGAGATTCTAAATGCGCCTTTCCCAATATTTTATGCCGATCCTGAGAGATGACCCGAAGGAAGCCGAGATTGCTTCGCACAAACTCATGCTGCGTGCTGGCCTAGTGCGCCAAGAGGCGGCGGGCAGCTATTCGTGGCTGCCTATGGGCTTTCGCGTTTTGAAAAAGATCGAACAAATTGTGCGCGAAGAGCAGGACCGAGCAGGGGCCATCGAAGTCTTGATGCCCACTTTGCAATCAGCTGATCTGTGGCGAAAATCCGGTCGCTATGACGCTTACGGCAAAGAAATGCTGCGCATTAAAGATCGTCAAGACCGTGATTTGCTATACGGCCCCACCAATGAGGAAATGATCACCGATATTTTCCGCTCAGGGGTTCAGTCCTACAAAGATGTGCCGCGCAATCTTTATCACATTCAATGGAAGTTCCGCGATGAAGTGCGTCCGCGTTATGGCGTGTTGCGTGGACGCGAATTCCTGATGAAGGATGCTTATTCTTTTGATCTGACGCGTGAAGCTGGCCAGCATTCTTACAACAAAATGTTTGTGAGCTATTTGCGCACCTTTGCCCGCATGGGGTTGCAAGCCGTTCCCATGCGCGCTGAAACCGGCCCTATCGGCGGCAAAGACAGCCATGAATTCTTGATCCTCGCCCCAACCGGTGAATCAGAAGTGTTCTTCGATAGCCGCTTCCAAGACATGGATTGGAAGAACTTTGAGATTGATTATGATGATGTGAGCGAAGTGGCCAAGGTGGTGGATAAATTCACCAGCATGTATGCCGCCACATCCGAGATGCATGATGCTGAAGATTATGAAACTCGCGTGCCGCAGGCTAACCGCGTCACTGGCCGCGGCATTGAAGTGGGCCACATCTTTTTCTTCGGCGATAAATATTCGCTGCCGATGGGTTGTGAAGTGCAAGGCCAAGATGGCAAAAAGGTAACGCTGCAATCCGGCTCTTACGGCATTGGCGTATCGCGTCTGGTGGGCGGCATCATCGAAGCCAGTCATGACAAAGATGGTATCATCTGGCCTGAGGCAGTGGCACCATTCAAAGTCGGCCTCATCAATATCAAATCAGGTGATGCGGAAGCTGATGCAGCGGCAGATAAAATCTATAAGGGCCTCAGCGCCAAAGGCGTTGAGGTTTTGTATGATGATCGTAGCCAACCCGGAGGTGCCAAATTCGCCACCATGGATTTGATTGGCCTGCCTTGGCAGGTGATCATCGGCCCGCGCGGTTTGAAAGACGGCATTGCCGAAATCAAAAACCGCAAAACTGGTGCGCGTGAGAACGTCGCGCTGGATAAGGTTGTGGAGAAATTCTCGCGGTGAACAAAACCCGCCCCTTCGCTGGCTTTGAAACCATGCTGGCGCTGCGCTATTTGCGTGCGCGGCGCAAATCCGGTTTTATTTCGGTGATCTCGCTGTTTTCATTTCTCGGCATTATGCTGGGGGTGACAACGCTGATTGTGGTGATGTCGGTCTTCAACGGCTTCCACGAGGAGTTACTTGGCAAAATTCTCGGCTTCTCTGGCCATGCCACCATTTACCGCGCTGATCAAAATCCATTTGAAAATTATCAAGACATGGCCGTCAAAGTCAGCGCTGTAGCAGGCGTTAAAACTGTCATCGCTTTAAATGAGCAGCAGGTGATGGTGTCATCACTTAAAAATGCCACCGGCGCTTTGGTGCGCGGCATCAGTGCAGCGGATTTGTCCAAGCTGCCTGATATCAACAACAAAGATTTGCAAACCGCGCTTGCGGCACCACCCAACATCGACAAACCGGCGGATCTCAAAGCATTTGATCAGTCAAACGGCGTGATTGTCGGCGCTGGCCTTGCACAAAAACATCAATTGGTTCTGGGTTCAACCGTTTCGCTGATCTCACCCAACGGGCCAGATAGCCCCATTGGCAATGTGCCCCACAGCAGAGAATATCAAGTGGTTGGCATCTTCAAGGCGGGCATGTCTGAATATGATGACAATGTGCTTTATATGCCAATGGCCGAAGCGCAGGATTTTTTCGGCACAGGCAACACTGTCACAAGTTTAGAAGTTATGGTGAATGATCCGGACGAAGTGCAAGGGCAGGTTGCGGCCATGTTGAACGCCAGCGGCAGCGACATGCTGGTGCAAACCTGGCAGGCCCGCAACGTGGCCTTTTTCAATGCGCTGGCGGTGGAGCGCAATGTCGTCACTATGGTTTTATCTCTGGTGGTGATGGTGGCGGCTCTTAACATCATCTCAGGCCTATATATGTTGGTGAAAGACAAAAGCTCTAACATTGCAATTCTGCGCACGATGGGTGCCACAAGAGGCTCCATCTTGCGCGTGTTCTTTTTAACCGGTGCTGCCATTGGCACCTTGGGCACATTGGCCGGCCTTGTGTTGGGCGTGTTGATTTGTTGGAATGCTGAAAACATTCGCAGGGGCATTCAGTGGCTTTCGGGGGTTGATCCTTTCAACGCACAATTTTATTACCTCGCTCAACTGCCCGCCAAAATCTCTTATCCACAAACTCTCGGCGTTGTGGGTTTTGCCCTGCTGATCTCATATCTCGCCACTATCTATCCGGCATGGAAGGCAGCACGCCTCGACCCTGTAGAGGCTTTGCGTTACGAATGATATTGAAGCCCGCATTAGAATTGCGCAACATCACTCGCGTTTATGGCGCGGGCGAACAACGCTTGGAGATTTTCAAAAACCTCTCACTCACGGTGCGGCCCGGAGAAATCGTGGCGCTGACTGGCCAATCGGGTTCGGGCAAATCATCACTGCTGCATATTGCGGGCCTGTTGGAAAAGCCAACGGCGGGGCAGGTGTTGATCGCGGGACAAGACTGCACCCAGATGGACGATAAAACCAAAACTGCGGTGCGCCGCGTAGGGATTGGCTTTGTCTATCAATTCCATCATCTGTTGCCGGAATTCAGCGCATTGGAAAATGTGATGATGCCGCAACTTATCAATGGGGCATCGAAAAAAGTGGCGAGCATACGCGCCACAGAATTACTCAAGCGCATGGGCCTGGCACAACGTTTGGGGCACAGGCCGGGCGAAATGTCTGGTGGCGAACAACAACGCGTGGCCATTGCCAGGGCTATCGCCAATCGCCCGCTTTTGCTGTTGGCTGATGAACCCACCGGCAATCTTGATCCACCAACGGGTGAAATGGTGCACCAAGAATTCGTGCGTCTATTGGCTGAAGAGGGGCTTGGCGCCTTGATAGCCACGCATAATCTGGATTTTGCCGCGCGCATGTCAAGGCAGGTGAGCCTTGCAAATGGCGCATTGGCCGCGGTTTAGCGAAAAAATTCTAGTGCCAACCCGCGAACAAGGCTTTTGACTCAGTCGACCAAAGGCTATGTTCAGATTATGGCTATCCCCACATTCATTCACCTGCGCGTCCATTCGGCTTATTCCCTATCGGAAGGTGCGTTGCAGATTAAAAAGCTGGTGGACCTCGCCAAAGACGCCAAGATGCCAGCGGTTGCTGTTACCGATACAAACAATCTGTTTGGAGCGTTGGAGTTTTCAGAAGCCGCCGTTGAGAAGGGCATACAACCTATCATCGGGCTTGATCTCAAACTTGACGTAAACCCACCCAAAGATGGCGACAACAAATTCCAAAAAGATGCGGGGCTACGCCGCTTTTCTTCCGTGGTTCTCTTAGCCAAGGATGAGCTTGGCTATCATAATCTGATGAAGCTTTCATCCGCAGCCTTTCTTGAGGCCGCGGATAACGCCGAGCCACATGTTTCTTTTGCGCGGCTGAGTGAATTGTCTGGTGGTTTGATTTGCCTCACGGGCGGGCCCGGTGGGCCAATCAATGCAGCCTTGGTGAATGGCCAACGCAGCGCTGCTGCAGAAATCCTCACGCGGCTTCATGCGCTGTTCGCAGACAGGCTCTATATTGAGCTGCAACGTCACGGTACCACCGCCGAGAAGGCAGCAGAACAAGGCCTTATTGATCTGGCCTATGATAAAGCCATTCCATTGGTTGCCACCAATCAATGTTATTTCGCCAAGCCAGATGATTATGGCGCGCATGATGCGTTGATCTGCATCGCTGAAGGCGAAGTGTTGGCCGAACCAAATCGCCGCAGGCTCACGCCGGAACACTATTTTAAAAGCCAACAGGAAATGGCAGCGCTGTTTGCAGATTTTCCTGAAGCGATCGAAAACACGGTTGAGATCGCCCAGCGCTGCTCATATTGGGCGCATGGCAAAAAGCCCATTCTGCCGCGCTTTGCTGAAGGTGATGAAGCCGTTGTCTTGCGCCGTCAGGCCATGGTGGGTTTGGATAAGCGCATCGCGGTAACCGGGCTTGCGCCAAATTTCACGCGTGAAGATTATGACAAGCGGCTGGATTTTGAACTCGGTGTCATCATCAAGATGAACTATCCGGGCTATTTCTTAATCGTTGCTGACTTTATTTCTTGGGCCAAAGATCAGGGCATTCCGGTGGGGCCGGGCCGTGGTTCAGGTGCGGGTTCGCTGGTGGCCTATTCCCTCACAATCACTGACTTAGATCCCTTGCGTTTTGGCCTGCTGTTTGAACGCTTTCTGAATCCAGACCGCGTATCCATGCCCGACTTTGATATAGACTTCTGCCAAGACCGCCGCGATGAAGTCATCAACTATGTGCAAAGCCGTTATGGCAAAGATCGCGTGGCGCAAATCATTACCTTCGGTAAGTTGCAATCACGCATGGTCACACGCGATGTGGGCCGTGTGTTGCAAATGCCTTATGGGCAGGTCGACCGCCTCTCAAAGATGATCCAGGTTAATGCCACCAATCCCATCTCTCTTGAACAGGCCATTGAGATGGAGCCGCGCTTGAGTGAAGAGCGTGAACGTGATCCCAATGTTGCAGCGCTGTTTGATATCGCGCTGAAACTTGAAGGGCTCTACCGCAACGCCTCCACCCACGCGGCGGGCATTGTGATTGCTGATAGGCCGCTGACTGAATTGGTGCCGCTTTACCGCGACCCACGCTCAGGCCTGCCAGCCACACAGTTCAGCATGAAATATGTAGAGAAGGCCGGCTTGGTAAAGTTCGACTTTCTCGGTCTGAAAACGTTGACGGTGATTGAAAAAGCCCAAAAGCTGATCCGCGTCACAGCACCTGATTTTCATACCTCACATATTCCATTGGATGATGTCAAAACTTTTGAAATGTTGGCGCATGGTGACACAGTGGGCGTGTTCCAATTGGAAAGTGCTGGCATGCGAGATGCTGTGCGCGCCATGAAAGCCGATAAGCTGGAAGATTTGATCGCTTTAGTGGCGCTTTATCGTCCGGGTCCGATGGCGCAAATTCCAACTTATTGCGCGCGCAAGCTGGGCAAAGAAAAAGTTGAATATCTTCATCCGGTATTGGAGCCAATTCTCAAAGAAACCTTCGGCGTTATCACCTATCAAGAACAGGTTCAGCAAGCCGCGCGTGATATGGCAGGTTATACTTTGGCGCAGGCTGATTTATTGCGCCGCGCTATGGGCAAGAAGATAAAAAAAGAAATGGATGATCAACGCGCCGTGTTCATGAAGGGTGCGACTGCCAATGGTATTGATAAAGATATCGCCAAGGCCACGTTTGATGCCTGCGCCAAATTCGCTGAATATGGCTTCAACAAATCCCACTCAGCGCCTTACGCGTACATCAGCTATCAAACCGCTTATCTCAAAGCCCATTATCCGGTTGAATTTCTTGCCGCCTCGATGACGCTTGATATGGGCAACACCGATAAGCTGATGCTGTTCAAGCGTGAAGCAGAACGCATGGGCATAAAAGTTTTGCCGCCATCGGTGAACGCAGGCGGAGTTGATTTTGCGGTCAGAGACGGTGCAATTATTTATTCAATGGCGGCGCTCAAAAATGTCGGCGCTGGTGCCATTGCCGAGATGATTGCAACGCGAAGCGAAGGCGGGGCCTTCAAATCACTGGGTGATTTTGCGCGGCGTGTTCCGCCCCATGCGCTCAACCGCCGTGCACTTGAAAGTCTGGTCAAGGCCGGTGCCTTTGATGCGCTTAACGCCAACCGCGCTGTGGTATTAGAAACAGTGGACTCAATTATTGCTATTGCGGGCCGCAACGCCAGCGAGGCCGCCGCCGGACAGAACGATATGTTCGGCAGTGTCAGCGGCGGCAGTGCTGATGAAATCGTCTTGCCGCGCCGTGACGCGTGGCTGCCCATGGAAAAGCTTGGCCATGAATTTGATGCGGTGGGTTTTTATCTCTCGGGCCATCCGCTGGATGAATATGCCAAGGCGCTCAACCGTCTTGGTGTGGAAAGCTATTCCAGCTTCCGCGAAAAAGCTTTGACCAAAGGCGCAACGGCTGCGCGTTTGGCAGGCACGGTTACCATGAAACAAGAGCGCCGCTCCAAACAAGGGAATAAATTTGCTTTTGTCGGTTTTTCGGATCCGTCTGGCCAATTTGAAACGGTGGTATTCTCAGATCAATTGGCAGCAGCGCGCGAATTGCTGGAACCGGGTCGCGCCGTTGTGCTTCGGGTTGAAGCTGATGTTGAAGGCGAGGAAGTCAAACTTCGCCTGCAAAGTGTTGAAGCGCTGGATAAGGCTGCCGCTACCATCACGCAAGGCATTCAAATTTTTATGCGTGATGCTTCTGCCATCGCGGGCATCGCTAAACGCCTGCAAACGGGTGGGCGAAGCCCAGCGCGGGTTACATTAATGTTAGAAGCTGGCCGCGAAGTGGAAATCGGTCTCGGTTCAAAATTCAACATCAATCCGCAGATCAAGGGCGCAGTGCGTGCTATGGACGGTGTGGTTGATGTGCAAGACTTGTGAATCGTCAATCAAACTAATTGCGCAGCTCTTCGTTCACATTGTTGAATTGATGCGCATCCAAAAATTTCACAAATTCAATAGCCACACCATTTTCTAGATAGCGAATAACGCGGCCCTTCATGCGCCCAAGCATAAGAAATGTTCCCAGTCCCGGCATCACCTCAGTTTTAATGGCGGCACTCGCAACCGAGATGTCGATCACCTCGCATGGATAAACCCGACCATCAGGCAACATAATGTGCGATTGTTTTTCAGTTGGCTCAATGCGCAAATAGCGACGCGCACCGATGCCAGTGCCTGAAACGTCACCGAGCAACGTCTTCACGCGTTGCTGCAATCTTTCAAGCCGTGCACCAGTGAGAGAAAAATTGATGGTGAAACCACCTTCTGTAGCTGGGCCAACAGTGGCTTCAATGCGCCCTAAATCACCAATGTAAGCCACAATTGGCACGCCGATGTGTGGCATCTTGGAGCTAAGGAAAGTTGCGCCAGTGATCGACAGGTTGGTCACTTGGCACTCATGTTCAATTTGATCAGGCAGCATAAAACGCGCAGCAATATCCTTTGCGGGTTTCGGTTGATCAATATGCTCAGGTGATAAAGTTTGAGCGGTGAACACGGTGGTGGCTCCTAGCTAACGGCGTCTCGCGGGGATCATCTGCACCTAACGCGAGCAAACGAATATCGATCCATTAAACGTGGGAGTATGTAAAAAGAAGGTTAAGATTTGGTGCCTAAGACGCCAATGTGAAAGCGATTTAACGGTGCAATTCCTCTCAACTTAAGTAAATTTGATCTAGCGCGATAAGCCACCTTGTATGACGCGCAGCCGTGAATTACCTACAGTTTTAACCAACTCAATTGCGGCATCTGCGGGCGTTCCAGCGAGATGTTCGGTCCAGATCAGGCGCGCTGAAAAAAGCTCTATTTGCACTTTGCCCTTCGTCTCTTCAATGCTGTTGCGGGCCAATTCAAATAGACCACAAATGAGCTGCGGCTTGCCTGTGGCCGTGTTCAGAACTGGCAGAATCAATAATTCTGCAACTGTGGCTGATTCATTTTCATCCACCAAACGCATCCGCATCAAGCCAGGTTGCAAGCGTTCCTCGGATATGTTGAGCACCCGCTCAATCACTTGGCTTTCGAATGAATCAAATTGTGCGAGAAGCTGTTGGCCTGTGACATTCTCGCCCAGCATTGCGCAAACTGCGCCACCAGCGAGACGGTATTGCCATTTGCCATCGGCATTACGGTCTAAAATGGCCAAATTGCTGATAACATTGGCTAGGTCGGCAAATTTGATTTCATTGCGATCAGGGCAGGGGCGCTCAGCGCGCAAAGCCTCCCAATGACGAAACAGAGCGCGGCTGCCAGCATGAGAAATATGCGCTGATGCGCTTTCAATTTCGTTGCGATTGTGAACCTGCATAGCCTATCCTTAATTGCTGGGCCAAGCCTTGGTGGCTTGTCCCGATTTGAACCTTGCTGGCCTACGCTGCAGATGGCGTGCCAAGTGGCGGTGGGAGTGGAGAGATGTGTGACAGAGCAATCGAACGTGATTAATTTTCGTAAGTCCAAACCAGCGCCTGCCGTGCAATTGCCGATTATTGTGTGGGTCGTGGTTGGGCTGATCATCGCCATATTCGGTGGCCTGCAACTGGCCGGGCCAACAGCGCAAACCTTCGCAATTTATGATTTTGCGTTCATTCCGGCACGCTTTGGCGCAGCGCCATTTGAACAGGCCATAGGTGCCAAGTGGTGGAGCATGTTGACTTACGGCTTTCTCCACGCCAGTTGGTCTCACGTATTATTAAATTCACTGTGGCTGGCGGTTTTCTCTAAGCCCGTGCAGGCCTATTTTGGCAATCTGCGTTATCTGCTCATTCTCGCCATCGGAATTATTGCAGGCGCCTTGACCACATTGGCGGTTCACTGGGGCGATGCGTTGATTCTCGTTGGCATTTCCGCCGGGGTATCAGCTCTGCTGGCAGCGTCAATTCCGTTGATTTATGGGCGTGGACGTGTGCTGCGGCCGTTAGAGCTGATCAGCAACCGCTCCGCACTTGTCTTCAGTTTGATGTGGCTGGCTTTGACGTTCTTCTCCGGCGCAACAACGTATCTTTCCAACTCATTTGTACCGAACACCCAGATTGCATGGGAAGCCCATCTTGGCGGCTTCTTTGCTGGCCTCATCATATTTTATGTGTTGGAAGCCAAGCGGCCAAAAATTCAAAAACCCACACTGCACTAAGCAGGGCCGAACCCCAGAAACTAACCTTGCTGGACGATCTGTGTTGCACGCAACGCCTTTTTGCGAAAGTCTGCATTGTGTACCGGCAATATAAAACTGGCTGAGTGGGCAAAATGAGATCAGAAGATTATGCGGGCCTTATGCGCCCTTGGTATGGTACCGAAAGCAGCTTCGCACGTGAAATGAACTCTGAACCACCATGCGAAGATGAGGCGCTGGAAGAGTTTGAGTTTTCTCGCCCGCCGCGATCGGAAACTGAATATAAGAATGCGCAGAGCCGTTGCCTCGTAGCAGTTGACCTGCTTCAGGCTTCGCATGAAAGAGAATTGGCCGCAGCCCTGCTTGGGCGTATTCATTGCCTCACCCACAGTTGCTTTGAAGGCTTAATCCTTGATGTGGTGCGCGCTGCAGGATTTGCCAGCACGAGAGCTGATATGGCCCACAAAGTAGGGCGCAGTGGTGATGGTGGCATTGACGGGGTTATTGATCTGGATGATTTCGGCCTTGATGCCATTTACCTGCAAGCCAAACGCCTGCGCCCGGGCGGCGTGGTGGGTGCAGGTGCTGTGCGTGATTTTTTGGGAAGTCTCGAAACGCGCCACGCAAGCAAAGGTGTTTTCGTCACCACCGGTCAGTTCAGCCAACCAGCTATGGATGTGGTGAAAGGCATCTCACGCCGCATCACGTTAGTTGATGGTGAAAGAATGGCTCATTTGATGATCCGCCACGGCATAGGCCTGCGCAAATTGAAAGTGTTTCAATTTCAGGAGATTGATAGCCCATGGTTTCATCATGCAGAGCGTGCCACACAGAAATCCTGTTGAAAACCACTGCCATCTGAGCGCGGCTTAGGCTAAAGCCCGCGTCATGCCACTTCATCTCATCAAGCTCTGTGTGGGCGTTAGCGAAGTTTCGGAAATGTCGGCCTGGAGCAAAATGGCCAAGGGCAATGGCGAAGTTTTGGATCACATCACCAGAGCCTATCCCAAGCGCGAATCCGAGATCATCCCCGATGGCTCCCTCTATTGGGTGATTCGCAGCATGGTTCTGTGCCGCCAACCGATTGAGCGCTTTGAGAAAATAACAAGTATGGACGGCATAGATCGTTGCCGCATCGTGCTTGCCCCAAAAATTATATCCGTGCGGCCGATCCCTCGGCGCGCTTTTCAGGGCTGGCGCTATTTGGAAAGTGAAGATGCACCACCAGACTTAGCCGCGGCTCGCAAAGGCGATGATGCAATGCCCGAAAAATTAAAACGCGAATTAGCCGCCCTCGGGTTGTTGTAAAAATCAAACTGCGATATTGTCGATCAGGCGTGTCTTGTCCAGCCAGGCCGCAGCCAACAAGCGCAAAGGCTCTCCCGTCGATGTCGGCTTGGCCAAAGTTTCAGCGTTGCGGGCTGCCACATAATCCACCTTAAAACCTAATGCGCTGAGTGCTGCTGCGGCATGGGCCTCGCACAGTGCTGGAGTGGCCCTAGCGCGGATCATCGCACCCGCTTCATTCAGCGTGCGGTAAATGGCGGTGGCGACTTGGCGCTCGGCCGCCGACAGATAGACATTGCGCGATGACATGGCCAAGCCGTCTGCTTCACGCGTTGTTGGCACGCCGATAATTTCAATGGGCAAATCTAAATCGCGCGCCATGCGGCTCACCACTTTTAACTGCTGATAATCTTTCTCGCCAAACAACGCAGTGTCTGCCGCTGTTTGCGTGAAGAGCTTCGTTACAACCGTTGCAACGCCGTCAAAGAACTGCGGGCGAAAGGCATCTTCCAATCCAACTTTAGCAGGCCCTTCCATGTGAATTGATGTGGCAAAACCTGCGGGATAAACCGCTTCGGCTGATGGCGCAAAAACCACCGATGTTCCCATACTGGCCAACTTAGCCAGATCACCAGCCTCATCGCGGGGATAGCGGCCCAAATCTTCATGTGCTGCAAATTGTTTGGGGTTGACAAAAATCGTGGCGATCACCCGGTCGGCCGTTTCAAACCCACGCCGAACGAGGTTGAGATGCCCATCGTGAAGTGCGCCCATGGTTGGCACAACGGCAACTTTTAAACCCTCGCTGTGCCACTGCGCCACCTGTTGGCGAAGGCTTGGAACATCACGAAGAAACGACATTTTTTGGTGGGCCATCAGCAGTGCATAGCGCAAAAAAGACAAATTCACGAATTAGAATATCGCTGAAATTAAATCTATTATTTCAAATTAAAAACACGCTGGAGGAGAGTCGAAATCAAAAAATACAACCATATGGATGTAATTTAGGAATCTTTTAACTAATCCGATCTTACAAGAATGCCGTGAGAACACCAATGTCCATATCCAATTCGCAAACTGGCTTGGCTCCTTTCGGCAGCATGGAGCAAGCCACAGATTTCTTATTGCATTCTGCAGCCGAAGCCAAGGTGCTGCATTTGTCTTATTGGTATTTGCAATATCGCGATGGTGCGCCCGATCAGGTGATCTGGTCTGCGACCTATGATCCTGCCTATATGAATTACTACATGTCTATCTTCACGCCTTTAGATGATCCGGTGATCTCGGATGTGATGGATAACAAGTTTGTCGATTGGGCAGAGTGGTATGATGTTGATCATCTCGCGCAAAAAATGAATCTCGTTGCGGAGCGTTTTGGTTTAACTCGCTATGGCATTTCGATGCCATTGCCAGGGCCCGGTGAAGACAAAATCATTTTCTCAGTTTGCGTTGACGGCAACGACACAGATTGGCCACAACAGCGCAACGCTTTGGCTTTGCGTTTTATGCCCTTTGCCAAAGAATTTGATAGCCGCATGCGAAAGCTGGTGGAAGCAGATCAACAAGGGGCCAGCATTTTCAAATTGTCGGCCTAAACCTTTTTGAATCCAATCCCGCGGTCAACGGCGGCACTGCCAAACTTATCGCGGATTTTATCCATCGCTGCTTCGGCCTTGCTGCGTGCGGCGAAGGTGGCATCAAGTGCGGCTTGCGACACAACTGAAGCATCAACTAGCCGCGAAAGACCAATGCCGATGAGACGAAATCGCGCATGCCCACATTCGGCCTTCAATAAAGTCTTGCCGGCCTCAAAAATCTCATGCGCTTGATTTGTACCGTCAGCCACAGACACAGCTCGGGTGCGGCTGGCGAAATCATTGGTCTTGAGTTTCAATGTAATCGTGCAGCCGCAAAGCCCATCTTTCTTGGCGCGGCGCGAAACCCGTTGGCACAGGGGCCATAGTTCTTTTTCCAGCAACTGATAATCCGATAAATCTTCAAAGAAGGTATTTTCCGCGCTGATGCTTTTTGCTTCATCGTGGGTTTCAACCACGCGCAAATCCTCGCCACGACTAAGGTGATAAAGCCTAAAGCCCATGCTGCCAAATTGGCGGGCCAAGTCATCGCGCTCCATCTTTTGTAATTGTCCAATCAAGGTGATGCCACGCCGTTCCAGTTTTTCTTGCATGGCTTTGCCTACGCCCCAAATAGAACCCACGGGGCGGATTGCCAAAAGCTGCAATGTTTCAGCTCTGCCAATCACCGAAAAGCCACGCGGCTTTTGCATGTCAGATGCCAGTTTAGCGAGAAACTTATTATGCGAAAGCCCAACCGAGGCAGTGATGCCAACTTCCTTTTCAATGCGCAAAATCAGACGCGCCAAAACTTGCGCTGGGCTGGCATCGTGCAAACGCTGTGTGCCCGATAGATCAAGAAAGGCCTCGTCGATGGAAACCGGTTGCACCAGCGGCGTCACCTCTTCCATCAACAGGCGTACTTCCTTGGCCGCCTTGGCATATTTGGCCATGTTGGGACGCACAATTAAGGCTTCTGGGCACAAAGCTTTGGCCTTGAACATCGGCATGGCGGATTTAACCCCGCTGATGCGCGCAATGTAACACGCGGTTGAAACCACACCGCGTTCAGCGCCACCCACGATCACGGGCCTGTCACGCAAAGCCGGATTGTCGCGCTTTTCAACTGAGGCATAAAACGCATCACAATCGATATGCGCGATGCTAAGCACATCAAGCTCATCATGGCGCAAAAGCCGTGGGCTGCCGCAAGCACCACAACGTCGTGCCTCAGCTTTGGCTTGCGTCAGGCAATCGCGACAAAAGCCCTTCATGGCGCCGGGTCACCCATTCTGCTTACTCAGCCAGACCGCCGGGCAATTTGCGCCGCGCTGCCAAAACTGCCTCTGGTTTCAACGCGTGGGCAGTTGTGAATTCCAACACCAAGCTTTGGTCTTGCAACACTTGGTCAAGCACCATGGCTTGAAAGCCAGGCTCACCCAAATGAGAGCGAAAATCCTGTGGCCCCAAACCTGAGAGTGCCAAAAACCGTTCAAAGCGCTCTTCGTCCGACGCCAGAAAAGTGATCAGCTCAAATGGCAAATTTTCGGCATCAATCACGGGTGATTGTTTGAGACGGTTCATGCTAGCCAAATTGGGTGGTTTGCCCCATCATGTCAATTCAGTAACCACACAAACCCCACACCCAATCTTCATTAAGGTTTAACCGCCCGTTCCTAAACTCACGTTCAAATAAATGGGTTGCCTGATCCAACCTGGCTCAGGGGCCATTGCAATGCTGGAAGTTTTCCACGAAAACCAAACATGATGGCAGATTTACCGATAACCACCGAGGCTAACGCCAAAACCATTCTCGTTGTTGAGGATAATGAGTTGAACATGAAATTGTTCAACGACTTGTTGGAATCCCATGGCTATCTGGTTGTGCAAACCCGCGATGGCTTGGCAGCACTGGAATTGGCCCGCCAACACAGGCCTGATCTCATCTTGATGGATATCCAATTGCCTGAAGTATCTGGCATCGAAGTTACCAAATGGTTGAAAGAAGATGATGATTTGAAGGCCATTCCTGTCATTGCGGTAACTGCGTTTGCGATGAAAGGTGACGAACAAAAAATCCGTGAGGGCGGCTGTGAAGCGTATATTTCCAAGCCCATTTCGGTTATGTCTTTCCTGCAAACTATTGACAAATATTTGAAGTAAGTAACATGACGGCTCGCGTACTCGTAGTAGATGATCTTGTCGCAAATGTCCGACTGCTTGAAGCCAAACTTCAGGCGGAATATTTTGAGGTGATCACTGCGCATAATGGTTTGGACGCGCTTGATATTGTGACCCGCGCAAAACCAGATATTGTACTTCTTGATGTGATGATGCCCGGCATTGATGGCTTTGAAGTTTGCACGCGCATCAAGGCCAATCCAGCCACCTCGCATATCCCAATCGTGATGATCACCGCGATGGATCAAACCGAAGACCGCATCAAGGGCCTCAAGGCTGGTGCCGATGATTTTCTCACCAAGCCAGTCAACGATCTCGCACTGTTCACGCGTCTGCGCTCTCTTGTACGCCTGAAAATGTTGACCGATGAATTGCGCCAACGTGTTGATGATGGTGCTGCAACCGGCATCATGCCACGCATAAAGGCCATGATTGAAACGCCCGGTCGGGTGTTGTGTGTCGAAAGTCGTGAGACTGCGAGAGAGCGCACCAAGCTGGCACTTGAAGGCCTGCATGAAGTTGAATTTTGTGATCCTGCCGATGCCATGTCGCACAGCATTGCCGCACTGCGTTATGATCTCATCATCGTTAGCCTCGGAACAGATTCGTTTGATGGCTTGAGGCTTGTTTCGCAATTTCGTTCCTCTGAGATCACCCGCCAGATTCCTATTCTTGTTGTCATTGATGCGGCGGATCAAAACCTACTATTACGCTCGCTCGATATGGGCGTGAATGATTATTTGATCCGGCCTGTGGATCGCCAGGAATTGGTTGCGCGGGTGAACACGCAAGTGAAACGTTGGCGCTTCACCGAACAATTGCGAAAGTCTGTCCAGACTTCGCTTGAACTTGCCGTCACTGATGCACTCACTGGCCTTTACAACAGGCGCTATCTTGAAACCCATTTGGGTTATTTGATCGATGATCATATGAGCCGTGGCAAACAATTGAGCCTGCTGGCGATTGACGCCGATCATTTTAAGGCGATCAATGATACCCACGGCCATGATGCAGGCGACGCAGTGTTGCAGGAGCTGGCGCATCGTATCAGAGGCTCAACCCGCGGCATTGATTTGTGCTGCCGCACCGGGGGCGAGGAATTCATTGTGGTTTTGCCGGGCATCTCTTTGGATGTGGCCTCAGTCATAGCTGAGCGCTTGCGTAAACTTATAGCGGTAAGAACTTTCGTGATTGGTGACCGCAAGTCCATCCATGTTACCGTGTCCATCGGGGTTGCACAGCTTGATGGCCTTGAAGACTCGCAATCCAAAATACTCAAGCGCGCTGATGAGGCACTTTATGTGGCCAAGCGCGAAGGCCGTAACCGTGTGGAATTGAAGGCCGCGTGAACTGAAAACGGCCCTATGAAAAAGGCCCCGTTTCCGGGGCCTTTTAAGTTAGTGGGCCGCGGGAGCCGCAAAAGCCGCCACATTCTTCTTCAGCCAATCTTCAAAACTATGTGGCTCAATGCCAGTGAGTTTTTTGAAATCCGCTGGATTGCCAGCCAAACCGCCTTGGGCGGTGTTGACATCAAATGACGCAAACATTTTGGCCATGCCTTCAGGAAGGCCAGCACCAATCATGCCTTGGATCAAACCTTCAACCGGCACGTGAATCACTTTCAGTGGCTTGCCCGTTGCAGCGCTGACCAGTTTGGCGATTTCCTCGGTGGTGTATTCTTTAGCGCCAGACAGCGTGTAAGTGTTCTTGCCACCTGTGTCGGAAGCCAAAACAGAAGCCGCAGCGCGGGCCAAGTCATCGCGAGCAATATGCGCCATCTTGCCTTGGCCAGCCGCAGAATATTGCATGCCTGATTGCAAGGCCTGAGGCAAAGAATAGAACAAGTTCTCGTAATACCAATTATTACGCAACACGGTGTAGCCATCAATCTTAGCCGCCGCCAAAGCCTTTTCCGTGTTCAAATGGTCAGGCGCAAATAACACAGCCGAAGTGTCAGGCCGTGGCATCGATGTGTAGATCACATGTTTAACGCCAGCTTTTTCTGCAGCATGCACTGCGTTCAAATGCTGCTTCAAACGCACGCCGGGTTCCATTGAACTGGTGCTGATGATCAACAGACGCGTAGCGCCAGCAAAGGCCTTGGTGAGGGCGGCTTCGTCATTGAAATCGGCGTCGCGGATGTGAACACCCTTGGCTTTAAAATCGGTCAGCTTGGCTGGTTCGCGCGTGCCGGCGATAATCTTGTCCGCTGGCACTTTATAAGTGGTGAGAAGGTGGTTGAGTGTGGCGCGGCCCAAATGGCCTGTCGCTCCGGTTACGAAAATCATGATGTTCCTTTCAGGGTTACTCTGAGACCAGCATATAGTCATTATCTGTAATAATTCAAGTTACAATAGAGGCGAAGTGCAAAAAAAAGGCCCCAGCGAAGGGGCCTTTCGTATTTGGTATAAATGGCTTTTATTGGCCTTGCGCCTTCAGCTCAGTATTGCAAGCCGACCAAAATTGCGGCCACGTTTGACCAGCTGGAAGTGTGCCTGCAGCTTTGGCTGCTTTCCACTTTACACCGCACGCACGCTCACGCGTAACCATCGCCGCGCGGCCAGCAGTCATAGGCTTGCCATTCTTGTCCAGCATTTCGCCCGCGGCAGGAGCAGCGGCAGTAGCTGCTGGAGCAGCCATCTTGGCGGCAGGTGCAGCCATCTTAGTTGCAGCAGCTGCGGGTGCAGCTGGAACGGCCGGCGCAGCAGGTGCAGCCATCTTAGGTGCTGGCGCAGCAGGAGCGGCCATCTTGGCGGCAGGCGCTGCAGGAGCAGCACCAGCAGCAGGTGCTTGGCACTTGGCAGCCACGAATTCTTTCCACTTCATGCCAGCCGGCACTGTGCCAGCCGCCTTCAGGGCTTTCCATGCAGCTGAACATTCTTTCAACGTTGGTCCAGAATCTGCGGTTGCAGCAGCGGCAGGAGCAGCTGCTACGGCAGCAGCTGGTGCGGCGGCGGGCGCTGCTGCAGCATCAGCGGCGCACTGCGCTTTGCGGAAATCATTCCATTTCAATCCGCCATCGGTGCCAGCGGCCTTAGCGGCCTTATACTTGGCGCTGCAATCGGACATTGAGAGGGCTGAAGCTTGGCTGGGTAAAAAGGCGCTGGCTGAAACTGCCATAATAGCAGCGATGCAAACATTTCTGAAAGTAAGTGACATTTTATATCCCTTTTTGTAGTCGCCTGCTTCCCAGGCGGTTAAGCTGGTGGGCAACGGGATTCGTCGCCCTTCGAAACTATCTTACCGCTTTAAGGCGATTTTTGAAAAGCGGCAAATGAAATTAAACTTCGGTGGGGTGAGATCGTGATGTCATTGGGCAAAGATATAGCGCAAATCAAAGTTCAGGAACAGCTTCTGCAATTTGAAAACTTCTCAGAAGCTGATGCTTGGGCCTTGGGCAGTCAAATGCGCGAGGCTGCGGTTGCGTTGAAACATCCCTTCGTGATCGACATTCGCATTGCAGGGCGGAATTTATTTTACACAGCACTGCCCGGCACCACGCCCGCAAATGAAAGTTGGGTACAGCGCAAAATCAACGTCGTTATGCGCTTACATAAAAGTTCCTACCGCGTGGGCCGTGAGTTGGCCAGCAGCGGCAGGCAATTGGATGAAAGCCAAGGTGTGCTGCCAATTGAATTTGCCGCCCATGGCGGAAGCTTTCCCATCGCCATCAAAAATGTTGGCGTTGTCGGCACCATCACTGTTTCGGGCATTCCCCAGCGTGACGATCACAACTTTGTCGTCGAACATATTTGCCGCTATCTGAAACTGGACTACAAGACCTTGGCGCTGGGGCCCGAAGAAGAATGAATGATTCAGTTATTTTTTGGGCCTTGGCGCTGCTCACCGCTTTTGTTGTGGGCACAGCCAAGGGCGGATTGCCGCTGTCGGGCATGTTGGCCGTGCCAATGCTCAGCTTGGTGATGCCAGCTGGTGCCGCCGCTGGTTTGTTGCTGCCCCTTTATAACGTTAGCGATATTTACGGCCTGTGGATTTATCGCCGCGAATTTAGCAAACGCAATCTTCTCATTCTCATTCCGGCTGCTGCATTAGGCATTGCCATTGGCTGGGCAACAGCGCGCATCACCAATGAAGATGTGGTGAAACTTTTTGTGGCTCTCATCGGCCTCGTTTATTGCGTGGATGCTTTTACCAAGGCCTGGCGCGTGGTGCCATCAAAGCCAGCTGATCTGCCGCGTGGAATTTTCTGGGGCGCGATTACGGGCTTCACCAGTTTTGTCAGTCATGCCGGTGCACCACCATTTAATATGTATACGC
>Ga0209483_1000901_pt1 | contig 24042 bp, 17 predicted proteins | sample NGEPerA_FD_184508 | JGI IMG/M metagenome (GOLD analysis project Ga0209483, IMG submission 184508) | Arctic peat soil microbial communities from the Barrow Environmental Observatory site, Barrow, Alaska, USA - NGEE PermafrostL2-A... | ecosystem: Environmental > Terrestrial > Soil > Wetlands >... | reverse complement strand
TGGAGCAATACAAGAAGCTGGGCGCGGCACTGATTGTCGATGAAGCGCACGCTGTTGGTCTGTACGGAGATCGGGGACAAGGCCTGGTGGGAGGCGACGGAGTGTTCGTCTCGGTGAACCCTGCGGGCAAGGCGCTCGGTGTCTCAGGGGCTTTCGTCGCCGGACCTGCGTGGGCGATCGAGTATCTGGAGCAGCGCGCCCGCCCGTTTATCTTTTCGACCGCGGTGCCGCCGGCTATCGCAGTCGCGCTCGACGCGAGCCTGGATGTGATCGCGGCGGAGCCGGAGCGCCGTGAGCGCGTCCTCTTCCTGGCTCGGTACCTGCGCGAGCGGCTTACAGAGGCTGGTATTGCGGTTCCGGCCGGCGATTCCCCGATTATTCCGGTGATCCTTGGCGAGAATGAACGGGCGGTCGCGGTTGCGGCGGCTTTGCAGCAGGCGGGATTCGACGTGCGGGCAATACGCCCGCCTACGGTTCCGCTGGGCACGGCTCGGCTGCGGGTATCGATAAACGTTGGCCTCTCCGAAGAGATTCTGGACCGCTTCGTGGGGCATCTTATGGAACAAGCGTGCGTGGCCTCTTCGTAACCGGGACCGATACCGGCGTCGGCAAGACGGTGCTGTCGGCCGCGCTCCTGCTGCGCTATCCCCAAGCGTCGTACTGGAAGCCGATCCAGACGGGTCCCGACGACGACACTGCCGAAGTGCGGCGGCTGGCGGGCGGTCCAGTGATCGACGCGGGCATCCGCTTGCCCGATCCTGTATCTCCGCATCTGGCCGCGCAGCGAGTGGAAGTGACGATCGAACTGGATCCCCTGGCGAGCCAGGTGCGCATGACGACGCCTGTGATCGTGGAAGGCGCCGGCGGCGTGCTGGTCCCGGTCAACGATTCGCAAACCATGGCGGACCTGATGGCGATGCTGGGACTGCCGGTGATCGTCGCCGCGCGTACGACGCTGGGCACCATCAACCACACGCTGCTGACCATCGAGGCGCTTCGCAGCCGGGATCTGCGGGTGGCGGGCGTGGTCATGATCGGGGACAGAGACTCCGACAATCGCGCGGCCATCGAGCATTATGGGAATGTCGCCGTATTGGCGGAGATGCCGCGATTCCATTCGCTGACGCCGGAGAGCTTGCGCACATGGGCGGAAATGCTGCCGAAGGATTTGATCCCGTGAACTTGGTTGATCGTGACCGGGCGGTACTCTGGCATCCGTATACGCAGATGCTCACGGCTCCCCCGCCTCTGCCGATCGCGCGCGCGGAGGGTATCTGGCTGTACACCGAAGACGGCCGCCGAATCCTGGACGGGATCTCGTCGTGGTGGGTGAATATTCACGGCCACTCGCATCCCAAGCTCAATGCGGCGCTGGCCGCACAGGCACGCGAGCTGGAACAAGTGGTTTTCGCAGGATGCACGCATCGCCCGGCAGTCGAGCTGGCCGAGCGGCTGATCGAAATACTTCCCAAGGGCCTGGCGCGCGTGTTTTATTCCGACAACGGATCGACCGCGGTGGAGGTCGCGCTGAAGCTCGCGCTCCAGTACTGGCGCAACCTCGGGCAGCCGAATCGCAAGACGTTCCTCACGCTGCACAACGCTTATCACGGCGATACCGTCGGAGCGATGTCGGCTAGCGAAGACTCGGTCTTCACGCGGGCGTTCTCGACGATGATGTTTCCGGTCGAGCGCGTCCACGATCTCGATGACATGGAGCAACGCCTGCGCGATGCGGGCGATTCCATCGCGGCCGTGCTCATCGAACCGATGCTGCAAGGCGCGGGCGGCATGATCGTGTGGCCCGCGGAATTCGTCGCGGGCGTGCGCCGGCTGTGCGACCAGTACAAGACGCTGATGATCGCCGACGAAGTGCTCACAGGCTTCGGCCGCACGGGCAAGATGTTCGCGTGCGAGCATGCCCAGATCACGCCCGACATCATCTGCCTGTCGAAAGGTCTCACGGCGGGTTATTTGCCGCTGAGCGTGACCGCGACGACCGCGGAAGTCTTTGATGCGTTCCTGAGCTACGACCGGAACAAGACGTTTTTCCACGGCCATTCCTATACCGCGAATCCGCTGGCCTGCGCGGTGGCGATCGCCAGTCTGGATTTTTTTCGCGAGGAACCTGTTCTGGCTAACGTCGCGCGCCTGGAGCAGCAGCTTCGCGCTGGGTTCGAACCGCTGCGAGCGCTCGGCGACGTGCGCGTGATCGGCGGCATCGGCGCGGTGGAGCTGATCTCGGACAAGCCGGGGTATCTGGACGGGATCGGTCCCCGGCTGGCTGCCGCGTTTCTCGAGCGCGGGCTGCTGCTGCGGCCGCTCGGCAACGTGGTGTACTTCATGCCGCCGTATTGCATCGCGGAATCCGACGCCGCATGGGCGCTGGAACAGATCGCCAGCGTACTTCTCTAAGGACCCCTCCTGGTTGTGGTAAGATCCACTGTTTGCGGGTTTTGTACAGGAGAATTTTCCCGTGAAAGTATACGAAACAAATGACATCCGAAATGTAGCATTGGTCGGGCACGGACATTCGGGTAAGACCACGCTGGTGGCCGGCGCCTTGTTTGCCAGCGGAGCTACCAACCGCCTGACGCGCGTCGATGAAGGCAACACCATCACCGACTTCGACGAAGAGGAAGTAGCGCGCAAGCTCACGATTTCGACTGCCATCGCGGCCGCCGAGTGGAACAAGAAAAAGATCAACCTGATCGACACGCCGGGTTTTAACACCTTTCTGATCGACACCCAGAGCACACTGGTGGCCGCCGACGCGGCGCTGGTGATCGTGGACGGAGTGGCCGGCGTCGAGGTCCAGACCGAAAAAGTCTGGAGCTATTGCGACGAGTTCAAGCTTCCCAGGGCCATCGTGATTAATAAGCTCGGCCGGGAACGCTCCAGTTTTGAACGCACACTCGAAAATGTTCAGTCGGTCTTCGGCCGCACGGTTGTTCCCATCCATTTGCCGATCGGCGCTGAGCGCGAATTCAAGGGCGTCGTGGATCTGATTCGCATGAAGGCGTACACCTACACGCCCGATGGCGACGGCAAAGGCAAGGAGGGCGAGATCCCCGCGAGCCTCGCCGAGGCCGCGCAGAAGGCTCACGAAGCCTTGATCGAAATGGTGGCCGAAGGGAACGACAAGTTACTCGAAGAGTTTTTCGAGATGGGCACGCTGCCCCCGGATGACATCAGCGCGGGGCTTCGCGACGCGGTGCGCCAGATGCGCATTCACCCGGTCTTATGCACTTCGGGCTTGCATAACATCGGGACCGACCTGCTATTGAATTTTATCGTCGATGATTTTCCCGCTCCCGCCGATCAGGGTCCCTGGAAAGGCATTCTGAACGGGAAAGAGGTCGAGCGTCATTTCGTGGATTCCGAACCGGTCTCGGCCTTCGTGTTTAAAACAGCAGCCGATCCTTTTGCGGGCCGGGTGTCGTACTTCAAGGTGGTGTCGGGAATCGTTAAGAATGACGCCAGCCTGGTCGACGCTCGCACCGGCGGCGCCGAACGGCTGGCACACATCGGCGCTCTCCTGGGCAAGACGATTCAGGCGGTGCCCGAACTTCACGCGGGCGATATCGGGGCGGTCGCCAAGCTGAAAGAAACCCTTACCGGAGATACGCTCACCGACAAAACTTCTCTTCTCGCCTATCCGCGGGTGATGCTGCCCGAGCCCTCCATCGCGTACGCCATATCGGCCAAGACGCGCAACGACGAAGACCGCATGGGCCATGCGGTGCACAAGATTCTGGAAGAGGATCCGGCGCTGCGATTCTATCGCGATCCGCAGACCAAGGAGTTCCTGTTGGCCGGCACGGGACAGCAGCACGTGGAAGTGATCGTGAGCCGCTTGAAGAAACGTTACGGCGTGGATGTGGAGCTGCACGCGCCCAAAATTCCTTATCGCGAAACCATTCGCGGCAAGGCCGACGTGCAGGGCCGCCATAAAAAGCAGACCGGCGGACACGGACAGTTCGGCGATTGCTGGATTCGCGTGGAGCCACTGCCGCGCGGCGAAAAATTCTCGTTCGAGAATGAAGTGTTCGGCGGGGCGATTCCCAGAAACTTCATCCCGGCGATCGAGAAGGGCATCGTGGAGGCCGCGGAAAAAGGCTATTTGGCGGGATTCCCGATGGTGGATTTCCGAGTGGTTGTCTACGACGGTTCCTACCATGACGTCGATTCCTCGGAAATGTCCTTCAAGCTGGCGGCCAGGAAGGCGTTCCGGGCGGCGATGGAGCAGGCCAAGCCCACGCTGCTGGAGCCGATCGTGAACGTGGAAGTGCAGGCGCCAGTGGAATACGCGGGCGACCTGATGGGCGATATGAACGGCCGGCGCGGGCGCATCGCGGGCATGGACACCAAGGGCGGTACCCAGATTATCAAAGCGCAGGTTCCGATGGCTGAAATGCTCAGCTACCAGAACGATCTCACCTCCATGACCCAGGGCCGGGCGACTTTTTCGATGGAGTTCGACCACTACGACTACGTGCCGCAAATGCAGGCTGAAAAAGTGATCGCGGCAGCCAAGGCCGCCAAGGTCGGCGAAGTGGAAGAAGAAGAGTAAACGCGGCGCAAGCGGCGGGGTGTGCCCATAATAGAGAGTGTCCGAAAAACCCGCGCCCGCCGACCATCCTATCTTTGACCTGCTCGCCCGCCGCTGGAGCACGCGCGCGTTCTCCGATCGCTCCGTGGATCGAGCAACGCTCGCCAGCCTTTTCGAAGCAGCGCGCTGGGCGCCTTCGAGCGGTAACGGACAGCCCTGGAGCTATCTCGTCGCGACCAAGGACGAGCCTGCCGAGCATGAGCGCCTGGCGAGCGTTCTGACGCCCGGCAACGCGTGGGCGCATAAGGCTCCCGTGCTGGCGCTCTCCGTGGCGACGCTTCATCGCGCCGATAAACCCAACCGCACCGCGCTCCATGACCTCGGCCTGGCGAACGAGAATCTGGTGATCCAGGCAGTTTCGATGGGACTCGCCGTTCATATGATGGCTGGATTCCACGTAGACAAAGCTCGCGAGCTTTTCGAGATTCCCGTGAATCACGATCCGCATGCGATGATGGCGATCGGTTATCCGGGCGATCCCGATTCGCTTCCGGAGGATCTTCGCGCGAAGGATCTTGCGCCGCGCAGCCGCAAGCCGATCCGCGAATTTGTGTTCAGCGAAAAGTTCGGCCAGGCGGCGGAGTTAGAATAACCTTCGGAGGATACAAGTGGAAAAGCGAAAGATCGGTTCCCTAGAGGTTTCCCTGGCCGGGCTGGGATGCAACAACTTCGGCTGGCGTATTGACGCGGACGGCACAGAGGCCGTGGTGACTGCCGCGATCGAATCCGGGGTCAACTTTTTCGACACCGCCGATATCTACGGCGGCGGGCAAAGCGAAGAATTTCTGGGGCGCGCGCTGAAGGGCCGCCGCGACAAGGTTCTGATCGCTACCAAGTTCGGCATGAAGATGGCCGATGGCAAAGAAGGCGCCAAGCCCGCATATATTCGCCAAGCCGCGGAAGACAGCCTGCGACGTCTGGGGACGGATCATATCGACCTGTATCAGATCCACAAGCCGGACACGTCCACGCCCATTGCCGATACGCTGGGCGCTCTCGATGAGCTGGTCAAAGCGGGCAAGGTGCGTGAGATCGGTTGCTCGAACTTTTCGGCGGAGCAGTTGCGCGAGGCGGCTCAGGTGCGCGGGGGCGCACACTTCGTCAGCGTGCAGAATAACTACAGCCTGTTTCATCGCGAGCCGGAAGCCGAGGTTCTGCCTGAGTGCCAGCGGCTGGGAATGGCGTTCCTGCCGTTTTTTCCGCTCGCCAATGGTCTGTTGACGGGCAAGTATCGCAAGGGCCAGCCATTTCCCAAATCCAGCCGCGGCGAGGACGGATTCGGCCCCAAGGTGTTCACCGATGAGAACCTCGCGTTGGTGGAAGACTTTCGCGGCTTCGCCGAATCGCGCGGGCACACCTTGCTGGAGTTGGCGATGGCGTGGCTGGCGTCGAAGAGTGTGATCGCCTCGGTCATCGCCGGGGCCAAGACGCCGGAGCAGGTGAAGGCCAATGCCTCGTCGGTTGCGTGGCGGCTGAGCGAAGCGGATGTGGCTGCGGTGGACGGAATCTTGAACGCGAAAGCGTCGCACGCATAATGGACGAACAGGAATTCAAAATGCGCGCGGAATCGGCGCTGGACGATCTCTACCGCCGGCTTTCCGCCGCGGCCGAAGACTACGAGTTCGAGGTCGACTTCAACGCCGGCGCGCTGGCCATCGAGTTTGAGACGCCTCCGGGCAAGTTCGTGGTGAGTCCCAACTCGCCGGTGAGCCAAATCTGGGTCTCGGCTCATTCGAAAAGCTTCAAGCTGGATTGGGATCCGGCGCGCGAGGCGTTCGTGCTGGCCGGCACGGGGCAATCGCTCGCCCAGCTCATGGGGAACGCGGTCGGGCAGCAGCTCGGGGAGACGGTCGCTCTCTAGAAAAGCATGGCGGGCGTCTACATTTCCTATCCGTTTTGCGCGCAGAAGTGCACCTACTGCAACTTCGCTTCGGGTGTCTTCCCGCGCGACCTGGAGCCTGGGTATGTGGAAGCCGTGCGCGCCGAACTCCGGCATACCGATTGGCCGTGGACGCCGGAGACTGTGTATTTGGGCGGCGGGACGCCTAGCCTGATCGAGCCCGAGGCGCTTTCCTCTCTGCTTGCGGAAATCCCGGGCGAGTGGACGGAGGCGACGATGGAGGCCGCGCCCGGGGGCATCACGCCGGAGAAGGCCTCGGCATGGCGACGTGCGGGGATCCATCGCGTCAGCCTGGGCGTGCAATCGTTCAACACGCGCGAGCTGGCACGCACGGGCCGCAAGCACACGGCGGAAATTGTCGAACGCGAGATTGCAGTGCTGCGCGGCGCGGGCATCGGCAATTTTAATGTCGACTTGATTGCGGGCCTTCCGGGGCAGACGCTCGAAAGTTGGAATCACTCGCTCGAATGGACGGAACGTTTGGATGCGCCGCATGTGTCCGTTTACATGCTTGAAGTGGACGAAGACAGCCGCCTGGGTGCGGAAGTGATGGCTTTCGGCAAGCGCTACGGTGCGCCGGACATTCCTTCGGACGATCAGATCGCCGACTTTTACGAGATTGCCGTCGAGCGTCTGGCGCGAGCTGGAATCGCGCGCTATGAGATATCGAACTTCGCCCGCCCGGGCTTCGAATCGCGCCACAATCTGAAATACTGGCGGCGCGAGCCGTACCTGGGGTTCGGCGCCGACGCGCATTCGTTCGACGGCACGTGGCGTTGGCAGAATGCGGAGTCGATTCACGATTATCTGAATGGGGCGAAGCTGGAGCGAACGTCCGCCGACCCTGTTGCCGAGCGGTTCTTCGTAGGGTTGCGCCTCAGCGAGGGAATAGACGGGAGCTGGGCTCCGTTCCAGTCCGCGATCGAACGTTTCATTGGCGAAGGACTCCTCGAAACCGATGGAGACCGGCTGCGCCTGACATCGCGCGGCGTGCTGCTCTCAAACGAGGTATTCGCCGAATTCGTGGGGGAACCGGTAGCATGATCGATTTGCGCAGCGATACGGTAACGAAACCGACTCCCGCCATGCGGCGCGCCATGGCCGAGGCCGAGGTCGGCGACGACGTTTACGGCGAAGATCCCACCGTGCGAAAGCTTGAAGAGCGGGTTGCGGAGATCCTAGGCAAGGAAGCGTCGCTGTTTCTGCCCTCCGGCACCATGGGCAACACCATTGGCATCAAGCTGCACACGCGGCACGGGGAAGAAGTCGTCTGCGATCATCGCGCGCATATCCTGGACTGGGAAATGTCGATGATGGCGTGGTTTTCCGGCTGTCTGGCGCGTCCCATTCCGACCGAAGACGGCGTGCTGCGCTGGTCCGACATCGAACCCGTGGTCCGTCCTCGCACTGGATTCCCGGCGCCCACGGCGATGGTCAACATCGAGCATCCGCACAACATGGGCGGCGGGACTTTATTTTCTACAGACGACATTGATACGATCTGCGATCGCGCGCACGAGCGCGGGCTCAAGGTGCACATGGATGGCGCTCGCCTGTTCAACGCCGTGGCGGCATCCGGCGAAACGGCCGCGCGCATTGTGGCTAAAGCGGACACTGTGATGTTTTGTTTATCCAAGGGCTTGGGTGCGCCGGTCGGCTCGATGCTCGCAGGCGACGCCGCGATGATGGCCGAGGCGCGTCTCTATCGCAAGCGCCTGGGCGGCGGCATGCGGCAGGCCGGCATTCTCGCGGCCGCGGGGCTGGTGGCCCTGGAAGACTCCTCTCGCAGCCGTCTGTGTGACGACCACGCGAACGCCAAGCTGATGGCGGAGCGCATCGGGCTCGATCCCGCGAAGGTTCTCATCAATAAGCCCCAGACCAACATCGTGATTTTCGATATAGCCCGCACGGGTTTGGCTCCGGCCGAGTTTCTGGCGCGGCTCAAGTCGAGCGGCATCCTGGCAGGCTCGGTGGGCGGGACTCGCATTCGCCTGGTAACGCACTACGACGTCTCGCGCGAGGACTGCATCAAGGCTGCGGACGCGATCGCGGCGCTGCTGGCAGTCAAGCAGGCGTGACAATCAACCGTTGCCTTAAAAAATAGGCCACGCTTATTCTTAGAATTCTGGCTCGAACTCTCGCTGCAGCTCTTTCTCTTGCTCTGTGCGGTGCGATTTTCATGACCGCGCAAAACCCTCCCGGCGCCGGTAAAGGCAAAGGGAAGGGAAAGGGTCCGCCCGGAGCGAACCATCCAGAGAGGATTCAGGTCCTGATCCTGACTGCACAGAACCCGCACGATTGGCGCGCCACAACGCCCTCGACACGGAGAAGTTTGAAACGCGCGTGGACGAAGAGTTTCGCGGCGGCGGGCCTGAGATCCTGGCGCCCTATGCCGTGGTGGTCGTGAATTATTACGACGGAAACAACCCCAAGAATCGCTGGGGCGAGCGGGCGGATACCGCGCTAGCCGACTTCGTACGCTCCGGCAAGGGACTGGTTCTGTATCATCTGTCGCTGGGCGCCTTCGACGGCTGGATCGATTAGGAGAAGATGTCCGGCGGGAACTGGCGGCCGAATCAAGGGCACCACTCCGCCGCCCATGACTACGCCCTGGATATCAAAGATCCCGATCATCCCATCACGCAGGGTCTAAAGAGCCCGCTGACGATCCAGAAGGACGAGTTGTTCGCCAATCTGAGATGGCAGCCCGAGGGCAGCTATCACGTGCTGGCGAGTGCCTACGACGATCACTCGCTTTACAATGCGCGCGACACCCAGACCAAGGTCGGCGCGGGCACGAACGAGCCGATTCCGTGGACCACCCAGTTCGGCAAAGGTCGCGTGTTTGTCACTGCCCTGGGCCATGGCCCCGAAGATACCGAAGAGCCGGCGTTCAAGATCACCTTCGCGCGCGACGTCGAGTGGGCCGCCACGGGGAAGGTCACGATTCCGCTTCCGCAGGAGCTCGCAAAGTAGCCTGGTTGCTTAAAACGTAAACCGGGCGACGATCTGGCCGGTCCGCGTCCCGCCGATGATGTTGGCGGTTTGCATAAAGCCGAAGCCGGAGGCATATGTGGCGCTCGTGCTGCTGCTGCAGGCGCCTGCCGCGCCGGTGATGCCGGACTTGAAGCAGGTAGGCCCTGTCAGGGGCGTGGTCGCGCTTGGGTTGGGAAGTTGGGTGCGGTTAAAGATATTTACGAACTCCGCCCGAACGGCGAAGTTGTATCTTTCCTTGAACGGGAAATTGCGACCCACATTGAAGTTCTCCACGGGATGCCGTTGATAGCGATAGTCGTTGTAATACGCCGCGGACGTTCCCCACGTGCCGGGAGCCGGGTCGCTCCATGCGGCGGGATTCAATACCAGCGCCTTGGTCGGATCGAAGCAGTGGCAGTTGAGGTCCTGGGTAAACACGGGCACTCCCGGGACACGATTCATGTAGGTCGAGCGGAACAGCTGGTTCGCCAACTGGTTCTGCGACGTGGGTACCAATATAGGCATTCCGCTGGCGTAGGTGAGCAGGGCTCCCATTTGCCAGTCGCCCAGAACGTTCTTCAGAATCTTATTGCCGCCAAACTTCGGCACGGTGTAGCTGAAGTAGATATTGCTGACCAGCGGCCGTGAGTAGCCCGAGAGGTACTTGTTTTGCGCCCGATTGAAAACATCGTTGAATTGGCCGGCCGCTCCGAACGGACCGGCGCTGTCGCTTTCGATGCCGTTGGTGAGTTCCTGTGAATACGTAAAGTTATAGCCGAAATCGAGACCGTGCGAAAACCGCTTGGTCACCTTGAGCTGCAAGGAGTTGTACCAGGTGTCTCCCAACGGCGCCCACAAGGCCTGCGGCGCCACAGTGAACTGCGGGAACGGCCGCAGGGACTGGGCTACGGTCGCATTGAGCGGGAAATTCGAGTACGGCAGATGGTTCTGGAACCGGCCGGCAGCCGCACTGCCGATCGGAGCGTTCAGGATAGCCCGGTCGGCCGCGTTGGTGATGTCGAGGCCATAATTGGACAGGTCCTGCTGGGTGAGGGCGTTGTAATTGACCGGCGTGGATGCCCCTGTGGTTGGCCACCAGATTCCGCGGTTGCCCACGTAGCTGACGTCCACCACGAAATCCCTGATGACCTCGCGCTGTGCGCCGATGCTCCATTGATAGGACCGGCTCGGGCGCCCGGCGTTCGGATCGGTGAAGTACGTGGTGGGCGGTCCCGGCGTCCCCGGAACGGCCGTGATGGGGAAGTAGCTCGCACTAAAGTTGGGATACGCAATTTGAGCCAGTGTCAGCGGAACACCGGTGGCCAAGGTCATGGCGGGCTGGCCAAAAGAAGTAGAGCTCACCATGTTCTTGGATGTGACCTGGCGGGTGAGTACGTTGTTGTTGGGTGTACCGTTATAGATGATGCCGAATCCTCCGCGGACCACGGTCTTCGGCGTCACCTGATAGGCGAATCCCAGCCGCGGTCCAAAGGCAAACGGATAGTTCTTTGCAAAGTTGCAGCCGCAGGTGGCCTCATAGATGACACCGCCGGGATGCCCGCCATCCTGCAAATTGGGCACGCTGGGGGAGAAGCTTCCGAAACGTCCGTACTGCTCTCTTTGATAAGTCGAGTAATCGTAGCGCAGCCCATACTCGAGCGTAAACTTGCGGGTGACCTTCCAACTATCCTGAGCGTACAATCCCAAGGAGTGTTTCCCGAGCTTGCCGACCGCCGGCTGCGCAACGTTGTAGTTATTGACCAGGCCCAGCAGGAAACTGGCGTACGGAAGCCCGATGGTGCCGCCGGAGCCCACCGGTCCAGTGGCGTTCAAGTAGGGAAGACCGGTTTCCGCCGGACCGAATCCATAGGAACCGCTGGTGTTGATGATATTGGCGTTGGGGTATCCTTCAATGCGCGTTTCCCCGCCGAATTTGAAATTGTGGTTGTCCTTGATCCAGGTCAGGCTGGCCACGAAGGTGGTCTTTTGTTCCCGCGTGTTCACCGTTCCGCCAAAGCTGGTCGGACCTATGCCAGCAGGAGCGCCAAAAGCGCCGACTGCGGCAAGGCCACCGGTGTTGTTGGCGCCGACCATCCCGCCCGCCAGTGCTGCGGTTGCCCCCCCGCCGATCACCGGGAACAGACCCGGCACAAATGGTCCGGTTAATCCCAGTTGCTTGGTCGCGTCGTAATTGCTGACCAGTGACGGCATGTCGAGCGCGCTGGTCTGGTAAGCTCCTCCCAAATGCAGGAGCATGGTCGGCGTAAGAGAGTGGTCGTAGTTGAGCCGATAGTTGACGGTGTCAAAAGCCGTCGGGGCAAACGTCGTAATCGGCGCGGGAAAGCCGTCCGAGGTGCCATTGGAGGCGGGAGTCGCCGAGTGCGTCCATCCCCAGAAACCACTCAGCTTAATCTTGGAGCTCAGCGAGTGATCGAGCTTGATCGAAGGAATATAGGACTGGGTCGTGGTCTGAAATGGGTTGAGGTAGTTGTTGATCAACTGGGTCGCGTTGGGTCCCTGCGGGTTGGGGACCAGAGCCTGAATTTTCAGAGCGACCGGATCCAGCTGCGTCATGGGAATCACATTCCCCGGGAACGGATTCCGGATCAGCCGCGAGTCGGAGGCCGATACCGGCCCTTGCGAAAGCGGATCGTAAATCGAGTTTTGGATGATGGGACGGCCCAGCGGGTCGAGTCCCAGACTCTTGTTGCCAGTCGCCAGTGCGGCTGCATTGAAATTGCCGATGCGATAGTCCGCCGTGGGAACCGTGTCCAGGGTGTTGGTGTTGGCGGTGGTGGTGGGGCTGGATTCGTAGTTGAAGAAGAAAAAGGTCTTGTCTTTTCCGTTGTAGACCTTGGGAATCCAGATGGGTCCCCCAATCGTACCGCCGAAGTCATTCCTGCGGGATTTCGGATCGGTGTGGGAGTACGCGCCGGCGGAGTTGAGCGATTCGTTCACCAGGTACTCGTACGCGCTTCCATGGAACTGGTTGGTGCCGGACTTCATGGTGAAGTTGAAGACGGCGCCGCCCGCCTGGCCGAATTCGGCGGCATAGTTACTGGTTTGCACGGCGATTTCCTGGATCGAATCCACGCTCGGTTGCCCGAACGAGTACGTGGCCATGCCCAGGCTATAGGTGGCATCCAGGCCGTCGATGCGGACCTGTTCCGAATTGACAGGCGTGCCGCTGATGCGAAGCGTGGCCCCGCTGACCACATTCGTGCCTGGAATCAATTGCGACACGGTCAAAGGACTGCGGATGGCGCCGAGAGTGCCTACGGGAAGTTCGTTAACCTTATTTGTGGTGACGTTGTGGCTCACATCGCCCGTCTCGGTTTTCAGGAGCGGCGCGGCCTCGGTGACGGTAACGGACTCCGTGGAGGCGCCAATTTCCAGCGCGATGTCGACGCGCAAGGTTTGGAGCGCTTGCACGGTTAGCCCCGGGCGGGTGTACTTTTTGAATCCAGCCACGGTCACGTTAATGTCATACGTGCCGGTGGGGAGCTGGGCGAGCGTGTAATTGCCGGTGGCGGTGCTGGCGGCCTGAAAGACGACGCCCGTTGCCGCGTTTTTGGCTTCAATCGCGGCGTTTGAAACTACGGCTCCGGCCGGGTCCGAGACTACGCCGGTGATCGTGCCGCGATCGCCCTGCGCAAACGCAGTAAGAGCGAGCGCAAATATACCTACTACAGTTCCTAACCTCATACCACCCCCTGAAAATAGCTGCTTCCGCAAGCTTGACGCCGCCAAGCGTCTTTGTCAAGCGGCAATCGCTTCGGGAGGGAGCTGCGGTTGGCTTTCGCGGGCCAGAAATAGATAGGCCGCCACGCCGATGATGAGAACCACCCAGATGGTCTGCATGGGAGCCGTATAGCCGCCCGTGACCTGCTTCAGCCATCCGGTGAGGATCGGCGCGACGATGCCGGCGAGGTTCAGCGCGGTGTTCTGTATCCCGGCGACTCGCCCCGGAGCGATGCCCGGCAGCAGCGTCTGCGTGATCGCCCAATAGTTGGCGGTCGCCAGGCCCAGGCCGGTCATGGAGAAAATCGCGAAGAAGATCGCGACACTGGTGGACTCCGACATGGCTCCGAAAACTTCGGTCGAAGCCGCCAGTAGACCGGCGATGATGAACCAGCGGCGCGTATTCAAGGCGCTGGCGCCGCGGCGAATCATCCAGTCGGCGGCGGCTCCGGCGAGGATCGCCACGGTGCCCGTGCCGGCGAAGCTGAACATCGTATACACGCTCATGGAACTCAGGGAAAGATTGCGGCTCTCTACCAGATAGGCCGGCAGCCACGTGAGCGAGAAAAACAGGAAATAGTTGTAGCAGAATGTACCGATCAGCGTGGCCCACATGGCTCGGGTTCGAAAGAGCGCGCCGAACGGCTCAACACGTTGATTAACTGCCCGAAGCCGTCGACTCGCAGGCGGATCTGCCTCGGCGAGCAGCATCCACGGGATCACCCATACCAGTCCGCCCAGGCCCAGCAGGAAGAACATCGTCCGCCAGCCGTAACCCAAGATCAGCCAGGTTGCTAAAGGCGACGCGATGGCCGGTCCCCACTTGCTTCCCGAGACGAAGATACCGGCGGCGAGTCCGCGCTGGCGTTCCTCCACGTGCTCCGCGAGCCAGGCCAGACCGGCCGGAAACAACGCCGCTTCCGCCACGCCGAGCAACAACCGCGCCGCGACCAGCTCCCAGAATGCACCTGCCATGGCCGTGGCCGCGGCCACTATGCACCACGCCATAAAGCTGACCGTGAGGAGTCGCTTGACGCCGAAGCGATCCACCAGCAGGCCGGCGGGGATCTGCATCACGGTGTAGCTCCAGAAGAAGACCGAATTGAGCACACCGCGGCCGGTATCGCTGAGCGCGAAGAATTGCTTGAACTCGGTGGATGCCAGGGCGATCGCCAGGTTGGTGCGATCGATATAGGCGATGATCACGCCCAAGCCCAGCAGCGTGACTAGGGTCCACTTTCGCACTTAGGAACGTGTTAGACGCGGTCGTAATCGGCGCGCCAGCTCTTCACGGATTTCTTGATCGCGTCCTGCGGCATGCCTGTTTCGGCCGCCTTGCGCGCCAGGTCCACGAATTCCGCATCGGAGGCGAAACGCAAGCCCACGATTTGCTTGATGGTGAGGCGCGGATCGAGCCGTTTGCCTGTCAGCGCGAAGTGGCGCAGATTCTCTTCCGCGCGGATCGCCCGGTCCTGCACGCCCAGGGCGAAACTGCGCGTGAAGAAGAACAGTAACACCAGCGCCACCGATATGGCTGCGATGAGCGAGGCGCTGTAGAGTCGCTCATGATTGCCGCGGGACTGCCAAAGGTTGACGAACGATCCGATTAAAGAGAGGGCGATGATGCCAAACAGCACCATGTGGAACATCGGCACAAACATCGCATGTTTGGCGTAGTTTTGCTCTTGCATGTGCTGATTATAGCCGCGGACTGCGCTAGTCACCCGTAGCGACGGGCTCGGGCTCGTGGGAGAACGTACGCGGCTTTTTGCCGACGCGTCCCAGCCGCGCCTGGAGGCCCGCCATGTAGGTGTAAAACACGGGGGTGAGGTACAGCGTCACCAACTGCGAGAACATCAGGCCGCCGACCACAGCCAGGCCCAGCGGCTGCCGGGCTTCGCCGCCCGCGCCATAGCCCAAAGCGATCGGCACCGCGCCGAACAACGCCGCCATGGTGGTCATCATGATCGGGCGGAAGCGGATCAGGCAGCCCTGGTAGATGGCCTTGATCGGCGGCAGGCCCTGATTGCGCTCGGCGTCCAGCGCGAAATCGATCTGCATGATGGCGTTCTTTTCCACGATCCCGATCAGCATGATCAGGCCCACGAACGCGTAAATGTTCAGATCCATGTGGAACAGGTAGAGCGTCGCCAAAGCGCCGAATCCGGCCGAAGGCAGCCCCGACAGGATGGTGATGGGGTGGATGTAGCTTTCGTAAAGAATACCTAGCACGATGTAGACCACGAAGATCGCCACCAGCAGCAGGATCCAGGTATCGCCCAGTTGGCCCTGGAACGCTTTGGCCGCGCCCTGCCAGTTCGTGCCGACCTCGGCAGGAACATTCGCGGCCGCCAGGGCCTCAATCTTCTCGAACACATCGCCGAGCGACGCGCCCGCGGAGAGATTAAACGAGATGGTGGCCGCCGAAAGCTGCCCGTAGTGGTTGACCGACTGGGGGCCGACCTCTTGTTTGACGGTCGCCAGCGTGTCCAAGGGAATCAGGTTGCCGGTGTCGGCCTTGAAGTACAGCATCGACAAGGCGCGCGGGTCCGCCTGGAACTCCGGTTTCAGTTCCAATAAAACTTTGTACTGGTTGGAGGCGCCGTAAATCGTCGACACCCACCGCGGACCGTACGCGTCGTAGAACGCATTCTCGATCGAATTGGCATTCACCTGCATCGCGGCGGCTTTGTCGCGGTCGATGTTCACGCTGATCTGCGGGCTGGTGATGGCCACGTCGCTGGTGACATCTTCGACGCCCGGCACGGCCGCGACCAGCCGCTCCAGCTTATTGGCCGTGGCGTAGAGCAGCTTCTTGTCGGCCGACTCCAAGGAGTATTGATACAGACTCTTGGTAACCTGGCCGCCGATCCGCACGGTCGGCGGATTCTGCAGGTACACGCGCATGCCCGGAAGGTTATCGAGCTTCGGCCGCAAGTCGGCGATAATATTCTCGACCAGTTCTTTCCTCTGGGCGCGCGGCTTGAGGCGCACCACCAACTGCCCGAAGTTGGGTCCGCCCAGGGTGCTGGAAGCTGTGCCGCCCACCGAGGAGGTAAAGGCCTCCACATTCGGGTTGCGGCGCACGATCTCGGCGACCTCGCTTTGATACTGGACCATCTGGTAGTAGGAGGTGCCCTGCGCCGCCTCCGTAATCACCGACAACTGATCGGTGTCCTGGTCCGGAATGAAGCCTTTCGGAATCTTGATGAACAGGTATACGGTTCCAATCAGCACGAACACGAACACCGCCATGGTGGCGGGCCGGAAGCGCAGAACCACTTCCAGGCTGCGCTCGTAAAGACGCAGCATGCCGTCAAAAAATGCCTCCGTGATCCGGTAGAACCAGGAGTGATCGCCATGCTTGACCCGCAGGAACCGGCTGCACAGCATGGGCGTCAGCGTGACCGATACCAGGCCCGAGATCAGGATGGCCACGCAGATGGTGACGGAAAACTCGCGGAACAGGCGTCCCATGATGCCGCCCATGAACAGGACCGGAATAAAAACCGCCGTCAGGGACAGCGTCATCGAGACAATGGTGAAACCGATTTCGCTCGAACCCATCAGCGCCGCGACCAGAGGCTTCTTCCCCATCTCCATGTGCCGGAAAATGTTCTCGAGCATCACGATGGCGTCGTCCACCACGAAACCGACCGACAAAATCAGCGCCATCATGGACAAGTTGTCCAGGCTGTAGCTGAGCATGTACATGACGGCGAAGGTGCCCACGATGGAGAAGGGCAGCGCCAGGCTGGGAATGACCGTCGCGGAAACATTTCGCAGGAACAGGAAGATGACGCCGATCACCAGACCCAGGGTCATCAGCATGGTCATCTCGACGTCCTGGTAGGAATCGCGGATGGTCTGGGACCGGTCGTACAGAATATCCATGTGCACCGACGGCGGCAGTTCCTGCTGAAACAGCGGAAGCAGGTTCTTGACGCTGTCGGTCACGGCGATGGTGTTGGTGCCTGGTTGCCGCTGAATGGCCAGCACGATGGCGCGCTGCTTTTCTTGGGGAGTGTAAAACCAGGAAGCGGTTTTGTCGTCCTCGACGCTATCCTTCAGGTCGCCCAGTTCCTCCAGCCGGACCGGCGTATTGTCGCGATACGCCACCACCAGCGAACGGTATTGGTCGGCGGTCGTAAGCTGACCGGAGGTCTGCAAGGTAAAGGCCCGCTGCGGTCCGGTGATCTGGCCGGTGGGCAGGTTGACGTTCCAGACTTTCAGGGCCGCTTCGACTTCGTTGATGCCGACCTTGTGAGCGGCCAGCAGATGCGGATCCATCTGCACGTGCACGGCGTACTTTTGCGCGCCCAACACCTGCACCTGCGCCACGCCCGTCACCTGCGAGATGCGCTGGGCGATGCGGGTCTCGGCGAACTCATCCAGCGTCCACAGGGGGACCTCCTTGGAGGTCAGCGTCAGATACAGGATGGGCTGGTCGGCCGGATTCACACGGGCAAAAGTGGGCGGCGTGGGCATGCCCAGCGGAAGTTGCCGCGACGCTTGCGTAATGGCGGACTGCACGTCGATGGCGGCGCCGTCCATGCTGCGGTTCAGAGCGAATTCCAGCGTGACCTGGGTGGAGCCCAGGGAGTTGATGGAAGTCATCGACTCGATGCCGGCGATGTTGGAGAACTGATTCTCCATGGGCGTCGCGACCGAGGCGGCCATGGTCTCGGGACTGGCGCCGGGCAGGGCCGCGGTGACCTGCAACGTCGGAAAATCCACGTTGGGGAGATCGCTGACCGCCAGCTTCTGGTAAGCCACGGTGCCGAACAGCGCGATGGCGCCCATCAGGAGGCTGGTGGCGATGGGCCGTTCAATAAATGGTTGCGAGAAATTCATTCTTACCGAAAAATCAGTCCTGCGGGTGTCTCAATCCGAAAATCCCGGTGCGACTTCCGGCTGCCGTATGATGGCAGTCTGGCGCTGCCGCCGCTTGGTAAATTGCGCCATGTAGGTGTACACCACCGGGGTGAGATACAAGGTCATGATTTGCGACACGGCCAGGCCGCCGATCACGGTCAGTCCCAAGGGACGGCGCGCCTCGCCTCCCGCGCCCCAGCCGAGAGCCACGGGAACGGAGCCCAGCATGGCGGCGGCCGTGGTCATCATGATCGGCCGGAACCGGATGATGCAGCCCTGATAGATCGCCTCTTCCGGGGAGGTCGCTCCGTTGCGTTCGGCTTGCAGCGCGAAATCGATCTGCATGATCGCGTTTTTCTTCACGATGCCGACCAGAATGATCAGCCCGACGAAGGAGTAAATATTCAGCTCGCCCTTGAATACGTAGAGCGTCAACAAAGCGCCCAGACAGGCCGAGGGCAGCCCGGAAAGAATGGTCAGAGGATGGATGTAGCTTTCATACAGCACACCCAGGACGATGTAGACCACCAGGATGGCCACCAGGAACAGAGTGCTCAGGTTGGCAAGAGAATCCTGGAACGCCGCCGCGTTCCCCGAGAAGCGCGCGGAAATGTTCGCGGGCAGGATTTGCTTGGCCAGGAGCTGGAGCTTATCGGTCACGCTCCCCAACGAGATGCCCGGTTTGAGATTGAACGAAATGGTGACCGCGGGAAGCTGGCCGGCGTGCGAAATGCTCTGCGGGCCGACGTCCTCTCTGATCTTCGCCAGCGAATCCAGCGGAACCAGGACGCCGGTATTTGTCTTGAAATAAATCTTGGACAGATAGTCGGAGAAGGCCTGATACTTCTTGTCCACTTCCATCACCACGCGGTACTGGGATATGGGCGAGTAGATGATGGACGCGTAGCTGGGACCATACGCTCCATACAACGCGTTCTGAATATCGCTGGGGTTGAGCCCGTACAAGGCCGCGCGCTCGCGGTCGATGTCGACATTCACCCGAGGGCTGCGATATTCCAGATCGGTGTTGACATCCTGTACTTCCGGTACCTTGCGGATTTCCTTCTCCAGCAGGGCTGCCTTTTCGTACAATTGGTCGGTGTCGGGACCCTGCAGGGTGAAATCGTAGTTGCTCCGGGAGTTGAATCCGCCGCCGCCGATGCGGATGGGAGGCGGCACGTTGGGATACACGTTGAATCCGGGGATCCTCACGATTTTGGGACGCAAGCGCTCGACCACCTGCTGGGCAGTGGACGTTCGCGCGGGATGCGCCTTGAGCATCACGAAAAACCGGGTGCTGTTGCTGTTTCCGGCGTTAGTCATGAAGGCATCCACGTCTGGATCCTTGCGGACGATGTCGGCGATGCGCTTCTGATACTCCACCATCTTGTAGAAGGAGGTTCCCTGCGCCGCTTGGATATTCAACTGCATCTGATCGTTGTCGGCGTCCGGAATGAATCCCTTGGGAACTTTCTGGTAGAGGAACCAGGTAGCCCCCAGAACGGCGAAAAACATCACGCCCATGACCGGCCGATGACGCAGAACGCCGCGCAGCGTCCAGTCATAGAAGCCCAGGAAACTTTGGAAGATGCGTTCGGTCCCGCGGTATACAATCCCGTGTTTCTGGGTTCCTTCGCGCAGCAGCCGGCTGCACAGCATGGGAGACAGGGTAACGGACACGACTCCCGAAACCAGAATGGCGGTGCAGATGGTCACCGCGAATTCCCGGAACATGCGGCCCAGCATGCCGCTCATGAAAAGAATCGGAATGAATACCGCCGCCAGCGACAGCGTCATGGAGAGGATGGTGAAGCCGATCTCCTGCGATCCCTTGAACGCCGCGGCCATCGGGCTCAGGCCGCTCTCGATGTGGCGGACGATATTCTCCAGCATCACGATGGCGTCATCCACTACAAAGCACACCGAAAGAATCAGCGCCATCATGGAGAGCGTATTGAGGGTGAAGCCCAGCAGCGCCATCACTACCAGTGTTCCCAGGATCGAAAAAGGCAGCGCCAGCGTGGGAATCAGGGTGGCCCGCCCGCTCCGCAGGAAGGCGAAGATGACCAGCACCACCAGCAGGAGAGTGAACCCCATGGTTCGCTGGAAGTCGGTGAATGCGTCCCGGATCAGCTTGGCGCGATCGCCGCGCGCGTTGAGATGCACGGACGGGGGCAATTGAGCCCGAAAGGTAGGAAACAGCGCCTTTACAGCGTCCGACACTTCGATGGTGTTCGAGCCGGGCTGCTTCATCACCTGCATGTTGATGGCGCGCTCCATCTTGCCGCCGGTGTACATCCAGGCGGCGTTCATGTCGTTCTCGACGCTGTCGGTAACTTTCGCCACCTCCGACAGCCGTATGGGAGTTCCGTCGCGCCACGCGACCACGATCCGCGCGAAACCGGCCGCGTCGTGCAACTCGCCGTTGGTCTTTAAGGTGAACGCCTGGCGAGGTCCGTACAAGGTGCCGGTGGGAGAATTGGGGTTCCAGTTCGAGATGGCGGCGCTGACTTCGTTGATCCCGATTTTCTTGCTCACCAGCTTATCCGGATCCAATTGCACGCGGACGGCGTACTTGGTGGAGCCCGAGACCTGCACCTGCGATACGCCGTTGACCATCGAGATGCGCGGGGCGATGATCTGCTCCGCGTAATCGTCGAGTTGCGACAAAGAGATGGCGTCGGAGGTGACCGTGAGATAGAAAATGGGCTGGTCGGCCGGGTTCTGCTTCTTGAAGGACGGCGGCGCCGGTAAGCCGGCCGGCAGCAGCGGCATGGCTTCGGCAATGGCTGTCTGCACGTCCACGGAAGCGCCGTCAATATCCCGGCTCATGTCGAACTGCAGCGTGATCTGACTCTGGCCGGTGGAGCTTTGCGAGCGCATCGAATCGATGCCGGCGATGGAGGTGAATTGGCGCTCCAGAACCGTCGCCACGGAGGAGGCCATGGTGGTTGGATCCGCGCCCGGCAGGCTGACCTGCACTTGCAGCGTGGGCATCTCCACGTTGGGCATGTCGCTGACCGGCAGGCTGCGGTAGGCGACCACTCCGAACAGCGCGATGGCCGCCATCAGCAGGCTGGTGGCGATCGGCCGCCGGATGAATACTTCCGAGACGTTCAAGCGATCTCCCTGAGGTTCATGGGGCGACGATCGGTTAGGGCGCGGACTGTGGCCGTCCGTCTCCGGTCTGCTGGTCGCCGCGGACTTGCACTTTGGACCCCGGCTGCAAACGAAGCTGGCCTTCGGTCACGACGGTTTCCCCGCCTTTCAATCCTTCATCGATCACCATATCCTGATCGATACGTGGCCCCGTCTTGATCGGCACCACCGTCACGGTGCGATCGTCGCCGACGACATACACGTAGGTTCCGTCCTGGCCCGTCTGGACGGCTTGATTCGGGACCACCACCGCATTGTCGCGCATGGTCAGACGCAGTCCGACGTTCACAAACTGTCCGGGCCATAACTTGTGGGCCTTGTTCTGGAAGGTGCCCTTCAGCTTGATCGTGCCGGTGGAGGTGTCCACGGAATTGTCGATGAAGGTCAGCTCGCCCTGCTCTAGGTCGCCGCTGCCGTCCTGGGCGCTGGCCCTCACCAGCAGCTTGTTGTGGTCCGAATACCGTTTCACGTCGGCCAGCCTGGCCTCCGGGACGGAAAAGGTGACGTAGATGGGTTCCACCTGGTTGATGACCGCCAGATCGGTGGCGCCGGCGGCAATAATATTGCCGGCCTTCTGCGATATGTTGCCGGTGCGCCCGTCCATGGGCGCGTAGACCGAGGTGTAGCCCAGCTGAATATTGAGGTTGTTGATGGCCGATTGGTCGGATTCCATCTGCGCCTTGGCGCTGTTGATCGCCGCCTGGTCGGCTACCAGGAGCTGGGCCAGCGCATCCGCGTTGCTCTTTAACTGCTCCCCTTGTTCCTTGGCGAAGATGCCGTCTTCCACCAGCTTCATGTAGCGGTCCGCCTGCTCACGCGCGTACTTGGCGTTGGCGGCGTCCCGATTCAGATTGGCTTCCGCCTGCAGTTCCAAGGCCGTGCTCTTCTGCAGATTCGCCGCCGCCGACTTCATCTGGCCTTCCAGAGGCTTGCGATCGATCGAGAACAGAACATCGTTTTTCTTGACGTAATCGCCCTCTTGGAAATTGACCTTGGTGAGCATGCCTCCGGTCTGGGCCCGCACCGTGACCACCGAGTAGGCCTCCACGTTGCCGACCACGGAAATGTCCACGGGCACATTCTTCAACGTGACCTTGGCGACTTCCACCGGCACCGCTCCGCCGGCGCCATTCTTGCCTTTCCCTTTGCCCTTTTTGCCGCTATCCCCTGCGTCGGTCGTGGCCGATCCGCAACTGGAAAGCACGCAACTGGCAAGCAAAATGGCGGCGGCAAGCACGCCTAGTAGTTTCGAGGGTTGTAAGGAGGTAGATTTCACGACAGTCTTCAGTATACTGCCCAGACAGTAGCCACGCACTGGCAATATGGCAGGGGCACTTACATACTACCGGCGTTACTTGGCGACCACAGGTTACCGAATGTAGATAAACAAGATAAGTCCCATTCGGGCCTGTGCCGTTCGATAACACCACTGTGCTGTGGTGTTTAACTCCCCGGGCCGACTGTGAAATACTGAATCGAAACCTTGTCGACCTTACCCACCAAGAGCTTAATCATTGCCATCGACGGCCCCGGCGGGTCCGGCAAGAGCACCGTGGCGCGATCGGTGGCCCGGCGCCTGGGATTCACCTACATCGACTCGGGCGCCATGTACCGGGCGGTGGCCTTGTGGGCTCTGCGCCTCGGCATGGACCTGGACGATCTGCATCGCCTGGAACAGCTTGCAAAGGAAGCTCGCATCGAGCTCCCGGGCGACCGGGTGCTGCTGAACGGGGAGGACGTGACCGCCGAAATCCGGGATCCGAAGGTCAGCGAAGCCGCCTCGCGAGTCGCCGCGCAGCCGGGCGTGCGGCGCGCCATGCGCGAAGAGCAGCGGCGGATCGGCTCGGCCGGCCCCTCGGTGATGGAAGGCCGCGATATCGGGACCGTGGTGTTTCCCGAAGCCAAGGTGAAGATTTTCCTGGATGCGCAGCCCGATGCCCGCGCGCAACGCCGCGCTTCGGAATTGGGCGCGCCCGTGGAAGACGTCGCCCGCGAGCTCGATGCGCGCGACCGCCGGGACCGCAGCCGCGCGGAAGCTCCGCTCACCCAGGCTCCCGACGCCGAGTATCTGGACACCACGCATCTGACTCCGGTCCAGGTGGAAGAGGCGGTCCTCAAGCTGGTGCGCGAGCGCACGTCCAATGGAAAGGATCACCGATAGAAACGTGGATAGAGACGTGAGCGATCTTCTGGTCATGAAATTCGGCGGCACCAGCATGGGCTCGGCCGAGCGCATCCGTGTGGCGGCCCGCCTGACCACCGAGCAAAGCGCCAAGCGCCCGGTGGTGGTCGTGGTCTCGGCAATGTCCAAGGTGACCGATTTACTGCTCGATTCGCTTCGCAAAGCCGAGGCGGGAGATCAGGCGGATCTGGACGCGAATCTCGAAAAGCTGTCGGAGCGGCATCGCGAATGCTGCCGCGGGCTCCTGCCAAAAGAGAAACAGGACCAGGCGACCGCCGGCGTGGAACGCCTGATCGCCGAATTCGCGCGCATCGCCAAGGGTGTCATGATGCTGGGCGAGCGTCCGCCGCGTTCGGTGGACGAAGCGGTAGCGGTGGGCGAGCGTCTGTCGGCTTATCTCATGGCTCTCCACATGGAGTCCGAGGGCATGCCGGCCGTGGCAGTGAACGCCGCCGAAGTCATCGCGACCGACGCCGTGTTCGGCAACGCCACGCCGCTGATGGAGCAAACTCGCGCTCGCGCCGCCGCGGTCTTGCGGCCCCTGCTCGATCAGGGCAAGGTGCCGATCGTCACAGGATTTAACGGATCCACGTTGGACCA
>Ga0209483_1000900_pt1 | contig 24047 bp, 18 predicted proteins | sample NGEPerA_FD_184508 | JGI IMG/M metagenome (GOLD analysis project Ga0209483, IMG submission 184508) | Arctic peat soil microbial communities from the Barrow Environmental Observatory site, Barrow, Alaska, USA - NGEE PermafrostL2-A... | ecosystem: Environmental > Terrestrial > Soil > Wetlands >... | reverse complement strand
CGCTGATTCCAACCGCCAGCTTGACGAGGTGCAGCGAGCCGCCGCCGAAGCCGCCGCCATCGTCCCGCGGGGCCATCAGCCGGGGGCCATCAGCCGGGGGCCATCAGCCGGGGGCCATCAGCCGGGCCATCAGGCGGGGTCGCAAGCGCGATCAGCTCGGCGCCTTCCTCGACCAGGTCGCCGACCGCGTAGCGCACCGCCTCGACCGTGCCGTCGCGCGGCGCGGCGATGGTGTGCTCCATCTTCATCGCCTCGATGACAATCAGCGCCTGGCCCTGGCGCACCGCGTCGCCGGCGGCGACCAGAAGCTGCACGACCCGGCCCGGCATCGGCGCCGAGAGCCGCCCGGCATGCACGTCGGCGCCGGCCGGCGGCGCCAGCGGATCGACCCGCTCGAAGCGCCAGTTTACGCCGGCGATGAAGACGGCGATGTCGTCGCCATGGCCGAGCACGAGGGCGCGGCTTCGGGCGCCGTCGACCGTGAGGATTGCGGCGCCGTCCGTCGTGAAAGCCGCCGCGGCCTGGCAATGCCGTTCGCCGATCTGCAAGTCCCAGCCCTTGCCGGAAGCCGTCGCCGCGACGTGAAGCTCCTCCTCGCCGCAGCGGAACACCAGCGTTTGCGGCGCCTTCGCCAGGTTGAGCCGCCAGCCGTCGCGCCGCGCCCATGGGTCGGGGTCGGGGTCGGGTTCGGCTACCGGCCCGGCGAGGCAGAACAGCGCGGCCGCAATCAGCGCACGCTCGGGCGCCGGGGCCAGCGCCGGCAGCAGCGCCGCCTTGCGCCGCTCGATAAACCCGGTGTCGAGCCTGGCGGCGGCAAAATCCGCGTCGCCGATTACCCGCGCGAGGAAGCCGAGATTGGTCGCCAGACCCAGCACCCCGGTTTCCGCCAGCGCGCGACCGAGCCGGGTGCGCGCCGCCTCCCGATCCGCGCCCCAGGTGATGATCTTGGCGATCATCGGGTCGTAGAACGGGGTCACCGCGTCGCCCTCGCGCACCCCGGTCTCGACCCGCGCGGCGTCGATGGGGAGGCGCAGCCGGTGCAGGGTGCCGGTCGCCGGCAGGAAACCGCGCTCCGGGTTCTCGGCGTAGAGCCGCACCTCGATCGCGTGGCCGGTGAGAGTAATGTCCGCCTGCCGGCGGGTGAATTTCTCCCCGGCGGCGACACGCAGCTGCCATTCGACGAGGTCGGTGCCGGTCACCGCTTCGGTCACCGGGTGCTCGACCTGGAGCCGCGTGTTCATCTCCATGAAGTAGAATTTATCGCTTTCAACGATGAACTCGACGGTGCCGGCGCCGACATAACCCACCGCCTTCGCCGCGGCGACCGCGGCCTCGCCCATCGCCTGCCGCATCGTCTGGTCGAGGCCCGGCGCCGGCGCCTCCTCGACCACCTTCTGGTAGCGCCGCTGGATCGAGCAGTCGCGTTCGTGGAGATGAACGACATTGCCGTGGCTGTCGGCGAACACCTGCACCTCGATATGGCGCGGCGCGGTCAGGTACTTCTCGATCAGCACCCGGTCGTCGCCGAACGCGCCCGCCGCTTCGCGCTTGGCGCCGTCGAGCGCGCGGGAAAACTCAACTGCCTGGTTGACGATGCGCATGCCGCGGCCGCCGCCGCCGCCCGACGCCTTGATCAGCACCGGAAAGCCGACCGTCTCCGCCTCTTTGAGCAGATGCGCCGGGTCCTGGTCGTCGCCGTGATAGCCGGGCACCACCGGCACGCCGTGCGCCGCCATCAGCGCCTTGGCCGCCGCCTTCGACCCCATCGCGCGCATCGCCGTCGGCGGCGGACCGATAAAGACGACGCCCGCCGCGGCGCAGGATTCGGCGAACGCGGCATTCTCGGAGAGGAACCCGTAGCCGGGATGGATGGCCTCGGCGCCCGTCTCCGTCGCGGCGACGACGATCGCCGCACCATTCAGGTAGCTCTCCCGCGCCGGGGCCGGGCCGATCGACCGCGCCTCGTCGGCCATCGCGACATGCAGCGCGCCGGCATCGGCCGCGGAATAGACCGCTACCGTGGCGATGCCCATGCGCCGCGCGGTGCGGATCACCCGGCAGGCGATCTCGCCGCGATTCGCGATCAGGATTTTCGAAAACAAATTTTCACCACAGAGTCACGGAGAAGGGAATTTTACCGCGAAGGACGCAAAGGTTACGCGAAGGACGCGACGGCATCTATCGATCGCGCGCAGCGCGACCAAAAATCCACAATGAGGCAATGAGACGGTGAGATCGTCATCGCTTCGAACCTTACGGGCGCTTCGCGTCGTTTAGACCGGCTTCGCGGCCTTTGCGTAACCTTTGCGTCCTTCGCGGTAAAATTCCCTTCTCCGTGCCTTCCGCGCCTCCGTGGTTATCGCGGCCCTCACATCCGGAACACGCCGAACTTGGTCTTCTCGATCGGCGCGTTGAGGCTGGCGGAGAGCGACAGCCCCAGCACCGTCCGGGTCTCGGCCGGGTCGATGATGCCGTCGTCCCACAACCGCGCGCTGGCGTAATAAGGGTGGCCCTGGGTCTCGTACTGGGCGCGGATCGGCGCCTTGAAGGCCTCTTCCGCGGCCGCCGGCCAGTCCTCCCCGCGCGCCGCCATGCCGTCGCGCCGCACCGTCGCCAGCACCGCGGCGGCCTGCTCGCCGCCCATCACCGAGATGCGCGCATTGGGCCACATCCACAAAAACCTGGGGCCGTAGGCGCGCCCGCACATGCCGTAATTGCCGGCGCCAAAGCTGCCGCCGATGATCACGGTGAATTTCGGCACCGCGGCGGTGGCGACCGCGGTCACCAGCTTGGCGCCGTCCTTGGCGATGCCGCCCGCCTCGTATTTCCGCCCGACCATAAAGCCGGTGATGTTCTGCAGGAAGACGAGCGGGATGCCGCGCTGGGCGCATAATTCGATAAAATGCGCGCCCTTCAGCGCGCTCTCGGAAAACAGGATGCCGTTATTGGCGAGGATGCCGACCGGGTAGCCCCAGACCCGCGCGAAGCCGCACACCAGCGTCTGGCCGTAAAGCTCTTTGAACTCGTCGAATTCGCTGGCGTCGGCGACCCGCGCGATCACCTCGCGCACATCGTAGGGCCGGCGCGTGTCGGCCGGGATCACCCCGTACAAATCCTCCGCCGGGTATAACGGGTCGCGCGGCTCCTTGACGTCGAGCGACAGGGTCTTCTTTCGGTTGAGGTTGCCGACGATCCGCCGCGCGATGCCTAGCGCGTGGCGGTCGTCGAGCGCGTAATGGTCGGTGACCCCCGAGACCCGGCTGTGCACGTCGGCGCCGCCCAGTTCCTCGGCCGACACCACCTCGCCGGTCGCCGCCTTGACCAGCGGCGGGCCCCCGAGAAAGATCGTGCCCTCTCCCTTGACGATGATGCTCTCGTCCGACATCGCCGGCACATAGGCGCCTCCCGCGGTGCACGACCCCATGACGATCGCGATCTGCGGCACCCCCGCCGCCGACAGCTGCGCCTGGTTGAAAAAGATGCGGCCGAAATGCTCGCGGTCGGGGAACACCTCGTCCTGCGCCGGCAGGAACGCGCCGCCCGAATCGACGAGGTAGAGGCACGGCAGCCGGTTCTGCCAGGCGATCTCCTGCGCGCGCAGGTGTTTCTTGACCGTCATCGGGAAATAGGTGCCGCCCTTGACCGTCGCGTCGTTGGCGACAATCACGCATTCCTGGCCCGCGATGCGCCCGATACCGGTAACGATCCCCGCCGCCGGCACCTCGTCGCCGTACATGCCGTAGGCGGCAAAAGCGGAAAGTTCGAGAAACGGCGAGCCGGGGTCGAGCAAATTCCGCACCCGTTCCCGCGCCAACAGCTTGCCGCGCCCCAGATGCCGCCGCCGCGACGCCGCGTCCCCGCCGAGCGCGATCGCCGCGCTCTTCGCCCGCAACTCCTCGACCACAACGCGCATCGCCGCCGCATTGGCGCGAAACGCTTCCGAACGCGGGTCGAGCGCGGTGGCGAGGGTGGTCATGGCCAACCCTGAACCTTGCAAGGCAGGCGTCTACTGGCAAGCGGAAAGCGCCCGGTCACCCTGGCCGCGTTTGGCCTGGACCATCCGGAACCTGTCGGCGGCCGGTCAGAGTTGGCTCGCCAGAGCGTGCGACAGATAAACGAAGAGCGCGCAACCCAGCAGGACCAGCAGTATCGCGAGGGCCAGATCGATACGGGTGCCGGAGCCGGGGCGCTGCTCCCCGCTGTCGATGTATTTGCCGGTGACGAGAAAGCGGGCCGCCGCGATCGCCACCATGGCGGTGCCGAGGACGACCAGCGACAGTCCGGCGATATTGCCGAATTCTTGCCCCGGCAACGACGGCGTCCGGCCGCCCAGCGAGGGAGCCGCGATCGCCACGAACAGGTCGAATTTTTCGACGAGGAAGCCAAAGGCCATAACCGCAATGGCCGTGCGCACCCAGGCGAGAAAGGTCCGCTCGTTCGCCGCGTGGTCGCTAAAATTCCGGATCATGTCGCTCAACAATGTGGATGGGCCGATGGGCGCCGCTGCCGCAACGCCGCCGAAAGTGACGGCCGCGGTTTGGCGCGCAGCCCCGCGATCCCCCGCATCGCCGCCGCCTTGGCGCGGAACGCCTCCGACGCGGATCGAGCGCGGTGGCGAGGGTGGTCAATCCGCGACCTGCTTCGCCCGGCGATGGCCTGCTTCCGGGACCAGCAGCCCGTCCTCGCGCGCCACGCCAAGGGCTGAAAATAGCCCGCCTAAACCAATCCAGCTTCAGCGCGCCGCGGTGGCGGACTTGGCCGGCCAGTGCTCGGGGTCTTCGAGGAAGCTTCTGATCTTGTCGTACTGCCCGGGCTCGAACCGCCCCATCTTTTCGGCGGTCGCCGCGACATCCCACCACGTGGCGAGCGCGTGCAAGGTGATGCCCTCGGCGGCAAGGCTCGATTCGGTGTGCGGAAAGATGCCGTAGTTGAAGATCACGAAGGTATGGCTGATCTCGCCGCCGGCCTGGCGGATCGCGCGGACGAAATTGAGCTTCGAGGTGCCCTCGCTGGCGAGGTCCTCGACCAGCAGCACGCGGGCATCGTCCTTCAATTCGCCTTCGATCTGGGCGTTGCGGCCAAAGCCCTTGGCCTGCTTTCGCACATACAGCATCGGCAGCGACAGCCGGTCGGCGATCCATGCGGCGAACGGGATGCCGGCGGTCTCGCCGCCGGCGATGGCGTCCAGCGATTCGAACCCGATTCGGTTCTCGATCAGCTTGGCGCCCATGTCCATCAGCTTGCGCCGGGCGCGCGGGAACGAGATCAGTCGACGGCAATCGACATAGACCGGCGACAGTCGTCCCGAGGTGAAGGTGAACGGATTGTCCGGCCGGAACAGCACGGCCTGAGTTTCGAGGAGGATGCGGGCGGTGGTTTCCGCCGCATCGCTCTCGACTGCGGTGCGGTCGGAGCGCGGAGCATCGGCCATGGGCCATCTTAACGGCAAAGCCGGCAGGGTTGACAACCAAAGATAATGAAACACCTCCCATGGTCCGCCCTCGTGCATGAGGCTCGGCCCGGCTCGGCTCGCCCGAGCAACCCTCGCTTCTCTTAATGCACGAAAGGGCGGGCCGCCGGCGTCAGCCCGGGGACATAACGTCTAATGGAAGCGCTCGGCGGGACCGGCCGCCTAAGCGGCCGCTATTTTTCCGTGGCGGTGTAGACGCCGTCCCAGTCGGGCGGCGGCGGCTCGATCTGGAAATGGGCGATGCGGCCGCGGTAGAGCTCGTAGACCGGCGCCAGGTACCGCGCGGCGGCGAGCGGCGCCTGGCCCAAGGCGGAGAGCGCCGACGCCCAATCCTGCCGGCGGTAGGCTGCGATCAGGTCGGCATGCGGGTTCTTGTACGGCATCTCGTCTTCGTCGTCGGGAGCCAGCGTGAAGACCTTGACGCCTTGCGACTTGCCCTTGACCGCGACGAGGTCGAGTTCGATCAAATCCGAATTGCCGAGCATCACGGCGGTTTCCTCGCCGATCACCAGATCGACGTGGTAGAGCTTGCATAGCCCTTCGAGCCGCGAGGCGAGGTTCACCGGGTCGCCCATCAGCGAATAGTTGAAGCGGCGCTCCGACCCGAAATTGCCGACGACGCATTCCCCGCTGTTGATGCCGATCCCAACCCGCAGCTCGTGATAGACCTTGCCCGCGGCTTCCGCCTCGGCCTTGAGGCTGCGGTTCAGATCGACAAGCTTGCTTCGGATGCCCTGGGCGGCGCGCACCGCATTCTTGGCGTGTTCGGGATCGTCGAGCGGGGCGTTCCAGAATGCCATGATGCAGTCGCCGATATACTTGTCGATGGTGCCGTGACAGTCGGCGATGATGTCGCTCATCGGCGAGGTGAAGCTGTTCATCAACTGGGTGAGCGCGCGCGCGTCGAGCCCCTCCGACAATGTTGTAAAGCCGCGGATGTCGCAGAACATCACGCTCAGCTGCTTGTACTCGCCGCCGAGCTGGAGCTTTTCGGGGTTGCGCGCGAGTTGCGCCACGTATTGCGGCGACATGTAGCGCGAGAACGCGCTGCGGATCTGGGACTGGCGCACCTCGGTGCGCAGGTAGCCGATGATCGACGAGGTGAAATAGACCATCAGCAGCACGATCGTCGGATAGACCGGATCGACCAGCAGGTGCGCGTCGCGGAAGGTAAACCATGAGGTGCCGATCGCGATCACGATCGCCGCGAGCCCGAGGATCGCGCTCGGCATCGCCCCGATGCTGGGCAGCACGATGATGAGCACGGTGCTGAACAGCATCGCGAACAAGATTTCCGCACCTTTGGCCCAATCCGGGCGCGACAGGTAGACGCCGCCAAGGATCTGCTCCAGCAGCTGCGCGTGGACCTCGACCCCCGGAATCCCGGCGCCGACCGGGGTCGCCTGCAGATCGTTGACGACACCGGCGGCCGAGGTGCCGATCAGGATGATGTGGTCCTTGATCTTCTCCGGATCGAAATCGCCGGAAAGGATGCTGGCGGCGGAAACGAAGCGTTCGAGGCGCGGCTTCGAATAGTAGACCCAGACCCGTCCGGCGGAGTCGGTGGGGATCGCCAGCGGCCCGATCTTCACGGTGGTGAGGCCGGTGTTTTCGCCGAAACTCTTCTCGCCGCTGGCGCCGGACGCGCGCGCCACATAGGTATGCGCGCCGGTGACGACGCGCAGCGTTTCGGCGACCAGCGAGAACACCGGCTTGTCCCCCAGCCGCATGATCAGCGGCACGCGGCGGACGATCTGGTCCCAATCGAGGTGTTGGTTCAGGAAGCCATTGCCGAGCGCGACCGACTGGAACGCCGGGAGGTCGGTGATCGCCGCCGGGTACGCGTCGACGAATTGCAGCGGGTTGTCGCCGGCGAAGGCATAACCGGCCTTCTGCGCCGGCTTCGGGTTCTCGCCATGCTCGGTCAGGATGAAGCCGGTGACCGTCGGCATCGATTTCATCGCCGCGGCGAGGCTCTCGTCGGGGTCGGGCAGCGCCGAGAGCAGCCGCGAGGTGTCTTCCGAGACGTCGCCCCGCTTGTTGAGCTGGGCCAGGAGCAGCTTGGGCGAGGTGCGGTCGGGCTCGGCGAAGACGATGTCGAATGCGACGACCGCCGCGCCGGCCTCGCGCAGCTTGTCGAGCAGTTGCGCGTCGAGGCCGCGCGACCATGGCCATTGGCCGTAGGTGTTGATGCTCTTTTCGTCGATGTCGACGACGCTGATCGGCGCGTCGCCCGGCGGGCGCGGCGCGATACGCTGATACGTATCGAACGAGATCAGCATCAGCCGGTCGAGCAAATCCGGCGCGGCGAGGCGGGCCACAAGCGCGATCGCCAGCCCGACCAGCGGCAAGATATAAATCAGCCCGCGCCGCATGAGGAAAGGCATGGGATCAAAACTCCGGCAGACGAAGCGCCATCCACGGCCCTATCATAAGCCATTCGCGACGCGGGCGAAGCGGCTCTCGTTACCGAGGCCCTCTCGCGAAGGAACATCAGCAATTCCGTCAGCCCGCGCCGGACGGTAGAGAATGCCATTCGACATCGTGTGGGCGCCGGAAGCCGTGGATGACCTGAAGACCGTCAAAGCGAATAGTCGAGCCGCGGTCAGATCGGCGCTCGAAACCCATCTCCGGCACCAGCCACTGAGAACTAGCCGGGCCGGATCAAGCGATTGCGCGGGTTTGAGCGACCGCAATAGCGCCTTCGTGTAGGCAATATTCGAGTATTCTACGATGTGTTCGATACGACCGTTGAAATTATCGCGGTTTCAGCAAAGGGGAGGCGGATACATGGTTGAGCCGGTTCGGAAGTCCGCCATGAGGCGGGTGCCACTTTCCGAGCTCCGAGACGATTTTTCGCATCTCCTTCGCGAGGCCGAAAAGGGTGAGATCATCATTACTCGCCGTGGCCGGCCCGCCGGCTTGCTGATCGGCTTCGCAACCGAGGATGAGTGGTTTGAATATCGGCTCGTAAACGATCCGCGATTCCTGTCGCGAGTCGCCAAGGCGCGCGAAAGCATCCGAGCGGGCAAGGGCGTGAGGCTCGAAGACCTGGATGACGCCTTGTAGCGCATGTGCGTAAAGGTCTGAGATGGACGGCACATTGTCAAAAATCGGCGACGCGCCGAAGCGGCGGGAGGATCGGCGCTTCCTGACCGGACGCGGCCGCTATCTCGACGACCTCGCCTTCGACAATTTGGCGCACGCGGTGGTGCTGCGCTCGCCGCATGCGCATGCGCGGATCGAGGGCATCGACGCCGCGGCCGCGCGCGCCGCGCCAGGGGTGCTGGCCGTCCTCACCGCCGCCGAAATCGCCGCCGACGGCCTCTCGCCGCTGCGCCCCGGCGCCGAGACCAACACCGTGACCGGCGAGAAATTCGCGTTCGAGCCGCAACCGCTGCTCGCGGCCGGCAAGGTGCGCCATGTCGGCGAGGCGGTGGCGCTTATCGTCGCCGAGACGCGCGACCGGGCGCTGGACGCGGCCGAACTGGTCGCGGTCCAATACGCGCCGCTGCCGGCGGTGACGACCCCGGCCGCCGCCCGCGCCGCCGGCGCTCCGCTCCTGACGGAACGGGCGCCCGGCAATCTCTGTCTCGAATGGCGCCACGGCGACCGCGCGGCGGCCGACGCCGCCTTCGCCGCGGCGGCGCATGTCGTCCGCCTCGCGCTCGACAACCACCGCATCGTCACCAACCCGATGGAGCCGCGCGGCATCGTCGGCGCCTACGACGCCGTGACCGGGCGCTACACCGCGCATGTCTCGGCGCAGAGCATCCATGTCACCCGCGACTTCACGGCGCGCGCGCTCGGCGTCCCGCCGGCGGAGGTGCGCTTTGTCGCCCCCGATGTCGGCGGCGGGTTCGGCGCCAAGAATTTCGTCTACCCCGAGCACGTCCTGCTGCTGTGGGCGGCGAAGCGGGTCGGTCGGCCGGTCAAATGGATCGCGACGCGCAGCGAGGTGTTCCTCGCCGACCACGCCGGCCGCGACCAGCGCGCCCAAGCCGCGCTGGCGCTCGACGCGGTAGGAAAATTCCTCGCGCTCCGGGTCGAGAGCACGGCCAATCTCGGCGCCTATCTCGCCGGCAGTTCGGCGGCGGTGCAGACCTTCCAGTACGCGTTCCTCCCCGGCACGGTCTACCGCATCCCGGCGATCGACCTGGGCGTGACCGGTGTTTTCACCAACACCGCACCGATCGGCGTCTTGCGCGGCCCCGGCTATGGCGAAGCGAACAACATCATCGAGCGGCTGATCGACGAAGCGGCGCGGCAAACGGGCATCGACCGCGGCGAATTGCGTCGCCGCAACCTGGTGCCGAGCGCGGCGATGCCGATGACCAACGCGGTCGGCAACCAGGTCGATAGCGGCGCTTTCCCCGAGACTTTCGAGCGCGCACTGCAGGCGGCCGACATCGCCGGCTTCGCCGCGCGGCGCCGGGCGAGCGAGGCTGAGGGCCGACTGCGCGGCCTCGGTTTCGCAAACCACATCAAGGGCACCGGCGGGAACCCGTCGGAGAACGTCGATATCCGCTTCGAGACGGACGGCTCGGTGTCGCTGATCACCGGCACCCAGCATATCGGCCAGGGCCACGAGACGACCTTCCCGCAAATCCTCGCCGACAGGCTCGGCGTGCCGAACGAGCTCGTCACGCTGCGCCAGGGCGACACCGATTTGATCGCGCATGGTGGCGGCCACGGCAGCTCGCGCGCGACCTATATGGGCGGCACCGCGATCTTCCGCGCGGCCGACGAGATCATCCTGAAGGGCACCCGCGTCGCCGCCGAAATGCTCGAAGCCGCGGCGGCCGACATCAAATTCGCGGATGGCGATTTCGTCGTCACCGGCACCGACCGGCTTGTGTCGCTGCTCGATGTCGCAAAGCAGGCGCGTGAGGCCGGGGAGCCGCTCGACACCTATCATTTCTGGACCCGCGAGTGGATGACTTTCCCCAACGGCGCGCACGTCGTCGAGGTCGAGATCGACCGCGACACCGGGCGTGTGACCCTGGAGCGCTACAGCGCGGTCGACGATTACGGGGTCATCGTCAATCCGATGGTGGCGAGCGGGCAGGCGCATGGCGCGATCGCCCAGGGCAGCGGCCAAGCGCTGCTCGAAACCGCGGTCTACGATCCGGAATCGGGGCAGGCCGTCGCCGCCTCGTTTATGGACTACGCGATGCCGCGCGCCGACGATCTGCCGGCGTTCAACCTCGGCTTCAATCCGACCCGCTGCACGACCAACCCGCTTGGGGTCAAGGGCTGCGGCGAGGCCGGCGCGATCGCCGCCTTCCCGGCGATCCGCAACGCGATCCACGACGCGCTGGCGCATCTCGGAGCCCCGGGGGTTAATACCAATTTTGGGGTTAATACCAATTTTGACGGCCCCGCAACCCCGGCCCGGGTCTGGCGGGCAATGCGGGGTGAGTGACGACGTCCCTTTGAGACCATCCTGACGAAGGGCCGGAACCTAAATCTTTATCAGCCCTGCAACCTTCGAAATCGGACAAGATAGGCGCGTGATGATCGACCATGTCGTCTTTTGGGTGATCGACATGGTGCGCTCGCGGGCATTCTACGATCGCGCGCTGCACCCGCTTGGGATCGCGCGGATCACCGGCGACGACCACGCCTTCGCCGGCTATGGCGTCACGGGCAAGGGATATTTCTGGATCGGCCAACGCGACGCGGCGCCGACCGATGCGCAATTTGCCTTCGCCGCGCCGGATCGGTCGACGGTCGACGCGTTCCACGAAGCGGCGATCGCCGCCGGCGGGCACGACAACGGCAAGCCCGGTCTGCGCCCGCAATACAACGCCAATTACTACGGCGCCTTCGTCCTCGACCCCGACGGTCACAACATCGAGGCGGTGTGCTACGCGCCGGAGTGATACAGACTGAAATTTACTAACTTGAATCGTAAAGGTCTGGTGCCCGAAAATGACGCGACGAGATGCAAATTAACTGTAGTTTCCCGCAGATAACAGCGAGAACAGCCAATGCCACTGCGCGGGCATTTCGTAGTCATATATGATGATACAATGAAGACGTCTCCAGTTCCGCAAAGCCTGCTCAACTCGATCGTGGCCGAACTCGCGCCGCAACGCATTATCTTGTTCGGGTCGGCGGCACGCGGCGAGGCTGGACCCGATAGCGATCTCGACCTGCTTGTCGTGCTAGACGACGACGTGCCGCTGGAAAAGCTCGGTGCAAAGGCTGTTCACGCGGCGCGGAGGGGCTATACGGAGCCGGTGGATATAATACCGTGCCGCGCTTCGGTTCTGCACGAACGCGCCCAGGCCAAGGGATCATTTGCTTACGTTGTCTTACGCGACGGAATCACGGTTTATGAGCGGCAGTGAGCCGGGCGAGCTGATCCAATGGCGGGAGGCCCGGCGCTGGCTTGCGAAGGCCGAGGAGGACTTGGCTGCGGCGCGGCTTCTCCTTGCGGGACAGCTGACCGATCCCGCGGCGTTCCATGCCCAACAGGCACTTGAGAAGGCTTTAAAGGCGCTGGCGGTAGCCGCCGGTCGAGATTTTCGCCATACGCACGACTTGGAGACGCTCACGGCAGAAGTGAACAAAGACTGGCCTTTACTCGTCTCGTTTCCATTACCGCTTGCCGATGTCAGCGAGTGGTATCTGGTGAGCCGTTATCCTGACATGGATGAGGCAGGGCCAACATCTGAAGAGGTTACGAAGGCCCTCGACGATATCGGATCGTTGATCCAAGCGATCAAGGCGCGCGATCCGACGGACACTCGGTCGAAGTCAACCCATCCATCATGAGCTGGCTGTCCAACTTCGTCCTGCCGAAAATCCGCACCCTGGTCGGGCGCAAGGAGGTGCCGGACAATCTGTGGACGCAGTGTCCGGGCTGCGAGCAGACGCTGTTCCAGCGCGACCTTGTCGCCGATTTGATGGTGTGCCGGCATTGCGGGCATCATTTCCGCATCGGCAGCGCCGAGCGCTTTCCGATGCTGTTCGACGGCCCGTTCGAGACGGTGGAGCTGCCGAAGACCCCGGTCGACCCGCTGCGCTTCCGCGACCGCAAGCGCTATACCGAGCGGCTGCGCGAGAGCGAGGCGGCGCTCGGCGCCGGCAGCGAGGCGGTCGCGGTCGCGCACGGGCGAATCGGCGGGGTCGCCGCCATCGTCGCGGCGTTCGATTTCGCCTTTATGGGCGGCTCGATGGGGATGGCGGTCGGCGAGGCGCTGGTCGCCGCGTCGCGGCTCGCGGTCGAGCGCCACGCGGCGCTGATCGTGATCCCGTCCTCGGGCGGCGCGCGCATGCAGGAAGGCATCCTCGCGCTGATGCAGATGCCGCGTACGATCATCGCCGCGGATTTGGTCAAGGAAGCGCGCCTGCCCTATATCGTCGTGCTGACCGACCCGACGACGGGCGGCGTCGCCGCCTCGTTCGCGGCGATCGGCGATATCGCGATCGCCGAACCCGGCGCGGTCATCGGCTTCGCCGGCGCGCGGGTCATCGAGGAGACGATCCGCGAGAAGCTGCCCGAGGGGTTTCAGCGCGCCGAATACCTCTTGGAGCACGGCATGGTCGACATGGTCGTGCCGCGCGGGGAGCTGACGGCGACCTTGGCGCGCATCCTAAAATTGCTGCGCGAGCCGATTGCGGCGCCGGCCGCGCCGGCATGAGCGGCGAGCCTTCCGCCGCCGAGCTTGTGCTGACCCGGCTCGGCGGCCTGCACCCGAAAAAGATCGACCTGTCGCTCGGCCGCATCGAGCGCCTGCTCGCCGCGCTGGGCAACCCGCAGGACAGGCTCGCGCCGGTCATCCATGTCGCCGGCACCAACGGCAAGGGCTCGACCGTCGCGACCCTGCGCGCCTGCCTCGAAGCGGCGGGCTACCGCGTCCATGTCTACACCTCGCCGCATCTGGTGCGGTTTCACGAGCGCATCCGGCTCGCCGGTCAATTGATCGACGATGCCGCGTTGGCCGCCATCCTCGAAGAGGTCGAGCGCGTCAACTCCGGCACGGAGATCACCTTTTTTGAGATCACCACCGCGGCGGCCTTTCTCGCCTTTTCGCGGGTTCCGGCGGATTTCGTGCTGCTCGAAGTCGGGTTGGGCGGCCGGCTCGACACCACCAACGTCGTGCGCCGCCCGGCGGTCACCGCGATCACCCCGGTCTCGCTCGACCACCAGGCATTCCTCGGCCCGACCGTGGCGGCGATCGCCGGCGAGAAGGCCGGCATCCTGAAGCCGGGCGCGCCGGCGGTGATCGGCCCGCAGCTGGGCGAGGCGGAGGCGGTGATCGAGGCGCGCGCCGTCGCCGTCGGGGCGCCCCTCTACCGCTGGCGGCAGGAATGGCGCTGCGACGCCGCCGGCGCCGGAATGCGCTACGAAGGCCGGCGCTGGGCGCTCGACCTGCCGCTGCCGTCGCTGCCGGGCGCGCACCAGATCGCCAACGCCGGCGCCGCGATCGCCTGTCTCGAATGCCTGGGCGGGGCCGGGGTCAAGCCGCCGGCGCTGGCCGACGGACTGCGCCATATCGAATGGCCGGCGCGGCTGCAGCGCCTGACGCAGGGGCCGCTGGTCGAAATGACGCCCGGCTGGGAATTGTGGCTCGACGGCGGCCACAACCCGGCGGCGGGCGAGGTGCTGGCCGCGGCCGCCGCTTGCTGGCGCGACCGGCCGCTGCACCTCGTCGTCGGCATGCTCAACACCAAGGACGCCGCCGGCTTCCTGGCGCCGCTCGCGCCGTTCGCGCGGAGCCTGCGCGCGGTGACGATCCCGGGCGAAGAAAACCCGCTTCCGGCGGGCGCGATCGTCGAGGCCGCCCGTTCGGCCGGGATCGATGCGCGGGCGGCGGCAACGACCGAACTCGCGCTGCGCGACATCGCCGGCGGCGGCGATCGCGGACGAATACTGATCTGCGGCTCCTTGCACTTCGCCGGAGTCGTTTTAACCAAGAATCGGTGAACTAAAAGCCCGCCGCCAGCGTTGGGCAGGCATGAAACAGATGTCCATCCTCGCCCTCGCCCTGTCGGGGGCTCTTGTCGCCTCTGCTGGCGCCTATGCGGCCGAGGTCGACGAATCGCCGGCGGCGGTGATGCAAACCGCCGCGATCATCGGGCCGTCGCTCGCCCTCGGAACGGGTGAGGAGCAGCGCGAGATCATCACGCCGCCGTCGAGCATCGATCCGGGAATGGCGCTCGATCCGCCGCAGACCGGGGCCAAGATGCCGATCATCCACCCGCCCGGCACCCCCGGCGGCCGGTTGATCCTGCCGAAGTAGCCGAAAATGAAATGGTCGGGCGTGGGCCCGGCCGTTTCGCTTCTAGCTCCGGCGCTCGGTCAGAGGACCGACTCGACCCACTCGTAGAGCTTGCTCTTTGGCAGCGCGCCGATCTTGGTCGCGGCGACCTGACCGTCCTTGAAGAGGATCATCGTCGGGATGCCGCGCACCCCGAACTTGCGCGGAGTTTGCGGGTTCTCGTCGATATTGACCTTGGCGACGGTGAGGCGGCCGGCCATGTCGGTGGCGAGCTCGTCGAGAAACGGCGCGACCGTCTTGCAGGGTCCGCACCATTCGGCCCAGAAATCGACGAGCACCGGCTCGCTGGAATGCAGCACCAGGCTGTCGAAGGTGCCGTCGCTGACGGCTGTCGGCTTCATGGCGAAATCCTTTCGCTCCTCATGGCCTAGAGATTAGGGGAGCCGTAAAACCGCCGTCAAGGCAGGTGCCGTGCAAGCAATTCGGGGCTGATCGGCATCAGGCGCGGCGCCTCGGTCCATAAAATCGCGCAAGCCACCGGCCGGTCCGGATAAATGCGTTCGAGCGCGGCGCGGTAGCTCGCCAATTGCTGCAGGTAAACGCCAGCGACCTCATTTTCGCTCTGCGGCGGCGGGCGCACTGTCTTGTAGTCGACGATCAGCACGCGGTCTTCGGTGACGACGATGCGGTCGATCTGGCCGGACAGCGCCCGGCCTCCGATGAGGCCGACGACCGGCACTTCGGCCTGGGCGTCCGGACCCCAGAGCGGCGCGAATTCGGGTGTTTCGAGCACCGCGATCGTCTCGCGGGCAATGTCCTCCTGCTCGTCGAGGGGTAGCGCATGGACCGGCAGCGCCAGGAAACGCCGCGCCGCGGCCGCGCGCTCGGTGGCGGGAAATTCGGGCAGCGTCTGCAGCAGCCGGTGCACCAAAAGGCCGCGCTTGAAGCGGTCGCGCCCGCGGCCGGCGAGCGGCGACAGGGTCGCCGGCTCGTTGCCGCTCGGTTGTGACGGCAGCAGCGGCTTCGGCGGATTGGGTTCGGGCGGCGGCGGAACGCGCAACCAGGCCGGCGGTGGACCGAGACTTGGCGCGACCGCGCTCGGCGAATCGCGGGTGGGGACGCCAGCCTGCGCGGTCGCCAGGCGCAGCCCTTCGCCGGACCAGCCGTCGAGCTCGCCGATCAGCGGGGACGCGTCGAACGCGAACGGCTCGGCGATGCCGCCGAGGCCCGCCCGGCACAGGGTGTGCCAATTCTCCGCGCCGTTGCTCGGCCGCAAGGTGTGCCAGCCGCAGATGTAGAGCCGGTCCTGCGCGCGGGTCAGCGCGACATAGAGCAGGCGACGGTATTCCTGCAATTCGCGCCGGCGCAGCGCCTGCCGCTCGGCGGTATGGCTTTGGCTGGCGAAATCCGCGTGCGGGCGCCATAACGGCAGGCCGTCGGTCTCGGTCCACAGCAGCCCGCCGCGCTGCGGCGGCAATTGCATCGTGTCGGGGACAAACAGGATCGGCGCTTCGAGGCCCTTGGCGCCGTGCACGGTCATGATCCGCACCTCGTCGCGCTGCTGCGCGGCGAGGTCGCGCTTCACCTCGATGTCGCCGGCGACGAGCCAATGCAGAAACCCTTGCAGCGAGGGCACATGCTCGCGCTCATAGGCGAGGGTGAGGGCGAGGAATTCCTCGATCGGGTCTTCCGCCTCGGGCCCGAGCCGCTCGAGCATCGCCCGCCGCCCGCCGCGCGCGCCGAGGATGTCGGCGTAAAGCTCGTAGGGCGGCGCGAAATCGGCGCGGCGCAGCAACTCGGTCAGCATCCCGACCGCATCCCGCAGCAGCAGATCGGCGCCGCCGCGCGCCAACAGCCGCGACCACAGCGAACGCCCGCCGCGATCGTAGGCGAGGGTGAAGAGCTGTTCCTCTGAAATGCCGAAGATCGGCCCCTTGAGCACCGCCGCCAAGGTCAGATCGTCATCCGGCAGCAGCAGGAACTGGCCGAGCGCGACGAGGTCCTTGACCGCGAGCTGCTCGAACAGCCGCAGCCGGTCGGCGCCGGCGACCGGCACGCCGCGCTGCTTCAGCTCGCGCAGCAGGTCCTCGACAAAGGCGTTACGCCGGCGCACCAGCACCATGATGTCGCCGGCCCGGACCGCGCGGTCGCGCGACGGCAGCATCTCGCGGTTCTTCAGCCAGCACTCGATCGTCGCGGCGACGGCGCGGGCGAGCCTTGTATGGGCGTTGGCCGCGCGCCTCGGCGCAACCTCCGCCTCCGGGTCGTCGCTCTCCTCGGGCGGCGGCGGCGCGCCCGGCCATAGCTCGACGATCCCTGCCTGGCCGATCCGCGCGGCCACATGGCGGATCGCCGCGCCGTCGAGCGCGACGCCGTCGGACGCCTCCGGAACCGCGAACACCGCGTCGACCGCGCGCAACAGCGGCTCGGCGGCGCGGAACGAGATGTCGAGCGGCACGATGCGCCAGGCGCGGTCGGCCTCGTTCACGCGCTGCTCGAAATGTCGGCGCATGCGGCCGAAGGCGAGCGGGTCGGCGCGCTGAAAGCTGTAGATCGACTGCTTGCCGTCGCCGACCGCGAACACCGTCCGCTGGCGCCCCAGCGGGTCCTCGCCGGCGAAGAACTCCTCGGCGAGGATCGCGACGATGGCCCATTGCTCGGGGTTGGTGTCCTGCGCCTCGTCGATCAGGATGTGGTCGAGCCCGCCGTCGAGCTTGAACAGCACCCACGGCGCGATGCCGTCGCGCCGCAGCAGGTCGAGCGCGGTCAGCACCAGATCGTCGTAATCGAGCTGCGCGTGGAGGCGCTTGCGCGCCTGGTAGGCGTCGATCAGCGCCGCGCCGAGCCGGACGATCGCCCGCGTCGCCGCGACGATGACGGCCCCGTTGCGCGCCTCGCAAAAGCGCTTCACGCGCTCGGCCTCGATCCCGAGGATGCCGCCGAGGTCTACCGCCGTCTTCTTCGCGGCGGCTTGCGTGAACAGGTCTTTGCGGATGTCGCCTTTGTCGGTGAGATAGACCGCCACATAGTCGTCGATCAGCTCGGGCCGCCCGGCTTCGTCGGCGCACCAGCGGGCGATCAGGCGGCCGCGCGGCTGGTCGGTCTTGTCGGTGCCGTCGGCGAGCGCAGCGCAGGCAAGGCGTAGGCTCACCAGGTCGCCGCCGGCGTGGAATTGCGTGGCGAGGCTTGCCTCACTCGCGCCTTGCGGCACGCCGAGCGCCGCCGCGAGCTTCGCCAGCAACGCCGCCTCGCCCAGCGCCAGCGCCTCGACCAGTCTGCCGCGGTCGCGGGCGAGCGCCGCCATCAGCTCGGCGAATCGGTCGTCGGTGAGGTAGCGCGCGACGATCGCGAGCGCCTCCGCCAGCTCGCCTTCGGGATTGCGCCGGGCGGCGGCGATGACGGCCGCGGCGGCGTCGCTCAGCGCCTCGGTGGCGCTGCGCTCGTCGATCACGACGAATTCCGGCGGCACAGCGGCTTCGAGCGGAAAGCGCCGCAGCAGCGCCTGGCAGAAGGCGTGGATCGTCTCGATCTTGGCGCCGCCCGGCGTGTCGAGCACTTTGGCGAAGAGCTGGCGGGCGCGGGCGAAATCCTCGTCGCGCGGGTTGCGGCCGGTGAGCTTGACCAGCTCCTGCGCCAGCCTGCCGCGCGGCAGCACGGTCCATTCGGCGAGCTTGGCGTTGACCCGGTTCGCCATCTCGGCGGCGGCGGCGCGGGTGAAAGTGAGGCACAGGAGGCGCGCCGGGTCGGTGCCGTTGAGCATCAGAGTCAAGAGCCGCTCGGTCAGCACCTTGGTCTTGCCGGTGCCGGCCGAGGCCGAGACCCAAACCGAGGCGGCGGGGTCGAGTGCCTTGCGCTGGGCGAGGTCGGCATCGGAGTGGCCCGGCGTCACCACCACTCCTCCTCGCTTTCGCCGAGGCGCTCGAGATGCGTGTAGTCCGAATAGCGCGGCCGCCACTTTTCGAGCGGTACCGGCCGATAGGGCGTCGCCGGGTTGTCGAAGCGGGCGATATGGGCGCTGATTTCGGCGAGCACCCGCTCGATCAGCGCGGTCGGGTCGTCGCCCGCCGGCTCGCGCTTGCCGGCCGGGTTGCCGCCGCCGAGTCGCCAGTGTTCGAGCGCCGCCACCGGCCCGGCCGCGACGCCGAAGCCGCCCGCCGCGGCGATGGCGCCTTCGAGCGGCAGCTGCACCGCGATCGCCGCGTCGATGTCCTGCTTCCTGGGCACCGCGCCGGTCTTGTAGTCGATCACCGCCAGCTCGCCCGAGGCCAGCCGGTCGATGCGATCGGCGGTCGCCTCGATGGTGAAGGCCCCGCCCGGCGCCGCGACCACGAGGCTGCCTTTGGTCTCGCTGACGCTCTCTACCAGCGTGGTGCGCCGGATCCGTTCCTCGGCGATAAACCAGCGGGCGATGCGCTCGAAGCGCGGCCACCAGAACGCCCAGGCGCCGGGCCGCGACAGCATCGGCCCAAACGCGTGGCGGCCGAATTCCAGCAGGTCGAGCTCGGCATGCGCCGGCAGGTCGCGCGGAAACCGATGGACGAACTCGCCCAGCGCCTGGTGTATCGCGATGCCGAGATCGGCGCGGTCGGGGTCGGCGTCGAGCGGGTCGAGCGCGCGCAGCTTGAGGATGTGCTTGGCGTAGACCGCGTAGGGGTCGCGCCGCCAGGTCTCGATGTCGGTCACCGCCAGCTTGCGCGGCCGGGCGGCGAGCGGCGGGCGCGGCGCGGCGCGCGGCAGCGGGCGGTGCGCCTCCGGCTGGTCGCCCATTTCGGCCGCCGCGGCGATCTCGGGGTCGGCCCCGAGCCGGCCGTCGAGCCCCACCGCGCGCAGCACCGCGTCGAGCCGCAAGAGCCACCGCGACGGCACGGTCGGCGCCCCTTCGCGCCGCGCGGCGCGGGTCAGCGCGACTTCCGGCGCGCCCAGCGCCTGGGCGAAATCATGCGCAGCGATGCCGATCGCCCGTTCGGGCAAGGGGATGCCGAACTCGACGCGCATCTGCCGCGACATCCACGGGTCGAACGCGACCGGCCCGGGCCAGGTGCCCTCGTTGAGGCCGCCGAGCACGACCAGGTCGGCCTGCTGCAGCCGCGCCTCGACCAGGCCCCAGATCGCCAGGCGCGGGTGCCGCCCATAGGCCGGGCGCACCACTGCGCCCCCGGCCAACGCCGCGAACAGCGCCGGATAATGCTGGCCGGCGAGAGCGGGAAAATCGCGCGCCGCGTCCAGCAGATCGTGACAGAAGGCGGCCGCCGACTCGCCGGCCGCGTCGCGCCACAGCCGGGCGATGCCGCTTTCCTCGCGCGTCGCCGCGAGGCGCTCGGCGGCGGCGATATGCGCGCTCGCCAGCGCAACGACGCCGGTCTCCTCGGCGGCGAGCAGCGCCGGCAGCTCGCCGAGACAGGTCTCGATCCGGTCGATAAAGCGGCGCAGCTCCGGGTGCTTGGCGCCGAGCGCCGCGCGCAGTCCGGCAAAGCCGGGTGCCGGCCGCGGTCCGCGTACCTTGCCTTCGAGCCGGCGCGCCAGCTCGCGGAATTCTTCGGGCGCCAAGCCACCCGCGGCCAGCGGATGCTTCAGCGCCGCCAGCAGCGGCACCGGGGCCAATTCCTTCTCGGCCATGTCGATCACCAGGCGCAGGAAGGCGCCCGGCGGCGTGCGGGCAAGCGGCACACCGGCGGAATCGTCGATGTCGATGCCCCAACGCCTGAGTTCCGCGGCGACCCGCCGCGCCAGCTCGCGGTCGGGGGTGACGAGCGCGGCGGTCGCGCCCGGCTCTTCGAGCCTGCGGCGCAGCAAGAGGGCGATCGTTAGCGCCTCCTGCTGCGGGCTGATGCAGTCGTAGCGGTTGAGACCGGCGAGCGCGTCCTCCGCTGCCGGCGCGAGGTCGCGCCACGCATCGGTCAGGTTCGCCGGCCGCAGCGCCTCGGCGACCAGCCGCAGCCGCCTTTCGCGCGGCCGCGCCGCCGCCGGTTCCCAGTCGCGCACATCGTCGGCGTGGAGCCCCAGCCTGGCGATGAGGCCGCCGAGCAGGTATTGCGGGTGCGCCGGATCACACGCGATCTCATTCCATGTCGCGGGGGCGGCGAAGCGGTCGAGGCCCGGCAGGATGACCGTGCCGTGCTCCAGCCCGGCGACCACGCCGACCAACTCGACGAGCGCCGGGATGCCGCCGGTGAGGCCGGCGGCAATCACCGGATCGCGCGGCGGGGCGCGGCGCCACGCCTCGGCCTGGCGGGCGAGCAGCCGGTTGCGCCGCTCGGCCGGGTCGAGCGCGCCCTCGGCGGCGAGCACCGAAGGCCACTGCAGCGGCAGGATTTCGAGAAAGCGCAGCACGACCTGCCAGTGCTCGGCGAGGTCGAGCGGCGCCAGGTCGGCGAGGCCGGCGAACGCCGCGCCCTCGGTCGCCGCGGTGTCGATCAGCCGGGCCAGCGCGCCGGCCAGCGACGCCGCGCGGCCCGGCGGCAGATTCTCACCGTCCGCCGCGCTCCACTCGAGCACCAGCCGGGTCAGCAGCAGCCGGCGGCGCAAATCGGGGATCGCCGGCGGCACCGCCAGCGTCTCGTCGCCGGCACCGAACTCCAGTTCGTCGGCGTCGAGGTCGCCGATCGGCCGCATCCGCGGCAACAGCAGCGGCGCGCCGGGGTCGCTGCCCTCGCCGGTGAGGCGCAGGAACGCCTCGCGCAGGCTGCGCGCCGCGCGCCGGGTCGGCAGCAGCACGGTCATCCGCGGCAGGCGCAGCGGGTCGCCGCCGGCCAAGCCGACAAGCCCGCGCGCCAAGGTCGCGAGAAACGGCCGGTCGGGGGCGATGGTATAAAGGCGCGGACGCAAGGCGTCTAACGCAGCGGCTGTTTATTCGTCTTTCCCGCGCAAGCGGGGGGAGACGAATAAATCGGTTTGGCTAAAATGGCCACCCCTAACGCTCGGTGCGCAGTTCGTCGAGGCGCGCGCGGGTCGCCGCGAGGCCCTCGGGCGTCCCGACATGAAACCATTCGCCGTCATGGATGATCGCACCGAGCCGGCCGGCATCCTCGGCGCGGTCGTAAAGCCGCTTCAGCGAGAAAACCGTGTCGTCGAGCCCGGCAAACAGCCGGCGGTGCAGGATCTGGATGCCGGCGAAGATATAGGGCGCCGCCTCGCGCTCGCCCCGCCGCCGCGGAATGCCCAGCGGGTCGAGGAAATAGTCGCCTCGACCGTTATAACCAATGGCGACGATCGTGCGCTGCAGCAGCAGCACCGCATCCATCCGCTGTGGATCGAAGGCGCGCGCGAGGCGCTCGAGCGCGGCCCCGGCGCCGTCGAGCCACAAAATGTCGCCGTTGACGACAAAGAAGCTGTCGTCGAGCAGCGTCAAGGCCCGCTTTACGCCGCCGCCGGTTTCGAGCAGGGTTTTCTCGCGCGACAGCTCGATGCGCGGATGGGTGCGCGCGGCGAGCCGCAGCGCGATCAGCTCGCTCTTGTAGTGCAGGTTGACGACCACGCGCTCGACCCCGGCCGTCGCCAGCCGGTCGATCGCGCGGTCGAGCAGCGTGCGGCCGGCGATCTCGACCAGCGGCTTCGGCAGGTGGTCGGTGACCGGGCGCAGCCGGGTGCCGAGCCCGGCGGCGAGCACCATCGCCGATTTGGGCGCCTCCGGGATCAATGACCGGATCATGACTGGATCATGGCGCGCTCACGCCGCTTCGCGCCGGTCGGCACGCGCCGCGTCGCCGGCGGCAGATTGCGCTCGAACCACGCCGCGACGCCGCGCAGGGCTGGCTCACGCAAATCAGCTTCGAGCAGCCGCCAGACGCGCGGGATGTGGCCGAGGTAGCGCGGCTTGCCGTCGCGCCGCGCGAGGCGGGTGAAGATGCCGATGATCTTGGCGTTGCGCTGCGCCGCGAGGATCGCCGCCGAGCGCCGGAACGGGACGCGGTCGATGCGCGGAAACGCGGCGAGGTACCGCTCGGTCATCTTCTCCTTCAGCGCCGGCGTCACGTCGCGACGGGCGTCTTCGAGCAGCGACACGAGGTCATAGCTTGCCGGTCCGCACAGCGCGTCCTGAAAGTCGAGGAGGCCGCAGCTTCGCGGGCCGGCGCGGCCGTGCAGCAGCATCAGATTGTCGACATGGTAATCGCGCAGCACCAAGGTCGGGGCCGGCGCTGCCGCGCGCGGCAGCGCTTCGCGCCACAGCGCCGAATATTCCTCGCGTGCGTCCGCCGCCAGCGGCGTTCCAAGTACCGCCGGCGCGTACCAATCGGCGAGCAAGCCGACCTCGGCGAGCAATTTCGCCTCGTCGTAAGGCGGCAATTCGGGCGGCGCGGCGACGGCGCGCTGGAGCGCCACCAGGGTGTCGATCGCGAGGCTGTAGAGCGCGTTCTCGTCGGCGCCGCGGGCGATAAGCCGGGTGTAGGTATCGTCGCCGAAATCCTCGATCAGGAGGAGGCCGCGCTCGCAATCCTCGGCAAAAATTTCCGGCGCGCTGAAGCCGTGACCGCGCAGCATCCCGGCGACCGCGATGTAGGGGCGGACATCCTCGTGCGGCGGCGGCGCGTCCATCAGCACCGCGCGGCGGTCGCCGTCGATCAGACGGAAATAGCGGCGAAACGATGCGTCGGCGGCGAGCGGCGCCGGCTGCGCCTTCCAGCCCGCGTCGGCAAGAAACGCGGCGATCGCCGCAGCGCGCGCGCCCTCCACTCAGGCCTCCGCCGCGATGCCGGCGAGCCGCGCCTGCCAGTCTCCGCCCGGGCCGAGGGTCGCGCGTCGCCCGGCAGCTGCCGGGCCGAAATCGAGCGCGACGCCGAGCCGCCGCGCCGGCAGCAGCGATCCCAGCCGTTCCGGCCATTCGATCAGCGAGATGCCGTCGCGGAACGCATCCTCGATGCCGAGCTCCCAGGCCTCCTCGGCGGCGCGCAGCCGGTAGAGATCGAAATGCCAGACCGCGCCATCCGCCAGCTCATAGGTCTGCACCAGCGTGAAGGTCGGGCTCGGCACGCCTTCGCCGCCGCCGCGGGCGCGGATGAAGGCGCGGGCGAAACTGGTTTTGCCCGCGCCCAGTTCACCCGACAGCGCGATGACATCGCCCGGCCGCGCCAGCCCGGCCAGCCGCGCGGCGAGCGCGCCGGTCGCCTTTTCGTCCGGCAGATCGATGGTGGTCATCGCCGTCTGTATGCCTGCCGCCCGGCTTCGCGGCAACATCCGGTTGCGTGGGGTCGCCGGACTTGCATTTATATGCCGCTTGCGCGGCATCGGCACCGGCCCGCACCTCCACCCGGCCACCCAACGAGAGTATGCTGTTTGGGTGGCCGGGTGGAGGTGCGGGCTGGTGCCGCCGCACTTTAAAAAGGGAATTATCGCGTTGACTCCCTCAT
>Ga0209483_1000899_pt1 | contig 24064 bp, 21 predicted proteins | sample NGEPerA_FD_184508 | JGI IMG/M metagenome (GOLD analysis project Ga0209483, IMG submission 184508) | Arctic peat soil microbial communities from the Barrow Environmental Observatory site, Barrow, Alaska, USA - NGEE PermafrostL2-A... | ecosystem: Environmental > Terrestrial > Soil > Wetlands >... | reverse complement strand
GAACCCTACGCGCTGGTCCGGATGGCGCGCCAAGCGATGGCGGGGGCCGCGATGGCGCGGGCCGCGATGGCGCGGGCCGCGATGGCGCGGGCCGCGATGGCGCGGGCCGCGATGTTAAAGCAAGTTTCATGTTGCTATGGCGTGTGACCATAACCGGCCGCCGGCGTGGTCACTTCAGTGACCATGCCAAAACGCTCCAGCTACGTGAAAAACGCTGTAGGCGCAGCGATGGCGCTGGTCGCCATGGCGCGGGCGGCGCGGCGCGGCGGACGGTGTTCAATGCCGGCTTCGGCTGGGCGGCGCTGGCGGGGTTGGCGACGGGGTGGTACGCCATTACGCGGCCGCTCGATGCCATCTGCGTGCTCGCGCCGGTCGCGATCGCATGGATGTGGGACTTGCGGCGCTTGCCGGCGCGGGCGCGGATTATCATTGTGGGCATCGTGATGTTGGCGGGCGCGCCGCTAATCGCGCTGCAGCTGGCGTTTGATCGGGCCGTTACGGGGCAACTTCTGGAAGCGCCGCTGGCTCGGTACAACCGCGTTTATTTCAATGCCGCCAGCTTCGGGTTGCAGCATTACGACCCGGCGTTTCGCCCGCCGTCGCCGGTCGTGCAGATTCAGCGCGTGTACGATTATCTCGATCAGCCCGCGGAACAGTATTTCACGACGTTTCATGATGCGCTGAAGTTGTCCGCCACGTTTCGCATCCCGTTGGCGCTGGGATCGGACATGCCGACGCTGCTGCTGATCGTGCTGCTGCCGGTCTCAATCATGGGATTGCGCAATGGCCGGCGTTGGGTGTTGTGGTCGATGGCCGGGTGCTATCTGGCGGGGGCGGGGTGCTTTTACATTTACATGCCGCAATATGCGCTGGCGCTGGCGCCGTCGGTGATCTTCGCGCTGGCGCTGGGCGCGGCGGCCATCGAACAGGCGTGGCCCGCCATGGGCATCGCGCGCGTGCTGCTGCCGATGCTGGTGCTGGGGCTGGCGGTGCGGACGATCTGTCTGAACGATCAAAAAATCTTCGAGCCGTTTCCCGGCACGGTGTCGCGCACCAATTATTTGGCTCTTCCCAAATTGGTTCACAAGCCGGCCCTGGTGATGTGCCGGATCGGCGAATACGAGCGGGTTTACGAGGAGCCGGTGTACAACTGGGATGTGACCTGGCCCGACGATGCTCCGATCATCCGCGCCCACGATCTGGGGGCGGCACGCAATCGCGCATTGTATCAATACTATGCCAAACGGCAGCCGGAGCGATGGGTCTATCTGTTCGATCGGGAAAAGAACACGGTGACGCTGCTGGGGCAGGTGTGCGACCTGGTCGGCCCTGCGCATCACGGAAGATGACTGACAAAAATCCGAAATCCGAAGCACGAAATCCGAAACAAATCCAAAAGTCCAAGAAGAAAATCTCAAAACGAGATGAGCTAGGGCCACGCGCCAAGCCACAACCCACTACCCACTACTGACAACCCACTACTGACAACTCACAACCCACAACAACGGCACGTTTTTTATTTCGATACTGACGGGGCGACGTGGATCGCGCCGCTTACGACGGTGATATTGGCTGGCTTGTCGGTCGCGCTCAGCAGCACAATGCGCAGGGCCCGGCCGAACGTGACATTTCCCAGCTTCGCGCCTATCGGCGTATCGCGATTGACGCCGGCCTTCGCGAACGCTGCCCAGTCCACTTCGATCTTCGCGCCCGAGACGTCCTTGAGGAAGTCGATCACATCCGCCAAACGCGAGACGTCAAAACTCACCTCGGGAAGGATGCCCTTGAACCCGGGCCCCGCCTCAATGGGTTTCCACAACTTGTCATCGGCCTGGAATGTTTCCTGGATAGCCGCCGCGCCGCCTTTCGTCGAGATGATGGTCAGTTGATGATCGACGCAGTAGGCGAGCGGCTTGTTGCCGCCCGCGAGTTTGAGGATATCACTCAGTACCTCTCCAAACTCTCGTTTTTTTGCCTGATAGGTAATTGGCGCCTTTTTGAGAACGCCCGCCTTCTCCAGGCGCTTCCAATCGATGAACAGATCCGCGCCGCTGGCATCGTGAAGGAATTCGAAAACCTCGGACAGCGCGACCGCTTTGAAGCTGACGACCGGCAAAACCTTATGAAGCCGCGCCTTAAGCTCCGACGGCGCCACCGGTTCTTTGGCGACCGGTTTTTCGGGCGGCTTCTGCGCCCAAGCCACCGGCAAGGCAAACAACAACGCAACAACCGCCGATAAGAAAGCCCGCTTCATGAATCCTCCAGTTGGCGCCGAACCCCGCGCCAGGCAAAGAGCCATGCTACGCCGCGCAATCCGTGATACGCAAGATGCGACGCGCCCTTTGAGTTTTCCGTTTTTCTTGCTTTCGGATTTGTTTCGGATTTCGTGCTTCGGATTTCGGATTTTCACCCTTGTCTTGCTTCGTGGGCGCGGTCCGCAGTCAGCTAAACCCTCCCCTTATCAGGGTCGATAATGACGTAGCGTGGCATGTATTGCCGCGCGCGGAGGATTCGTTGATGGGCGTTGGTTCTGTTCATCCCGGCGGTTTGGCACTGGCCGGCGGGGCGGAAAATTCGTTTTCCGTTTCCCGGCCGCGCGGATTGGTGCGGCTGGTCTTCATCGTCGGGCTGATTCTCGGGCCGCTCTTCGCAGCGCCGGCGTTGCTGGAATCCGCGCGCATCCGCAACGCCGCCGCCCTGTCGCAGACGGCGCTCACATACGGCTACGGCTATCGTTACGGCTTCCTCACCGTTCACAACCCGGCAGACCGCGCGATCGCGGTGGGATGGCTGATCGGCGCGGCCGCCATCGCGATGACGTTTGGGGCCGCGGCGGGGTTATTGGGATGGTCTCCGGGACGATGGATTTTGATGGTCGGCGCGGTGGCGTTTTCGGGTTCTCATATTTGGGCCCTCGCGATTGCCGATTCGGCCATCACCTATTTGCCGGATCGGCCGATGATGCCGATCTCTTATTCTCTTTCCGTTCTGGCCACCTACCTGATTTACCCGGCGATCTGCTGGCTGATGAGCCAACGGCACCAGACGCGCATCGGCGCGATTGCGTACGCCGGGCGCGCGGCCCGTACTCTGTCGGTTATGGCGCTGGTTCTGGCCGCGGTCTGGATCAGCCGCGATGCCAAGAGCGTCTCGGTAACAATCCACGGGATCACGGAGCATCCGGCGACCGGGGCTGGCGGAGCGGCGCATTCGTCAGGCGCCGCGATGCCGAACCTTCGCCTGCTGGTGGTCATGGGAAGCGTGCGGATGCTCGCGGACCTGGGACTGGCAATGGGCGCGGCGCTTTGCCTGTTGCGCCGGCGCGGCCAATCGCTCCTGCTGGCCGGCGCGATGGCGATTCTCGCGTTCAATGTCGCGTGGGCCATCCTCTCTCCGCCCGCCGAGCCGCTGGGATTCGCCGGCGCCGCCGCCCGAATCGGCGCGGTTGCCGCCTTTGCAATAATCTGCTGGCTCGTTTTGCGCATGCGATCGACGGCTCAGCCGTGACACGCGACGCCGCCTGTAGTGGCGGATTGTTGCATTCGGAATGTCTGCCCCACCAAGTCGCCACAAACACGAGTTACACCCGCGAGAAGCAGGAATCGATGCGCGGAGTTGCGTCGCGCATGAAGTCTCGTTATTCGCGGCCATTGCACATAGGATTCGCCTATGTTTTTGCACCAATGAGAAACTTCACCCCGGAGAGCGAGATGGAAGGCAATTGCCGCGAGCGTTCGAGAAACCCGGCGGGGGGTTCACCATGACACCTCCCATCAAGGTTGCCATGATCGGCGCCGGCAGCGTCGTCTTTTCCAAAAACCTCACCTGCGACATCCTGGGCTATCCCGAGTTTCGCGAGGCGGCCTTTTGCTACATGGATGTGGATCCGCGGCGGCTGGAGGTGGGGGCGGCGCTGTGCCGGAAGGCGGCGAAAGCCGTCGGCGCGAATCCCACGATTCTCGCCACGCAGGATCGGCGCGAGGCGCTGGCGGGGGCGGACTTTGTCATCAACATGGTGCAGATCGGCGGGTTCGATTCCACGCTCGTGGACTTTGAGATTCCCCGCAAATACGGGCTGAACTTCACCATCGCCGACACCACGGGGCCCGGCGGATTGTTCCGGGCACTGCGCACCTATCCCATGCTCACGGGACTGTGCCGGGATATGCGGGAGGTGTGCCCGAATGGCTGGCTGCTGAACTACTCCAACCCGATGAGCATGAACATGCAGACGATCTCGCGCACGAGCGGCGTGCGCGCGGTGGGGCTTTGCCACAGCGTGCAGGGCACGCTCGATGAACTCATGGGCTACCTGGGAGAGAAATCCGGGGACATCGCCTTCGTCTGCGCCGGCATCAACCATATGGCGTTTTATCTGCGCCTGGAAAAGAACGGGCAGGATTTATATCCCCGGCTCTTCGAGGCGATGAATAATGCGAAAATATACAACACCAACAAAGTACGTTTCGAGCTGATGAAACGGCTGGGCTACTTCGTCACCGAATCCAGCGAGCATAACGCCGAGTACAGCCCCTACTTCATCCCGCACGGCCCCCGGCAGATCGCGGCGTTTGATGTGCCGATCGATGAATACCTGCGCCGCTGCGAAAACATCGTCGGCGAATTCGAGCGGCTGGCGGCGCTGGGCCGGACCGATGAACCCATTGATGTGCGCCGCAGCCGGGAATATGGCAGCACGATCATTCATTCCATCGTCACCGGCACGCCCGCCGTCGTGTACGGCAACATGCCCAACCGCGGCGCGATTTCAAATCTGCCGGCGGATGCGATCGCCGAGGCGCCCACGCTGGTGGATCGCGGCGGTCCGCGGTTTACGACCGTCGGCGAATTGCCGCCGCAGCTTGTCGGCTACATGCAGCCGCATGTCACGCAGCATGAGCTATTCATTCGCGCCGCGATGGAGGGACGGCGCGATTATCTGTATCAGGCGGCGATGTTTGATCCGCTGACCGCCGCCCTGCTGCCGCTCGACAAGATCGTGGAACTGTGCGATGAGCTGATCGCCGCCCACGGGCCGGCGTCCCAAGGCGGCGTATTGCCCGACCTGGATTGCAAAAAAACGCTCGTCCCCGGCAGCGGAAAATCGTTCAGCCGAGCCAACCTTGCCGAATTGCGCGAACAGCGTTGCGCCGCCGTGAAAAGCAGCCTTGGCGAGTACATCCGCGACTGGCACGTTATCGGACCGTTCCCGGCTGGCGAGGGCAACCGCGACGGGCTGGAGCTTCCCACGCCCGTCGAACAGGAACTACAGCGGTCTCCCGATGGCTCGGTGAACCCGCGGCAACAGTTTGACGCCGCCGGCCGACTGCTTCACTGGCAACATGCCCGCGCCGATGCGCGCGGCTTTGTGAATCTGGCCGCCGCCCTGTGTGGCGCGCTGGGCGGAGCGGAATGGGCGGTCGCCTACGCGTACGCCCAGGTCGAAAGCGGGGTCGCGCGGGAAGTTGTGCTTCGTTGCGGCAGCGACGATGGAATCATGGTGTGGATGAACGGCCAGGTCGTGCACCTGCACGAAGTGGGCCGGGCCTACACGCCGGATTCGGATCGATTTCTCGCGGAACTCAAGGCCGGCATAAACCATATCGTCGTCAAAATCGACAACTATACCAGCGGGTGGGGATTCGGGTTGGCCGTGGCGAAAGAGAATATATGACGTTATGGGACGCCGATTCGGATTTCGTGGTTCTCTTCGGGTCTGATCCTCGGGGTCGAAGACGGATTTCGGATTTTCACCGCTCCTTGGCGTGCCCCGGCGGTTCCCGCCTGCCCCGCTGTTTGTCTCACAGTTTGCCGTCCTTCACACGATTTTCCGCCCCGACTTGCTTTCCAGAATTTATTTTGATGAGCCAACGGCCTGTCCGTGGTACAGTCCGGGCATGCGATTGCTCTGGATATTCTCGCTGGCGTTTCTCAGCGGCATGGATGGCTTCCTGATATTCGCCCCCTATCTCATCGCCATCGTGGTTCTGGGACACCTCCTCGCCTGGAGGAAATCCACGGCCGCCAGTCGCGGGTCGGCTGTGCGCGCGATTCAAACTCAGCCTATCGTTTCGCCCGCCTTCGCGCTCGCGGGGGCGGCGTGAGAATTGGTTTGCGATGAACGCGGATCATTTGCAATTGCCGTCGAGAGGCGTTGCCGAGGGCACGGCGGGTGGTTGAATGTCGATGAGATCGACGATGTAGCCGAACGGTGCCCGTGCGCCCGATGCGCTCTTGATGCCCGACACTTCAACCCAGTAGCGTGCCGGCTGCGCATCGGTTAAGCCGGGCTTGAACACAATCACCGTCCACCCGAACGAGGCGCTAAACTCGCGATTGACACTCACCACCGACGCCGGGGCGGCGTCGCCATCCGGCTGATAATGCACATCGAGTTTTTGAATGGTGATTGAAACGGAGTTGGCGGTCCCGACCTTCGCCCGCGTGTTGTTGACGTGGAGACTCCAGGCGTAATGCGCCTCGACCAGCTTCGCCGGATAAAACCCTTCGCCGGGAAAAGCGAAAAAGTTGTAGTCGAGCTTCACCGGGCGGGTGCCGTCGAAGACGTACATCGAGACATACTTGTCTGCCGATCCAAACCCCACATGTTGAAGGCCTGGGCTCAAGACCCACTGCCGATGTCCGATGCGGGTTACATTGCTGTCGTCGGAGTCGTCCATGAACCCGCGCACGGCGTCCCCGGGACTGGGGCTGCCCATGTTAAGGTTGTCTTTGCTACAACCCAGGTATGCACGCTTATAAAACGCTTCATCCATGTCGGCGGGCTTTTCGGGCGTGTGGGTGAGCTTGCCGAGTTTTGCCAGGATCACGGCGCCATGCGCGGAGGTATCGCATAAGCCCGGATCGATTTTGAGATCCTGCCAGGGGAGGCCCGAGAGATAACGATAAAGCTGAGTGACTTTAATCGCCTGGGCAAGCGTCCGGTCGGACAGGACGCCGGCTTTGTAGGGCGCTTCCACATGCGGCTCGGTGGTGAACTTCGTCTCCGCGGGCTCCTGGGGATAGAGCGTGAGAAAGGCCTTTTCGACCTGGGCGCGCGAGCGCGGATAACTGATCCGCCGTGTAACCGTGCCTTTCTCATCGAGCACCATCAGCGGCCCAGCCAACTGCCCCCGGCTATACACGGCCCGCAGACCCGGTTTGCCGGACGGGAAATTCCACAGATATGGCCCGCTGCGCAGGCCGTTGCTGTAGCTGATTGATTCAGTCAGTTTGCCTTTGTCGCCAAAAATGCTCCATTGCCCGTTCTTCTTGCCGGCCAGATATTGCCCGCGAATGCTGATTTTGCCATTGGGGTTGAACTCTTCATATGTGCCGGTCTTGCGGTTTTTGGTGTCGGTGTGGTAATGGATTTTAACGGTGCCGTCGTCGAAGGTTTCCTTGACGTCGCCGGCGCGAACGGGGCGCGAAGAGAAGGCATGGGCTGCAATCGCAATGACGAGCGAAGTGAGGTACGGGTTGCGTGGGCGCGCCCATCGGACGCGGACCGGATAAATGTCTCGCATGTTAATAAGATAGCGTTGGACTCCCCTCTCGAATAGTGGCCGTGCAATACGCGTCAGAGAAGTTGGTTGCCGATTCGCGCATCAGCTCAATCTGATGCGGAATCTGCGACAACTGGCGCGGCGCCTCTTCGTGGTTGCCGAGCGTATTTTTTTTTCAATTTTCCATTTTCTTGACTGATCCCCAGCCGTACCAGGGTTCGACGGAATGCATCGGGAGACATTGCGGCGATTTCTTTTACCGCTCCGCTGAAAAGCCCTTCGACGGCGGCCCCTTCAGTCGTGGTCTTTGCCATAACTGCCGTCTTTGCGGACCCGCCAGACCGCGAGGATATTTTTCGGTTGCCGGACGCATATCTGGATGTGTGCTTCTTCATAGATCCAACTCCGTTTCCAAGCCCTTTTGGATGATTCAGTCGGTACATACACGGCTCGCGCGGTTTCTATCGGTACCCTGGACTGATCGTAGAAAAGATTAAACAGCGCACAATCCAGATTCTTATGCTGATTTCCATTTTTTGGGATCGCTATGTTGGCGGCCTTCCACTTCAAAAGCGTTTCATCGTGAAATTGTTTTAATGTAAGAACATTCGTCGGATCCAGAAGATCGAGGCAATGACCAAGCCGAACAATTGCTCCAACGACCGCAGGCTGTTTCATCCTTTTCAGCTTTGTCGTCCACCACCAAGCCTGCTTCGGCGCGTACTCCCAAAAATAGATGCCCTTGCCGAACCAGTCATCGTCATTGCTGCTCGCGTTAAATTGATCACCGTCCACCAACTTTTCGGCCGCCTCAGCCGTGGTGCCATGATAACCGATAACGGTGCGATTGTAGTCGTGAAAACTGGCCCCGTGGGGTTCACGGGATTCTTCAATCACTGCCATCATGCCTCCTTGCAAGCCAGCATACCGTCATTCCCCGCTAACGGTGGCATGCGTGCGTGAAATGCGTTCCGCGATGGCGAGATTGCAGGAGGCTGACCCTGTCCTAGATTTCCCGTCGGCCTTCTTCTATCATCCCTTCTATGTCGTCATTGACTTGGAAAGAGAAACTCCACGGCCAGATCCGCGAGGACTGGTCCCGGGAGATCGATAACTTTGAAGCGCAGATGCACCTGCGCAAGCAGGGGAAGATCGAGGATCGGGTGTTTGCCGAGCAGCGGCTTCGTCGCGGCACGTACGGGCAGCGCTACGACAATGGCCGCCGGCATGACGGCGTCACCACGCAGCCGCTGGCGTATCAGACCCTGACCAAGGGGCCCGATACCATCTGGGATGCGCCGGGAATGCAGCGCATCAAGATTCCATTCGGCGGCATGAATCCCGCGCAGATGCGCGTTCTGGCGGACCTGGCCGAGGAGTATTCCGACGCCATCTGCCACGTCACCACCCGGCAGGACATTCAGCTTCACTACGTGCATATCGAGGATGTGCCCTCGATCTTCCGGCGGCTGGCGGCAGTCGGCATCACCACGCGCGAAGCGTGCGGCAATTCGGTGCGCAACGTCACCGCCTGCCCCATCGCCGGCGTCTGCCATACTGAAGTCTTTGATGTAACGCCCTACGCGAAGGCGACGGCGTTTTATCTGCTGGGGCACCCGGACACGCTGGATTTTGGCCGCAAGTTCAAGATCGCGTTCTCTGGATGCAAGCACGAGGCGTGCGGACTGGTGAGCCTGCACGATTTGGGCGGCATCGCCGCCACGCGCACCGGCGCCGATGGAAAAGTGCAGCGCGGCTTCGAGATCTATGTCGGCGGCGGGCTGGGCGCGGTGCCGCACCAGGCGAAGTTGATGTACGAGTTTGTTCCCGCCGAGGATCTGCTCCCGCTCTCGCGGGCGATCGGGCGGGTGTTTGCCCGGCTTGGCGAAAAGAAGAATCGCCAGAAAGCCCGGCTTAAGTTCGTCGTGCAAAAGTTGGGGATCGAGGAATTTCGGCGGCTGGTTGAGGAAGAAGTGCGCACCATGCCGGATGATCCGACGTGGCGAAAACATTTCGATGAAATTCCCAGCTATGAGGAAGCGCCGGCGTTTTCGACGGTGCCGTTAACGATCAACGGGCGCAAGCCCGAAGGCTTCGACGCCTGGGCGGCAACCAATGTTTACCGTCAGCGCCAAGGGGGTTATGCGACGATCACGGTCGTGCTGCCGTTGGGCGATCTGACGAGCCGGCAGATGCGCAAGCTGGCCGATCTCACGCACAAATACGCCTCCGATCACGCCCGCACCACCGTCGAGCAGAACATCGTGCTGCGATGGGTGAAGGAAAGCGACGTGCCGGCGTTGTATCAGGAACTCAAGAACCTGGGCCTGGGCCAGGGCGGAGCCGGATCGATTGTCGATGTCGTCACCTGCCCCGGCACCGATACCTGCAAGCTCGGCATCGCTTCCTCGCGCGGCCTGGCCGGCGAATTGCGCACGCGGTTCCTGGCGCAAAGCCCGCAAATGCACGAAGCCGTTCGCGGGCTGCATATTAAGATGAGCGGCTGCTTCAATTCCTGCGGGCAGCATCATCTGGCGGACATCGGGTTTTACGGCAACAGCCGCAACGTCGGCGGTTTCACCGTCCCGCATTTCCAGGTGATGATCGGCGGCCGCTGGCGCGACAACGCGGGAACCTACGGATTGGCCATCGGGTCCATCCCATCGAAGGCGATTCCCACCGTCATCGAGCGATTGACCGACCGCTTCGTCAAGGAACGCCAGACGGATGAGAGCTTCCAGGACTTCTGCACCCGTGTCGGCAAGAAGAGCCTGAAAACGACCATTGAAGATTTGGCGAAAGTGCCGCCGCACGCGACGCACCCCGAGTTTTACACCGATTGGGGCGATCCGCGCGAATTTACCATCGGCGACATGGGCACCGGCGAATGCGCCGGGGAAGTCATCTCGCTCTCGGAATTCGGCTTCACCGACGCCGAGAGCACCGCGTTCGAGGCGCAGCTCATGCTTGACGAGAAGCAGTTTGTTCGAGCCGAGGAATTGGCGTATGAGTCGATGCTCAAGGCCGCACGCACATTGGTGCAGCTCCAGCGATCCGACCCGCCGAACAACCCCGATGCGATCATCAACGAGTTGCGCGAGCGGTTCGTCGAGACCAAGTTATTCTGGGATCCGTATCACGCCGCCCAGTTCGCCAACTATCTGATCAACCGCCACGCGGAAGGCCCCGACACCCGCTACACCCAGGACACGGCACACAAGCTGGTGGAAGAAGCCAACCTCTTCATCGACGCTGCCCATAAAGCCGAGGCGAGGTATCACCAGTCGTTGAACGTGTTAAAACCAATGGCGGCAATTATGGCGTAATGGGCAACTGACCACCCACAACTGACACTTCAGCAATGGACTCCCACAAGCTCGCCTTAAAACTCTATGTCACCGATCCCTCGGCTCTCAATGCCGGGGACTTCGTGCCATTGTTTCATTCCTGGATTCAGCAGCACAAGGTTCCCGATCATCTGCTGATCGACGTGGCGGATTACCAGCACGTCCCCGATGGCCCCGGCACGATGCTGATCTCTTACGAAGCCAACTTCGCGATGGATGTGAGCGACGGCCGGCTGGGATTGTTGTACGTGCGCAAGCAGCCCTTCGCCGGCGCCCACACGTTCGCCCAGCGCCTGCGGGCGACCTTCAAGGCGGAATTGGAGGCGGTGGCGCGATTGGAGGAGGATCCGAAGCTGGCCGGGCGAATGAAGTTCGCGACCGGTGAGATCCTCTTGCAGATCAATGACCGGTTGCTGGGGCCGAATAACCCTCAGACATTCGCGGAAGTAAAAGAGGATTTGGAATCAGTTTTCACTGAACTTTACGGAGTCGCCCCGTTGGCGATGGACTACAGGCCCTCGCCCGAATCGCTCTTCCAGGTGCGCGTCAAGCTCCCCGCTTCCCCCCCCGCCGCCAAACTGCTGGAACGACTCAATTCAGTCAGTCTCAACGCCGGCTTCCGATGGGTGTAACTTTTCTGTGTGGCGATTATGCGGCGAGCTTTGATTCCCAATAGACCTCCCACATGCCGCTGTACTGGAGGCATCTTATCGCCCCCATGCGCTCGGCCCGGCGAACTCGCCAACGTGCACTGTTTATTTTCAATCGCTTGCCGAGAATGTTCTTTGCTCCGCCTTCGATCAGTCCGCTGCCGATCGGCAGGCCTTCCTGCAATCGCTTCTCGTACCACACACTGTCGCGGTTCTCACTCAAGTAATGAAGTAATTTTGCCCAGGCAGCGGCGGTCGCCGGCGTTGGGTCGGGCGGCCCGGTGGCCTGAAGATGTTCGATGAACTTGGGGCCGCCCATCTTGATCAACTCGATGACGCGCTGGCCCACCCATTGTTCGGCTCCCTTGGTTCCCAGCGCCGCCGCCGCGGCAAACAGGTAGAGCATCATGTGATAGATATCCACGACCCACTGCACGTCCTTGCCTGAAAAACGCTTGGCCGCCTGCTCCCAAATCCACCTGGCTCCGTCAGCCAACACGCTCAGGTTCTGGTCCTTGGGCAAACCCAGCACCTTGCACATTCGCTCCCAGCTGGCCCCGATGATGCCGCAGGAAGCGATAGCACAGCTCCTTGAGATTCCTCGCCCCTTCGTCGAATGAGCAGCCGCTGCCGGCCAGCACCATCATCCGCTGGGCATGAGGCGTCACGCGATGCTTCCCCGTCACTCCCGCCCAGCTTTCCCAGGGGATTTGCTTGGCCTTGCAGTGCCGGCAGGCATAGTAACGCCGGCCGATGGGGATATGCCCGATGCTGCTCAGCACCGTCTTGATTTTGCAGCGTCTAAACGAGGTTTTTTTCCCGCAGGAACACGGCAAACTACAGGCCCCTTTTTTTGCGCCCCTTCGTGGGACGCCACCGCGGCCTGCAAGATCGTTCGCAGATGCTCGAAACCTTTGTCATGCAAGGCCGTTTCCACACAAGCCATCCCCTTGCCGTGCGGAGCCGCCTTCACTGCATCAGTCAAACTCCGCATGGTGAGCACTGCCGACTCCGCTGCCAGCAGTTCCGCGGGAGATAACGCATTGAAATCCAAACCCATGACGGTCCTCCTTGTATAGGGTCGAATCCATTATGCCAGATTCGCCACACTGGCGCGCCACACCCCTTCCGATGATGCCGAAACGAGGCCATCGCGCGGAAAAAACTCAGTGCCAAGACTCGCCAAGAAAGAATTGCTCGTGGGACGAAAACCGCACCGTATCACGGGCGTCTCGCCTCAAGTTTAACCTCATCTTGTATACTGTGTCGAACGCGGTAATGGATCGGAGTTCCAAGAGTTGAGACACGGGAGTCGGCATGGACGCCGTAAAGAATCAGGTTGTGGCTGTTGGGGGTTTGCCGTCATTCGGGCAGGAGCATTTTGGAGCTTGTGTTTTGCAAGACAAGCGACTGACCGATCGGGCGGTGATCACCGCCGACGCTTTCATGCGGCATCCAGGCGGGACGCTGCCCCAGAAGTTGGCCTTTCCCGAATTGCTGGGGTTTTATGACTTTGCCAACAATAAGAAAGTGAACCACGCCCTGGTCATGGAGGGCCACTTCCGGCGGACGCGGGAGTGCATGGCGGCTTGTACCGGGACGGTGTTAATCATTCACGACACCACCGAGGCGGATTATAGCGGGCTGAGCATCCCGGATCAGGGGCCGATCGGCAATGGTCTGTGCCAGGGGCTGCTGCTGACCAACGTGCCGACCCAAGGCAAATCGCAGGCGTGGGAGCGAGTGGACTGGTATGAGTGCCGGCCGATTGTCGAGGAATTTCACAAGGCACAGAAAACCGGATGCGGCATAGAGAACTTGCAGTTCACCACCCGCAAGGCGCTGGAGACGGCAATCGGGATGCTCTCGGTGGTGGCCACGCAACTGCTGCGGCTGCGGGATATCTCGCGGCGGCCGGATGGCGACACCCGCCGGGCCGACGACGTGGTGGACCCGCAGTATGTGCAGATCATGTCGCTGCGGCGGTTCAAAGAGGAACGGCCGGCCATGAGCGTGAAAGAATTCCTGTACGCATTGGCCCGGCTCGGCGGGCACCTCGGCCGCCGCCTCGATCGTCTTCCCGGATGGCTGGTATTGTGGCGCGGCTGGAGCGAACTTCAACGGCTGGTGGAAGGCGCACGACTGCTTCGCCTAAAAAGAAGTGGTTAAACTTCAGGCGGGACGCCCGTGTCACGATTGAGCTCGCATATTCTCTACCCGACATCACTGGCATCCATCGGCATCGCCGGCGATTGCTCGACGGCGACGTAGGCGCCGTTGGCATCCTGCCTGGGCCGGCAGCGGTAGATGCGGTCGGCGTATTTCTCAAACATCGCCGGGTCGTGATGGCTGATCATCAGCACCTGAAACCCCATGCGCTGCCCCGCTTCGCGGACGATCTGCGTAAGCCGGGGGACCAGGTCCGGGCGGAGCCAGCAGTCCTGCTCGTCGAGGATCAGGAACTTGCGGTGCTGCTTCTCGTCCACCGCCGACAGCGCCAGCAGGCGCAGGCCCACCGACAGGACGTTGACGACCGATCCCCCCTGCCCCTTCATGATGTCCTCGCGCTGCCCGCCGCGCTCAACGTAAAACGAGAGGGTCGCGGCGCCGCCGCGCTGCCCGCGCTCGACTTTAAGTTCAATCGGCTGATCCAAAACATCCTGCAATGCCCGCGTGAGCTGCGATTGCAGAGCATCCACCAGCTCGCCGAATAACTGCTCGCCGAAGGCATCGAGCGCGAGCTTCACCTCGTTGGCCACGGCCAGATATTCGGCCAGGGTTTGCCGGCTCCCATCGCGGGCATCGCGCGTGCGCCCGATAGCTTCGCGCCGGCCCTGCAGCTTGTCGAACAGCGTGCGCGCAGCCGCCATGGATCGCAGCGGCTGATCTGCCGAAGATGGAATGGCATCCGTCATTGGGTGTGATACGTGTTGGTGGGGACTTGGTGGGGCAGACCGCCACAATTGGGCGCTATATCCTCCGTCACTTGCCCGCCGGCGCCTGGTTGAATTTCTGATCCACTTCCTTCAGGTCCGATTCGATCTTATCGAGATGCGCCTGATATTCGCCGCGTTTGCGCTCGTTGTCGGCTTCCATCTGCTTCAGCTTTTCGCGCAGGGCGGCCAGATCATCGGTGCCATAGCTGCGCTGCGCGTTGGCCTTCAGATCATCGAGCTGGTTCGTGGCGTTCTTGTAGTTGGCTTCGGCGGTTATCTTTTTTTCTTTCAGGGTTTCATATCGTTTCTGTAACTGCTCGATCGCCTGCACGGGGTTCCGGGGTTCGGGCATTGGGCAATACCTCCTTTAATAGGTTCACGATCTCCTGGCGAACGCGCTCATTGCTGAGGCGCGGCAGATTCGCTTCGATCAGCCGGCAAAGGCCTTCGCCATCGGAGGTCTTGAATTTCTGCATGGATTGCAGGCCGGTGATAAAGCTGGATGCGCCGTCTTGCGGGCCGGCGGCTTGAGTCACCGGATGAAACACCTCCTCGAACGGCCGATGCGGCACGTCCAACCGCGTGCGCGTGTATTCATCGCCCGAAACGTCGATGCGCAACACGCACGGCTTGTGCAGCCGCGTGGCATCGGATCGGCTGACGCGCGAGATGTTGCCCGGGTTGCACCAGGAAGTTGAGCCGCACGTCACGTCCGGCAGGTTGCGATGAATGTGGCCGTTGATCATCAGATCGACACCCGGCACTTCGCGGCAATCCAGGTGGCCGGCATCCTCGTAGCCGGGGAATTGAATGTCGTGATGCACGATCCAAAAGACCCAGCGCGGCTCACCCAATGCGGCGCGGTCGATGGTCTTCGGCAGCTTTTGCCCGTTGTTGGTGCCGCCCAGCGCGACCGGCACGCCGTTGATGGTGCCGATCCAGGGGTTGGAATCCAATCGCCGCAGCCGTCCCGCCGCCAGCAAAACGTGCAGCGAATCGTGATCGCTCAACACGTCTTCGCTCAGATCGTGATTGCCGATGATGGCGCAGACTTTTCCATCCAGCAGCGCCATGAGCTGCCCGATCAGCCAATTGGCATTGTCGCGCGGCACATGAAACAAATCGCCCAACAGCACCGGCAGCAACTGGTTGTCGCGGGCATGCTCCAGAGCCCAGCGCAGCTTGGTGAGCGTCGCCCGCGGATAATCGTCCTTGCGATAGCCGGGCGACCAGGTGCATAAATGCGGATCGCCGATGCACAGGATTCCGCGATAGGCGCCGTCACTCATGGCCGTGCCCTCCGCTGAAGATCAGTTCCGGCGTTATCGCCTGCCCGCACGCGCCGCATCGCGGATTCTCCAGCACCCATTGCTCGATCTTGCTTCGCTGCGCGGCAACGGCGTCGACGGCCACCTTTGTGGCGTCACGGGCCAAAGTCTCCCTGCGCTGCGCTTCCTCAAAAGCGTTGATCGCGTCCCTGACTGGCGAACAATCCACCTGGCCCGGGGCGATGCAAAGGTTCGATACCGCCGACTGGCGCGCCCGCGCCAGATCCCGCGCGGCGATTGCCTGCGCAATGACTCCAATTCGCGCCCTGAGTTCCGCCAGATCCGGCAGGGCAGGCGGTTCGCTTAATGATTCCATCGCCATCGTCTGGAATTGGCGAATCCGGGATTGCCCGGCCAGTTCCTCCAGTTGCCCGAGCAAAGTCGCCAGCGAAATGACATCGGCTTGTGGCGGCGCCATCGCCAAATCGCCCAGCGCAGCGCGGCGAGTTTCCGCGCCATGATGATGCCGTTGCGATTCCCCCAGGGCATCGACCATTCCTTGCAGCGGCTGGGTATCGTGACGGCTGGGAGCGGGACGCAATACCGCCGTTGCGCGGACGCGGCCCTCCTCGCAACACGATTGGCGAGCGACTTCTTCCAGTTTCCGGCACAAGAGGGACAATCCCGCCGTCTCCGCCAACGCCGGCGACGGATTCAGCCGGCTCAGCACATTCCCCAGGGCCCCGCTTTGATCCGCCCGTAGTTTCTGGCCCGCCATTGCATCCACCAAGCCGCCAATCGCGGCCAGATCGTGATACCCCGGCGGCGGCCGCAGGCGACCCATCGCGCCCACGCGCAAGGCGCCGACGGACGCGCGGCCGGCCGCCTGCTCCAATTGGCCGGCAAGCTCCCGGCGGTCGTCGATCTCCCTGGCCAGATCAGTGACCTGCGCGCACTCCCTTTCCAATTCCGCCAATCGCGCGGAGATTTCCGCCAGCGGCGACAGCACCTGTAGTTGTCCGTCGAATTGCTGAATTTCGGCATCCAGCTTGTCCTTATCGCGCTTGGCGTTGGCGGTCTTTTGGCCGTGGCGCTTCTGCATTTCCAGGAGCTTGTCGGCATCAGAGGAGCTTGCGAAAAACTCGGCGGCCCGCCCCGCCGGGTCATCCAGCAAAAAAATAGGCGATTTTTGCAGCCCGAAATGCAGGAAGAACGCCTCCTTGCCCCCCGCCGCTTCAGTGCGCGGCATGCGGAGATGGGTGTGCAGATCATCGGGCGTCTTGCTCCGCCCGATCCCGGAAACTTCCCGCCCGTCAATCGAATAGCCGGCGGTTTCCTTTTTTCGCCACCATACCAGCGTGTGCCTGGCGCCGTCGGCATCTTGCGTTTCGACGGTAACGGTTGCCTTTTTGGTGCCGTGGCGAATGGCAAAATCGGCGGCCTCGGAGTTGTAGCAGATCATCTCCAGGGCATGAATCACCGCCGACTTCCCGCAATTGTTTGGCCCGATCAAAACGGTCAGCCCCTCCGCCGGCTCAATGACCGTGCGGACATGCGACATGTAGTTTTCCAAGATGATTTTGCGGATCATTCCTGCCCCAGCCAGTGCGCAATGATGCGCCAGCGGCTTATACCACGATGCAGTCCGCGCCGCCAAATTTTGGCGATGGAAAGTTTGCCAGGGCGTGCCCGGAGCCATGACGGCATTTGTTGAGCCTTGGACCCCGCGCAAAAAATTTCCGCGCCCGGCCCGAAAGCGGCGTTGACGGATCGCGCAAGTTCGGCAACCATCTACGGGGTCGGGACCTCCCAATGGGCCGACGCGTCCGGGGCGCGGGATTAACTCCAGCAGGCTCAGCAATTTTTGGCAGACCAATACAAATTCGCCGTTCCGTCGGCAATCGCCGCGCTGCCGCGCCAAAACCCGCGCGGCGGGCGCGCGGATTCACCCTAAGCGAATTACTCGTTTCCGTCGGAATCGTTGCACTTCTCACCGGTCTGGTAGTAGTGGTTGTCGCGCGAAGCCGCGCGACGGCACAAACGATGAGCTGCGTAGCCAATTTGCGATCGATCGCCGATGGGTTCATGCAATACGCCGATGACAATTCCAATCGCTTCCCCGATCCGCAGGCCCTCGATCAGAGTTGGGAGAAATGCCTAAGCGCGTACATTTCCAATCCCGACCCCTTTCGCTGCCCGGGAGATCAGGAAATCTATCCGATCCTGGGCTCCAGCTACGACTGGCGCGACACCGGCGTATTCCAGACCACGCTCGCGGGCCGGGCGTTTTATGACATGAACCGATCCAATGCGGTGCTGGCGTTTGAGAGTCTGCCGGGCTGGCATGCCAAACAGAAAATGAACGCCGCCTTCCTTGACGGCTCGGCCCAGGTGATGGATCAGCAGGCATGCCTGGCGGACCTTCAATCACCGATCCGCGACGCGGCAGGTCCGTGAAAAAGGAGGCCAACACCATGCGAATATTGGTTGCCGAGGATCATCCGTCGTTGGCGCGCTCCATTGCCAATGGCTTGCGCGAGGAGGGATTTGCCGTCGATCTCACCTTCGACGGCGACGAAGCCTTGCGCTATGCCCTGGACGCGCCTTACGACTGCGTGGTGCTCGATATCCTGCTGCCCGGCAAGACCGGCTGGCAGATTCTGGAGGCGATCCGCAAGAAGGAACTCAAGACGCCGGTCTTGTTTCTGACGGCAAAGGATGCGATCGAGGATCGCGTGCGCGGGCTGAACCTGGGGGCCGACGATTATCTGGTCAAGCCGTTCGCTTTCGAGGAATTGCTGGCGCGGGTGCGGGCGGTGGTTCGCCGCGGGCATGGGAAGGCCGCCGCGCCGATGGTGATCGGCGATCTGGAAATTGACGTGGCGGCCAAGACCGTTTGCCGCGCCGGCCGCCAGATCGAGTTGTCGGCACGCGAGTTTGCCCTGCTCGAATACTTGGCCCTGCGCGCCGGCCAGGTCGTTTCCCGAACCGACATCTGGAACCACCTATATGACCAAAACGACGAAAACGTCAGCAACGTCGTTGATGTTTACATCGGATACCTGCGCAACAAAATCGACAAGTACCACGAAAAAAAGCTCATCCACACCCGCCGAGGCATGGGCTACGTGCTGGGAGTAGGGAGTGCTGAAAGATGAGTGCTGAGTGCTGAGAAGGCGGCACTCGCATCAGTTGCCAACCCTCAACAATCCACAATCAACCCTCAACACCCCACTCTCAGCACTCAGCACTCAGCACTCAACTCTTTCTTCTCCTCCCACCCATGACGTACCGCATCGCCCTTTCCATCCTCCTGACCGTGTGGGCGACGTTGATCGCCGGGGGGGTGATTGCGTATGCGACGACGCGATCTGTGCTTTTGGCCGACCTGGATGAGTCGCTGGTTCGCCGGGCGCGGGGGCTGGTGGAATTGGCTGGCACGCGCGAGGCGGCGCCGCGGCTGGAAGAGTCCGCCGAGGATCGATATGTCATCACCGGCCCGCTGGGCCGCACACTCGGACGCCTGCCTCTGACAGGCGCGGCAACCGCCCCTCCGGAGGTGATGCACGCCAGCCTTGCGACACTTGGTGACGGCTCGCGCGTGCGCAGCCTCACGTTGCGCTTTACGCCACGCGGGGGCACAGCGCAGGTGATCGTGGTTTATAGCGCATCGGCGCAACGCTTCGAGGGCGTGCTGCATCGGCTGGCATTCGCGCTGATCGGTTTTGGCGCCGCGGCCGGCGCGGCGGCGGCGGGGGTGGCCGTGTGGATCTCGCGGACCGCGCTTCGACCCCTGCGCGGCGTCGGCGAGGCCATCGGCGCGATCGACGACCGCAAGCTCGACCGGCGGATCGATCCTTCCGCCCTGCCCCCGGAATTGCATCCGGTGGCTGGCCGCCTCAACGACATGCTCGAACGCCTCGAGCGCGCCTTTTTGCAGCGCAGGCAGTTTCTGGCTGATGCCAGCCACGAACTGCGTACCCCCGTGGCGGCCCTGGTGATTACCCTGGAGGTGGCCCTTCGGCGCCCGCGCGATGCCGCCGAACTGACGGCTGTTTTGCAAACCTGCCTGTCGGATGCGCGCCTGCTTCGGCAACTGGTTCAGACGCTGCTTGAGCATGCCCGGTCCGACACGGCCGTGCATTGCGAATCGCCGGAGATGGTGGATGCCGCCCCGCTGCTCAATCAATGCGCGGATGTGGCAGATGGACTGGCATTGGGGCGGGATGTGTCCGTTCGCCGCGCCATTGCGCCGAGCCTGGAGTTGACCAGCCAGCCGCAACGTCTTCGGGGAATCGTCACGAACCTGCTCGGAAACGCGGTCGAGCATAACCGCCCCGGCGGCTGGGTCGAATTGCGGGCCCAGACAATTGGCCGGGATTTGGAGATATGCGTCAGCGATAACGGGCCCGGCATCGCCGCCGAACATGTTCCGCATCTGTTTGAGCCGTTTTATCGTGCGTCGGACCGCGTGGGTCTCACAACCGCCGCCGACGATCAGCACCTGGGGCTGGGATTGTTTCTGGTCGATTCACATGTGAAGGCTTTGGGCGGCGAATGCCGGGTTGAAAGCGAGTATGGGGTTGGTACGGTGGTTCGGGTGCGCCTGCCGGGCGCGGTGTCGGCCAAAACGTCCGTGCCACAGGCGAATGTGGCTTAAACGGATGGGGCTTGAATTTGTGGCACGGGTGGCCCGCCCGGGGCGTGCTGTACGCAGCAAGTTTTCTCACGATCTTTTCATGGTCTGGCGGGTAGAGTGATTGAGATGATCCGTTATTGTCGCACGATTTTAGGCATCGCACGCGTACCGGCATTCGCCGTTACGTTGCTTTTGGCCTATTGCCCGGTGACCCGGGGCGCGGACGACGTGGCGGACCATGACGCCGCGCCCGTCTTCGACGCCAATGCATCGACTCCATACGGCTCACATTGCGACAATGACAGCCCTGGAACCTCACAACGCCAGCCCGACCCCAATGGCGATAGAAAGGGCACTGGCCGCGACACGGATAATGACGACGGAAATGGAACAGGCGCCGGATCCGGCGGCAACGACGCCGGAAAGGGAAACGGCGGCGCCGGCGCCGGCGGCAGCGGCACGGATCAAGACAACGACGGCGGAGGCAACTCAGGTGGCGGCGGCAAAGGAAGCGGCGCCGGAAATGGAAACGGCGGCACCGGTAAAGACAACGGCGGCGGGGCTGGAAACAGCGGCGGCAACACAGGCGGCACGGGAAAAGATAACGATGGCGGGAGCGGAAAGGGCGGCGCTGGCGGAAGCGGGGCCGGCGGCACAAATAGTGGCGGAAATGGAAATGGGGGTTCACCCGGAAGCGGCAGCGGAAACGGGAAGGGGAACGGGAACGGGAACGGCGGCACAAGCGGGACCGGCCCGGGAAACGGAGATGGCCCGGGCAACGGACATGGGGCAGGTGGCGGAACCGGCGCGCCAAGCGGTTCCGGCGGCAATGGCACCGCCGGTGGAAAAGGGAACGAAGGCGGGAATGGTAACGGTACCGGCGGCGGAAACACCGGCGGAAACGGTACCGGCGGCGGCTCCAATGGGAATGGCTCGGGAAGCGGCACTGGAACCCCCGGCGGCGGCGGCGGTGGCGGCGCAAATGGGACCGGAAACGGAACTGGCAACGGCACCGGCGCCAATGGAGGCGGCTCGGGAAGTGGAACTTCCGGCGGCAGCGGCGCCGGAGGCAACTCCGGTGATGGCGGCGGCACTGGGACCGGAACCGGCGGCGGCAGCGGCGCTGGAACGGGAACCGGCACTGGCAGCGGAAACGGGACCGGCGGCGGCAGCGGCGCCGGCGGCGGGCCTAACCCTAACAAACCGGGCGTCAGCGGAACATATCAGGTTCTTGTTCGCGGCGAATACGTCGGCCAGGGAAACGCCACCATCTCGCCGGGCGCCGTACAGATTGACGCCACCGTCCGCGACCGCGCCGGCGACACCGGCACGCTGCACGTCAGCATCGCGGTGAACAATGGCCACTTCGCCGGCAAGGGAACGGTCATGGGCACCGAGATGATGATCAATGGCCGCGTCGATGCCGCCGATGCGCCTAATCCCCCTGGCGCCAGCACGAAGCATATGCACGCCGTCTTGCAAGTCCCCCGGCTCGCCTGCACCTTCACCTCGGCCGCCGGCCACTATGGCCGCGTGGTCGGCGGGCACCTATAATGCAGCTTTCACGGAGGCATCATGCATAGCAGGCGAACTTTTCTTCTGGAGGGAGCGGCACTGGCCGGCGCCCTGGCCCTGACCGGCTGCGACCGCGCCGACGCCGACAATTCCCATGACAAGAAATACGCTCACGCCAGCAAGGAGTCGGCGGACATGAACAGCGAGACAGTGAAAGTAAAAGTCTTCAATCACAAGGGCGAACTGGTCGGCCCAATCGAGGAACCCCGCGTTGTAAAAACCGACGCGCAATGGAAAGCGCAGCTCACCCCCAAGCAATACGAAATCGCCCGCGCCAAGGGAACCGAGGCGGCATTCTGCGGCAACCTTCTGGATAATCACAAGGCCGGCGTTTACTCCTGCATCTGCTGCGGGCTGCCGTTGTTTTCGTCCGATTCGAAATTCACCTCCGGCACCGGCTGGCCCAGCTTTTTCCAGCCGATCTCCGCCGAAAACGTCGCCGAGCACGTCGATCGCAGCCACGGCATGGAACGCGCCGAAAGCCTGTGCGCCCGCTGCGGCGCCCACCTGGGCCACGTCTTCGACGACGGCCCCAAGCCGACGGGCCTGCGGTTCTGCATGAATTCCGAGTCGCTGAAGTTCACACCCAGCGACAAGCTGGCCACGCTCGCCGACCCCGCCGCGGACGCGCCGGCCGAGACCAGACCAAGCACATGAATCTACCGGCGCGTCGCGCACAAAATCCGAAATCCAGCCAAAGGACACGACCCTCACTCCCACCCCCATGCCTCCTCCGCAACTCACGATCCGCCAGTTCCAGTCGCACATCGCCGCGCGCTATGAGAAGGCCGACCGCGCCCGCGGCACGCCGGGCACCTGGATGCATTTCTCCGAAGAGGTTGGAGAACTCGCCCGCGCCCTGGCCCGCAACAACGACCCCGCCAACCTCCGCGAGGAATTCGCCGACGTCTTCGCGTGGCTCTGCACGCTGGCCAATATCAATGACGTGGATCTGGCCGATGCGATCGCGGAAAAATATCTGGGGGACAAGCCGCCGGAGGGGGCGAAGTAATGGCGACGCAAGCTAAATGTTCACGTTTGCCCCGTTCGACTGCTACCGGGTGGAACGACCAACCTCCCGGACGGGACTTTCACCCGCTGGAAAAAGACACCTTTGCACGGCGCACGGATAAGTACCTATGTTGCAGCGCCACGGGTTTGGGTTGACTACTGAGGAGCGTTCGTGATTTTTGATTCCTTGCTGGGGATGTTCAGCATCGACATGGGCATCGACCTTGGCACCTGCAATACGCTGGTGTGCTCGGCAAGACGCCGAGCAGCATCACCGCCATCCGGCCGCTCAAGGACGGCGTCATCAGTGACTTCGAGGTCACCGAGACGATGCTCAGCTATTTCATCCGGCGGGGGCGGGGCGCGAGCGGGGAACGCAGCGATTGATCGCCAATCGTCCGCGCGCCACCGATCGGGCGCGCGGATTCACGGGGTGTGCCCGGTTTTCCGGGATTCACGTCTATCGCGGCCATCCATTTGCAGTAACGGTGGGGAGTCTGTACTTTAGATGCAGGCCGGGCATCGGTTGATTGTTTGTTGGCGTTGAAGAGGCCATGGCCGGGTGTGCGGCGGTGGATGGCCGACGTGATCGGTGCGCCCCTTGGCTGTTGCCGTTCCCCTGTCGCGCGGGCCATATCAGGGGAAAGGAACGAGCGGATCGGCTGCCACGCCGTTCGTGAAAGATCCGGCGTGAGGTCCGCTTGTGACGGGCCCCGCATGTTGACATCATCGAAGGCGCCGCTGCCCAGGCTGCAGCCTCAGCATGTTCACTGGGTTGCGGATATTTACAAATTGAGTCAGCAATGTTCCTCGTTTCACTCTTGCATGCGGTTGTTCGGGCGTTAAATCTTTCGCAAGCCTTGTTTCATCACCGCATGATTCCCGAATCGAGCGGACGGCCGGCGCAACAGTCGAGGCGATGGAGCAACGAGTGCTGCTCAGCGCCGCCCCGCCGGGCGTGCAATTCAGCGCGGATGCCATTTACGCCGACAGCGGCAATCCGGGCGCTTTGAAGTTCACGCTCTCCGAGGGCACGGCGACGTTCGACACCGACCTCTCCAAAGCCGGCCCCGATTGGCAAAACGCCACGATTGCCCTGGCCGACGGCACCAAAGCCGTCTTCAACTCGCCGC
>Ga0209483_1000898_pt1 | contig 24075 bp, 24 predicted proteins | sample NGEPerA_FD_184508 | JGI IMG/M metagenome (GOLD analysis project Ga0209483, IMG submission 184508) | Arctic peat soil microbial communities from the Barrow Environmental Observatory site, Barrow, Alaska, USA - NGEE PermafrostL2-A... | ecosystem: Environmental > Terrestrial > Soil > Wetlands >... | reverse complement strand
GTGCCGGCTTACGGGGTCATCCCCTGGCCCGACGCCCAGCCCGACTACTCGAAGCTGCAGGCGGTGGTCGAGGGCCATGTGGCCGAGCTCGACGGCTCCTTCTCCCCGGCCGCCGCCGACGCGCTGGTGGCCGAGTTGACCGGCCTCGGCAAGACGGCGTCCTTCCACCGCTACCCCGGCGTGGACCATGCGTTCTTCAACGAGGACCGCCCCGAGGTGTACGACGCCGCGGCTGCCGCCCTGTTGTGGGAGCGCACCGTCGCGTTCCTGCGGGCGCAGCTCGGCTGAGCGGGGTGAGCGTCGTGCCTGACGCGGGACCCGTCGAGGACTACCTGACGCTCGGACTGCGCCTGGGCCGCCACATCGACGGCATGGTGGACGCCTACTACGGTCCGCCCGCCCTGGAACGGGTCGTGGCGGCCGAGCCGGTCGTCCCTCCCGAGCAGTTGCTGGCCTCGGCCCGGGCATTGCTGGCCGACCTCGAGTCGGGGGCACCGCTCGACCCGGCGTCCGGGCCCGAGGACTCGGCGGCCCCGGCCCGCCGGCACTGGATGGCCGCTCAAGTAAGGGGCCTCGCCACCACGTGCGCCAAGTTGGCCGATGAGCCCATCGGCTACGCCGACGAGGTCGAGGCCTGCTACGGCGTCCGGCCCCACCGGGTGGACGAGGAGGCGCTATCCGAGGCTCATCGTCAGCTCGACGAGGTGCTCCCCGGATCGGGGCCGCTGGCCGACCGCCTGGTGTCCTGGCGCGAGTCGCACGCCGTGCCGGTCGACCTGCTCCGCCGGGCCGTCGACACGCTGGCCGACTCCTTGCGCGACCGCACCCGGGAGTTGTTCGGCCTGCCCGAGGGCGAGCACATCGAGTTCGAACTGGTGACCGACGAGCCCTGGTCGGGGTTCAACTACTACCTCGGCGACCTGCGGAGCCGGGTAGCCATCAACACCGACCTGCCGGTGCTGTCCACCGGCCTCGCCCACCTGGTCGCCCACGAGGCCTATCCCGGACACCACACCGAGCACACCCGCAAGGAGGTGGGCCTCGTCCGACGACGGCAGTGGTGGGAGGAGTCCATCTTCCTGGTCGGCACCCCCCAGTGCCTCCTGGCCGAGGGCCTGGCCGACCTCGGGCTGGAAGTGGTCTGGGGCCGACACCCTGAATCGACGGTGGCCGAGCACCTTCGGCCGCTCGGGATCCGCTACGACACCGACGTGGTCGCCGCGGTGGCCGACGCCGGCGAGGCGCTGGGCGCGGTCCGCACCAATGCCGCCTTCCGCCTCCACGAGGACGGTGCCGACCCGGAGACGGTCATCGACGAAGTGGCCCGCTGGGGACTGCTGCCCCGCGACCGGGCGGCCAAGGCGGTCGAGTTCCTCACCCACCCGACGTGGCGGGCCTACCTCACCTGCTACGTGGAGGGCTTCCCCCTGTGCCGGGCGTTCACCGCGGGCGACCCGGTCCGCTTCGACCGGCTGTTGTCCGAGCAGCTCACCCCGGCGGACCTGGCGGACCAGATCGCCCGCGACACCGTGGCCACCGCGCCCGTCGACTGACCGGTCTCAGTTCCCGAGCCAGCGCGGCTCGGCCGTTCCCAGCGGACCGGCGGGCAGGTCCCATCGCAATGGGGCGCGCTCCACCGCCACCGGGGAAGGCAACCGCCGCGCGTCGCCCCACGCCGTGCGCTCGACCGTTGCGTCGGGTGACGGGCCGGCCGGGTCGATCCCGTCCCCCTCGATCGACGTCCGGATGCCGGTGTCCACCAGCCGGCGGGCCATGGCGGCCAGCGACGTGCGCCACCGGCTGCCCCGGCCGTCCTGGCGGCGAAACGTCAGCCCCGTCAGCGTGCAGGCGGCCAGCAGGTAACCGGTGGCATGGTCGAGGGCCTGCACCGGCAGCGGCACGGGGCGGTCGCTCCGGGCTGCGACCATGCCGGCATGGGCGATGCCCGAGCTCATCTGTACGAGGCTGTCGAACCCGCGCCTACCGGCCCAGGGCCCGGTCCATCCGTAGGCGTCGAGGCTCACGTCGACCAGGCCCGGTCGGGCCGCATCGCGCACCGCGGGTCCGAGCCCCAGTCCGTCGAGTGCACCCGGTCGGTACCCGTGGACCAGGACATCGGCACCGGCCAGCAGGGCGAGGAACCGCTCGAGGGAACCGTCCGCCGTCAGGTCCAGGTGGGCACACCGCTTCCCGAGGGTCACCTCGTGGACGATCCCGGGCTCCTCCCACCCGGGCGGGTCGATGCGCAGCACGTCGGCCCCCCATCCGGCAAGCAGCCGCGTCGCCACCGGTCCGGCCAGGACGCGGGTCAAGTCGAGCACCCGGACGCCGGTCAACGGGCGCTCCGGGTCGAGGTGCCCCGGAGCCCGATCGTCCGCCGACGTCCGTTCGACATGGACGAGGGGCTCGCCGGCCACCGCGGCACCCTGGGGATGGAGGTCCCATGCGCCCGCCGGGCGCAGTGCCGCGGCGGCGCCACCCGCCTCCACCACCGCGGCCTCGAGGTCCTCGACCTTCCAGCGGGTCACGGCCTCGGCGACCGCCGATCGTTCGCCCGGGGCGCCGAGTACGGCGAGGGCGGCGGCCCGGTGGCTCGGCGCGTTGGTGTGGAGCTTGATCCATCCGTCCTCGCCGGCGTAGTCGCCGGCCACCGCGTCCCACGGCGCCGGCACCTCCCACCCGTCGGGTCGAAGGGACCAGGAGAACCACGCCGAGGCGAGGTCCCGGTCAACCGTGACGGAGGGCGGGTGCCCGGCGGTGGCGACGAACCCGGACAGGGCCGCTCCGGCCGCGCCGATCGATGCCTGGGCGAGGTCGCTCACCGCGAACGCCGAGGGGAGGGATCCGCCGGCGGGCAGGCCCACCGTTGCCACGTCGGCGTCGGAGCCGAGGGCGGCCAGGAATTGGCTCAGGAGGGATCTCGTCGCGTCGGCCACCGACCCATCGTCGACCCCCGTGGACGGTGCGTCAACAGGCATCGAAGGGCACGGGGGGTCAAGGAATGGAGCGGACCGGCCGATATTGGAGTCATGGATGCCGTCCTGCAGTTCGACACCGACGACCCCGAGTTCCAGCGCGGCTTCGAAATCGGGATCCTGTGGGAGCGGCTCAGCGCGGACGGCGCCTGTCACATGGCGGTCAGCGCTTCGAATACCGAGATGGTGCTGCGGGTGGCCAAAGCGTTCGACTGCGTCTTCTCGGGCCAGGAACTGGCCGATGACCAGATCTCGATCGAGCTGACCCGGGTCAACTCCGACTCCTGAACGGCCGCGTCGATCGGGCCCGGACGCCGGCGGCTCAGCCCCCGGCGAGGAGCCGGCGGGCGATGACCTTGAGGCAGAGAGTCTCGTCGGCCCCCTCGAAGATCGACAGGACGCGGGCATCGACGAAGTACCGGCTGACCGGGTACTCCTCCGCGTAGCCCATGCCCCCGTGGATCTGGAGCGCCTCGCGGGTGACCCACTCGGCGGACCGGCACACGTAGGCCTTGATCATCGACGCCTCGAGGACACCCTCGCCCTTCGACATGAGTCGGGCCACCTCGTAGGCGAACTGGCGGGACGCCTGGATGAGTACGGCCATGCGGGCGAGCTTCACCTTGGTGAGTTCGTACTCGGCGATGGGCGCACCGAAGACGACCCGGTTGTTGGCGTACTCGACGGCCGCCTCGTACGCGGCCTGCATGATGCCCACCGCCCGGGCCGCGGTCTGCAGGCGGCCGTTCTCGAATCCTTGCATCTGGAGGTAGAAGCCCTGGCCGAGTCCGTCTTCGCCGCCGATGAGGTTGGCGTCGGGCACGAACCAGCGCTCGAGGGAGACCTCGTAGGAGTGCATGCCCCGGTACCCGAGGGTGTCGATGGCCCGCCCTTCCATCTTCCCCGATGAGTCGGCGGGCCGGCCGGCCTCGCCGGCCTCCTGGGTGAAGGTGAAGCCGTGGCCGTCGGCCGGGGGCTTCTCGACGAGGAAGATGGACAGGCCCCGGTGGCCCTTCGACTTGTCGGGATCGGTGCGGGCGAGAAGAAGCAGGACGTTGGCCCGGGCGGCGAACGTGCACCAGGTCTTCACGCCGTTGAGAATCCAGCCGCCGTCGACCTTGGTGGCGGAGAGCATCACCCCGGCGACGTCCGATCCGAAGTCGGGCTCGGTGACGGCCACGGCGCCGAGCACCTCGGCTGTGGCCAGCTTCGGGAGCCAGTACTGCTTCTGGTCCTCCGTCCCGCCCTTGACGATGGCCCGGGTCAGGATCTCGGGACGGGTGATGAGCGAGCCGCCGGCACCCAGCGAGCCCCAGGTCAGCTCCTCGGTGGCCACGACCATGCTCAGGTAGTCGGCGTCGCCCTCGGTGGCGAAGCCCCCGTACTCCTCGGGGACCGACATGCCGAAGCCGCCCATTGCCGCCATGCCGGAGATGATCTCCTCGGGTATGTCGGTATTGGCCCGGTGGATGTGCTCGGCCCGGGGTCGGATCTGCTCGTCGGCGAACCGGTGGAACGTGTCGCGGACGAGGTCGAAGTCGGGGTCCAGGTGGCGGTCGCCCTGGACCTCGGCCAGTGAGGCCAAGTAGCCCGGGTGGCGATAGGTGGCGACGAAGGCTTCGGCCCGAGCCATCCAGTCGACGGCCACGCCCCACTCGGCGGAGCGGCCGACGATCCGGGCGGCCAAGTCGGCCAAGGCGTCGGCCACGAAGGCGCAGGCGATACGCGCCTCAGTGTCGCCGTGGGCCCCGTAGGTGAGGACGGACTCTGCGGTGCGCACCGCGGCGGCGGCATGGGAGACGTCGTAGGCGAGCACCTGGGCCTGGTCCGGACCACCGGCGGCCCGCAGGCCGGCGATACCGGCGTCGACCACCGCCTTGGCCACGGCGGTGGCGTCGGTGGCAGCCAGGAGGTCGGGAGCGGGGACGGTGTCGGAGGTCACCGCACAAGGATAACGGGCTGCCCCGCCGTCTTGCCTCCCTCCTCCCGGGTGCCGGTCAGGCGACGGGGAGCTGGGCGACCACCGTGACCAGAGGCGGGAGCACGACCGGGTCGTCGCCGGGATCGACCTCGGTGAGCAGCTCCAGATAGTCGGCCACCGGACCGGGCCCCGCTCCGGCGGGAGCTTCGGCCCAGGCATCCACGATCTCGAGGCCGGCATCGCGGACGAGGGAGGGGAGGAGAGCCCCGATGTCGGGGTGGCGGGCGTCGGGCATCGAGAACGGCCGGCCGGCGATCCGGCCCGCCGATGTGATGGGCTCCTGGGCCACGACCCAGCCGCCGGGCCTCACCGCGGCGGCCATCCGGTGGAGGACCACCGCCGGGTCGGCCACGTGCATCAGGAGGAAGCGGCAGAACGCCAGGTCGACGGGCTCGGGCAGGCGTAGGTCCTCGCCGGCCTGGGTGATGGCCAGGACCTGGCTGTGGGCGGAGGCGGCCGCGGCCACCTCGTCCCGGGCCGTCGGGTCGGAGTCGACGGCATAGACCCGGCCGTCGTGCCCGACGATCTCGGCCAGGGCGACCGACACGTCGCCCCCGCCGGCGCCCACGTCGACGCACGTCCAGCCCGGCCCGATCCCCAACCGGTCGAGGGCGGTGGCGAGCGGTCGCCGGTAGACGTCGTCGCGCAGGCCTCGCAGTTCCATCCCGCAACGTTACCGGCAGGTCTCGCGAGTTCACTGCGTCACGGACCGCTCCGGCTCCGGCACGTCCACCCGGCGGCCGACCCGGCGTAGCCGGAGGCCCCGGCGGACCGGTAGCCTCCTGTCCCGTGAAGGTAACCATGATCCTCTGTGACTCCGCCCAGGTGGCCGACGGCAAGCTCTACGTCCTGGGGGGCGGGTGGAGCATGACCGGGCCCGACCCCGTCCCGTCCGCCATCGCTCTGAAGATCGATGTCGGATGGCACGAGGCGGAGGCCGCCCACCACTGGGAGCTGTACCTGGAGGACGCCGACGGGGGCCCGGTGCTGGTCCCCACCCCCGATGGCGACCACCCGGTCGAGGTCCGCGGCGAGTTCACCGTCGGGCGTCCCACCGACGTGCCCGAGGGCTCACCCGTCGACGTGGCCCTGGCCGTCAACCTCGGTCCCCTGCCCCTGACCCCGGGGACCCGGTACACCTGGCGCATGGCCATCGACGGCGAGAGCCACCCCGACTGGGTGCTGGCCTTCACCACCCGACCGCTCCCCGCCGCCTGACGTACGGCGACCGGTCGGAGCCGCCCCCGACCGGCCTACTATCGGCGGTCATGACGACGTATGACCGCCCGTTCGGCCGCTACTTCGAGAACTTCGTCCCTGGCGACGTCTATCGGCACTGGCCGGGCAAGACCATCACCGAGGCGGACGACCACCTCTTCTGCATGATCACCATGAACCACCACCCGCTGCACACCAATGCATGGTTCGCCGAGCACGAGTCGGTGCAGAAGAAGAACGTGGTGGTCGGCAACCTGGTGTACTCGCTGGCCCTCGGTATGAGCGTGCCCGACGTCAGCGGCGCGGCGATCGCCAACCTCGAGGTCGAGTCGCTCCTGCACCGGGCACCCACGTTCCACGGGGACACGATCTACGCCGAGACCAAGGTCATCGAGAAGGTCGAGTCGACATCACGGGACGACCGGGGCGTGGTCACGGTCGAGACCAAGGCCTTCAACCAGCGCGGCGAGGAGGTCTGCTTCTTCCGGCGCAAGGTGATGGTGTGGAAGGAGGCGTTCGCCCCCGAGCGCCGTCGCCCCTACGGGGACGACGTCTGGGGTTGAGCCCCCAACCGGGCCGGTGACGACGCCCGCTCCGACCCGGGTGCGCGCCCTCGGGGCGGCCATCGAGGCATGGGGTGCGTCCGGCGGCGGCGCCACCCGGCGCGACGACCTGCCTTGGCGATCCACCCGTGACCCGTGGGCCGTGCTGGTGAGCGAGACCATGGCGCAACAGACCCAGCTGTCCCGGGTGATCCCCGCCTACCGCCGGTTCCTCGGGTCGTTCCCGACCCCGATCGCCTGTGCGGAGGCACCGTTGGGCGCGGTGCTGATCGCCTGGGAGGGCATGGGCTACAACCGTCGGGCCCGCGACCTCCACCGGGCGGCGGGCATCGTGGTGGAGGTGCACGACGGGGCGGTGCCCGACGACCTCGAGTCGCTGCTGGCCCTACCCGGGGTCGGTCCCTACACGGCCCGGGCCGTCCTGGCCTTCGCCTTCGAGCACGACGTCGGGGTCGTCGACACCAATGCCGGGCGGATCCTGGCCCGGGCCGCCACCGGACGGCCGATGCGCCCCACGGAGGCCCAGGCACTGGTCGACGCCATGGTTCCCTCGGGACGGGGGTGGTCGTTCGGACAGGCCCTGCTCGACCTGGGGGCCACGGTCTGCACGGCGAACGTGCCGAATTGCAGCGGGTGCCCCGTCAGCCGACGGTGCGCGTGGACCCGGTCCGGCCGGCCCGATCCGGACCCGGCGCGGGGCTCGGCCGGGGTGTCGACGGCCGATCCGCCATTCGCCGGATCCGACCGACAGGGACGGGGGAACCTGGTGGCGGCCTTGCGCGCCGGACCCGTTCCGGCCGACGCCCTGTCCGCCGCGGCCGGATGGCCGGACGACCCGTCCCGCACGGAGCGGGTCGTCGCCGGACTGGTGGCGGACGGGCTGGCCGAGTGGGGGGCCTCAGGGACGTTGCGACTGCCGTGACCCGGCAGCAGGGGTGACCCGGTGGTCGTGTCGAGCGACGTGGATCGCCACCGTTCCGGTGCCGCCGACCGGCGCCGGTGCTGGCTACGGTGGGGCGGTCGCCCGGGCGGGCGGCCCCCGGCCGCCATGGGTCGCCGGGGAGTGATCCCGGGGGAGCGCCGTGCGAGGGAGACGTGGACGGCGGTGGTGTGCGTCGCAACCGTGGGGGCGGTGCTGTTGAGCGGGTGTGGGGGCGCGTCGTCGGCGCCGGCCTCGACGCCCACGTCGGTGCCCGGCAACCCGACGGCCCTGGGGGCGCCGGCCTCGGTGCCGGAGGCGGTCCTGACCATCCCCACCCCGGCGGTGGCCGGCACCCCGGCCAGGTACGACGCCGTGCAGGTTCGGACGTTCGGGAGCCCGTCGGCCTCCCATGTGCTGGTCCTGGTGCCTGGCACCAACGGCGGGGCGGGCGACTTCGACCTGGTGGCCCCCTACCTGGCCGCCCACGTCCCCGATCTCCAGGTGTGGTCGGAGATGCGACGCGAGGGCGCCCTGCAGGACGAGTCGGTGGTCCAGTCGACCCTGGCCGGCAAGACGACCAGCCAGCAGTTGTTCGACTACTACCTCGGCTGGATCTCGAACCCGAAGATCACCGACCACTACCACGCCCTCAAGCCGGCCGACTACCCGTTCGTGGCCGACTGGGGAATGGCCGTGGCCATGAACGACCTCCACGCGGTGATCATGAAGGCGAGGGACGGGGGTCGGCACACCGTGACGCTGGGTGGCCACTCGCTCGGGGGCACCGAAGCGGCCGTCTATCCGGCGTGGGATTTCAACGGTCAGGCCGGCTACACCACCATCAATGGGATCGTCTGCATCGACGGGTGCGCGGGCGCACCGAGCACGTTTGGCGCCCCGGCCACCGTCCCGTCGGTCCAGGCGTCGATCTCCCAGCTGGCCACGACGGGCCCTTGACTCGATCTCCTCAAGCTCGGGCTGCCCTGGGCCACCGGGGTGTTCAGCGAGGTGGGCGCGGTGACCGCCTACAAGGACCCGACCGGGCCGGCCACGACATTCGCGACCTTCCCACTCCTGCCGTCCTACCTGAAGCCGCCGGTGCCGGTCACCAACCAGGCCCAGTTCGGCTACGCCTTCGATTACAAGACGTCACCTCCCGGGCTCAAACTCATCCAGGTCCACTCCGGGCACGTGGCCCCGACCGGTGACCCGGCGGACTGGGTGGACACCGACATCACCCCGGTGAAGAATGTCATCGACGTCTTCGCCCAGACCCCCCTGGCCGCCGCCGAGTGGTACTACCCGGAACGCCTCTCGATCGACGCCGGTGCCTCGGCTCCGTTGCTGCAGACTCCGGTGGCCGACTACCTCGGCCTGCGCCTCCTGCACACCGCCCAGGTCGACGTGCCCCTCTACGCGTTCCAGACCGCCCTCGGCGGCGCCGACAACGGGGTGGTGGTCAGCGCCCAGGCCTACAAGGCCGAGTCCAAGATCCCGAGTGTGACGGCGGTCAGCCGCACCGCCACCTACAGCCACCTCGACCCGCTGCTGGCCAGCCCGGACCAGAACGACTTCTTGAAGACCGTGGTCCCCTGGCTGAAGCAGATCGAGCAGTAGGGAAGCGGTACGGGGCCCATGGACGACGGGACGGGCGAACCACCTGACGCGCCAACGGTGGCCCTCCACACCGAGGAGTACCGTCCCGGCCGGGCGATCGAGGTGGCTCGGCAGGTGGGGTCACGGGGCGCACCGGTCGTGCTCCTGTGGCACGGGAGCGGCCCCGACGAACGCGACGCGCTAGTGCCGCTGGCCACCGCCATCGCCGGCTTGGGTCCCGTGGTGCTGGTACCCGACTGGCAGTCCGACGATCTCGCCGTCGGGTCGGGTGAGCTGCTGGCCTCGATCGACTTCGTACGGACGACCGCCACCGATCTGGGCGGGGACCCGGGCCGGGTGGTCCTCGCCGGCTGGTCACTCGGGGCCAGTGCCGCGACCGACATCGCCTTCCACCCCGGTCTCGCCGGCGGGTGGCACCCGACTGCGGTGGTCGGGTTGGCCGGGGGCTACGACCGCTCGCCGTTCGGGGGCCATCCGATGGCCGGGGATCCGGTCGGCGGTGCCGGTCGACCCGCTCTCCTCGTCCACGGCACGTCGGACACCGTGATCCCACTTGAGCGCTCGGTCGACGCCACCGCCACGTTCGCCGAAGCCGGCTGGCGGGCGGTTCTGCGCCAAGTCGACACCGACCATGCCGGCGTGATCGGCACCGTGTACGACCGGGTGCTGCGGCGGTGCGTCCCCACCGAGGACCCGACCCGGCTCGCCGTCCTGCCCATCGTGGCCCGGGAGATGGCCCGGCTCGCCCTCGGTCCGGTCTGACCGGTCGGGCGCCGCGCCGACCGGACGACGGGATCAGTCGGCCAGGAACCGGAGGATGTGGCCGTTGACCGCGTCGGGCCGCTCGAGGTGCAGGAAGTGGCCGGCGCCCTCGATCACGACGAGCTCGGATCCCGGTGCGAGGTGGTCGGTCACCGGCCCGATGATCTCGACGCCCATGCAGCCGTCGTCGGCACCGTGCAGGTAAAGGGTCGGCTGGGGGGCGACGCGCTCGCCGGCGGCCTGGGCGGCGGCGGCCGCCGGATCCGTCGGCGGTCCGGCGAACATGGCCCGGTAGTAGCCGATGGCGGCGGCCAGATTGGCTTCCGCCCCGATCGACTCCTTCACCCGGGCCACGTCCCAGGTCCCGTCGTATCCCGGTGACCAGTCGGCCCACAGGCGGTCGAGGAAGGCGTGGTCCTCGAGGCTGACCGCCATCTCGGCGACCGGGGTCTGGAAGAGGAAGACGTACCAGCTGCGACGGAGCTGGGCATAGTCGAAGAATCCGAAGCCGAGGGAGGCCGGCGGCGGGACGGCGAGCGTGACGGCCTTGTGCCAGCGTCCGGGCTCGTTGGCCGTCGCCGGGTAGGTGATCAGGCCGCCCCAGTCGTGACCGATGAGCACGGCGTCGGCCCCGCCGCCCAGGGCCTCGTGGAGGGCGCCGGCGTCGAGGGCCAGGGTCCCGGTGTCGTAGCGACCGTCGACCGGCACCTCGGTCGGGGCGTACCCCCGCAGGAACGGGGCCACGGCGTGGAAGCCGGCGTCGGCCAGGCGGGGCAGCAGGTGGCGCCACGTGTGGGCCGTATCGGGGAAGCCGTGCAGGCACAGCGCCAGGGGTCCGTCGGCGGGGCCCGCCTCCAGGTAGGTGAAGTCGAGTCCGTTGGCGGAGACGGTCCCGGTGGCGGCTTCGGTGGTGGGCGGTCGGTCCATCTCGGGAGGGTAGCCCCACGGATCCCCCGATGCGGCGGCTAGCCTGCATTCCCTGTGCGTATCACCTACTTCGGTGTCCGGGGCTCGTGCCCGTGTTCATCCGACCAGCAACGCCGCTACGGGGGGAACACGTCGTGCGTCCTGGTGGAGGTGGCCGGTGAGCCTCCGCTGATCCTCGACATGGGGACGGGGCTACGCGCCCTCGGCCACCACCTGAACGTCGGTCTGGTCCCGGTGGGCAAGCCCCTGCGGGGCAACTGCCTCCTCACCCATCTCCACTACGACCACGTCCTGGGCACCCCGTTCTTCCCCCCCATGCGGGACCCCGGCGCGTTGCTCGAGATCTACGGGCCGTCCCAGGCCGACGACTCGCTGCAGACGACGATGGCCAACATGGTGAAGCCCCCGTTCTTCCCCGTGCACATGTCCGACTTCCGGGGCGAGCTGCGCTATCACGACCTGAAGGGGAACGACGGGTTCCAGCTCGGCGGGATCGCCGTCAAGGTGCGCACCATCCCGCACATCGGCAACACCCTCGGGTTCCGCATCGAGGCCGACGGCGCCGCCGTGGCCTACCTGCCCGACCACCAGGCGCCCGTCGACCGGGCCACGGTGTCCCCCGACGTGCTCGAGCTGTGCGACGGCGCCGACCTGTTGATCCACGATGCCCAGTACACCGAGGAGGAGTTCGTGGAGCTGTTCGACTGGGGCCACTCGACCCCGGCCTACGCCGTCCAGGTGGCCAACGAGGCCGGGGTGCGCCGACTCGACATGTTCCACCACGATCCCGGGCACACCGACCGCCAGATCGACGTGATGCTGCGGGCCGCCCGCCAGGTCGCCCAGTCCGTCGGCAAGCTCGAGGTGAATGCAGCCAAGGAAGGCGCCACCTTCGAGCTGAGGAAGCGGTGACCGACCACCCGATGCCGCCGTTCGACACCGCCCTGTTCAAAGAGGCCATGGGCAGGTTCACCACCGGGGTCACCATCGTGGCCGGCATCGACGACGGGCAGCCGGTCGGGTTCACCTGCCAGAGCTTCGTCTCCCTCTCGATCGACCCGCCCTACGTGGCGGTGGCCCCGGCCCGGACGTCGACCAGCTGGCCCCGCATCGCCCGGTCGGGAAGCTTCTGCGTGAACGTGCTGACCGACGCGCAGGAGGACCTGTGCAAAGGGTTCGCCGTGTCCGGCGGGCCCAAATTCGACGGCGTCGACTGGCATCCGGCACCGGGCACCGGCTCCCCGGTGATCGAGGGGAGCCTGGCCTGGGTGGACTGCACGGTCGAGCTAGTCCACGATGCCGGCGACCACGAGCTGATCCTGGGACGCGTGCTCGACCTCGGCGTCGGCGAAGGCACGCCGCTACTCTTCTTCCACGGGCACTTCGCTACTGTGGCCCGCGACCGAACGCCACACGAGGGGTAGCCGACATGCCGAAGATCATCGAGTCCGATGTCATCCAGGACGTGGTCATCGTGGAGCCCGATGCCCACGGCGACGAGCGGGGACGCTTCGTCGAGACCTACCGTCGGAGCTGGTTCCCCCTGGGGCGCGAGATGATCCAGGGCAACCGGTCGACCAAGCAGGCGGGCGCCGTAGTCGGACTCCACTACCACCTCCATCAATCGGACTACTGGTACGTGTTGGCCGGCACCGCACGGGTGGTCCTGCATGACCTGCGCCAGGGGTCGCCCACCGACGGGGCCACGCTGTCCCTCGATCTGTCCGGCGACCACGACCGCGGCCTGTTCATCCCTCCCGGTGTGGCCCACGGGTTCGCCTCGCTCACCGACCTCACCCTCTGGTACCTGGTCGACGGGTATTACAACCCCGAAGATGAGCTCGGCGTGGCGTGGGACGACCCGGCCATCAACGGCGACTGGGGGGTCACCGATCCGGTGCTGTCCGCCCGGGACCAGGCCAACCCGCGGCGCGACGAGCTCCCGGCCGGTCGCCAGCCCTATCTGGGGCTCCGCACCTGAGATCCGCTCCGGGCCGGGACTGACGAGCGCCCCGGGGCCCGGCGGTCGGGCAGGGGTCCGCGGGCGGGCGGTGCGTCTGGAAAACTCCAGCCATGACCGCTCCGTCGCCCTCGATCGCCCCCACTCCGTCCTCCTCCGGCCGCCTCGGCGAGCCGGGTACCGGCGTCCTGATAACCGGTGGAGGGTCGGGCATCGGCCGGGCCACCGCCCTGGCCCTGGCCGAGGTCGGGCGCCCGGTGTCGGTGTGGGACCTCGACGCCACCGGCGCCGAGGAGACGGCGGACCGGTGCCGTGCGCTCGGCGTGGTGGCCCACGCCGCGATGGTCGACGTGGCCGAGTCGCCGCTCATCGCCGCGGCGGTCGAGGAGTCGGCCGCTGCCCTCGGCTCGCTCGGTGGATTCGTCCACGCCGCCGGGGTGTCGGGGGCGGCAACAGTCGACGACATCGACGACGCCATCTGGGATGCCACCCTCAACATCAACCTGCGGGCCGCAGCCATCATCAGCCGGTACCTGCTCCCCTCCTTCCGGGCGGCCGGACCCGGGTCGGCCGCGGTCCTCATCTCCTCCATTGAGGGGCTGTTCGGGAGTACCGTGCTCACCGCCTACTGTGCGTCCAAGGGCGGGGTGCTCGGCGTGATGCGGTCGTTGGCGCAGCGATTCGCCATCGAGGGGTTCCGGGTCAACGCGGTCTGTCCCGGGGCGGTCGTCACCCCGATGCTGGAGCCGGCCTTCGAGCTGCTCGGGTTCCGGGAGCAGCTCGAAGAGCGCACCCCGCTGCAGCGGGTGGCCACGCCCGACGAGATCGCCCGCCCGATCCGCTTCCTGCTGTCCGACGAGGCCTCATTCATCACGGGCGCCCACCTGACCGTCGATGGAGGCCTGACCGCCGTAACCGCCATCTAAGGGCGCGAACTGGGCAGACGGTGAGCCGGTGGCGGCCGGTCACCCGGGCGTCGGACGGGTCGCTCCACGCCGGAGGACCGATTCAGGGTTGAATAGACCGGATGTGGGCCGTCGCGTTCGTCGTCGTGGTGCTGGTGGTGGTGGCCGTGGCCGTCGCCCTGGTCCGTCGACCCCGGGGCGACGACGTCCACTCGGTGCGGAACTACAACCAGGCCCTCGGCACCCTGGAACACCTGTCCGATCGCATCGGGTCGCCGACCGTGCGCCCGGTCCGTGTGGTGCCGACGGGGCAGTCGGGCCGATCCACCGAGCGGGTGGTGCCCCCGGTCCCGGTGCGAGGGACCGACGAGTTCCCCGACCCGGACGCCCCCATCGTGTTCGACGACGCCCGCCCATTGGATCGGGGACGCCCCGGGGGCAGCGAACCGACTTCGCCGGCCCGCGCCGACCGGGCCCAGCGCATGGCCCTCGACTCGATGAACCACCGGCGCCGTCCGGGCACCGGGGTCATGGTGGCCATCGCCGTGGTCCTGGTGTTCGGGGTACTCGCCTACCTGGGCAGCCAGAAGTCGCACAAGGCCGCGCATTCCTCTTCGTCGTCGTCGACCACCACCCGGCCGTCCGGATCGGCCGGTGCGACCTCCACCACCGCGGCCAGGCCTCCGCAGACCACCCGGCCCACGGCGACGACCCTCCCCACCCAGTTCGCGGCCTCGACCACGTCGTCGACCGGCACCTCGGCCACCTACACGGTTCCCCACACCACGTTCCAGATCACCATCACCGGGACGGGCCCGTGCTGGGTCCAGGTCGACACCGCGGCCTCGGGTGCCACCGTGTGGGCCGGCGAACTGTCGGCCGGCACCGTCCAGAACGTCCAGGCCACGGGCTCCACCACCGTGCAGTTCGGGACCCCGACGCTGTCGCTCCAGGTCGACACCATCCCGGTCGTGCTGCCGACCACGCTCCGGACGCCGTTCGTGGCTACCTTCACCCCGTCGTCCACGGCCACGCCGGGAAGTGTCCCTGCCAGCTCCACGACGACGACCGCCGGGTCGTCGTCGGTGACGTCCACCACAGCCGCACCCTGACCACCCGGACCTCCTGGGCGGGCGGCTCGGCCCGGGACGTGCAGCCCGGAGGGCTCAGGCCGGCGATGCGTCCGGGTACTCGCGGAGCGGGGAATCGGCGAGACCGAGGGCGTCGAGGATGAAGGCATAGACGAACGCCTCGTCCTTCCATGCGTCGTAGCGGCCGGAGGGGCCGCCGTGCCCGGCGCCCATCTCGGTCTTCAGCAGCACGCGGTTCTCCGGGTTGGCGGCACGGAGCTTGGCCACCCATTTGGCCGGCTCCCAGAAGCCCACCCTCGGGTCGGACAGCCCGGCGGTGGCCAGGATGTCCGGGTACCGAACGGGTGACCCGTCGGGGCCTGTGGCCGCGACGTTGTCGTACGGGGAGTACGCCTTCATAACCCGGTAGATGGCGGGGTCCTCGACCGGGTTGCCCCACTCCTCCCACTCGAGGACGGTGAGGGGAAGGCTGTCGTCGAGGATGGTGGTCAGGCAGTCGACGAAGGGCACCTCGGCCACCACGGCCCGGAAGAGGTCGGGGTCCAGGTTGACAGCGGCGCCCATGAGCAGTCCGCCAGCACTCCCGCCCCGGGCCACGAGCCGGCCGGGGGACGTCCACCCTCCGGCCACCAGGTGGCGGGCACAGGCCACGAAGTCCGAAAAGGTGTTGGGCTTGGCGGCGAACTTGCCTTCCTCGTACCAGTGACGACCCAGTTCGCCCCCACCCCGGACGTGGGCGATGGCGAACACGAAGCCGCGGTCGAGCAGGCTCAGCCGCAGCGACGAGAAGGTGGGGTCCATCGACGCCTCGTAGGACCCGTAGCCGTAGAGCAGGCAGGGAGCGCCGTCCCCACCGGGCACCGGGTCGGCGACCAGGTCGGGCCGGTAGACCAGGGACAGGGGCACCTGGGTGCCGTCCCCGGCCGTGGCCCACTGCCGCTCGGTACGGTAGTGGGCCGGATCGAAGTGGCCGAGCACCGGCTGGCGCTTGCGGAGGGTGAGTTCGCCGGATTCGAGGTCGAGGTCGAAGACCGACCGCGGGGTGGCGAGCGAGGTGTAGCCGTAGCGCAGCACCGTGGCGTCGTAGTCGGGGTTGGCCTCGCCCCACACCGTCGACGGCGATTCGGGCTGGACCACCGGGGTGGAGGTGCCCGTGGCGTGCTCGATCACCCGCATCCGCGTCCCGCCGTCCTCGCGCTCGTAGACGGCCAGGAACCGGTCGAAGGGATCGACGGCGTCAAGGCGGACGCCGCTGCGGGCGGGGAGCACCTCGGTCCAGTGCTCCCGGCCCGGCCCGTCCTCGGGCGCCTCCATCAGGCGGAAGTCCTCGGCGCCGTCGTTGGTGACGATCAGGAAGCGCGCCGGTCGTCCGGCGGCCGGGTCGCCCCGGTCATGGTCGACGCCGTACTCGATGCCCGGGTGCCGGGGCTCGATCACCCGGAATGCCGACGTCGGTTCGTCGGCGTCGAGGACCCGCACCTCCGAGGTCACTTTGGAGTCGAGCCCGCACAGGACGTACCGGTCGTCCTTGGTGCGCCCGACCCCGAGGTAGAAGTGGTCGTCCGGCTCTTCGATGACCAGGGCGTCGGTCGACGGATCGGTGCCCACCCGGTGCCGCCAAAGCTGGAAGGGTCGCATGGCCTCGTCGACCCGCACGTAGAAGACGGTGGCATTGTCGTTGGCCCAGGCCGCTCCGTAGGAGGTGTCGTCGATCGACTCGGCCGATTCGGCACCGGTCGACAGGTCGCGGAAGCGCATGGTGTAGCGCTCGCCGCCCGTGGTGTCGGTCGAGTACACGAGCCAGCGGTGGTCGGGGCTGATCGAGAAGTTCCCCAGGGAGAAGTAGGCGTGGCCGTCGGCCAGCAGGTTCTCGTCCAGGAGGACCTCCTCCGCGTCCGCCGGCCCGTCGACCGCCCGACGGCAGTGGATCCCGTAGCTGCTGCCCTCGACGGTGCGGCTGTAGTACAGCCAGGGCCCTTTCCGGACGGGCACCGAGAGGTCGGTCTCCTCGATGCGGGCGACCATCTCGGCGTACAGGGCGTCCTGGAGCACTCGGGTGCGGCCCATGACGGCCTCGGTATAGGCGTTCTCGGCCTCGAGGTGGGCGATGACCGCCGGGTCGTCCTTGTCCCGCAGCCAGAGCCAGTCGTCGGTGCGTACGTCACCGTGGGCCTCGAGGGTGACCGGTCTGCGCTCGGCTACCGGGGGCACGGGGCCGTCGGAAGGAATGGAGCGCGCGGAGAAGCCAGCGGGAGCGTCAGGGGCGGGGGGCGCGGTCATGGGCACACAATGGCACGCCACCCCATCCCCGGATGCTCTAAATCGAGGTCGTGGAGCGACCGTGCGACCGGGGCGCCGGAGTTGTTACTATCTGGATAGGGGTAATTGCCGAATCTCCCCCCTTCCAGGAGTGCACATGACGTCCACCGACCTCGATCTCGGAAAGTACAAGCTGGGGTGGTCTGACGCCGAGGACTACGTCTTCAAGCCCAAGAAGGGCCTGTCCGAGGCGATCGTGCGCGAGATGTCGGCCATGAAGAAGGAGCCCGACTGGATGCGGGACTTCCGGCTCCGTGCCCTCCAGCGCTTCGAGAAGCGCCCGATGGCCGAGTGGTTCGCCGTCAACATGCCCGACCTCGACTTCGACGACATCTACTACTACATCAAGCCGACGTCAGGGCAGGTCGAGGACTGGAACGACCTCCCGGACGCCATCAAGAACACCTACGAGAAGTTGGGTATCCCCGAGGCGGAGCGGAAGTACCTCGCCGGAGTCACCGCCCAGTACGAGTCCGAAGTGGTGTTCCACCGCAACCGCGAGGACCTCGAGTCCCTCGGCATCATCTTCTGCGACATGGACACCGCCGTGCGCGAGCACCCGGATCTGGTCCGCAAGTACTTCGGCACCATCATCCCGCCCAACGACAACAAGTTCGCCGCCCTCAACTCCGCCGTGTGGTCAGGGGGATCGTTCATCTACGTGCCGCCCGGCGTCATCGTCGACCAGCCCCTCCAGGCCTACTTCCGGATCAACGCCGAAAACATGGGCCAGTTCGAGCGCACGCTGATCATCGCCGACGTCGGCGCCCAGGTGCACTACATCGAGGGCTGTTCGGCCCCGGTGTACACCACGGACTCCCTCCACTCGGCCGTCGTCGAGTTGGTGGCGCTCGAAGGATCGCGGATCACGTACACGACCATCCAGAACTGGTCGAACAACGTCTACAACCTGGTGACCAAGCGGGCCCGGGCCGAGGCCGAGGCCCACGTCGAGTGGATCGACGGGAACATCGGGTCGCGCCTCACCATGAAGTACCCGAGCGTCTACCTGATGGGGCCGAAGGCCTCCGGCGAGGTGCTGTCCGTGGCCTACGCCGGAGCCGGCCAGCACCAGGATGCCGGGGCGAAGATGGTCCACGCCGCACCCGAGACGACCTCGACCATCGTGTCGAAGTCCATCTCCAAGGATTCCGGCATCACCACCTACCGCGGGCTGGTCCATGTGGACGAGGGGGCCAAGCACGCCAAGAGCTTCGTCCGCTGCGACGCACTGCTGCTCGACGACACGTCGGTGTCGGAGACCAAGCCGTACATGGAGGTGGGGGAGCGCGACGCCCGGATCGGCCACGAGGCCACCGTGTCGAAAGTCGGTGACGACCAGCTCTTCTACCTGATGAGCCGCGGCCTGTCGGAGACGCAGGCCATGGGCATGATCGTGAACGGCTTCATCGAGCCGATCACCCGGACCCTCCCCATGGAGTATGCCGTCGAGTGGAGCCGGCTGATCGAGCTCCAGATGGAAGGCTCCATCGGCTGAGGCCAGGACCGGTGCCAACGGGTGGCGGTGCGTAGGTCACAATGAAGGCTGACATGACGAGGGAGCCCGCCCATGCCGATGCGTGAAGAGTGCAAGCACTTCCAGAGCCGGACCTACGACTCCGGCGAGGTGGCCCGGTTCTGCGTGCTCGACCTGGCCCCCGAGGCGCCCTGGAAGTGCCCCGACAACTGCCCGTCCTATGCACCCCGACTGGCCGATGTCGGATGGAGCCACGGCTCGCTGGTCGAGCCGGCCCTCGAGCCGATGCCCGATGTGCCGGGCGACGCCGCCGCCGCGGTGCTCGACCAGGCCGAGGACATCGTCAATGCGGTGGCCCCCGGTGTCCTGGCCGAGGTGCGCGAGGAGGACGCCAAGGGCGGAAAGAAGTGGTGGCGCCGCAAGCGGTGAGCAGCAAGCGGTGAGTGGGACCCGACCGGACGGGCCGGGCTCGGCGGATCCGGCGCACGGGATCAGTTCCCGGTGAAGTTCCCCGGCCGCTTCTCCATGAAGGCGGCCATCGCCTCCATCAGGTCGTCGGAGGCCAGGAACGCCGCGTTCCACGTGGCCACGTAGTCGAGGCCCTCGGCGACCGATCGCCCCTCGCCGGCGACGAGCACCGATTTGGTGCCCTGGACGGCCAGGGGCGAGTTGACGGCGATCTCGGCGGCCATGGTCCGGGCATCGGCCACCACGGTGTCGGCATCGGCGCTCACGCAATTGACGAGGCCGATCGCCTCGGCGCGGGCGGCGGTGATGTCCTTCGCGGTGTACGCGAGCTCGGCCACGTGCCCCTTGCCGATGATGGCTGGCAGCCGCTGGAGGCTACCCATATCGGCCACGATGGCGATCCTCGCCTCCCGCACCGAGAACTGCGCTTCGGCACTGGCCAGGCGGATGTCGCAGGCCGAGATCAGGTCGACACCGCCGCCGATGCACCAGCCCTGGACGGCGGCGATTACCGGGACCGGGCAGTCGGCCACCGACGTGATCGACGCCTGGAGGCGGACGATCTCCCGGCGGGCATGGGCGGCGCGGCCGGCAGCCGACTGGCGCTGGCCGTCGCCGCCTCCCGGACCGGCGATGCCCGGCATGGCCGTCAGGTCGAGCCCGACCGAGAAGTGGGGTCCCTTCGCCGCCAAGACCACGGCACGGACGTCCCGATCGGCGCCTAGGACGGCCATGGCCTCAGGCAGGTCGGACCAGAAATCTGGGCCCATGGCATTGCGCTTCTCGGGTCGGTCCAGCCACAAGGTGGCCACGTGACCATCGACCTCGATGGTGAGGACGTCGGAACGGAAGGAGTCGATGGTGGGGGCGCTCATAGGCGCCCAGCGTAGGGCGCCGCCCGAGGGCTCGTCGGGCCCGACCCTGGGCCTGCGGCCCGGACCGGGGCCCTTCGGGGGCCGGTAGTATGGCCACCGAGGCTCGTCGATCGGGCCTCGATCCGCGAGAGGTCTCGACCCTGCCCACCTTCACCCCTGACAACGCCGCTGCCCTGCCCGGGGCGCCGTGGCTGACCCGGCGCCGCGTCGCGGCCGCCGAGTCGTTCGCGTCGTCGCCCCTTCCCACGGAAAAGGACGAGGTCTGGCGCTACAGCCGCATTGACCAACTGGATCTGGAGCGCTTCCACCCCGCCGGGTCCGAGCGTCCCGGTGGAGACCCGGGGCCGTCCCCCTCCGGTCGGGTGCACGCCCTGGTCGACGGGCTCGGTCCCCGCAGTGGCCTGGTCGTCACCATCGACGGCGTCCTGGCCACCCTGGCGTGCTCGGTGGGCGACGATCTCGTCTCGCTCGGCCGGGCCACCGACCACCCCGAGGGCGCCGAGTTGCTCGGCCTGGTCCTCGCCGACCCCCATGACTTCCCACTCCTTAACGACGCCTTCGCCATCGATCCGCTGATCATCGATGTCCATCCCGGCGCCGACGTCGTCGACCCGGTCGTGGTGGTCCACGTCGTCTCCGGCGCAACGGGCACCGCCGTGTTCCCGCGCACCGTGGTGCGGGTGGCCGCCGGTGCCTCCGCCGGGGTGATCGAACTCGTGGTCGACGCCGAGACCGCGCTCCTGGCCGACGCGCCGACCGACCTGCTGTCGGCGGCCGGGTCCCCGGTCGAGCGGCTGGTGGTTCCGGTCACGGAGCTGCAGGTGGAGGACGGCGCCTCCCTCCGCTACGTCTCGATCCAGTCGCTCGGGGGCGCCACCTGGCAGATCGCCCACCAGGCCAGCACCATCGGCGCCGACGCCTCGCTGTCCAGCTATGCGGTGGCCCTCGGCGGCAGCTATGCCCGGCTGCGCACCGATTCGGCGTTGGTGGGCGAGTCGGGAGCGAGCCAGCTGCGTGCCGCGTTCATCGGGCGCGACGACCAGATGCTCGACTTCCGCACCCTCCAGGACCACCGTGCCCCCCGCACGACGAGCGACCTCCTGTTCATGGGTGCGGTGGCCGACACCTCCCACTCGGTCTACAGCGGCCTCATCCGGGTTCGCCGGGGCGCGGTCAAGTCCGACGCCATGCAGACCAACCACAACCTGGTGCTCGACGAGGGGGCCCATGCCGATTCGGTGCCCAACCTAGACATCGAGGAGAACGACGTGAAGTGCAGTCACGGCTCCACCGTGGGTCCCGTCGACGAGGACCAGCGGTACTACCTTGAGTCCAGGGGCGTCGAGCCCGACCGGGCCGAGCAACTGATCGTGGCCGGGTTCTTCGACAGCATCGCCGACCAGGTGCCGATCAGCGGAGCGCGGGACCTCGTGGGTCGGGCGCTGGCCGAGCGCTCGGGAGTGACCCGTGGCTGAGGGGACGACGACCGGGCCCGACGGCCGCACCACGGTGGGCCTGTGCGCGGTCGACGAACTCGACCCGGGCACGGCCAGACGCTTCGACGTTGCGGGGCTGCGGGTGGCCCTGGTGCGGATCGACGACGAGTTCTATGCGGTGGGCGACCGCTGCAGCCACGAGGACTTCTCGCTCGCCGACGGCGAAGTGTGGGGACCCGAGTGCCAGATCGAGTGTGCCAAGCACGGCTCGAGCTTCGACCTTCGCACCGGTGCCCCGTGCTCGTTGCCGGCCACCAAGCCGGTGGCGGTGTACGACGTGGTCGTCGCGGACGGCACCGTCTCGGTGGTGGTCCCGTGAGCACGGGCGAACTGGTCATCGAGGACCTGCGGGCCGGGATCCCCGGCCGTGAGATCCTGCAGGGCCTTTCTCTGACCGTCCGAAGTGGCGAGGTCCACGCCGTCATGGGCCCCAACGGCTCGGGCAAGAGCACCCTCGCCCATGTCCTGATGGGCCGTCCCGGCTACGAGGTCCTCGGCGGCTCGGTCACCCTCGATGGCATCGACCTGCTGGCCCTGCCCACGTGGCAGCGGGCCCGGGCCGGACTGTTCCTGGCCATGCAGCACCCGATCGAGGTGCCCGGTGTGTCGCTCATCGAGTCGCTGACGACGGCACGCCAGACTGTCCCTGGCGCCGGGCCCCCGCCCGACGTGTCGGAGCGGCTCCATGCCGAGGCGGCCCGGATCGGATTCGACGTCCGTTTCCTCGACCGCCCGCTCAACGTCGACCTCTCGGGCGGCGAGCGGAAGCGCAACGAGACCCTGCAGCTGGGTGTCCTGCGCCCCCGATTCGCCGTGCTCGATGAGATCGACTCCGGCCTCGACGTCGATGCCTTGGCCGACGTGGGTCGTCGGGTCCAAGAGGCCACCACCGAGTGGGGCCTCGGGGTCCTCGCCATCACCCATTTCCGGCGGCTCCTCGACGTGCTGCACCCCGATGTGGTCCATGTCCTGTCCGGCGGTCGGGTCGTGGCCACCGGCGGCAGCGAGCTGGCCGAGATCGTCGACCGCACCGGCTACGCCGCCTACACCTGAGCCCGGCGCGGGGCACCCCTGCCCATGCGCCGCGAGCGAGGGTTGCTAGCGTCACCTCATGGCCCGCCGAGACCGACGCCGTGGAGGCGCACACAGTCCCAAGCGACGGGGCGATCCGGGTCCTCCGTCCGAGGGCGCACCCAGCCCGTCCGACGAGCAGCCCCGCCCGGTCGACCCTGCAGTGGGCGCCCCCGACGCGGGTGCGGCTGATGCCACTGCCGTCGCCACTGCCGCCGCTCCCGACGCGGGTGCGGCCGATGCCACCGGAGTGACCCCGGTCAGCGGTGGCGACATCCCAGCCGCCCTCGGGGCTGGTGCCGTCGCGCCGGATCTGGGCACCACGATGACCCGGAGAGAACGACGGGAGGCTAACGCCGCGGCCTCCGGCAAGGTGAACAAGCCGCAGAAGGCCAAGGCGAAGCGGACGTGGCTTGACTGGGTGCTCCTGTTCGGCGTCGTGCTGGTGGCCACTGCGCTCATAACGGTGGTGTCCGGCTACTTCTACGTGCAGTACCGGTTCAACCAGGTCTCCAAGGTCACGGTCAAGCACTTGCGGGTGGCTCCGGTGGGCGGCCCGTTCAACGTGCTGCTCATCGGATCGGACACGCGCGCCAACGTCAGCTCGGCGGATCAGAACGCCTACGGCAACACCTCGACGGCGGGTGGCCAGCGGAGCGATGTCGTCAAGATCGCCCACATCGTCCCGGCCACTGGTCAGGTCAGTATCCTGTCGATCCCGCGGGACACGGTGGTGAAGGTGGCCGGAGACACCAGCCAGATCGGGACCTACAACCGGATCAACGCCACCTATAACAGTGGGCCCGACCAGCTGGTCCAGACCATCCAGGACAATTTCGGCATCTCCATCGCCCACGTGGTGCAGCTCAACTTCATGGGGTTCCGGGGGGCGGTCGACGCCATCGGCGGGGTCAACCTCGACTTCCCCTACCCGGCCCGGGACGCCTACACCGGACTCAACATCACCACGACGGGCTGCCAGCACGTGAACGGCGGCTATTCGCTGGCCGTGGCCCGCAGCCGGCACTACCAGTACTACGCCAACGGCTACTGGCAGTACGACGGGACGAGCGACTTCGGTCGGATCCAACGCCAGAACGCGTTCATGAAGGCCCTCATCAACCAGGCCGAGAAGCAGTACAACCCGCTCACGCTCAACGCCTTCATCGGCTCGGTCGTCCAGGGGGTGACCATCGACTCGACCTTTACGTTGGCTGATCTGGTCTCGCTGTCCAAGGAGTTCCGGAAGTTCTCGTCCGACTCGCTGGCCACGTGGACCCTCCCGACCTACTCGTCGAGCTCGTCGGATTTCTACTCCCTGGGCTCGGTGCTGTATGTCCAGCAGCCCCAGGCCGACCAGGTGATCAGCCAATTCCTCGGCAGCCCGGCCCCGTTGTCACCGACGCCCCCACCCGGCCCCTACGGCGAGGTGGCGACCACCACCACCA